>PVMS01117660.1_pt1 | contig 11023 bp, 11 predicted proteins | sample 1853461 | NCBI WGS metagenome assembly PVMS01 (sample SAMN08582032, study PRJNA380276) | Marine sediment metagenome, whole genome shotgun sequencing project. | isolation source: ocean sediment barecode stripped | collected 2017
AAAAGATAGTACCGGCAAGATACTGGCGAAGATCCCGGTTGAATGTGCCACGTACCTGTTGAACGAAAAACGCGATAAAGTTGATGGTATTGAGCAACGTCACAATGTTAAGGTAGTCGTGATTCCCGACCCCAAACTTGAAACTCCTCATTACCTGATCGAAAGGGTTAAGGACAACGATACCCATCGGCATGAATCAAACTATAAAAAATCCTACGAACTCACCACTGAAGATGAAGGTATAAACCTGGTTGAGGTTAGCAGCAGTCAATCCGGACCCAGTGAAGTTGCGGCCGTGCAACATGTGCAACCGCCAGAACAGAAGCCGCCCGCACTGCCCAAAAATCAGACCGGTAAGGAACCTGGGATTGTACGTAAACTGATTTCAGCGCTACTGGGCCCCAGTGAGAGCACCCCGGAAATCCCGGTTGATGAGCCTAAAAGCCAAAATCGTGACAATCGCAGCAATAATCGTAACCGACGTGGCCGCTATCGCGGAAATTCGAATCGTAGCCGTAGTAATACAGCAAAAAGGACAGCACCTAAGGACAATCAATCAACTGCTAAAGATCCTGAAAATGAGCAACGTTCGGGCAATAAGGCGGAAAGCGGTGAATCGAAGCAACCCAGACCCCAAAAATCACGAGCTAACCGCTCGGGTAATCGCCAGAACCGATCAGGTAATCGACGGCCCAGGGATAATCAGGCTGAGCAGTCGGATCAAGCAACAGCCTCTTCTGAAGCAGCCGCCAATAAAAAACCGACTGATTCGAAGCAGAGTCAGCCGACTAAATCTAGCGCAAAGGCCGACGCTGAATCATCGAAGCCACAGGATAAGGCATCGAAGTCCAGGCCATCTACGCCAAAACGCGGTCGTAAATCGGCAAATGGTGCGTCACGGGCCGGAGCGTCGGAGTCGACTTCGAGCGGTACGGAAGAGCCCGGGTCAGTGGTTTCCACCCCGACTCAGCCTAAAGCCGTGGAGTCGAAGCCTACTGAATCTAAATCTTCTGAGTCGAAGCCTGCTGAATCCAGGTCCTCTGAATCGAAGCCTGCTGAATCAGGGACTTCCGAGGTGAGACCAGCCGAATCCAAACCTGTCGAGTCACAGCCAGTCATACCCAAATCTGCTGAATCCAGAGTGGCTGACGCATCAGTGCAAGCGGTTGAAAAAAATGTGGCACCCGAGATAAAAAAAGAAGCATCCAGGTCGGCTACGGACACACCTGAAAACAAGGTATCGGGACAGGAAAGAAAGACGACTGCTACCAGCAGCTCAAACGCCGAAACGATCGGAAATGATTCGGCTAGCTAGAAACCGGGAAAATTCTTTATAATCCATAGACTGGAGCGGCTGCTCCGGTCTAGCCTGGCAGTTTTTTTACTTCGCCAGTTCTTTTAATATTTCGTCGGTAATATTGACGCTATCGCTGGCGTAGGCGACGCCCTCGGTAAATATAAAGTCATAGCCGTTATTTTCGCCATAGCTACGAATCACCTCTGATATCGACTTCTGCATTTCCTGTATCAATTGTTTTCGACGCAGCTGTAGGTCCTCCTGAACCGACTGTTGGTCAAACTGAAATTGACGTTTTTTCTGAATGATTTCTCCTTCTATTTTCTTTTTTTGCGCGTCACTCATAATGGCACTATCTTTTTGATAATTTTTCTCTATTTCCTGTATCTGCATCGCTCTGGTTCGAAGATCGGCTTCACGCTGCTTAAATTCATTCTCCAGGGCTTTCCCTGCTGCCCTGGCCTGCGGCGATTGCTCAAGAATCACGGCCGGATTGATAAAAGCGGATTTTCCCGCGGCATTGGCGCCTGGTACCACGAAGCACAACAGTAGCGTAATAGAATAGATTAATTTCATTGCCTTCTCTTATTGGCCGATTTCGGCCGCCTGATTTTCCATACGTTGATTCAACAAGTTCTCTATATTATTCGCGTCTTCAAACAATTTTTCAATTCTTTCTATTGAATAAGGGCTACTGATATCTTTCGCGCTGCTGACTTTCTTTTTCGATTCTAATTCCGCTGCTGCCTCGGGCGTGGTTGCCCGGGTTTCGACTGCCTGTATCACGTTTACATTCGGATCGTATCCCTTGTGCGTATACACGATGCCCTCGGGCGGCCTGTTATTACTAAACTGTAAATTACCGTTGGCATCGGTCCATTTATAAATAACGTCTTTTCCAGTCAGTGATTCATCATCCGAACTGCTGATACGCTCTGGTAAACCGGGTAGATCCAATGATAAAAAGTCCGGCATCGATAGTTCCGGCAATGAAACACTGGGGAAACTCAAATCCCTGATACTTAGCATTGAATTCCCATCCTTGCCTTTAAGGAGGGTAAAAGGGACCAAAAAGGCAATTATCAGAACCGCAATCATCATTTTGGTGAACAGCTTCATAATATTCCCTGCTTATGAGTTCAATACCTCATATAGTATAGCTACTCAAATATGAATTTCGGTTAATCCGTCCATCATATTTACTAGCACTTCGGGGATTCGGATACTCCCATCGGCCTGCTGGTAATTTTCCATAATTGCGATCAGGGTTCGACCCACGGCAAGGCCGGAACCATTTAGGGTATGTACCAGTTCGAGTTTGCCGGTTTGCGGATTGCGCCAGCGTGCTTTCATACGCCTGGCCTGGAAATCAAGCATATTACTGCAGGAAGAAATTTCCCGGTAGGCTTCCTGCCCGGGGAACCAGACTTCAAGATCGTAAGTTTTCGCTGATGAAAAGCCAAGGTCCCCGCCACACAGAATTACCTTGCGGTACGGTAGTTGGAGTAATTGTAATATCTTCTCGGCGTGCGCGGTCAATTCTTCCAGCACCTGCATTGATTCCCCGGGTTTGACAATCTGCACCAGCTCTACTTTTTCGAACTGATGCAGGCGTATCAAACCGCGCGTATCACGACCATAAGACCCCGCCTCCGAGCGAAAGCAAGGTGTATGCGTGACATACTTCAATGGCAAATCGGTTGTTTCAACGATAGTATCGGCAACCAGGTTGGTAACCGGTACCTCGGCTGTTGGAATTAAGTATAAGTCGTGACTGTCTGAATCGATATGAAACAGGTCTTCCTTGAATTTTGGTAACTGTCCGGTACCGAGCAGTGTTGCCTCATTCACCAGGTAAGGGACATAAACCTCGGTATAGCCATGTTCTAGTCGATGCTGGTTAATCATGAATTGGATCAGCATGCGATGCAAGGTTACCAGCGGCCCGGTCATCGAAATAAATCGGGAGCCGGATAATTTTGCGGCGCGTTCAAAATCCATACCGTTTAAACCCACACCCAGTTCGATATGGTCTTTTACTTCGAAATCAAACTTGGGTTTGTCACCCCACACCAGTACTTCTATATTGTCATCTTCTGTATTTCCCGCCGGTACCGACGCATCGGGGACATTCGGTATACCCAAAAGCAATTCCTCGATTTCCATTAGTAGTTCGTCCAGCGCCGTTTCGGCTTGCCTGAGTTTTTTACCGAGGTCGGCGACTTCGCCTAGCAGGGGCTGGATATCTGTTCCTTTTGCTTTGGCCTTGCCAATTTCTCTGGATTTGATGTTGCTTTCGCTTTGAAGCTGTTGCGTATTGACCTGGAGTGATTTTCGCTGCTGCTCCAGCGAATTGAACAATTTGGTGTCAAAATCGAATTTCTTGATACGCAGTTGCTCGACGATAGTATCGAGATTAGTACGTAAAAGTTTAGGGTCTAGCATTCGAATTCCTTAAGGGTATGCTGCAATGGGATAGCCGGTTATCTCAAAAACAGCTGTTTTGCACCGATTAACCCGGCCCAGGCACCCAGCACACAGGCAATAACGCTGACCAGTACGTAGGCAAGCGCTTTCAATACCGCACCATTTTCGATCCAGTGGATGGTATCCATTGAAAAGGCGGAAAATGTCGTAAAGGAACCGAGAAATCCGACTGTCAGGCCTAAACGCACTTGATCACTGACATCAAAGCGTTGTACCAGTACCACCGTCAGAAAACCCATTACCAGCGACCCGGTTAGATTGACCATCAGCGTGCCATAGGGAAAATTACTGCCTAACCAGAAGTAGGTCGAGGTAGATACCCAATAGCGGGAAATTGCACCCAGGGAGCCACCAAGCGCGATAGCAAAGTAGATAGACATGTCAGGATTCGGCAAAATACGATATTGTACTCATGGTTTCGAAAGATGCACCCGATCACCTGACAATTGCGCTATTTAGTTTCTACCATTAAAACCCTCTCAATTTGACAATTAGCAGGCTCGATGCAAAAACCTCTCTCCCTAACATTAACTCAGGAAATCAAGCAGATCGGGCTGGGTCTGGGTTTCCAGCAAGTTGGCATTACCGACACGCGGCTAAATCATCACCATGATAATTATGCCCGTTGGATAGAACAAAATTATCACGGTGAAATGGCTTATATGGCCCGTAATGTCGATAAGCGCTTGAACCCGCAGCAGATGATTCCGAATACCCTGTCTGTCATTTGTGTGCGCCTCGATTACCTGATTGACGAAGGTGACTGGCCGCGCGACCTGCTGGATCATAATCAGCTTGCCTATATTTCGCGCTACGCGCTCGGACGTGATTATCACAAACTAATGCGCAAACGCCTCCAGCGATTCGCGAGCAAGATTTCTGAGCAGGTAGGCGAGATGGGATACCGTGTATTTACCGATAGCGCTCCGGTACTCGAAAAGGCTCTCGCCGCCAAGGCCGGAATTGGCTGGCAGGGTAAACACAGCAATTTATTGCATCGCGATCATGGCTCATGGTTTTTCCTCGGTGAAATTTATACCGATCTGGATCTGGATATCGACCAGCCGGTAGAGAATCATTGCGGTCGATGTACCGCCTGTATCGACGTCTGTCCGACCCAGGCAATAGTGGCTCCCTACGTAGTCGACGCGCGCCGGTGCATTTCCTACCTGACTATCGAACACCACTCGGCTATTCCTGTTGAATTTCGAGCGGCGATCGGTAATCGCATTTACGGCTGCGACGATTGCCAGTTAGTCTGTCCCTGGAACCGTTTTGCCAAATTGAGCCATGAGGCTGATTTTCAACCCCGACATGGACTCGACAAGATTTCATTACTCGACTGTTTTGGCTGGAGTAAAGCAGACTTCGATTTAAAAATGCAGGGGTCGGCAATTCGCCGTATCGGACACCAGAGCTGGCTGCGAAATATCATCATAGCACTTGGAAATGCCGAACATGATCCGCATATAATAGCTACCCTACAATCAAGTTATGCGCAACACAACGCCTTCATTCAGGAGCATATTGATTGGGCCATCGACCAACAACAGAGCTGGGCACAATGAAACACTGGCAGGAATTCATAGAGTCACAACCCACAAAAACGGAGTCTAAAAATTTCATCTGTGGCGTCAACGAGCTGGGCCTGATATTAGTTAACGGCGACGATGCCGACAGTTTTTTACAAAACCAGCTGAGCAACGACATTGCTCGTATCGATGAAACCCGATTTCAGCTGAGTTCCTATTCGACCGCGAAGGGTCGAATGCTCTCTATTTTTCACGTCGTACGCATCTCAAACGGTTTTATCCTGATCACCCCGATTTCAATAGTGGAGACACTGCTGCAACGATTACAGATGTTCGTCATTCAGGCAAAGGTATCCCTGGCAGATGCCTCCGACCACTTTGCCCGTTTTGCGCTGCAAACTGACAATAGCGAAATAAATAAGCATCCCTGTTTACCAGAGCGGGAAGGACAGGTGATACAAAACGACAGTCTGATATCGTTGCAACTCAGTAGTCTTGACCGGCAAAATCGTTACCTGGTGCTATGCCTGTCATCCGATGAGGCAATATCATTGTGGAACGAATTTAACCAACAGTTGCAAGTTGCCCATTTTGATTCATGGCGCTTATCGCAAATAAAGTCTGGTATACCCACAATTTATCCGCAGACATCCGGGGAATTTGTGCTGCAGATGGCAAACCTCGATTTACTCGAAGGCGTCAGCTTCAAAAAAGGTTGTTTTCCGGGGCAGGAAATCATCGCACGGATGCATTACCTCGGCAAATTGAAGAGACGCCTGTTTTTGACCAGTTTTAAAACCGATAAATGTCCATTGCCGGGGGACGATATTATTGTCCAGGGGGCCGAATCTCCGGATGGGAGTGGCAAAGTTGTAGATGCAGTGATCGACGATGCAGGAACCTGTTATTGCCTTTATATTGCACAAATAAAAAAGGCTACTAGCAATATGCTACGTTTGTTTGAGCAATCTCAGATACCGATGACAGCGATGAATATGCCCTACCCGGTTCCCGAGGTATTAAATTAAATATCAACGGCAAGATTCTCCCTAAACCCGTCAGACTGCTAAACTGGCGTTAATCTGACTCAAAATCAGATCTGCGTTTGTATAGTTGGCCAGAATCGGTGTGTACTGACCGCTATGCTCCAGCATCAGGCTGGGAAAACTATCGAGACCGATTGCACGCGCCGAATTGATCTCCTCGAGCAATTGTTGATGTGTTTGGGCATCAAGCAGCTGCGTCGTAAAACGTTCGGCATCCAGTCCGATCTCGGTCGCCAGTTTGATCAGGGTCTCCTGATCTGAGGGATTTCTGGCCTGTTGATAATACGCCTGTTGAATCGCCTGGGTCATGATCGGGTCATATTGCTCACCCTGTTCGCGCGCAGCAATGACGGCCCTGCAGGCCGGATAAGTCGAACGTCTTGGTGAGCACTGACTCCAGAAATCGAAATTAAACTTTTTGCCGGGAATCATCGCCTCAATCCGACGCCAGGTTTCCTGTAACATCGCCTGCATCGATTCCGGCATCGGCACATCCGAATCCGGCGCCAGGCCACCCAGCAGTCGTCGAACTTTAATCTCGGCAGGCAGTAGATCCAGCAGTTGCTCGTACACATCGGTAAATCCCCAGCACCAGCTGCACATCGGGTCGTGAACATAGATCAAAGTCGTATTCATTGTTAGCCTCGGTAGGTCAACCTTTTAATGATCGACCTTTGTTAATCAATTATTTACCAAATGCTGAATAATAGTATCGCAGGTTTCAATCGAGTCGATACCGGCAACACTCTTACCTGCCTGCCAATAATCATGTTTGCCACTTTCATCGAGTGACGATTTTTTCAGTTGCCAGATCGATTTAAGGGCGTATATCGTGCGCATCCAGTGTTTGGTCTTGTTACTGGACAACATCCATTTGGCGAACCTTCCGGACTTCAATCCGCTACTTTTGATGTAATCGGTATTGATCACCGATACCGGAATTCCGGTAATTCTCTCCGACAATACGATATCCGACTCTTTTGCATCGATAATCGCCTGCTTGTAAAAAGTGCTGGCAAGACATTCCTGGCTGGCGATAAATCGAGTACCCAGTTGACAGGCAGAATATCCCAGGTCCAGCGCCTGGTGAAATTCGCCAGCCTCGCCAACCCCGCCCGCACAGACCAGTGGCACTTCCAGTTGCTGCAACTCATCATACAATTCCTGGATACCCCTCTCCCCGGCATGGCCACCTGCCCTGTTATTCACGCAAATTAATCCATCGGCACCATTGTCGAGACCTATTTTGGCCCACTTCAACTCGGTCACATCATGATAAACCAGGCCACCCACCGCATGTACCCGTTTGGCAACCCAATCGGGTTTTCCCAGTGAGGTGACAAAAAATCGTATACCTTCTTCAAGGGCAACATCGATCCACTGCGACATACGTTGCTGATATTTTTTCGAGGATTTTTCGATCAATGCATTCATGCCGATGGGTCTGTCGGTCAGTTTTTGCATCAGTCTGATGCCCTGCCTGAAATCGTGCCCATGTACATAAGTCAACGATATGGGTTGCATCACCCCGAGACCACCCGCCGCCGATACTGCCGCGACCAGTTCCGGGTTACTGCAAGGGTACATCGGGCCACCGATAACCGGATACTGGATGCCTAACACATCGATAAACTGCCGCGCTGCTGGCGGAAAACGAAGCTCAGTCATGCCGACTACTTATATCCTAATAACCAGGTTGCACGTACCACCGCGACTACGTCGCCGGCTTCGTCCACTATCTCGGTTTTCACTACACAGGAGGTATCGTCACCAATTTGGGCTGGCATTTCGAATCTGGCTTTAGCCGTTAATGTTCCTCGCGACTTTTTCAAATATTCAGCCTGCAAGCCAAGTACGATTCCTCTCATATCCGATGGTAAGGCGGTCAGTACAGCCAGGCCAGTGGTTATCTCACCGAGATTCATCAACGCGATTGCATGAATAGATTTGAGGTGGTTACGAACACTGCGACGATCACGCAGAGAAACCTTCGCAAAGCCTGGCCGCAAGTCTTCGACTCTGGAACCAATCGTGCCGCTATAGGGTGCATACCAGCCAAGTAAGTGGCTGAACAGCAATGATCCGGCTGGCAGCGAACGGAGTCGTTGCCACCATCGTAAAATGTTATTTTCCGGAAGATTTTCAACAGCAATATTCATTCGTCTAGTTCAGCTAGTCAATCGTGGTAAACTTGCCCTGGCAATGTGGCAGGCAGCGAACATAGCATTACAGAATCTTGAGTTCAAACAGGAATTAGGTTAATAATGGCGCATGGATATCAAATCCGATAGTAAGAAGCTAATTAAAGCATTCGACCATATGGTCGATAACGTTAGCCAGACCATCCACGAAGCCGAAGAAGCGCTTAAACCTACCATCGATGAAATGGTACTTAATGCACAGTCCCTGGCCCACGACATCCACCAGCTATCACAGGAAGAGGCAGAACGTCTGGGTAAAGCCCTGAAGCGCGATATCAAAAGCGCGAATAAAACTCTGAACCAACAGGGCAAAGAATTAAAAGACTGGCTCAGCTTTGATCTCACCCTGGTGGAAGATAAATTTTTAGAACTGGTGGCCCGCTCAGCCGATAAGGCCTGGCTCGATTTTCGAAGCTTTGAAGACGAAAATAAACAGGCTGAAGTCTATCGGACTGGTGAAGTTTGTAGTGCCGGTACGCTATGCTGTAAAAGTTGCGCGCAAACCATGAAACTGTCTAAAACCAGCCATATTCCACCCTGCCCCAGGTGCCACCACACTGAGTTTTACCGAGTAGTATCCTGATTCCTGGCCCTGATTGCTAGCTTCCGGCAGCAATCAGACTTGCATTACCGCCAGCCGCGGTGGTATCGATACATAAATGCCGCTCTACGACCAGGCGCTCTGACGCATCGGCTTCGGTAATTAATGGGACCAACACACCTTCCCGTTCGGCAAGTGCGAGCCGATAGGCTCGCAGGGACTCGGTATCGGCCTGAGACAAGACCGCGTCAAATCCACTTGCCACACGCAATGCTTCAGAAGTCAATCCGCCTTCAACTCCCGCTACAGGAAAATTCTGCTTTTTGAGTACAGCAACAGCTTCGGCGATGCCGGGTGTAACCATTACAACCGCGTTACCCTGCGCCAGGGCTGAGATAGTCTGTTTCAGTACGACCTCGAGTGTCGGGCCGAGACAAAGTAATAAGCCCCGTGCATGTGTCGACAGGCGATTGGCTTCACCGGTGGGACCCGGCATCTCATCGATATCCCGCTTGAGATTAGGTTGCATTTTAATCCCCAACGATTTGATCAGGCCTGCTATCGCTTTATCTTGCTGCTGTAACACCGATCCCTGCGAAATATTGACGTCATCAATCAGGCCCTGTAACTCATCACTATCGATATCACGCGCAGTTTCCGATGCCTGTGTCGGGGCTTGTTTCATTCTAAATCGCTGTACGTAGGCCGGGCCACCTGCCTTAGGACCTGTTCCGGATAAACCTTCACCGCCAAACGGTTGTGAACCAACAACCGCGCCGATCTGGTTGCGATTGACATAGATATTTCCAACCTTGATGCGTCTTACTATTTGCTCCACGCGGGTATCGATACGGGTATGGATACCGAAAGTCAATCCGTATCCCTTGGCGTTTATCGCATCAACGACCTGGTCTATGTCGTCAGCCTCGAAGGTTGGGACGGGTAGCACGGGTCCAAAAATTTCTTCATCCAGTTCTTCGATGCCATTTAACCTGATCACAGTCGGAGCGACAAACAGGCCGTTAGCGGGGATTTCTACCTGTTTTATCTATTGTCCTTTCTCATCCATCGCGCGGCAGTGATTTTCGATTTTGCTTTTCGCCGCCTGATCTATGACTGGTCCAACGTCGGTCTCCAGTAACCAGGGATCACCGACACACAGCTCGTCCATTGCGCCAAGCAACATCTCGAGCAACCTGTCCGCAACATCTGCTTGCAAATATAGCATGCGCAGGGCCGAACATCGTTGCCCGGCGCTTTGAAACGCTGATGCCAAAACATCGCGGATCACCTGTTCAGGTAACGCGGACGAATCGACTATCATCGCGTTGAGTCCTCCGGTTTCAGCAATCAGCGGCGCATCGGGCGCCAGGTGTCGGGCCATGTTGCGATTAATATGATGTGCAGTAAGTGTTGAACCGGTGAAGCAAACACCGGCAATGCGTGAATCAGAGGTCAGTACGGCGCCGACGATAGCCCCGGCGCCGGGTAGTAACTGAATCACTGTGGCTGGAATTCCAGCCTCGTGCATTAATTCAACTGCGCGAGCAGCGATCAGGCTGGTTTGCTCGGCTGGCTTGGCTAGTACGCTATTACCTGCAGCTATCGCGGCGAGAATCTGGCCACTGAAAATTGCCAGTGGAAAATTCCAGGGTGATATACAAGCGATAACACCTCTTGCTACCCCATCAGTGTCTACCCGTTCGGCCTCGTTGGCATAAAATAATGCAAAATCGACCGACTCGCGAATCTCACCCACCGCATCGAGCCAGTTTTTACCCGCTTCACGAGCAGCGAGAGCAAACAGTTCCTCTGCATTTGATTCGTACAAATCAGCTAACTTACGCAGACAATCGGCACGGATTTGCACCGGCGTTTCCGCCCAGGCAGCAAATCCGTCAGATGCCTGCTGAATCGCA
>PVMS01020143.1_pt1 | contig 11022 bp, 9 predicted proteins | sample 1853461 | NCBI WGS metagenome assembly PVMS01 (sample SAMN08582032, study PRJNA380276) | Marine sediment metagenome, whole genome shotgun sequencing project. | isolation source: ocean sediment barecode stripped | collected 2017
CACAGTCGGCACTGCATAACAATTCGTCATCAGCCGCATCGTTCAGGCGCGAGACCGTCTGTTCGAGCGCGATACTTGCATGCCCGATACGGGTAATACAGGTCCTGACAACCAGTTGATCGTTAAACCGGGCCGGGCGGTGAAAGCGCGCCCCGGTGCCGGTCAGCGCAAAATACACCCCGTGCTCACGCATGAGCCAATCCTGTTCGACGCCCAGTTCACGCAACCACTCCGTGCGACCACGCTCCATGAATTTCAGGTAATTGGCGAAGTAGACGACACCCTGAGCATCGGTATCCTCGTAATAAACCCGAACCCGGAATTCATGCCACTCTTCCATGCCGACGTTACGTTGACTCAATCCGAAGACGCACCGTCGTTATTTTCTTCTCCATCGCCAGGACCATCGAACAACGGCATCGTCAATGCCTTTATTCCAAAGTGCTGGTAAGCTTTGCGCGTCGCGACCCGGCCGCGTGACGTGCGCATCAGGAAACCCTGCTGGATCAGGTATGGCTCGAGCACATCCTCGATCGTGCCGCGCTCTTCGCTGATCGCCGCGGCCAGTGATTCGATACCCACCGGTCCGCCGTCGAAACCCTCGATAATCGACAACAACAGTTTGCGATCCATCATGTCGAAGCCATTCGGGTCGATATCCAGCATATCCATCGCGGCCTGCGCTGCCTGTTTGTCGATACGTCCCTGCCCCTCGACTTCGGCAAAATCACGCACCCGACGCAGCAGTCTGTTCGCAATACGCGGCGTACCGCGGGCGCGGGCCGCGATCTCGCGGGCGCCGGCTTCGTCGATCGGTATATTGATGATCGACGCGGAACGCAGGACGATTTCACGCAATTCCTCAGTCGTATAGAACTCAAGACGCTGCACAATGCCGAAGCGATCGCGCAGCGGCGATGTCAGCAGTCCGGCGCGAGTCGTGGCGCCAACCAGCGTAAACGGCGGAACATCCAGCTTGATGGAACGCGCGGCCGGCCCCTCGCCAATCATGATATCGAGCTGAAAATCTTCCATCGCCGGGTACAGCACTTCTTCGACGACCGGGCTCAACCGGTGGATCTCATCGACGAACAGGACGTCGCGTGGTTCCAGGTTCGTCAGCATCGCGGCCAGGTCACCCGGGCGCTCAAGCACCGGCCCCGACGTATGACGCATGTTGACGCCCATTTCGTTGGCGATAATATGTGCGAGCGTTGTCTTGCCCAGTCCCGGCGGACCGAAAATCAGCACATGATCGAGAGCCTCGGCACGCTGGGTCGCGGCGGAAACAAAAATCCTCATCTGCCGCTTGACCGGTTCCTGCCCGACGTAGTCGGCCAGCGATCGCGGTCGGATCACCGCATCGATCACCTCATCGCCTGCCTGCGGGTCACCCGCAATGATTCTCTGGCTATCTGTCACACTATGGGTCATGACGCGGCCGACCTCAGAACCTGGCGCAGGATGTCTTCGGTTGTCTGCCCATCCGTGTCGACGGTATCAAGCATTTTCTGCGCCTCACCCGGCTTGTAACCGAGGCTGGCCAGCGCATTGAATGCCTCGGTCCGCGGCACGGACCCGGCATCGGCAGGCATCGACATGACATTCGCACCGGTCGGCAACGCGGCGTTGATGCGATCGCGCATATCCAGGATCAGGCGTTCAGCCGTCTTGCGGCCGACACCCGGCAATTTGACCAGTGTCGCCTTGTCTTCGTTGCGCACGCATTGCGCGAACCCATCGACGCTGATGCCCGACAGAATGGTCAGCGCCAGCTTCGCCCCGACCCCATTAACCTTCAGGAGACTGCGAAACAGGCCCCGCTCTTCTTCCGTACTGAAACCAAACAGGGTCTGCGCATCTTCACGAACGACAAGGTGTGTACGCAGCTCGACGCGACTGCCCAGTTCGGGCAGACGAAACACCGTCGACATCGGCACCTCGAGTTCATAACCCACGCCATTAACGTCGATCAGCAGGAAGGGGAGTGCCTTGTGGGCCAGCACGCCGCGCAGAAAACCGATCATCCGGCAAACTTCCGCCAACTCGAGCGACCGGAGCCGCGTCGCGCAGACGACGCAACTGCAGCAATGCCGTCGCGCAATCGGAATCCGTGCGCATGGCAAATCGCAACAGCCAGTGCATCCGCCTCATCGCTCACCGGCAGTGATTCCAGCGAGAGAATAACTTTGACCATATGCTGGACCTGGTATTTTTGCGCCCCGCCACCGCCAACAACCGCTTGCTTGATCTCGCGTGCCGAATATTCGTGCAGCGACGGCCCGCCGGCAAATGTCGCGCAGATCGCCGCCGAGCGAGCGTGCCCGAGCTTCAGCGCGCTGTCGGCATTCTTGTGCATAAACACTTGCTCAATTGCGACATGGTTCGGCGCATACTCAGATACGACGTCACCGATGCGCGAAAAAATTTCGCGCAGGCGACCTGAAAAAATGCCGTCACCAAGGTGCAGACATCCGCTCGCAACATAACGGGTTGCGGCCCCATCCGTGTCGATTATCCCGTAGCCCGTGATGCGCGAACCCGGGTCGATGCCTAGAATGCGTGTCGGGTTATTCAACGGTCATGCCTTACAGGTTCGCCAGGATCTCGTCCGGTATTTCGGCATTCGAATACACCTGCTGAACGTCGTCCAGATCCTCGAGCATTTCCAACAGTTTCATCATACTGGATGCTTCCTTCTCGCCAAGGGTCGCAGAGACCGCCGCGCGCATCGTAATCTCGGCGAGTTCGAACTTGCTGCCGGCCTCCTCGAGCGCCGCGCGTACACTGTCAAACTCACCCGGATCTGTCAGCACGTCGATCGAAGCATCGTCGTTGATCACGACGTCTTCGGCGCCGGCCTCGATCGAGGCCTCCATGATCGCGTCCTCGTCAACACCGGGCGGGAAACTCAGCAAACCGACCTTGTTGAACAGGTAGGCAACGGATCCATCAGCACCCAGGTTACCGCCGAATTTGCTGAATGCATGCCGGACATCGGCGACCGTGCGGTTACGATTGTCGGTCAGACAGTCCACCATGACCGCAACACCGCCGGGCCCGTATCCCTCGTACAGAATTTCCTCGTAGTCCGCGCCGTCGAGTTCACCCGAACCGCGTTTGATGGCACGCTCGATATTGTCCTTGGGCATGCTCTGGCCCGTGGCCTTGTCAATGGCCAGGCGCAAGCCTGGATTCGCGTCGGGATCGCCTCCTCCGGCGCGCGCCGCGACCGTAATATCACGAATCAGCTTGGTGAAAAGCTTGCCGCGCTTCTTGTCCTGGGCACCCTTGCGATGCTGAATATTTGCCCATTTACTGTGACCGGCCATGCTCTTCCCAAATCAGTGGATGAAAAATCCAGAATCTACGCCGCACTCAGAAGCGCAGCGTCATGCCGATATTCATGCCGGTATCGTAGCGGACGTCCGCTATGCCGCCTTTGTAATCTCCCCTGACATATCGAGCACCGATATACACATCCGCCTTGCGCAGCACGTTATAACCAACCCGGATCGTGTATTCCTGGTATTTGGTCATGTCGCCGATCGCAAGTATGTCCGGCGCGTAATACAGGCTGCCGCCAATCGACAAGCGGTTCATTCTCTGCGGCGTAAAGCGCACGAAACCGCCGATCGGCACGGCAAATCCATTCTGCTTGCTGCTATCCCCGTTCGTATAGACGAACCGGCCGCCGAGACCGGCCTCGATTTTATTACGTCCGGACGATGCGAGATCGACCAGGTGGATACCGCCATGCAGGACATCGCCATTGTCCGTGTGGTGCAACCAGCCGGCATCAAAGTTCAGGCCGCTCGACTCCGTCTCGTAGATATATTGCAGACGCAGCGCATCACTGTTTAAACTAAAATCCAGTTCATCGGCAAAAACCTGCGCACACACAAGCGTGATCCCAACAAGGGAAACAGTAAATCTCATCCTTTGATCTCCACAACAACAACCCGGCAATCATACCCGAAAGAAGGCGGGTGCAACCCCGTGCCGAGGCCACATCGAATCTCAGAATCTACTTGAATTAGCTATATTTATAATTAGTATAATCAAAGATTTATAGCATGTATTGCACGTCGATCCACAGATAGTGCGGCCTCATGAATGGCCTCGGTCAGGGTTGGATGACCGTGAATCGTTCGCTGCAGATCCTCGGTACTGGCCTGGAACTCCATCGCCAGCACCGCTTCCCCGATCAACTCGCCGGCCATTGGTCCGCAGATGTGGACGCCGAGAATCCGGTCGGACTCAGCGTCGGCGAGAATCTTGACGAGACCCGCATCCTGATCCATCGCCTTGGCTCTGCCGCTTGCGGCGAAATTGAAAGTACCGGATTTATAATCGATCCCGGCCTCCCTGATCTGCTCCTCGGTCTTGCCGACCCAGGCGATTTCCGGCGACGTGTAAATGACCGACGGAATCACATCGTAATTAACTTCGGAGACTTCCCCGGCAATCAGATCAGCGACCATGATGCCTTCCTCGGAACCCTTGTGCGCCAACATCGGACCGCGCACGACATCACCGATGGCCCAGACGTTCGGCGCCGTCGTACGACATTGCTCATCGACCTCGATCAGTCCGCGGTCGCTCACATCTACGCCGGCCAGCGGATCGAGCAAATCGGTAGTTTCCGCGCGCCGCCCGACTGCAACGACAACCTTGTCGACGCAAATCTCATGTCCGCCCTGCTCGTCGTCGTATTTGAGCAGGATGCCGTCATCGGTCAGTTCAGACTCGCGAACCTTCGAACCGAGGCGAATATCGAGCCCCTGCTGTTTAAACTGACGCTGCGCTTCGCGGGCGACCTGCCCGTCAACCATGAATAAAAATCGATCCATCGCTTCGAGAATCGTAACTTCCGCACCGAGTCGCTTCCAGACGCTGCCGAGTTCGAGTCCGATGACGCCGGCCCCGATGACGCCGAGCCGTTTGGGTACCGTGTCGAAGGTCAGCGCACCCGACGAATCGACAATCCGTTCGCCATCGTATGGCGCGGCCCCGAGTTCGACCGATACCGAACCGGTGGCGAGAATGACGTGGTCGGCCTCCAGCAATTCGGACTCACCCTCATGCGGCGTGTACTGAACTTTGAGGTCGGGCAACAGCCGACCGCGGCCAAACAATCCCATCACGCTGTTGGCCTTGAACAACGATTCAATACCACCGCTCAGGTCGCGAACAATCCGGTCTTTGCGAGCCTGCATCGTATCCAGATCGAGGGTCAAATCGCTGATGCCGATGCCGTGAGTCACGAAGTCCACGGCAGCACGATGGTATAACTCGGAAGATTCAAGCAATGCTTTGGACGGGATGCATCCGGCGTTCAGGCAGGTCCCGCCGAATACCGGCTTGCCGTCCGGCGTGATCCACGCATCGATACACGCGGTCGACAGCCCGAGCTGAGTCGCGCGAATCGCGGCAACGTAACCGGCCGGACCCGCGCCGATCACAACGACATCAAACTTTCTGCTCATTATTTTCCTTGTTCGGTCTTGCCTTATCCAGGTTTGGTCTCGTTAAGCACTCAGACCTGCAGCAGCAACCGGCCGGGATCTTCGAGCGTTTGCTTGATGGCGACGAGGAACTGTACGGCATCACTGCCATCGATAATTCGGTGGTCATAAGTCAGCGCCACGTACATCATGGGCCGTGCCACGATCTCGCCATCGACAACCTGCGGTCGCTGCTGGATAGTATGCATGCCGAGTATCCCGCTTTGCGGCGGATTCAAAATCGGTGTCGACAGCAGCGAGCCGAAGACACCGCCATTGGTGATCGTGAACGTACCGCCGGTCAGATCATCCATCGATATCTTACCTTCGCGCGCCTTGTTTCCGTACTCACGGATCGAACTCTCGACCTCGGAAAAGCTGAGCCGGTCCGCATCGTGTATGACCGGCACAATCAGACCACGCTTACTCGACACGGCAATACCGATGTCGAAATAGTCATGGTAAACAATGTCATTGTCTTCGATCGACGCATTGAGGACCGGGAAACGGCGCAGTGCTTCGATCGTTGCGGTTATGAAGAATGACATCAGGCCGAGCTTGACGCCGTGCTTCTTCTCGAACACTTCCTTGTAGCGTTTGCGTAACGCCATAACCTCGGTCAGGTCGATTTCATTAAAGGTCGTCAACATCGCAGCGGTCTGCTGCGCCTCTACCATACGCTCGGCAATCCGGGTTCGCAGGCGGGTCATCGGCACGCGATGATCGCTGCGCTGTGCGAATGCCGGTACCGCGAGTTCCGGCGTCAGTGGCATTTCAGCAGACACCGCTTCAGGGTGTGGCCGATGTTCGATGAAACTCTGTATATCGGATTTCAGGATTCGTCCGCCCTTGCCGGTACCCCTGACGAGCAAAGGGTCGATATCGTGTTCTTCGAGCAGTCGGCGCACGGCCGGACCCAATTTATCGCTATTCGGACCGCCCACTGCGGTGGCAGCCACAGTCATCGCGGCAACTGTCCCGGCATTCGACCCGGCTGTCACCAATTCCGGGGCGGGCGCTTCCGGCTCCGTTGCATTCGTTTCTACCGCAGCAATCGCTTCACCGGGTTCAAGGATCGCGAGCAGTTGTCCACTCGTCACCGTCGCGCCGTTTTCAATCCGGATCTCCCTGATCACGCCGCTGACCGGCGCCGGAACTTCGAGAACCACTTTATCGGTTTCAAGATCCACGAGATTCTCGTCGCGCTGAACCGCCTGCCCGGGCGCCTTGTGCCAGGCCACCAATGTCGCATCGGTGACCGACTCGGGTAACTGCGGTACCTTAATTTCTATTGTCATTCTTTATCCACCTCTGGCACTCAATCCTGGGTCATGCCGAGCGCAGACTCGACCAGCGCCTGCTGCTGCTGTACGTGAAGCTGAAAAATACCGGACGCCGGCGCAGCCGCACCGGGTCGACCCGCGTAATACAAATGGTGCCCACTGCCGAGCGGTTCCTGCAACCGATGCCGGATCTGATACCACGCCCCCTGATTCTGGGGTTCCTCCTGACACCAGACGACTTCACGAATCCGCGGATGCTCGGCGAGCAATGCGGCATACTCGGGAATCGGGAACGGATACAGCTGTTCGATACGCACGATCGCGACGGCATCAAGGCCATGCGCACGTCGCGCCTCGAGCAGGTCGTAATAAACTTTGCCGCTGCACAAAATAATTCGCCGGACAGAGGTCAGATCGATGTCGTCGACCTCGGGAATGATCGGGTGGAACCGCCCTTCCAGTATCTCATCCATCGGAGAACTCGCGAGGCGATGGCGCAACAGGCTTTTCGGCGTCATGACAATGAGCGGTTTGCGCAGGGTCCGTAGCATTTGCCGCCGGAGCATGTGAAACATCTGCGCTGCCGTCGACGGTACACAAACCTGGATATTCAGTTCGGCACACAATTGCAGGAATCGCTCGAGCCGCGCCGATGAGTGTTCCGGCCCCTGCCCCTCATAGCCGTGCGGCAGATACATGACCATGCCGCTGAGGCGACCCCACTTTGACTCACCCGACGAGATGAACTGGTCGATGACAACCTGTGCGCCGTTACAGAAATCACCAAACTGCGCTTCCCAGATGACCAGGCAGTCCGGATCCGTCGTGGAAAACCCGTACTCGAAACCCAGCACCGCTTCTTCTGACAGTAACGAATCGGTCACGGTCAGTGCGTCGCGCCGGTTATCGATGTCGTCCAGGGACATGTGCGAACGCCCGGTATTCTGATCGAAAATCACCGCATGGCGATGAAAGAATGTGCCCCGACGACTGTCCTGACCGGTCAGGCGAACCTTGAAACCTTTCTTGAGCAGACTGCCATAGGCCAGCAATTCGGCAAAACCCCAGTCAATCAAAGCTTCACCGGCCGTCATTTTCTCACGGTCGGTCAGGATTCGCGCGACACGTGGATGTAGCGTAAAGCCGTGCGGAATGCGCGTGATCGCGGCGCCCAGTTCGTCGAACTCGGCAGGTGAAATCGACGTTTTGACCGTCTCCGTCCAGTCGGCTTTGAGATGTTTGCTCCAATCAACCGTGAATTTGTTTCCGGCCTTGCCTAGCGATACCCTCCGCACCGGTTGACCCTCGTCAAGCCGTGTCCGGTAATCATCCATCATTTGCCCGGGTTCGGTGGCTTCGATCACACTGCTTTCGACGAGCCGGTTACTGTAGATCTGCCTGACCGTCGGGTGCTTCCTGATCGCGCGATACATACCCGGTTGCGTCGTCGACGGCTCGTCGGCTTCATTGTGACCGTGACGCCGGTAACAGACGAGATCGATTACGACATCCTTGTGAAAGGTCTGACGGTAGTCGAGCGCCATGCGCATGACAAAGACAGCAGCCTGCGCGTCATCGCCGTTAACGTGGAACACCGGCGCTTCGATCATTTTCGCGACATCACTGCAATACGGCGTCGAACGTGCATCCACCGGGTTACTCATCGTGAAGCCGATCTGGTTGTTAATAATAATGTGTACAGTTCCACCGGTACTGAAGCCGCGTGCCTGGGACATCTGAAATGTTTCGGGAACGACGCCCTGCCCGGCAAATGCAGCGTCACCGTGAATCAATACCGGTAAAATCTCATCCCCGGCGTCATCGGACCGGCGCTCCTGTCTTGCTCGAACCGAACCTTCTACAACCGGGTTGACGATCTCAAGGTGTGACGGATTAAACGCCAGTGTGACATGGACCTGCCCACCCGGTGTGCGAATATCCGATGAAAAACCCATGTGATACTTGACGTCACCGGAACCCGTCAGTTTGTCCGGATCGTAATGCCCTTCGAACTCCGAGAACAGATTTTCCGGGGACTTGCCGAGCACGTTGACCAATACGTTGATGCGTCCGCGATGCGCCATGCCGATGACAATTTCCTGCAACCCCGCAACGCCGCCAGCCTGGATCATGTCATCGAGCATCGGAATCAGACTGTCACCGCCCTCGAGTGAAAATCGCTTCTGCCCGACGTATTTCGTGTGCAGGTAACGCTCGATACCCTCGGCCGCCGTCAAGCGCCTGAGGATGGTCCTGCATTCCTCGTCCGACAGCGGATTTTTCAGCATGCCTCGCTCGAGGTGCTCACGAATCCAGAGTCGTTCGCGACCGCGAGACACATGCGCGAAATCGGCGCCAACCCGCCCGCAATAGACCTGCTTGAGAACCTCGAGAATCTCGGACAAGCGCATTTTGCTGTGTCCGCTTCCTGCCAGTCCGCCGGTATAAAACTCGGTATCCATGTCGGCTGTGGACAAGCCCAGGTAATCGAGTTTGAAAACGGCCGGCCTGCGGCGCTCGGTGAGCTTAAGCGGATCGAGATCAGCGATCTGGTGGCCACGCAAACCGTAAATCTGGATCAGACGCGATACCGATGCCTGCTTTTCGCTGGCCGCGGTCGAACCGCTGGCACCGGATATATTCCCGACGCCGCGAACCACCCGGCCGGCGAGAAACTCGCGGACGTCACGATGTGAACGAGCTTCTTCAATGGTCTCCGGCTGAATTTCCACACCGACGGTCGAGAAAAACTGCTGCCAGTTTTCGGGCACGGACGATGAATCGGCAATGTACGACTCGTACATTTCCTCGACATAAGCGGCATTGCCGCCGAACAGGGGTGAAGAAGCGTAACGATGCTGAAGAGACTGGCTCATGTGCCAATTAATCCACGCGGAGTGTATTGCCACCGCAGGGTGGCGATCCAAGGGTGCGTAGTGTATCCGAGCCGGTTTGAAACTGGAACGCGACTATTGACCCAGAACCGGCTTACCTGATCCACCGGCCGGGCCGGTGCCGGGCCTGGTTGCTTTAGAAGTACAGGATCAGCGAAATCAGCGCAAACGGATCCATGTCGAGAATCCGGCTGAACAGGTATATCTCGTAGACGATCAGGATGATGTAGCCGACGCAAATCAGTTGCAACAGCCTGTAAACCCGGAACCAGCCCATAAACCGGCGTTGTGCGACGAATACGAGCGCCAGCACCGATACGTTCGTCGTGCTGATTTTTACCCACAGAAACTGCTCGGCACCGACCGTAATCATTTCATTCATGAACAAATTGGCTTCGATGGCGCCGATATTCAGCAAGTTGAGCGTAAACAATGCGTCGGTACAGCTCAACAGGACGATCGCCAGCGCGACGTAAAGCAAATGCGGTTCCTGCCAGTCGAAGAGGTAATGATGGGCGTCACTGGCACGACGGCTGTTGCGTCTGCGCGGCCGAAAATTGCCGTACACAAAGGCATGAATCGATTTTTTGCGACGCCGATTCAGTCCCTCACGTCGATCCGCAAGCAACCCCGGGGCCGGACCTTTGTCGCCGGTCAGTTGCCCGAGCACGAGTCCGTGTGATTTTTCATGGCGTGGTTTTTTGATGTGACTGCCTCTTGCTCTACCCTTACCCTTACATGGATCGCTTCCATATTCTTTTTGCTTGCACTATTGCCGCCGCAGCACGGCAGGCAATCATATATATTCACGATTTTACCTGATAAATATAATTTTAGTCTTTGATTTTACAATAATTATATATGGATACTCGCAGATACCAACGGATCAGGAGCGAACATCTACAGGCCTATCAGGCGATCCCTGCGTCGCGAACCCGCTGTGTACGCCGTGCCCGGGCGTTCTCGACAAGCGAATAGACGGCCGGTACGACGACGAGCGACAGCAGCGTCGAGGAGACCATGCCGCCGACGACGGCAACGGCCAGCGGCGCCGAGAGTTCAACGCCGGCACCAAGCCCGAGCGCCGGCACCATCATCGCAAAGATAATCGTGAACGACGTCATCAGGATAGGACGCAGACGCGTCGGACAGGCCTTGAGCAGGGCCTGGTCAATCGCCATGCCCTGTTCGCGCAGCTGATTGGCCCGATCGACGAGCAGAATCGAGTTTTTCGCCACGAGGCCGATCAGCAGGACGAGACCGGTCATCGAGAATACATTGAGCGTATGGTCCAGCAAATTCAGTGCTGCAACGCCACCGATGACCGCAAGCGGTTGG
>PVMS01036728.1_pt1 | contig 11022 bp, 9 predicted proteins | sample 1853461 | NCBI WGS metagenome assembly PVMS01 (sample SAMN08582032, study PRJNA380276) | Marine sediment metagenome, whole genome shotgun sequencing project. | isolation source: ocean sediment barecode stripped | collected 2017
AATTCTATTGGAGATGGAATAGTTTTTAACACCTATCACGAAGGAATTCATTTGGGCATTATTCTTCAACTTTTAAAATTGGTATAGTATGGATTTATTCGCGGTAATTTCAATATTAATAGTTATTTCAGCTCTTTTTGGGTATATAAATGTTCGTTTTTTTAAATTTCCAACTACCATTGGTCTCATGGTTATTACCATTGTTTTTACATTATTGGTCCTGGTTACAAGTTTATTTAATGATACTTTGTTGGAGCAGGAAAGATTGTTAATTTCTCAAATTGATTTTAAAACGGTATTATTGGATGTGATGCTTAGTTTTTTATTATTTGCAGGGGCATTACACACTAATTTTCAACAATTAAAGGTACAACGAAAACCAGTATTGACATTCGCAACTTTTAGCACCCTTACATCAACTTTTTTAGTTGGGGTTTTCTCATATTATTTATTAAAGATAGTAAGTTTAGATATAGACTTTATTTATTGTTTATTGTTTGGAGCCTTAATTTCACCGACTGATCCTATTGCTGTATTAGGAATTTTAAAGCAAGTTGGTGCGCCAAAAAAATTAGAAACAAAAATTGTTGGAGAATCACTGTTTAATGACGGAGTAGGCGTAGTTGTATTCTTAACTATTTACGAAATAGCCAAAGGCGGAAGCGGTGTAACAATTGGACATGTTGCTGAAATGTTTTTTGTAGAAGTACTTGGTGGTATGGTGCTGGGATTGTTATTAGGCTGGATTACTTATAGATTATTAAAATCAATAGATGATTATGATGTTGAAGTAATCATTACCATTGCCGCTGTTATGGGCGGAACAGTATTAGCTCAATATTTACATTTATCGGCACCATTAGCCATGGTAACTGCCGGTTTAATAGTTGGTCATGATACCGTTAGGGAAAGTTCTATGAGTAAAATTACTGAGCAATATGTTGATAAGTTTTGGGAACTCATAGACATTCTTTTGAACACAGTCTTATTTGTAATGATTGGTATGGAAATATTAGTATTAACCTACAATAATCAATTTATTTTGGCGGGATTACTATGTATCCCAACATTATTATTGGCACGCTATTTATCGTTGATGTTTCCAATAAAAATATTTGCAAAAAAGTTAGATTTTGTTCCGAATACTAATTTAATTATGACTTGGGGAGGCTTACGAGGGGGTATTTCAATTGCATTGGCCTTAAGTTTAACACAAGAGATGCATAGGGATTTATTTTTGGTGATAACCTATATGATTGTGGTATTTTCAATAATTGTTCAAGGATTAACCGTAGGAAAATTAATTAAAAAATTAAGTAAAGAATAAGTACATTTGTCGTCAAATATATGCTAAAATTATAATACTATAGAAGATGAAATTTAATACAAAAACCATACACGGCAATCAAAAGCACGACCCTTCAACCGGAGCAGTAATGCCGCCAATATACCAAACTACCACTTATGCACAAGCATCACCTGGTGATCATAAGGGATATGAATATTCAAGAACTGCAAATCCTACGAGAACTGCACTTGAAAATGCTTTTGCAAGTATAGAAAACGGAACCTATGGTTTGGCTTTTGGTTCAGGTTTGGCTGCTATAGATTGTGTTATTAAATTATTAAATCCGGGAGATGAGGTAATTTCCACTAACGATTTATATGGTGGATCTTATAGGATATTTACTAAAATATTTGAAAATTTCGGCATTAAATTTCATTTTATAGGAATGGAGAATGCTGATAAAATTGAGCGTTACGTTTCAGAAAAAACAGCCCTTATTTGGGTTGAAACTCCTACAAATCCAATGATGAACATCATTGATATTGAAGCTGTTTCCAAGGTTGCTAAGAAACATCGAATTTTATTAGCTGTTGACAATACTTTTGCGACCCCTTATTTACAAAATCCCTTAAATTTAGGAGCTGATATTGTGATGCATTCGGCAACTAAATATTTAGGAGGTCATTCTGATGTTGTAATGGGAGCTCTGGTTGTTAAAGATAAAGAGTTGGCGGATAAATTGTATTTTATTCAGAATTCTTGTGGGGCAGTTTGTGGACCAATGGATAGTTTTTTGGTTTTAAGAGGTATAAAAACACTGCATGTACGTATGCAGCGTCATTGCGAAAATGGGAAGGCAGTAGCAGAATTTTTAGCAAAACATTCTAAAATTGAAAAAGTGTATTGGCCCGGGTTTGATAAGCATCCAAATCATGAGGTTGCTAAAAAACAAATGAAAGATTTTGGAGGTATGGTGTCGTTTGTAACTAAAGGGAACAACATTGAAGATGCATTTAAAATAGTTGAAAACTTAAAAATATTTACTTTGGCCGAATCATTGGGAGGAGTGGAATCACTGAGTGGTCATCCGGCAAGTATGACACATGCTTCCATACCAAAAGAAGAACGAGAAAAAACAGGTGTTGTAGATTCGTTAATTAGATTGAGTGTGGGAATTGAAGATAAAGATGATCTAATATCAGACTTGGAGCAAGCGTTGAATTTAATTTAGATAATAAACATATCCAATATGAATCCAAAGGAGCCAGTCGTTGTATTTATTGGCAGGATCAGGTTTGGAATTTAGCCCGTCAACATAATTTGAAAAGAAATATTGCCAACGAGATTCGATTAATAAATCGGAATATTCTCCAAATCTGTATCGTGTACCAATCCCAAGTGTGGCAGACATTGTTATTCCTGGCGTAACACGAGCAGCCTTTGGGTCATTATTAATATCCCATTTCGGATACAAGATGCCGGGATCTCTCCAATCTCCCAAATCGGAATACATAGATGGGTTATAAAAATCAACAAATGCTCCGCCACTAACATAGGGAGCCCATTTTAAATCGGGGATTCTTCGAGAACCAAAATCTACAATGTCTACCCAATGAAATTCCAGTTGTGCACCTACATTCACTAAGTAGGTTTTACCGTGATGGGCACGGAGTTTCTCTCCGCCATCAGTTTGGGCTTCTGCCCATGCGCCAAAGTGATCTAATTCTGCAGACATATAGGATAGCTCCCCTCGAATTCTAAAATGCTCAGCCCAATAATTAGATCGTTGATTCCAACGATATCTGTAATCAGTAAAATTTAAATAATAAATAATTCCAATACCTATACCAACATTTCCACCAACATTACTCATGAAATTATTACGTTTTCCATAATCAGTTGTAAATGATGCAGAACCAGAAATAATACCAATTTCATGACTATTTTCATCTTGGGCATACAAATTAGATGTAATAATCAAAAGGAGTATTGAGGTTGTTATTTTTATAATTTTAATCACAAAATAAAATAATTTGTTATGTTTAAATGTAATAAAAACTTCACTAACCAAACGAAAAATTGAAATTAATCTAGGATAAAAGTTTCATTTATCTCCCAATTTGCCCTTAATTCAATTATTTCATTATAATATTTAACCAATTCTGGTTGACGCTTGTCTAAGAAACTACCAGTATCCCAAATACCATTGTTATTTTCGTCTAAAGTAACTCTAACCAGGTAATTCCCGGGTGATAGAAGTTTAAAGCTAACAGTCTGAGGTTCAGAAACTTTTACCAATCGAACAGGAGTTTCTTTCTCATCTAATAATTCAACGATAAAAGATATTTTTTTAGCGCTCACTAATTCAATATTAATAACACCGTAATCTTCCGGTGTCTTTGTTTTCAATTTAACAGATATGGAGTCATTTGAAAGACCAAGAATATCTGTAATAGTTTTAGGCAACAATTCAATAGAATATTCAGATTCGTGTTTTTTATCAAAATCCAGGTATAATTTTGTTTTAGAAGCTGTCAATATAGGGTTGAAATCAACAGCAATAGTATCTTGATCAGTAATTTGAATCAACGATTTGTCAAAATTTACAATGGGTGTATTGGTCGAAATAGAAAATGTATCGATCAAATGTAAAACAACAGTAGTACTTTTAATAATTTTTAGAGAATCAATTTCAGAACTACGCAATTTTACCGTAAAATTTTCTGAATATTCACCTTTTGTGACCAGAAAATTTAAAGAATCTGTTTCGAAAGGCGTATACCAATAATTCAGTGTGTCTTTATTTTTCTCCAAATTAATTACGGCGTTAAAATCTTCAGAAGTTTCAGTTAAAAGTTCAATGTTTAAATCGGTGGCATTCCCTTCGAACCCAAAAATAAGATGACCTTTATTTGCTTCTTTAGGTCTGATAACTTTTAATAATGGAATTTCTTTAAAAATTGTGAAATTATATACAGTGTCTGTTGGGATTGAAACAGTATCTTTTATAAAACCAATTTTATCAGTTTCGGGATTGTAAATTTTATTGAAATTATTATCTTGCAAGGCGATAAGTAAATATTTTCCGGCGCGTAAATTTGTTAATTCAAACAAAGTACTGTCCAGGGTGTTCGCAATATAACGAGGTTTTTCTTTGTAAATAACAGAATCGGTAAAAGTGCTGTCGTACTCATAGAGCATTACATCAATATTTTTTACAGGTTCTTTTACAAGAGGGTTTGTAACTTCACCTGACATCTCTAAGGAGTCGATATAAGTTCCTGTTGAAAAAACATATTTAAAGTTCCCAAGCTCATTATCTTCGTTATTATCAACAATACTATTTCCAAAATTAAATGCGTATGTAGTATTAGGGTCTAGTGTATCTAATATTTTTATACTTATAAATTTGCTTGCAGTTCCTACTGGAGTAATTATTGGATCGTATTTTTGTGGAGGAGATATTACCAATTTCTTTTTTACATCTTTTAATTTGATATATTCATCAAAATATATTTTTATTTTAGTTTCATCAAAATTAATTGTTTCAATAGCCGGAATAGCCTTCACTAATATTGGCGGAATAGAGTCTTTTGCCCCACCTGTGGGTGTACCTCTTCTTGCGCAACCAAAAAAGACGCTATATAGTACTAAAAGAAATAAAAACTTAGATAAAGAATACCTCATATATTGTTTTTGGATACAAAATAACAATTAATTTAATTAAAAAACGCAGGAAAATATTTTGTATTATATTTTCTAGTGCATAATCCGGGTTTAAACATTTCTATTTGGTATAGGCCATACAGGCGATACTTATCTTTAAATTTTTTGTTTTATTTAGTGCTATATAACATGCTTCAAGTGTAGCGCCTGTGGTAATTATATCATCTATTAGTAAAATGTGCTTATTTTCAAGGGCTAAATTATTTTGCACAAAAAATAATTCTTGCACATTTTTCCATCTATCAAGACGTATCTTTTTAGTTTGCGTTTTTGTGGAAGAAATTCTAGTTAAAATATTTTCATAAAAGGGAATGTTTAATTTTATTGATAAACTTTCTCCAAAAGTAGTAACTTGGTTATACCCTCTTTTTTTAAGTTTTTTCTTATGAAGAGGAACCGGTATTATGCAATCAAGATTTTCAAATCTTCGGCTTTCAATGATTTCATCTCCCAACCAATTTCCTATAAAAATTCCAACTTGTTGTTGCTTGTTGTATTTTAGATGATGTATCAATTGCTGTACTTTTCCTTTTTTTACAAAAAAGAATAGAGTAGTTGCATTTTTAAGTGGAATTCGTCCATAAAAAGTCTGTTCAACAAGGTTATCTTTTTCAGAGCAAAAATGCGATAAGGGTAAATCGTGTCGGCAGTTTAAACAAATTGTGTTTTCGTTATTTATCAAATGTTCATCACAACACAAACAGACTTCTGGAAAAAAAATATGTAAAATATTTTTTAAAGGTTTCATAGCAGAATTTTATTTAAAAGTACAATTTTAAATTTTATTTTAAAATAATTGAAAGTATGTTAAAATAATTATGATTTATTAATTTAAAATCTATAATTTTGTGCAGCCTCACGCAGAAAAAGCAATGATAAATTATTTGTTAATTTTTTTATAATTTATTTTTGCAATTTTCGTTAATTTATAATAACCCGAATAATTAAAAAAATGGAAGAAAATAAAAAATCAAATAGTAAAATAATTGCTATTGTTTTAGCAGTATTATTACTTGGAGCTCTGGCTTACACTTTTTATATTAAAAATGATCATAAAAAGATTACAGATGCAATTGAAGAAGAAAAAGCAGAAATTGCACAAAATTTAGATAGTATGATAGTGAAATATGAAGAAGCTATCGGTCAAAATACTTCCATGTCTAATGAATTGGCAGTTGAAAGAGACAGAATTATTGCAATGAGAGATTCTATCAAAGATTTAAAAGCTACAAATTATAGTTTAATCCGACGCTATAGAAAACAAATATCAAATCTCGAAGAATCAAATAGACGCTTATTTTTTATTACTGATTCTTTAACAAATATCAACGATCTATTGACTGTTGATTTAGACAGTGCTAACGTAAAAATATCAAAACAGTTGGCATTATATGATACCTTAACAATGCAAAACATTGATTTATCTGAAAAAGTTGCCATTGGTTCCATTTTGAAAGTTAATGCAGCCAAGATATTAGCTATGAGAGAGCGTAGCAGTGGTAAATTAGTTGAAACCTCCAGGGCCAGTCGGACAGATGCATTTAGAATTAATTTTTCTATTGCTAAAAACGAAATATCAGAACAGGGAGAACGTCAATTATATATTCAAATTGTAGATTCAAGTGGAAACACAGTAGCAAGTAAAGGAGAAATAACTTTATTTGAAGATGTTCAAATAAATTATAGTGATGCTACTACTGTTAATTATATGAATGAACCCATTGAAGTAATTTCTTTGGTTGAAGTTGATAGAGATTCTATTGAAAAAGGAATTTATATTGTTAATATTTATATTGAAAATAAAATCGCAGGAGCAACCCAAATCACATTAAAGTAAGTAACTCCAGATTAACATTATTTAATGTTCATAGGTGGAAATAGTTTTGGCTATTTCCACTTTTTTATTTTTTTGTACTAAAAGCTTTATTATTTTTGCAGAATGGCAAATCAGGAAGATCAATTTAAAAAAGTAGTTTCACATGCGAAAGAATACGGCTACGTATTTCAATCAAGTGAAATTTATGATGGTTTGAGCGCAGTTTATGACTATGCTCAAAATGGTGTAGAGTTAAAGAATAACATAAGAGATTATTGGTGGAAATCAATGGTTCAAATGCATGAAAACATTGTTGGCTTAGATGCTGCAATATTTATGCACCCAACAACATGGAAAGCTTCAGGGCATATTGATGCGTTTAACGATCCTCTAATAGATAACAAAGATTCGAAAAAAAGATATAGAGCAGACGTTTTAATTGAAGACTATGTAGGAAAATTGGATGCTAAAATTGAAAAGGAAGTTAACAAAGCGGCTAAACGTTTTGGAGAATCCTTTGATAAAGAACAGTTTTTAGCAACCAATCCAAGAGTTTTAGGCTATAAGGAAAAAGGAAATGCCATTTTAAAACGCATGGGTAAATCCTTAGAAAATGAAGATCTAGCTGATGTTAAGGCACTCATTGAGGAATTGGGAATTGGCTGCCCGCTTTCAGGATCTAAGAACTGGACCGATGTAAAGCAATTCAATCTTATGTTTGGAACAAAATTAGGAGCGTCGGCTGATTCGGCAATGGATTTGTTTTTACGTCCTGAAACTGCCCAAGGGATTTTTGTAAACTTTTCAAATGTGCAAAAAACAGGTAGAATGAAAATTCCTTTTGGAATTGCACAAGCAGGAAAAGCTTTTAGAAACGAAATTGTAGCACGTCAGTTTATTTTCCGTATGCGTGAATTTGAACAGATGGAAATGCAGTTCTTTGTACGTCCTGGAACTCAAATGGAATGGTATGAAGAATGGAAACAAACACGATTAAAATGGCACTTTTCACTTGGTATGGGCAAAGACAATTATCGTTTTCATGATCACGAAAAATTGGCTCATTATGCGGATGCAGCTACAGATATTGAATTTAAATTTCCGTTTGGATTTAAAGAATTGGAAGGAATTCATTCACGAACAGATTTTGACTTATCAAGTCATGAAAAACACTCCGGGAAAAAATTACGATACTTCGATCCTGAACTGAATGAGCACTATGTGCCTTATGTTGTTGAAACTTCCATCGGACTAGACAGAATGTTTTTAGCAGTATTTTCAAACTCTTTACAAGATGAAACATTAGAAAACGGTACAATTCGAACAGTATTAAAATTACCGGCTGTTTTAGCACCGACAAAGGCAGCTGTTTTACCCCTGGTAAAAAAAGATGGCTTACCTGAGATTGCGCGCAAAATTGTAGAAGATTTAAAATGGGAATTCAATGTAGCTTACGATGAAAAAGACGCTGTTGGAAGACGGTATAGAAGGCAAGATGCTGCCGGAACACCATTTTGTATTACAGTAGATCATGATACGTTAGCTGATAATACTGTTACCATTCGTTATAGAGATACTATGGAACAAAAACGCGTAAAAATAGCTGAACTTCAGGCAATTATAAAAGAAGAAGTCGCTGTTAAAAACTGGTTGATGAAAATGTAATTTCAGTATTGAGATATAAAAAACTCCGAGATATTCTCGGAGTTTTTTATTTTAAAAATAGCTGTTAAAATCTTTTACCAATTGAAACACCTCCGCGCCCAACTACTTCAATATCACTTTGACCTAATAGATCCCTGCCAATTCCAGCATAAATCTCGACAACAAATCCTCTTTTTGTAACAAATTTAGCACCGGCAGAAATACCCACTGCAAAATCAGTATATTTTTCGTTAACGTAAGTATCGTATGTTGAAGAATTGCTATAATAAATTTCTTCTTTTCCTGAATGTAACATCGTAAATGCTTCCACAAAAAACCCACGTGCATATTTATTGGAAAAAAAATGTCTGTAATAAGGAGTTATTGAAAAAGTTCGATATTCATCTAAACCATCAATTTCATCATCCAGGCTAAAAAGTGTATTAACTCCTATTGTTGATTCTTCGTTGAGCACTCTTTCATAACCAACATCTAACCATTTAAAACCGATTAAGTTAGACATGTTGATTTTTACTTCGTTTTTTCTTAAATATTCTTGATTTTCTTTTTCTTGAGCAAAAATGGATGAGGTAGCAATAACGAGTATTGCTATGATTGTAAATTTTTTCATAGTAATTTTATTAGGTTAAAAAGAAAAAATGGTTGCAATAATTGAACCAAAGTCCTTTTATTTTTTTAACCATTACGTGTTCAAGCTATAAAACGCTACAGTTTAAATATTAAATTTTCAGCCATTGTTGGTGTTTTTCACCAACAATTTTAGCAGGGCTTTATAATTCAAAGAAAATTTAAAATAACGATTGCTGTGAAGATGGATTTTCGTGCTCTAATAACCACTTTTTACGCCAGATTCCGCCGGCGTAACCTGTTAATGAGCCATCACTTCCAATAATTCTGTGACAAGGAATGACAATCCAGATCGGATTTTTTCCATTAGCCGATGCTACGGCCCTTATTGCCTTAACATCTCCTATTTTTTTGGTTTGCTCTAAATAGCTTCTCGTTTTACCAAAAGGAACATTTAAAAGTGCATTCCAAACCCGTTTTTGAAAATCAGTTCCTTGCGGATTGAGTTTTAAGTTAAATTTTTTGCGAGACCCTTTAAAATATGCATCTAATTGTTGAACACATTCCTGTAAACTTATTGGAATTTCTTTAGATGTTTCCTGAGCCTCATCAATTATTGAAATAGAATTTATCCCTTTGTCATCGCCAACAATTTTAGCGGTACCAATTGGTGTTTTGTAATATGCTGTTTGTTTAGATTCCAAATACATTTTTAAGAATTTGTTTGTAAATTATCGCATTGTAAAACAAAATTAATTGTTTTTTTCTCTGTTCTCTAATCTATATTTATCTTGTTCTTTACTTTCTCTGAACATATCCTCAACATTATCGATTTGAGGAGAGTCCTCAATTGCTTTCCAATCAAATTTTTCATCAAAAGGGTCAAGTGCTTTTTGAGGGTCGAACATCCTTTTATCCACAGCTAATGCATTGTATGGTTTATAATTAGGAATAGCTGTAAAAAAATCAGATAAATCAGTTGCTCCAGCATCGTATTGATTTAAATAGGGTAATCCTAAGATGTTCCAGAATGATTTAAACAAACTACCAAAACTATAATGCACATGACTTACGTAGTCTCTTTTTACCCATGGAGAAATAAGTAGTAAAATACTACGATGTGCATCAACATGATCAACACCATTTTGTGCGTCATCTTCCGTAATAACGATTAACATATTTTTCCAATAAGGTGTTTGTGAAAGGTATTCTACAATTCTACCAACGGCTAAATCATTATCTGCCATATAACTTTCTCTAAAAGGATATCCGGCTTCCGGGCGGTCACTTGCACCATGGTCATTTGGTATAATAACGGTAGTGAATTGGGGCATATCCTCTTCACCTTTCACCCATTTTTTATCAAATTCCTTGATAAATTGGTCTATTCTGAATTGATCAGGAATGGCCATATTATAAGTTGGATACATTTTAGAAGTACGTTCAAAAAGTGGTTGCGGCATTGGGTAATTTATGTATTGCTGAACTCCTGAATATTTAAATTCGGCTTTGTAAAGTGCGGGTTCAAACATGATGCTAAAACCGAAATTATAAAAACCTATATTATTTCTTTCCAAATGATCCCACATTGATCCGGCCTCATTATAGTCTTCAGGATAAATGGCTCCGGCAGCTCCGTTCATAGCGAAAACACCTGGAGACTTCGAATCTTCCCGAAAGTTGCGATTTCCACCATAACTGGCAGCAGTAGCTGTTTCACACCATTCGTTGGGATAGGTATTGACCAACCAACGATGCCCATCAGCAGAAACATCAGAGTCTACATAAAAATTGTCTGAAAAAGCGAATTGCCTGGCAATGGCTAAATGATTGGGCATAACGGTTACATCTGAAACAGAGTCAGTTCTTTTTTTATTTGAAAACGAAGCATTTTTGTTTTTATGTGCAATTGTCGGGTCACCTTTTCCTTTTTTAATTTGACCAAAAACCTCATCATAGG
>PVMS01125571.1_pt1 | contig 11021 bp, 6 predicted proteins | sample 1853461 | NCBI WGS metagenome assembly PVMS01 (sample SAMN08582032, study PRJNA380276) | Marine sediment metagenome, whole genome shotgun sequencing project. | isolation source: ocean sediment barecode stripped | collected 2017
CGTTGGTCAGCAGGTTGGCGGCGGCTTCGTGGAAACAGAAGGGGATAACTCCCTCTACTTTCTTGAGTGCCAGATCAGTACGTGCCACCGCACGTAATTCACCACGTCTCGAGCTGGCGACGCTCTCACCACCGCCTTCAAGGCGAATAGCCTGCAAATCCTCCCGGTTCACGTACACCACTGGCACCGGTTCGATCGCATCCAGCACCTCGGTCCGACGAGTCATTGTGCCCGTGTGCCAGTGTTCCAGTTGCCGGCCAGTCATCAATATCAACGGATATTCATCGTCGGGTTGTTCATCGGCCGGAATCGACTTGGCCGCCACCAGCCTGGCTTTGCCATTCGGCGTCGGGAAGTCCTCTACGAAGACGACACCCTGTCCAGGATCGTCAGCATCCTTGCAGGGGTAGGTGACCGAACTCTGTTCTAGCAGGCGCTCCCAGGTGATGCCGGTAATGCTCGGCATCGCGCCGCGCATTTCCTCGTAAACCTCGGATACATGCGCATAGTTCCAGTCGAGACCCAAACCCTTGCCTATATCGCGAATAATCCAGAGGTCCTGCCTCGTTTCACCCGGCAGGGGTACCGCGGCCTTGCCCAGCTGTACGCGTCGATCGGTATTTGACACTGTGCCATCCTTTTCAGCCCAGCCCGAGGCGGGCAAAACCACATCGGCAAAAGCCGTGGTTTCGGTGAGGAACATATCCTGTACCACCAGGTGGTCGAGTGCCGCCAGGGCCGCGCGGGCATGGTTCAGGTTGGGGTCGGACATGGCCGGGTTTTCACCCATGATATACATACCATGGATTTTGCCATCGAGGATGGCGTGCATGATTTCAACCACGGTGAGGCCGGCTTTCTGATCGAGTTCAGCATTCCAATATTTAGAAAATCGGGCATTCGCCTCCGGGTTGTCGACACGTTGATAATCTGGAAACATCATCGGGATTAAACCCGCATCGGAAGCACCCTGTACATTGTTTTGGCCGCGTAGCGGGTGCAGACCGGTACCTGGCCTGCCAATCTGGCCAGTGATCATCGACAACGCAATCAGGCAACGTGAATTGTCGGTACCATGTATATGTTGAGATATGCCCATCCCCCAGAAGATCATCGAAGCTTTCGAAGTCGCGAACAGACGCGCTACCTCGCGCACTATATCGGCCTCGATACCCGTGACTGCCGCCGTCTTTTCCGGGCTGAAATCGGCAACATTGGCCTTTAATTCTTCGAAATCGATGGTTCGCTCGGCGATAAATTGATCATCAGTCAAACCCTCCTCGATGATGACATGCAGAATTGAGTTCAGCAGCGATACATCGGTAGATGGATTGAACTGTAGAAAGTGAGTTGCATGACGAGCTATATCGGTGCGTCGTGGGTCAAGCAAAATCAGTTTTTTGCCATTCCTGATCGCGTTTTTCATGAAGGTGGCCGCGACCGGATGGTTGGTGGTTGGATTGGAACCGATTACCAGGAAGACTTCCGCCTGCCTGACATCCTCGACCTGGTTCGAAACCGCACCAGAGCCGATGCCTTCGAGTAAAGCGGCGACACTGGAGGCATGACACAACCGGGTACAATGGTCGACATTGTTGGTACCAAACCCGGCGCGCACCAGCTTCTGGAATAAATAGGCTTCTTCGTTGCTGCCTTTTGCGGAGCCAAATCCGGCCAGGCCCGCGCCACCCAGTTCGTCCCTGATCTTTTTCAGGCCACCGCTGGCAACCGCCATCGCCTCGTCCCAGCTGGCCTCACGAAACATTTTCGATGGGTCGCTCGGATCAAAATTCTGATTCAGACCTTTTGCTACGCCCGCTTTTCGAATCAATGGCTTGAGCAATCGCTGCGGGTGATTGACATAATCAAATCCGTAACGTCCCTTAACACAGAGTCGACTCAGGTTAGCCGGACCGTCACGTCCTTCGACACGCAGAATTTTGTCGTCTTTGACGTGGTAAGTCAGCAGGCAGCCGACACCGCAATAAGGACATACCGAATCTACCTTGCGGTCTGCTTCGATCACGTGTGCACCACTGGCATCGCTGAGCGCGCCGGTGGGACAGGCGGCAACACATTCACCACAGGCAACACAGGAACTTTCGCCCAGCGGATCGCCAAGATCGAATACGATTTCAGCATGATGACCACGTAACGCGAAACCGATGACGTCGTTGACCTGGGTCTCGCGGCATGCACGCAGGCAACGGGTGCACTGGATGCAGGCGTCGAGATTGACCGCAATTGCCGGATGCGACAAATCAGCCTTGGGTTGATGGCGTGGTTTGAATCTCGGCTCGGCCACTCCGAGTTTTTTCGCCCAATGTGTCAGTTCGTTGTCGATCGTATACGACTGCCTGGGCATATCGGAGAGCAATAGTTCAAGCACCAGCTTTTGTGATTTTTGCGCCCGCTCATTGTTCGAAAACACGACCATGCCGGGTGTTGGATTGCGACAGCAACTCGGCGCCAATACGCGCTCACCCTCAATTTCGACCATACAGGCACGACAATTGCCATCGGAACGCAAACTTTCTGTATAACAAAGATGGGGTATTTCCGTACCGGTTCGTTTCGCCGTCTGAATAATGGTTTCGCCGGGCAGGGCCTCGACCTTGTTGCCATTCAGGCTGAACTCGATGGTCTCGAATAGTTTTTCCGGGTTGGTACTCATGAATCATTATCCTCCAGCCCGAGCTCCTGCGGGAAATACTTGATCACCGACAATATCGGGTTCGGCGCAGCCTGCCCGAGGCCACAGATCGAGGCATCGATCATCACGCTGGAAAGATCCTTGAGCGCTTCGATGTCCCAGTCTCCCGATTGCATGATACTGACGGCTTTTTCGGTGCCCACCCGGCAGGGTGTACATTGTCCACAGGATTCATGTGCAAAAAATTTCAACGAGTTGAGAGCAGCCTGCTTAGCAGTATCTGCATCGGATAAAACGATCACGGCAGCAGAACCGATGAAACAGTCGTACGGCTGCAAGGTATCGAAATCGAGTGGTATGTCACCCAGCGACGCCGGCAAAATACCGCCCGATGCCCCGCCAGGGAAATAGCCATAGAACTGGTGGCCGTCGAGCATTCCGCCACAGTATTCATCGATCAGTTCCCGCATCGTAATTCCGGCGGGCGCCAGATGCACACCGGGTTGGTTGACGCGACCCGAGACCGAAAAGCTACGCAGCCCTTTGCGGCCATTACGACCCTGCGAATCGAACCATTCAGAACCTTTATCGACCACATCACGAATCCAGAACAGGGTCTCGCAATTGTGTTCGAGGGTCGGCCGCCCGAACAGACCCACTTCGGCCACATAGGGAGGACGAAGTCGCGGCATGCCACGCTTGCCTTCGATCGATTCGATCATTGCCGATTCTTCACCGCAAATATAAGCCCCGGCGCCACGCCGCAGTTCGATCTGCGGCAAATCGTAATTTGAATCATTTTCCAGGCTTTCGATTGCCAGTTTCAAAATAGCGCTAACCGACGGGTACTCGTCACGCACATAGATATAGCACTGGTCGATACCGATTACAGTTGCCGCGATCAACATGCCTTCAAGAAATCGATGCGGGTCCTTGAGCATGTAATACCGATCCTTGAATGTGCCGGGTTCGCCCTCGTCGATATTGATCGCCATCAAACGGGGTGCCTCCTGCCCCCGTAAAATTCCCCATTTACGCCCTACCGGAAAACCGGCACCGCCGAGACCACGCAATGCGGTGCCGTCCAAGGTTTCGATAATTTGATCGCCGCTGATCTGGTCGGCAAGCAGCCGCTCGTAGAGTCGATAACCGCCGTCCGCCTTATAGGCCACATAATCGATGTTATCGCTCGGCAGGGACTGGGTAATCTCTCCGGCATCGACCGCGGCTTTTACGGTTTCGCTCCGCGCATGATCGATGGTATTTTGACCGACGACTGCAACCGGCGCCATGTCACAGCGGCCGACGCAGGGTACGCGTTGCACTCGAACTTCATTACCAAGCGACGATTCGAGCGCGCTGATCAATTCCTGCGCCCCCGCCATTTCACAGCTCACCGACTCGCAAACGCGAACCGTCAGTGCCGGCGGCGCGTTATCTTTTTCCTTTACCACATCAAAATGGTGATAGAAACTCGCCACTTCATATACCTCGGTGCGAGCCAGTTTCATTTCACTGGCCAGGGCAACCAGGTGTGCCGCCGAGAGATGACCAAATTTATCCTGAATTTTGTGTAAATGTTCGATCAGCAGGTGTTTCGCGCGTGACTCGTCGCCGAGTAAACTTTGCACTTGCAAAAGTGCATTGATATCAACGATCCTGCCTTTGGTTTTGCCGCGCCTGTGCTTGCGCTTGTTGTCAACCGCCTGCGGATTTTTCTCTGCTATCGACATAGACACTCTCTATGGTTGGGTCCAGCACCAATTGCGTTCAGTACCGAGGAATTTTGCACCTTTCTGACGGGTGCAGGTGATGCCTGCATAGGCTTTAATATTATCCCCTGATTATCCATTTGGGAAGTGTAATAAACTGCCCTGAATACGACATATATTGTCGCCGGGTTAATAGACATCGATATTATCCAAATCGACAGGTTGTGTGCTGTTTTCGACACTAGTACTCCTTCAACGAGATACCTGCGGTAACCCATATCGCCAAATTTTGTCTTGACGAGGGATAGTTACTCAAAACATCATTGCACGATGTCTGAACTAGACCAGTTATTGAATGAAATCGAGCAGGCCGAATCGGCCAGCCAGGAACGTAAAAACTGGCAACCCGAGCAAACCGGTTCGATCGATATTCGTATCGCGGTCGACGGTAGATGGTATCACGAGGGTCGAGTGTTTCAACGTCCCGCGCTGGTAAAATTGTTTGCCAGCGTTCTACGCCAGGAAGAAGGCAATTACTACCTGGTGACACCGGTCGAGAAACTATCGATACAGGTTGACGACGCACCCTTTGTCGCGACCATGATGGAACCGGTGGTCGACAACGGCCGGCAGGCACTGATATTCACAACCAATCTCGATGAGCGAATAGTGGCGGATAATCAGCACCCTATCAGAGTCGAAATTGATCCGCTCAGCCACGAGCCCAGGCCCTATATACTGATTCGCGACCAGCTCGAAGCGTTGATTGGGCGTAACGCTTTTTACGACCTGCTCAATATGGCCGAGCAGAGCGAACGAGACGGTAAACACTTTCTAACCATTAGCAGCATGGGAACCGAATTTGTTCTCGGCTGCACCGACAACCCGGAATAAGCTTAAATGAAAGGCACTCATGAATATCAGGACGATCCACGAAACGCATCGATACTGATCGATATCAATGGCGAACTGTTTGCACGCAACGAGGCAAAGGTTTCTGTTTTCGACAGTGGCTTCATTCTCGGTGACGGGGTGTGGGAGGGTTTGCGTGTCCATCACGGTAAAATTGTATTTCTCGAACAGCACCTTGATCGCCTGTACGGCGGCGCCAAAGCACTCGATATGGAAATGGATGTTTCGGCCGAACAACTAAGCAAGCGGCTTTACCATGTGCTCGAGGCAAATGCGATGCAAGATGGCGTACATATCCGTTTGATGGTATCGCGCGGCGTGAAGGCGACACCTTATCAGGACCCGCGTATCACCATTACGCCACCGACGATCGTGATTATCCCGGAGTATAAAAATGCACTGCCGGAAACAGCAACCCGGGGGATTCGCCTGTTTACCGTCCATGTGCGGCGTGGCTACCCGGATGTCCAGGATCCGAAACTCAATAGCCACTCGAAACTCAATTGCATCACCGCCTGTATTCAGGCCACCAAAGCCGGTGCCGACGAAGCGCTGATGCTGGACCCACATGGATTTGTCGCAACCTGCAATTCGACCCATTTTTTCATCGTAAAAAAAGGCGAAGTCTGGACATCGAGCGGAGACTTTTGCCTGGACGGTATTACGCGCGGGGTCGTGATTCAACTTTGTGTCGATAACAATATCCCAGTGCATCAGAAAAACTTCAGTCTCACCGATGTTTATAGCGCAAACGAGGCCTTTGTTACGGGTACCTTTGCCGGGCTGGCGCCGGTGAGTGAAATTGACGGGCGTACCATAGGTGACGGCGAGCGCGGCCCCGTGGTCGAATCGCTGCAGCAACTTTACCTGGAGCTGCTCGAAAAAGCATGCAGGCAGTGAGTCCCATTTGCATCGCCATGTGGTCGGGTCCACGCAACATATCGACGGCACTGATGCGCGCCTTTGAAAATCGCAGCGATTGCGTGGTCTGGGACGAGCCACTTTATGGCTACTATCTGTCGGCTACCGGCCTGCCGCATCCCGGAGCTGCCGAGATCATCGCGCACCAGGGTACTGACTGGCGAGAAATCACCGACCGTTGTGCTGGCGCAGTACCCGGGCAGAAAACGGTGTTCTACCAGAAGCATATGACACTCCACCTGCTACCCGAGATCGACCGCCAATGGATGTCTTCCCTGTGCCACTGTTTTTTTGATTCGAGAGCCGGAGCGAGTGATTGCTTCTTATGCCGCCGTGCGCGAAGACCTGACACTTGATGACATTGGTTTTGTACAACAGGCCGAATTATTCGATTTTGTGCGTGAAGCAACTGGAGAAATTCCGCTGGTAATCGATAGCCGGGAGTTTTTACTGAATCCCGAGGCTGGATTACGTCGTCTTTGCAGCCGACTGGGGCTCGAGTTTGAATACGACATGCTGAACTGGCCCAACGGCCCGCGTGATAGTGACGGAGTGTGGGCCAGGTACTGGTACGAGTCGGTATGGAATTCAACCGGCTTCGCACCCTACCGGGAAAAAACCCTGTCACTGAAAGCCCGGGAATCACGCATCGCCGACCTGGCCCGACCTTTCTACGAGCGTCTATACCAGTTTTGTGAGACTGATTAGTTATACGAAATATTCAACACTTTTAGCCCTACCACCTACACTTGCAGCTAAGGTACACTCTGATTGGAACTAGTCTGAGTTCCCACAATTAATGGCAAAACCAAAAATTCTCACCCCGTCTCCCGGCAGCAGAATCGTCAAAGATGGGGCCGAAATTATTTTATTTGCGCAGCCCCCCGAAGTTCTAAAGGGCCTGTTGCGAGTAGGCATCTCCAGTTTTGATACCCTGGTGCTTGCTGATGTGCGGGAAAAAAACGGCTCATTACTGAACAATCTTGAGTTCCCGTTCTACTTCTTTTTATTTATTGGCAAGGGACTGGCCGAGAACCGCAAAATTAACCTGGTCGGCGACCCTGAAAATATCAGCCAGGCCTTACGGCTGTTACGTTTTACCCTGATGGGGCCGACTCGAGAAGAACTCGATTCATGGCAAACCGACGATGAGTTAAAACAGGAATGGCTCGCCGTATCCGAGTACCTGGCGCTCAAGGACGAAGCCGGTAAAGTCATTCCGATTGAAGATTTTTTTAACCTGATACCATTTAAGGACAAGCTCGCAGTAGCGGGTGGTTTTTCGATCGAACATAAAGGCGTCGATCAGTACCTGGTTCGCGGTCAGGGTGGCGATGTCGAGGTTGACCTTAATATCGATCAGCGCATCGAACCACCCTACCCGGTACTGATGGACTATGTACCGGGTGGCCTCACCAAAATGGGCATCGAAGTACTCGGCGGCGCTTCCGGCTTTACCATGGATGAGCCCTGTACCGGGCTTGCGCTGTGCCACAACGGCGACTATATGTTGATCGATTCTATTCCGTTTCTGGATGCGCACCTGTACGCACGCGGGATTTCCAAGAACCAGATATCGTGCCTGTTTCTGACCCATTTACATGATGATCATTGTTCGATGTTCCCCCTCATGGAAATGCCGCACCGGGTGGAAGTGATTACCACCGCCGAAATCTACGCGATGGCTATCGAGAAGCTTAGCTGTAATCTTGGCTGGTCGATAGCAGCAGTCGAAGAACATTTCCGCCTGATTAATGTCAGGCCGGGTGAAACCATCAACTACTACGGGCTCAGCATTAAAATTCATCATACCGTCCATAGCATACCGACCATCGGCGCGACCTTTTCGGCGGTACACCAGGGCCAGTTTCGCGATGTCTGTATCATTGGCGACAACCACAATATGACAGCAGTGCGTGAGATGGGGAAAGCAGGCATAGTGCGGCCATCAACAGTATCCGGCTTAGACTATTTATACACACACGATTTTCACATATTGATCGCCGATGGCGGCGCCGGAATGATACACGGTGACCCAGCTGATGCGCTCGATTCCAGTGCCGCTCGGGTGGTATTTGTACACGTCGACAAGCTTCCGGAAGAGTTAAATACGACCTACTCCCTCGCGAGTTCGGGCAAACGTTACACTTTATGGGAGGGTGATAAAAGTATATATACCTCACAGATTAATTATTACCTGACGGCATGGCTGGGTCAGCCATTTCCCAACCGCTGGATGCGAAATCTACTCGCAGAGCAGGAAATCTACCGCTATAACACCGAGGACGTCATTATCTCGCAAGATGCGAGCACGCACGGCGCCGTCTACCTGCTGCTTTCCGGCTACAGTGAGGTGATTCACTACGACGGCGAGAAACGTCATTCAATCGCCACTTTACAGGCCGGGGACGTGATTGGAGAAATGGCGATATTAACCGGCTCCGGTACCAGAAACGCCAGTGTTGTTGCACGCACCCCGGTAACCGTCTGTGTGTTCGGCGAAGAAACCTTCCGCAATTTTATTCAGCACAGTGGCCTGCAGGAGAAACTGGAAAGCCGATGGTTACTGCGCCCTGTGGTCAAACTGGTACCCCAGTATTCAACGTTGTCGTCCTCGATCACCGAAAAAATATCAAGTATCGCCAGCTGGCAGATAATCGAAGGCGGCGAAAAAATGTTACTGGATGACTCCCATCTTTACATATTCGTTGAAGGCGATGGTTCGATCATCAATGCCGACGGCACCGAGATAAAGGCGGTTATTGGCGCTGAATTTGGTTGGCAACCCTACGCTGAAAACCACCCGGTAGAGCTGAGCGCCACCACCAGTTGTGGCTTGATCAAACTGGAAGCTAAAACCTATCTGGAACTACTCAAATCCGTCCCGCAACTCAATTACCAGACGCGCAAACGCCTGGCTGCTGAAAACCGGGAAGGAGTAGACTGGTTACTCGGAGAAGTTTCTATTTACTAGCAGTCGTTCAGAATTTTAGTGTCAACGGCTGTTTACGACCCAATGAGACCCTTGAGAATTAATCGGACATAATAGGTAAATCCGACCCTAACTTCGCAATTTTAATGTAATGATGCCTCTATTTTAAAAATAGTGAGGATGTCCTTAATGTAAGGCTGTTCTAAATGCCCCCTGCACTAGGGCCGCTTCGACGTACGCAACGGCAAAGCGCTCAGCGCCCCGGTCTGTGTCGACCTGCAAACCTTCCCGGTCCACATACACGACGGCAACATTTTCATCCAGATCCCCGATTTAGAATAATCCCCATGAAAACGCACTGATAGAGATCAAGGGTATCATCTTCAGGATCACTAAAGCCTGCTTCCCGATGACAAAATGATCAGCGATAGCGCGGAAATACTCTAGTTAGCATAAAGTAACCCCCAATTGATGTCTCATTACGCTCTAATGGTATTGCAAGAGGATCAAGCCTCAATTACTGTCATGGGTATCTATTGGAAAAGCGAAATATGAAAACCGATCAAAATGAGCGACTACCCACTGAACTTATAAAGCGGGCGGCACGGCTGGCGACCAACACCTTCGCCAATGCGCTTGATGATGCTGGATTTCACGACAAGGTTCTAAACACGCTAAAAGCAGTCTCTACAGGCATGAATTTTGCGGGTCCAGCGATGACCGTGTATGAAATTACTGCGCCATACGGAACTTTCACCTCAGCTGATTTCCGAGTCGGTGCGATTATCGATGCCGCCCAGGCGGGTGATGTGGTGGTTATCGATATGGCTGGGGCAAAGTGCTCGACCTGGGGCGGCATGGCTTCCCTGGCAGCGAAAGAAAAAGGCATTGAAGGCCTTCTCGTCGATGGTGGGGTTCGGGATTTGGAGGAAATGATCGAATTTGACTTCCCGGTATTTGCGGCCTATCTGGTGCCGACCACCGGACGCACCCGATTGAAAGTTGAAACGATTAACCAGCCGATCTGTCTGGATGGTGTCATTGTTGAACCGGGAGACTTGATTGTTGCTGATGGCAGCGGTGTGGTTTGTTTGCCAAAAGACAATGCGATCGAGCTAGTGTCGCGCGCCGAAGAAATTCAACGTGATGATAAAGCCGCCGTTAGTGAAATCAGAAAGGGTTTAAGTTTTTCTGACGCAATGAAAAAATTCGCAGAAATATGACAGATACGGTTGTTGACAAGCTCGTCGCCAGGTTTCGGGATCTGGGTGTGGAGCGCATTTTCGGTGTGCCCGGCGGCGGCTCGAGCCTGGATATTATCGAAGCGGCAGGTCGTATCGGCATTGAGTTTATCCTGTGCCGCACAGAAACCGCCGCCGCGTTGATGGCCGCGGTCGGTGCGGAGCTGACAGAAGTGCCTGGTGTGGTATTGACAGGCATTGGGCCGAGTGCGGCGAGTGTTGTCAACGGTGTTGCCTATGCATCATTGGAACGCGTACCACTGATTGTAATTTCCGATACCGATGAGAGGGATTGCAGTTTACCTCCGCACCAGGTTTTCGATCAACAAGCTATGTTCGCACCGATCACCAAGGCCAGTTTACGCCTCGATGCTGAAAATGCCGGTATCGACCTCGACCGGCTTATTCAATCCACGCTTGTTGATCCTCGCGGTCCCGTTCATCTTGATCTCAGCACGAAAAATGCCCGAGCCCAGGTCTGCGCGCTAACGGATTCGCTGGAACAAATTCCGCAATACAAGATTTCCGATACCAAAAACTCTTCAACCAACATGACAGACATGCTTTCAAACAGCCGTCGGCCTGTCATTATTGTCGGTCTTCAGGCGCGCCGGGCCGGCATTTCGGAAAAGCTACATCATTTGGTCGAG
>PVMS01050901.1_pt1 | contig 11020 bp, 10 predicted proteins | sample 1853461 | NCBI WGS metagenome assembly PVMS01 (sample SAMN08582032, study PRJNA380276) | Marine sediment metagenome, whole genome shotgun sequencing project. | isolation source: ocean sediment barecode stripped | collected 2017
GGAGGAGGAGTCGGTGATGTTCGGCACCCTCGGGGGTCTGCTGGATCGCGAGAAGCGACGGGAGGCGGGCGTACTGGACCGCCACCGAGGCGGCTTCGCCGAGCGTGACGTAGTCCGCTACCTCCATCGGCAGGGTGTTCACGTACCCGGTGCCGGCGGGGCACGAGACGATGAGAAGCTCCCGGTCGAACGCCCCCGTTCGCCGAAGTTCCGACATCGCGAGCTCGATGCGGTCGTCGCGGTCCCTTGCGGCGTCATATCCGACGAACACCCGGATCGGTTCGTTGACCGCAGGAGTGCCCATGACCGCCTCGATCTCTTCGGGAGCCGGCACGTCGGTGATGAAACGGCGGCCCTGTCTCCCGGTCCGTGAGAACGACAGGGCGCTTCCCGGTCCTGCAGAGCGCAGGGGGCTCTCGGGCGGCCGGTCGTAACCGGGGTCCATCACCCGGTCGTAGATCGCCAGCGCCCGGGTCGCGGCTCGGTACATGCCGAACCCGGCACCGACCCACATCGCTGCGGAACCGACGTTGCCGGTGATCCTGGCGGCTATGGGAGGCATGCCGGTCCGCGTTCGCAGGCTGCGGGCGATGGCTCCGCCTCCCAAACGCCAACCAGTCGAAACCAGGCCGAGCCCGCCGAGCACACCGGCGCCGGCGGCGAGAGCCTTCCCGACCCGGGGTGGCGGGCGGTCGTACTCGTCGCGGTGGCGGGCCTGGGCGCGGATGCCCCTGGCGATCGTGAGGCCACCCGCGGCGGCCCCGGTTCCAGCCAGAGCGGCTGCGGTGGCGACCGGGTAACGCGAAGCTTGAACGGCAGACACGGACGTCGACGCCAGGGCACCTCCGGCGACCGCGATGCCGGCCGACCGCACGCCCGATCTCCACATTGGCTCGTTCTCCGAGGGACGCATCGCCGCGACTGTCGCCACCCCGGCCACCGTTGCCGCGACCGACGTCACGAGGTTCCGTTCCGGTGACGGGCTGCGCGTGAGCCGTCCGGTAGCGATCACTCCCGTGATCCACCCGGCGAGGCCGCTGGCACCCGCCACGAATGCCTGCTGGCTCCCGCGCGGCATCAACGAAGGCCCGAAGCTTTCCGCGGCAGCTACCGCGGCCAGGGCTGCCCCAGCCCAGACGGTGCGTTTTCGCCACCAGAATCTGGCCGGATCGACCTGAGGCTCCATCACCCGGTCGGGTTCACGACGTCGTCGAGTGATGCGACGAACACGTCGGTGGCGACGTCATAGGCCTCAACCGCCTCTCGGCGAGCGGTGCCGTCGTCCGGCGCCGCGAGGCCGGCGAGAAGGGCGTCGGCTGCGGGGGGGAGAGCATCGGCGGCCGTGATGACGTCGGGCCAGAGGTCTTCGAAGTCTGCGGGCACGTCGGTTGCCCCGACATCGTCGGCGAGGCTCTGCGCCTCGTCGCGAGCTGCGGTGAAACCGTCGCGCGTCTCGCCGAACGAGATCTCGTCGGCTTCCCACGCGTCGTTGACTTCGTGGACGTCGGTTTGGATTCGCCGGGCGCGTTCGCCGTATGTGGCCAGCAGCCGCGCGAAGTCCGCGATCTCGCGCGGCAATGTGGTGGTGGTCGTCTGCGCGACGGTGGTTGTGGTGTCGTCGGCGGTGAGGGTCGTTGTGGTCGCAGACTCGACTTCGGCCGGCGGGAGCGCGTTCACGAGGACATAGGTGAAGCCGATGAGCGCGCCGACGACGAGCGGGAGGATCCAACGGCCGTGTTTCGGGTCTTGTTTGCTCACGACGCACAGGATAGGCACTCGCCGCCGGAGGGCCGTTGTCCCGCCCGCAGTCCGAGCCGAGCCGTGGCTTCTCGGAGGTGGCGCCGGGGGTCGTTTCTGACAAATGCGGAAGGAGATCCGGCCGAGCGCCGTTAGCCTCGGCGTATGGAGTTGTCGCGAAATGCCGCCATCGTCACCGGAGGCGCCGTCCGTGTCGGGCGAGCTATCACCCTGGCCCTCGCCGGGGCCGGCGTTGATGTCTTCGTTCACTACAACCGGTCATCCGGACCGGCTGAAGAAACAGCGGAAGCGGCACGGTCGCTGGGGGTACGGGCGGCCTTCGGGTCCGCGAACCTATCGGACCCTTCCTCGGTCGGGGACCTGGTCGCTGTGGCCACCGACGCCCTGGGCCCGGTCTCGCTCCTCGTGAACAGCGCATCAGGGTTCCCCGAGGACACGATCGAAGACGTGACCGTCGAGGGTTGGGGTCGCTCCCTGGATCTCACCCTCGCGGCTCCGGTGTTCCTCACCCAGGCCTTCGCTCGAGCCCTTCCCGACGATGGTGCAGGTGCCGTCGTCAACGTGACCGACGTCAAGACGATGACGCCGTACCGAAAGCACTTCAGCTACATGGTCGCGAAAGGCGGCATCGACACGTTCACCCGTGCTGCGGCCCTCGCCTTGGCCCCGCGTATCCGGGTGAACGCCGTGGCTCTCGGGGTGATCCTGCCACCGCCGGGAGAGGGCGAGGAGTACATGAACGCGCTTGCTGCGGAGATCCCTCTCCAGAGGGCCGGCGGGACCGATCCCGTCGTCGAGACCGTGCTGTACCTGTTGCGGAACGACTTCGTCACCGGTGAGATCGTTCGCGTCGACGGTGGTGCTCATCTCGTCTGATCCGGAGTCGCGTCCCGCCGCACGAACCCGGTTTGTTCCCCGGGGGCGCGAGATCGGACACGGAGCCCCGGTGAGCCGATAGCCTCTCGGCGATGGAACTCGACCGCATTCTCATCAAGGACCTGAGCGTCGAGGGGATCCTCGGGATCAACGCCGACGAACGGGTCAACCGCCAGGAGATCCTCATCAACGCGGTCTTGTGGGCCGATACCGCCGCCGCGGCGGCTTCGGACGACATCGGGGACGCGGTGAACTACCGGACCATCACGAAGGCGCTGATCGCGCACGTCGAGAACGGCGAGCCGATGCTCGTCGAGCGGCTGGTCACCGATTTGACGCAGATCTGTTTCGATATCGACCCTCGGGTGGAAGAGGTCGAGATGACCGTCGAGAAACCCGGAGCCCTTCGACACGCAAGGTCGGTTGGGATCACCATTCGTCGGTCACGTGTCCGCTGACAACGAGAGAGGGAACGGGATGGCAAGCACCGGTTTCACCCACGCCGTCGTCGCGGTGGGCTCCAACATCGACAAGGAGCGGAATCTCCCCGAGGCCATTCGCCTGCTCCGTCGTCACGACGGGATCGCAGTCGAGCGGGTGAGTCGCCTCTACGAGAGCCCGTCGGTCGGGGGCCCAGGAGATGCGCCGGATTTCTACAACGCCGCGGTGCTCATCTGCACGGATCTCGGTCCGGAGGAACTCCGCGCCGAGTTGCGGGTGATCGAGAAGTCGCTCGACCGCGTGCGGACCGGCGACCCGAACGCGCCCAGGACCATCGATCTCGATGTGGTCTACTTCGGCGACACCGTCGGCGAGTTCGAGGACTGGAGCCTCCCCGACCCGCTCGCCGCCACTGCCTCGCATATCGCGATCCCGGTTGCGGATGTCGCACCCGACTGGGTGAACCCGTCATCGGGGGAGACTGCGCGACGGACCGCGGAACATCTCGACGCCGAAGAGGTTCAACCCGTCATGGCTATTCAACTGAGCACACCGTACGTTTCCCGAGCACCCGAAGACTTCGACGATGTCGTCGACGTCTACGCCCCGAGGCTCGAGGCTCTCGTCAGGGACCAACTCGTCGAGATCGGCGAGGATCCGGATCGTCAGGGGTTGGTTCGAACCCCGCTGCGTGTGGCCAAAGCGCTCGATTACCTCACCAGCGGCTACACGACGTCGCTCGGCGAGGTGGTGAACAACGCGGTCTTCGATGCCGAGGGCGCCGAGGAGATGGTCTTGGTCAAGGACATCGAGTTCTACTCGATGTGTGAGCACCACATGCTTCCGTTCTTCGGCAAGGCCGCCGTCGCCTACCTCCCGAAGGGAGAGATCATCGGCCTCTCCAAGATCGCTCGGATCGTCGACGTCTTCGCCCGCAGGCTGCAGGTTCAGGAGCGCCTCACCAACCAAGTGGCCGATGCCCTCATCGAGATCCTCCAGCCCCACGGGGTGGCGGTGGTCATGGAGGGCAAACACCTCTGCATGATGATGCGCGGCGTCCAGAAACAGGAGAGTTCGATGGTGACGAGCGCGATGCGGGGCACCTTCCGCGAGGATGCGCGAACTCGGAATGAGTTCCTGGATCTGATGCGCTGAACCGGCGCTGCTTCGAGTACGTAGCGGCTTGGGATTCGGTACGCTTCGTCCGATGCAGGACACGCTCGGCCGACCGCTTCACGACCTCCGTATCTCGGTCACGGACCGATGCAACTTTCGTTGCACGTACTGCATGCCGAAGGACGTGTTCGATCGGGAGTACGAGTTCCTTCCGCACGCCGACCTGCTGAGGTTCGAGGAGATCGAACGACTCACCCGGATCCTCGTCGACCACGGCGTGCGCAAGGTCCGCCTGACCGGTGGGGAACCGCTGCTCCGGCGGGGGATCGAGGATCTCGTCGCCCTGTTGGCACAGATCGACGGCGTCGAAGATCTGACCATGACGACGAACGGGACGCTGCTCGGACGCAAGGCGGGTGCGCTCGCCGGGGCCGGATTGCGTCGGGTCACGGTGAGCCTCGACTCCGTCGATGACGCAACGTTCCGGGCGATGAACGACGTCGACTTCCCTGTTGCCCGGGTCCTCGACGGCATCGACGCCGCCGCGGCGGTGGGTCTGGCGCCGGTCAAGGTGAACGTGGTCGTCAAGAGAGGCGCCAACGACGACTCCATCGAGGAGATCGCGGGCCGGTTCCGTGGAACCGAGCACGTCGTACGTTTCATCGAGTTCATGGATGTCGGCGCCTCGAACAATTGGCGAATGGGCGACGTCGTGTCCGCTGCTGAGATCCTCGAGCGGATCGAGAAGCGCTGGCCCCTCGAAGCCGTGGAACCCGCGTACCGGGGTGAGGTGGCCTCCCGCTGGAGGTACCGGGACGGGGCCGGTGAGGTCGGCATCGTCTCGTCGGTGACCGCGCCCTTCTGCGGTGATTGCACTCGACTGAGGCTCTCTGCAGAGGGACGGTTGTACACCTGTCTCTTCGCCACCTCGGGGATCGATATCCGCGGCCCCCTGCGTGACGGTGCCACCGATGACGATCTCGCCGCTCTCGTCTCCGAGGTGTGGGAACGTCGCGATGATCGGTACTCGGAGCGCCGCACCGAGGTGTCGCTGGGGCTCCCCAAGGTGGAGATGTCCTACATCGGCGGGTGATGGTCAACGTTATTGACGGCAACTGCTGTTAACTGTACGGTCGGGATGTGGACCCTGCCCTCGCTCTCGCTGCTGCCGTCGCCGCCACCTTCCTCCTGTTCTGGTTGTTGGCCTCGGTTCCGGGATTCGTGCGGCGGGTTGCCACCGTTCGCGTACCGCTCCCTTCGGGTCGGGTCGCGGGGTTCGTGGCGGGAGCACTCCTCCTCACGGCGGTGCTTCGAGACCGTCCCGCCCAAGCCGAGACTCCGCCGCCGATGATCCGACTGGCGACTCCCGCGGCCGGGGACACACCTCGCACCCCTTCCCTCCCGACGGCGCCGGCGCCGGCATCGGCGCCGGCATCGGCATCGGCATCGGCATCGGCATCGGCGGTCGTGTACGTGGTCGTCGGGGGTGACTCCTTGTGGGCGATCGCCGAACGCCATCTCGCATCGCGGACCGGGAGAACACCGTCGTCGTCCGAGATCGACTGGCTCTGGAGGGAGATCTACGAGGCGAATCACGAGATCATCGGTTCCGACCCTGATCTTATCTTTCCCGGCCAGCATCTCCGGATACCGAAAGGCTGAGCGATGGACGACGAGCAGTACGAGCACATCCCCTGGTCCCGCCTGATCGACGAACAGAGCGACGGATGGAAGCGGATCGTGTACATCGTGGCGGGGATCGTCCTCGCGGTGGTCGTCGGCATCGTGGGGGTCAAGTGGTTGACGGGTCCGGACCACGGCGAGGTGGGGTCTTCTGCCGTCTCCGCCCCGATCGACACGACGGTGCCCAACGATCCGAGCCCGGTCGCCGCCTCCGGATCGACGTCGACCACCGTGGTCGTGAGCGAGGCGGATCTGATGGCGGCGGCTCCATCATCGGATGCAGAGATCGTCGCCAGAGCACGGGCCGAGTGGTTCGTGACGGACTTCTTCACCGTCGACGGTGATCCGGAGGCGGCTGCAGAGATCCGGCAGGCCTTCGTCGACGATGCGGTGATCCCGGACCTGCCCCACGAGGCCGCGGAACCCGGCGGGGTGAGCTTCGTGGAGTGGGCTCGTGCGTTTCGGACCGAGACCCGCGAACGAGACCGTTACGCCGTGGACGTGGCGTTCCGAACGGTGCGACTGGCCGAGGACGGTGAGTACAGCCGCGGTCCGGTGCACGCGGTCGAGATCATCGTGGTCGTTGCGGACGGCGAAGCCGGGATCGCCGATTTGCCGATTCCGATCGTTCCGCCCCGGGCCGACGGTCTGGTCGGCTGGTCCGCTCCCTCGGATCCGGCAACCGAAGATGTGATCACGGCCGCGGCCGAGTACGCGTTCCTCTTCGACGCCGAACCGGAGGTCCTCGAGGCGACCGGAACCGGAGACGACTGGAGAGCGGTGGTCACGATCGGCGATGGGTCCGGTATCCGCTGGCCGCTGGTGATCAGATCCGATGCCATCAGGCCGGCCGGTTGAGGACTCGCTCACCGGGTGAGCGCTTCACCTCGGCAGGGAGGTGCCGTCCGGTCCTCTAGTGTCCGGGCCCGGAAGAGGAGGTCATGTGAAGCTCATCGAGTGTGTGCCCAATATCAGCGAAGGCCGCGACGTCACGGTGATCGATGCGATCACCGATGAGATCGTGCGAACCGACGGGGCCGAGCTCCTCGATGTGGACCGCGGGGAGGCGACCAACCGGACCGTCGTGACCTTCGTCGGGACACCCGGTGCCGTCGCGGAGGCCGCTTTCCGGGTCATCGCCCGTGCCGCCGAACTGATCGACATGTCCGCCCACCACGGTGAGCACCCCCGGATGGGGGCAACGGATGTGTGTCCGTTCGTCCCGGTGGAAGGCGCGACGATGGACGACTGCGTCGAGATCGCTCGCAACCTGGGAAGACGGGTCGGTGACGAGTTGGGTATCCCCGTGTTCCTCTACGAGTACGCCGCCCCGGGCGGGCGCCGGTCGCTCGCTGCGGTGCGCAGCGGCGAATACGAGGGGCTGGCGGACCGCGAAGACCCTCCCGATTTCGGACCGGACGAGTTCAACCCCCGCGCGGGCGCCACTGCCATCGGCGCCCGCGAGTTCCTCATCGCCTACAACGTCGATCTCAACACCCGCGATCGGCGGCTCGCCCACCAGGTGGCACAGGCCGTCCGGGAGTTGGGGACGCCGCGTCGAGATGCCGCGGGCAAGATCATCAAGGGTGAAGGCGGAAAGACCGTCTTCGACCCCGGTCGATTCAAGGAATGCAAAGCCGTCGGTTGGTACATCGAAGAGTACGACCGCGCTCAGGTGTCCATCAACCTCACCGACTACCACATAACGCCCATGCAGGACGTGTTCGACGCCTGCCGCGAAGAAGCGGCCGAGCGCGGGATGCGAGTCACCGGCAGCGAGATCGTCGGTCTGGTGCCGCGGCAGGCGCTGCTGGCCGCCGGTGACCACTACCTCGAGGCACAGGGGAAGACGACGGGGGTGCCCGAGGCGGATCGGATCCATTCGGCGGTGTTGTCGCTCGGCCTCGATGAGCTGGGGCCCTTCGATCCGGTCGCGAAGGTCGTCGAGTACCGCTACCGGGGCGTGGCCGGTGGGCTCCAAGCCAGGACGCTCATCGAGTTCGCCGACGAACTGTCGAAGGACTCGCCGGCTCCGGGCGGCGGCAGCGCTGCGGCGCTCGTCGGTTCGTTGTCGGCGGCGCTCTCGGCGATGGTGGCGGCGCTCACGTTCTCGAAGAAGGGCATGGAGGACACCCGACCGACGATGCGCGTGATCGGTGTGCGAGCGCAAGCGCTCAAGGATTGGTTCGTGGATGCGGTCGATCGTGACACGGACGCCTTCAACGGGGTGCTCGCGGCGATCCGGCTTCCCCGGAAGACGAACGCAGATCGGGAGGCGAGAGAAGCGGCGATGGCGGCCGCGAATCGTGTGGCCACCCTCGTCCCGTTGGAGGTTGTGGAGCACTGCGTCGAGGCGCTCGAACTCACCGTTGTGGCCGTGCGCGACGGCAATCCCAACTCCGTGACCGACGCCGGCGTGGCCGCGTTGTGCGCGGCGGCCGCAGCCGAAGGCGCATCGCTCAACGTGCGGATCAACCTGCCGGGACTCGAGGGTGATACATCGGGGATCGTGACTCGACACGATGCGGCGATCGCTCGGGTTCGACAACTCGCGGCCGAGATCACCGCTCAGCTGGAGGCCGCCCTGACCGTCTGATCCGAACGGATAGGGGAGAATCCGACGCCCCGGCGACCGGCGGTGAGGGCGGAGACGGTAGCCTGCAGTGGATGTACGAGACCCGAGCCGCTTTGAGGGATGCCTGGCAGGACGTCCTCGCCTCGCTGGGCACAACAGGCAACGAACGTGTGCTGGTGGCCGGCCGCAACGTGGAGGTGCTCGCCGAAGAGCTTCCGGTGCCGACCGCCGACGTCGTCGCCGGCTTGGCGGTGCTCGGCCCGGAGATGATGGCGATCGAGGCGGAAACGTCCGCGTCCGCGACCGGGTTGGCCGACGCCACCATGGATACCGTCGCGATGCTGTCCGCCTGGTCCGACCCTGCCGAGGTCGGACCCGTCGTTGCCGAGGCGGCTCGAGTCGTGCGGCCCGGGGGGACCGTGTGGATCGGTGAACCCGACCTCGATGTGCTCACTCGGAGCATGCCGGCCGCTTACCGGGCGGGGCTCCTGTATCGAGCGCATCCGCATGTAGCCGCCGACGTCCGCGGCCGGGTGCAGGCGTCGAGCGTGCTCGGCGTCGAGATGGTGCGGCACCGGCTGAGGGACGTGACCGCCTTCAAGCGCGACCTCCCGCTCCTTGCGGTCGCCGATCCGGATGAGGCGGTCGAAGCGGTCCGCAGCGGTATCTGGCCGGGGACCGGGATGCTCTCGGCGGAGGAACTGGACGATCTGCTCGATGCCGTCCGGGTTTCGCTGCAGCCTCCCATCCGCTTCCCCGTGGTGGACCTCGAACCGTGGACGCTGCTCCGCGGCCGCCGGGCGATGTGAGCGGATCTCAAGCGCCGAACTGGGCCTCGAGGATCGCGGTGGCTCGTTCGGCAACCTCGTCCCAGGACGTGTCGGGGGTCTTGGAGAGAGTCACGAAATCTGCCGTCATGAACACGCTCGTCACCCCTTCGATCGCGATGAGGTCGGCGGCGACCGGATCATCGACCTCTCGGCCCGCGACGTACGTGCTCGGCCCGCCCACCGGGGTGCCGACGGTGAACTTGAGCGCGTTCGGGTTGGGGGTGTTGCTCACCGATACGGCCACGTGGAGCTCCTCTCGCTGCCCCGCGCATCGTAGTCGGACGGCATACGAACGGCACCGGGCGTGATCCTGGGAGTCGACGTTGGCGGAACCTTCACCGACGTCGTCGCATGGGACGGCGCCAGGCTGCGGACCGCCAAGGTCCCCTCGACGAAGGACCAGAGTGAGGGAGTGATCGCCGGCATCGACGGGCTCGCCGATATCCCGGCCGAAGTCCTGATCCACGGCACGACCGTTGCGACCAACGCGCTGCTCGAGCGGGCAGGAGCGCGGACGGCTCTGGTCACGAGCGAGGGATTCGGCGACGTCATCGAGATCGGCCGTCAAGATCGACCGTCGCTCTACGACCCCTTTGCCGATCGCAGCGAACCGCTTGTTCCCCCGGAGCTCCGTCTCGAAGCGACGCCGTCCGGCGATCTCGACCTCGGCGCTCTGCGTGGCGTCGAAGCAGTGGCCGTCTCGATGCTCTACGCTTATGCCGACCCGGAACCCGAATTGGCGGTGCAGCGACGGATCCGGGAACGGTACCCGGACGTGCCGATCTCGCTGTCGAGCGAGGTCGTCGCTGAATTCCGCGAGTTCGAGCGCACCTCCACGACGGTGCTCAACGCGTATCTGAGTCCCGCGACCGCCGGCTATCTGCGCCGGTTGATCGAGCGGGTCACCGCCGCAGAGGTTGCTGCGGCGATCTCTGTGATGCGCTCGTCCGGTGGGCTCATGTCGGCGGAAGCCGCGGCACGACTCCCGGCTGCCGTGCTCCTGTCCGGGCCCGCGGGCGGCGTCGTCGCGGCCGCCGCCATGGGCGACGTGCTGGGCCACGACCAGGTCATCTCGTTCGATATGGGCGGTACCTCGACGGACGTCTGTCGGATCGAGAACGGGAGGCCGGAGATCTCCTACGAACGAGCCGTCGAGGGATATCCCTGCCGCATGGCGTCCACAGCGATCCACACCGTCGGCGCGGGCGGCGGTTCCATCGGCTGGATCGATGCGGGCGGCTCGATGCGAGTCGGCCCGCGGAGCGCGGGCGCCGTACCGGGTCCCGCCTGCTACGACCGTGGAGGCGAAGCTGCGACCGTGACGGACGCCAACGTCGTGCTCGGACGTATGACCTCGAGCGCGGCCCTCGGAGGAGTGCTGCAGATCGATGGAGCCAGAGCGCGGACCGCGCTCACCCGACTGGGCGCAGAGATCGGGATCGATCCGATGGAGGCCGCGCTCGGCGTGGTGCGGATCGTCGAGGAAGTGATGGCCGGGGCCATCAGGTCGGTGTCGATCGAACAGGGCGCCGATCCGAGAGGTGCGGTGCTCATGGCGTTCGGCGGCGCCGGGGGACTGCACGCCACCGCGCTGGCTCGATCGCTCGACATGGAGGGATCACCACTCCCGCCATGTCGAGCGATCGAGCCAGCGCTGTGGCGTGCAGTCCCCCGGCGCCGCCGAACGCCATGAGCACCGCACCTCTCGGATCGGCGCCCTGTTCGATCGACACCGACCTGA
>PVMS01101690.1_pt1 | contig 11019 bp, 8 predicted proteins | sample 1853461 | NCBI WGS metagenome assembly PVMS01 (sample SAMN08582032, study PRJNA380276) | Marine sediment metagenome, whole genome shotgun sequencing project. | isolation source: ocean sediment barecode stripped | collected 2017
ATAAACGATCGAATAAATGTTTGGCGATGCAAGATAGAAAAAGAGGGAGTATCACAAGGTACACACTCTATTTTTTTGTACACTCCTGGCATCCAGCTCTACTGTATTCATCGCTCTATTCCTGTGATTTTAATATTTCAGGGTGCCCCCTTTCTTGAAATCACGAAGTCACAGGGTAGTGACTTTTTGAAAATGCAAAAAGGATTACTAGGATATAATTCCAGTGAATATGCCTGGGTGCTCCAATGATGAGAACAGGTCGAGACTGTTAAAAGAAACCGTCTCAAGTTGACTTTTGAGACGGCCCCTTTTATTTTACACACCTTTGCCTTAAGCCCTTAGGTCTAAAAGGACAGGATGGTTTTACTTATAATCTCCACACTGTCCATCAGCTGCTCTTCAGTGATGACAAGGGGAGGAGCGAAGCGGATGATGTTTTCGTGTGTGGGTTTGGCCAGCAGGCCATTCTCTTTCAGCGCCACGCAAACATCCCATGCAGTCTTTTCATTGGTGGGTTTAATCACAATGGCATTGAGCAATCCCTTGCCCCTGACCAGTTCTACCATGGGTGAGTCGATCTTCCTTAGTTCAGCCCTGAACTTTTTGCCCAGCTCCTCGGCCCGCTCGGCAAGGTTCTCTTCTTTAAGGACTTCCAGGGCGGCCATTGCAACTTTGGCAGCAACCGGGTTTCCTCCGTAGGTCGATCCGTGTTCACCGGGTTTAATGCAGAGCATGATATCATCGTCTGCCAGCACTACCGATACAGGGTATACACCTCCGGAGAGCGCTTTCCCCAGGATCAGGATATCGGGACGAACCTCTTCATGATCGCAGGCAAGCAATTTACCGGTCCTGGCCAGACCTGTTTGCACCTCGTCGGCGATAAAGAGTACATTCTTTTCTTTACAAAGCTCATAGGCCTTGCTCAGGAAGCCATCGTCGGGTACATAGACGCCTGCCTCACCCTGGATGGGCTCCACCAGGAATCCGGCCACATTTGGATCTTCCAATGCCTTCTCCAGTGCATCGGTGTCATTGTAAGGAATGGTAACAAAACCGGGGGTATAGGGTCCAAATCCTTTATAGGAATCGGGATCAGTCGACATGGAAATGATAGTGATGGTCCGGCCATGGAAATTTCCCTCACAGACAACAATCTTCGCCTCATTTTCAGGAATACCCTTTTTCTCGTATGCCCACTTACGACAAAGCTTCAGAGCGGTTTCATCACCCTCTGCTCCTGAATTCATGGGAAGTACCTTATCATATCCGAAATACTCGGTGATATATTGTTCAAACTCACCCAGCAGGCTGTTGTAAAAAGCCCTGGAGGTGAGGGTAAGCTTTTGGGCCTGTTCTGTCATGGCACCCACAATTTTCGGGTGGCAGTGTCCTTGGTTTACAGCTGAATAGGCAGAGAGAAAGTCGTAATACTTGTTGCCTTCCACGTCCCATACATAAACTCCTTCGCCACGGTCAAGCACCACGGGTAGCGGGTGGTAATTGTGTGCGCCATATTTGTCTTCACGCTGGATGTAATCTTTTGTATTCATAATTAATAGCCTTCAGAGATTATTAGTAAATAGAGCGATAAAGGTAATAAAACATATTTCAAGGTTTGACTGTTATTATAAAGTAATCTCATCATTTACTTAGCATATTAATATGGACAAAGTACACAAGTTAATTAGCGATCGGTGGAGTCCGGTTGCATTCGATGACCGCCCCGTGGAATATGATCAGCTTCACCTGCTTTTCGAAGCTGCAAAGTGGGCACCCTCAGCCATGAACGCTCAACCCTGGCGCTTTATTTCCGCTACAAAGGATATGTCTGATTATGCAGTTATATTGGATCTTCTGAGCGAAAGAAACAAGGTTTGGGCTTCCACAGCGCCCCTGCTGGTGATACCACTTGCCCAGGTAATCTCCACCTATAAGAACCGGCCAAACCGACTGGCTTTCTACGAGACCGGAATGGCAGTGGGAAATCTAATGATACAGGCCACAGCCATGGGCCTGATGGTACACCAGATGGCCGGATATGATCTGGAGAGGGCCAAGGAGACCCTGGTGATCCCAACCCGCTATGAGCCCATGATCATTATGGCCATTGGCTATAAAGGAGATCCTGCGAAGCTACCGGCAAAGGTGGCTGCTTGGGAAAACAGGGAGCGTACACGATTGGAAATCAGCAAGTTTTTGGTTCAGGGAAAATGTAAATAGCTTTAGAAGCTGATTGAAATTTTCACATTGAACCTGCGTCCGGTCAGGTAGTTTGGAATGCCGAACATACCCGGTACACCCTCCTGGTCGGAAATGGTCCGTACCCAGAGGTAGGATGCTTCGTTTTTGATATCCAGCAAGTTGAAGATTTCTGCACTGATCCAGATGCTTTCAAAGAAACGCAGGGGATTGCGCTCTCCCCAGATGTCGGTTTCCCGTTTAAGAACTTTTGAGAAACCGATATCCACCCGGCGGTAGGGACGCATACGCAGTTCGGTGTAGTATTGATCCTCGACCGGACTACTTAATGGAATTCCGCTTCCGTAGAAGGCATTCAGGTGAACTTTGTAGCCCGGATGGTTCGGGAAATAATCCTGGAAATAAAGTCCAACCGTGAATATCTGATCTGTTGGCCTGGGAAACTCACCAGCCTCCTCGGTGACAAATTCCGTCCCGTCCCATACCTGGATAAAATCTCCCTCCACATCTTCCCTGGTTTGCAGAAAAGATAAGGTAAACCATGATTCAGCGCCGGGTACAAATTCACCATTCAGTTTAAAGTCGATTCCCCTGGCAAAACCTTCCGAGATGTTTTCACCGGCGTAGGATACTCTTACATTTTCTATTTTATAGGGTATCAGGTTACTGAGCCATTTATAGTAGGCCTCTCCGGTCAGTTTAAAAGGGCGGTCCCAGAGTCTGAAGATGTAATCACCACCCAGGAGCAGGTGGATCGATCGCTGCGGTTCAATATCATAGTTAATCTCGCCATCGGGCATGCGCATCTCTTTGTAGAAGGGGGGCTGGTAATAATATCCGGCCGAAACATGGAACATCATGTCCCGCTTCCAGTTGGGTTGTGTGCTGAAGGTTGCGCGGGGACTGAGCATGGTGGTCTGGTTGAAGTTCCATACCGAGCCCCGGATTCCGGCGGTGATAAAGTAATCGGCTTTCTCGGTATTGATTTCCCGGGTATTCTGAATAAAAGCACCGAACTGGTCGTAACTTATGTGATTATCAGATTTAAGGGTTTTGGTCAGTTCCAGCACTTCTCCGTTATAGGGGACAATATAACCGGCTGAATCAATTATTCTCCATTGACTTAATTGGTCATGAAACTCCTGAAATTGATAGGAGAGGCCCCATTGAATATGCCTGTTATCACTTCGATATTCCCCGAGATGCGTTGCGGAAACCACATAGGCTTCCAGGTAATTACGAGCATGAACCTGCTCAGTACCCACTCCAATATTTAAGAGTGAATCCCCATAGGTTTCAGAATCAATGGTATTGTCAAGTTCATTGATCCAGTATTGCCCGATAATATCAAAAGTTTCCTCCTCGGAGGTTCGGAATGTTGATCCAATAAGTTTCAGAGAGAGTCCCTTGCGTGGTCTCCAGGTGAGGGTGAGGGCACCCATATAGGTGTCAAACTGATCAAGTTCCTGACCATCGTAATAGATCCTAAGGTTTAATGGCAGATTCTTTGTTCCAAATTCCGTGTTGCGGGTTTGGGGTATAAACTGGTATTTACTGGATGAATAGTTGCCCAGAACACTGAGTTCCAGCTTTCGTGAAAGCTGGTAGGTGAGCTGGGTCTGGAAATCGGAAAACTGAGGTTTGTAGTCCCCGCTGGTCTCCAGGGTATTCAGCAGGTATTGTGTGGTTTTGTACCGGTACCCGGCCAGAAAGGTAAAACGTTGTGTTTTGGATGCTCCCTCCACATGTGCTGAAGCACCCAGCAGGCTGATGGAGGCTGATCCGGCGAACTCACGTGGCCGCTTGTAGGTGATATCCAGTGCCGAGGACATTTTGTCGCCGTATCTGGCATCGTAGCCCCCTGCAGAAAACTTGATGGATGATACCAGGTCTGAATTTACAAAACTCAAGCCTTCCTGCTGAGCGGAACGCACCAGGAAAGGCCTATAGATCTCCACATCATTTACATAAACCAGATTTTCATCGAAGTTCCCACCCCGTACCGAATACTGGGAGCTAAGCTCATTGTTGGAGCTGACTCCAGCCTGTGACTTAATGATGGTTTCCACCCGGCCGGTGGTTGTGGGCATATAGTTCAAATCTTCCACATCGATACGCTGGAAGGTAGATCCCCGTTCCTGGCGTGCGCTGACCGATACTTCCCTGAGGGCCCTTATGTCTCTTTGGAGGGTGAGATCCTGTTGCCTGGACTCTCCCTCACCCAGGCGAACAGCAAACTGTTTTGTCTGGTAGCCCACACAGGAGATGATAACCGTGTAGGAGCGGCCCGAAGGGACCTCCAGGCTGTAGCTTCCATCAGGTTTTGTCATGGTTCCCTGCTGGGTTCCCTGAATGGCCACATTGGCAAATTCCACCGGATCACCAATGCTGTCCCTTATACTTCCTTCTAAGGTACCGGTATCCTGCCCATTCACCACTGTCGCGACGATCAGAATCAATGAAAATAAAAGCAGGCGCATATTCACAATCAGAAATTTTCCGAATATAATACTAACTATTGAAAGCCCGGGAAAATTGTGCGGAATCTTATTAATCCTCCTCCTTGAAGTCACCCCGTTTCAGTGATTGAAAAAACTTGGCCCAGCGCATGGGATCGAAGATGGTGTAATATGGGGTTTGTCCGGCAGTATATAACTGGTTGTATTCCTGTCTCATCACTTCCCTGAAGGCAATACTCGAATTTGGTAGGTTGCCATCCCGGTTCATTTTGATCTGGGTCTTTATCAGTGCTATGTTATGATAGGCCCTTTGCTCATCGTCATCCGGTAGGTCCAGAGCCAGAAAGGCCTCTTTGAACTGCTGGTAGGTTTTCCAGGGATAGATTCTTACTTCAGCCAGTTGAAAGGTGTCGCTGACCATGAAAATATCGGCTGGATACTGCTGGCCTCCAATGGAGTCGGGGATTATATGCATGGTTCCCTTATGGCCCATGTGACTGAAGAGAATGGTATCAGTGGGCCTTACCACGAAGGAAAACATACCCCGTTTGTCGGATGTGGTTCCCCTTTTTTCGCTCAGGATAATAATATTCACATGGGGAAGCGGGCGGTGCTGAAGATCCCGTACCATTCCGGAAAACTGCACCAGGGTCTCATCCAGGTCCTGCTTCTGATCCTTTTTGCGTTGACCCTCTGCGTGAAAGGTGAATGCCATCAGGATGAGCATGCCCATCAATAACCGTATGTATACCCTGTACCTACCCCAAAACATGCGGCAAAAATAGATAAAAAATCAGCGGAAACAGAGCAGGTGGCAGCAATTAAGGACTATTTTTGTGAAATATTAACACTTATTTGAGCCATGACAACTCAGCATACCCTTTCGCTATCGCCCCATCCCAGAGGATTTCACCTGATCACCAGGAAGGTGGAAGAGGCAGCCGGCCAGCTGCCAGATGCAGGAATTATGCATGTTCAGATCCAGCATACTTCGGCCGGCCTCACATTGAATGAGAATGCCGATGCTTCGGTACGCTATGACTTTGAGGCCTTTATTAACCACCTTGTACCGGAAAATCACCCCCTCTATTCTCATATTTATGAAGGAGCGGATGATATGCCTGCTCATTTGAAGGCCTCCATTATTGGAAGCTCCGTGACCATTCCCATCACAGGTGGACGATTGAACCTGGGAACCTGGCAGGGGATCTACCTTTGTGAGTTTCGAAACCATGGTGGATCGCGTCGGCTGGTGATCACCATCACCTCATGATCATGTTTTAGAATAGCTCTTCGCCGTATATATTTTATATACTTTTGATCAACACAAAAGCTGTTGTTCATGAAGGAATTTGTATTACTCGGAGACGAAGCTATTGGCCAGGGAGCATTGGATGCAGGCCTTTCCGGGGTGTATGCCTACCCGGGCACACCCTCCACCGAAATCACCGAATATATCCAGAAGTCGAAGGAGGCGAAAGAGCGCAATGTGCATGCGCAATGGTCGGCCAATGAAAAGACAGCCATGGAGTCCGGACTGGGTATGTCCTATGCCGGAAAAAGAGCCCTGGTATGTATGAAGCATGTGGGCTTAAATGTGGCAGCCGATGCGTTTATCAATGCCGGAATGACCGGTGTGAATGGCGGATTGGTGGTAGTAGTGGCCGATGACCCATCCATGCACTCTTCCCAGAATGAACAGGACTCCAGGTTCTACGGAAAGTTTGCTATGATCCCGGTACTGGAACCCGCCACCCAGCAGGAGGCCTATGAAATGACCCGTTACGGATTTGATCTTTCTGAAAAATTTGCTCTGCCGGTGATGCTGCGAATTACTACCCGGATGGCTCATTCCCGATCAGCTGTGCATCGTTCTGAACTACGAATGGAGAATGAGGTGAAACTACCCACCGATTTAAAGCAGTTTATTCTTCTACCGGCCCTGGCCAGGCAAAGATATAAGTTGTTATTATCCGCCCAGGAAAAACTGGAGCAGGAGAGCATCAGCTCAGGATTGAACAGGAAAGAAGGCGGGGCGGATCTTAGCAAGGGCATTATTGCCTGCGGACTCTCTTACAATTACTACCAGGAGGTGGCTAGCCATGCCGGATTGAGCTATCCGGTACTGAAAATAGCCCAGTATCCGGTACCTGCAGATCTGCTCAATGAATTCGTAAAAGGAGTGGACCAGGTTGTGGTGCTGGAAGAGGGGGCTCCCATGCTGGAAGAGTCGCTTACAGGAATCCTTGAGAATGGCTACCAGATCGGGGGGCGCCTTAATGGCCTACTTCCAAGGGATGGTGAATTGACCCCCCGTAACGTTAAGAAGGCCCTGGGAATTGAGTCGGAAACCGTCCGCCCGGTTCCCGACATTGTTAAGAACCGTCCACCGGCACTATGCAAGGGATGCAGCCATATTGATATGTACGAGGCACTTGGAGAGGCGCTGGATTCTTATGGTCCGGGTCGGGTCTTTTCCGATATCGGATGCTACACCCTGGGGGCGCTTCCTCCCTACAATGCCATTAATAGCTGTGTGGACATGGGGGCATCGGTAACCATGGCCAAAGGGGCCTCTGATGCCGGATTGCGACCTGCAGTGGCTGTCATAGGCGATTCAACTTTTACCCATTCAGGTATGACCGGACTCCTGGATGCAGTGGTGGAGCAAACGCCGGTAACTGTGATTATTTCGGATAACTCAACCACCGGGATGACAGGCGGACAGCAGTCGCATGCCACCGATCGTCTGGAAGCGATCTGTCTTGGTATCGGGGTGGAGGAGGAGCATCTCAGGCTGATGAATCCCCTGAGAAAGCACCATGAGGAGAATATGCAAATGATTGCCGATGAATTGGCCTATGAAGGCGTTTCAGTGATCATAGCCCAGCGTGAATGTATCCAGACGGCCAGTCGCCGACTTCGGAAAGAAAAGTCAGCAAAGTCATAACATTGTACAGTAAAAGTTGAAAAAATGAAAAGGGATATAATACTTGCAGGGGTCGGTGGACAGGGAATTCTCTCCATTGCTGCTGTTATCGGGATGGCTGCTGTTGAATCGGGACTCTACCTGAAGCAGGCAGAGGTGCATGGCATGAGTCAACGTGGGGGCGCTGTACAATCGCACCTGAGAATATCTGATTCGCCCATTGCATCGGACCTGATCCCGGAAGGAAGCTGTGATATGATCTTATCGGTGGAGCCCATGGAGGCACTTCGTTATCTTCCCTTTCTTGCAAAGGACGGGTGGGTGGTTACCAGTACGAAGACCTTTGAGAATATAAAGGATTATCCCGAGGAAGATAAGCTCTTTGAGGAGATTCGGAAGATAAAGAATCATGTGCTAATTGATGCCTTTTCCATTGCCAGGGAGCTGGGATCGCAAAAGATTTCCAATATGGTCATGTTGGGGGCCGCCTCAGCCCACCTGAGAATCAGCTCTGAGCGTCTGGAAGGAGCCATGAACACACTTTTCGGACGGAAAGGTGAGGAAGTGGTCGCACTTAACGTCAGAGCGCTAATGGCGGGAAAAGAGGGGGTCCGGATTTAAACCAATTGCTCTTTGCTGGTGTTATAGTAAAAACCCTCTACCTATGTTTTCACAGAAAGACCTACAGCAGATCCGTTCCAAAGGGATCAGCATTGACGACATTAATCAGCAAATAAAGCATTTCCAGCAGGGTTTTCCCCCGGCAAATATTACCATGCCTGCCACACCTGGAAAGGGCATTATGTTATTAAATGAGGGGGATCAGAAACATTACAAAGAGGTCTTCCTGGATAATGCTCCTGATTTCAGGATCATCCGTTTAGTTCCCGCATCTGGTGCAGCCTCCCGAATGTTTAAATCCCTTTTCAATGCCCGGGAGAAACTAGGTGGTTTGTCCATGGAGCAGCAGCAGGAATGGATCGCTGGTAAGAAGAATGTTAAGGGCTTTTTTAAGAAGCTGGAGAGCTATCCCTTTTACGAGGATCTGTCTTTAAAAGAGGGAGAAGAACCTGCCAGAGTTCTGGATCAGCTTCTGGGTAGCGAGGGTCTTCACTACGGGAACAAACCCAAGGGATTGCTGAAGTTTCATAAATACAGTGAAACGGACCGTAGAACAGCCTTCGAGGAGCATGTTAGAGAGGCAGTTAAATACTGCGAAAGTCGCAATGGAATGGTTCGGATACATCTGACCGTTTCTCCGGACCACCTGGATGGCTTCCAGACGGAGGCAGCCCGGATTCTGCCAAAGATTGAGATGGAGAAAGGAGTAAACATCGATCTTTCCTTCTCTTTTCAGAAGCCGGAAACCGATACCGTCGCAGTGGATCTGGAGAATGAACCCTTCCGTAACCCGGATGGCACCCTGCTCTTCAGACCGGGAGGGCACGGGGCCCTGATCCGGAATCTGGATGCACTGAATGCCGATCTGGTTTTTGTTAGCAACATCGATAATGTGGCACCCGACAAACTAAAGAATATGCGGGTGGAACAAAAACAAGTATTAGGCGGGGTTCTGCTGGAGATCCGGTCGAAAATATTTTATTATCTGCAGCTCCTGGATGGAGATACGAAGCCCGAGAAAACACGTCTTGACAGCATGTTAAGCTATTTGCATGAACGCCTGGGTATTGCCATTCCGGAAATGTTGGAAAGTTGGGATGTGAGCGATTTAAAAAAGTGGCTGGCATCCACCATGAACAGACCCATCAGGGTTTGCGGAATGGTCCGGAACGAGGGAGAACCGGGTGGAGGGCCCTTCTATGTACGCTCTGAATCGGGCGAAATAAGCCTTCAGATTGTGGAATCGTCTCAGATCGATATGGAGAATCCTGATAAGCTTAGAGTCGTTCAGGGATCCACCCACTTTAATCCGGTCGACCTGGTTTGCAGTCTGCGCGATTACAGGGGAGAAAAGTTTAGCCTGAACCGCTTTGTGGATCACAATACAGGCTTTATTTCAGAGAAATCACTGGGAGGAAAGTCACTTAAAGCTCTGGAGCTTCCGGGGCTCTGGAATGGTTCAATGGCTGGCTGGCTCACCCTTTTTGTGGATGTACCCATGGAGACCTTTACCCCGGTCAAAACTGTGTTTGATCTGGCCCGCAAGGAGCACAGAGCCTAGCGCCAGATAATGAGTGCTTATGGGGCTCAATCCATTAAATTCTGCTCGATATTAATCCCGTTCCGTCCCATGGACTCATGCAGCAGTGATTCTGCTTTTACCAGATATACGGAGTTAAGGAAGAGATTCTTGTTCTCCGAAAGCATCTCCATGTAGGTGACACTGATCTTCACACCTTTCTGGGTTTTCTTCAGGATTTTTATCCGGCTAACCAGAATTTCATTGGCCATATTGATCATTTCATCCCGGCGCTTCACCAGTTCATCCATTCGGTTAAATTCCCTGTTTTCCAATATCTTGATAAGGAAATCAAAGTATTCAGACGACTTCTCACTGAAACTCTTCACCGTGTCAATCTGATCCTTATCCGCAGGATGATTATTATCCAGGTGGTTGTACGCGGGTTGTACAACATGCATCAGCGAGTTGCTCATTTCCTTCATATAGGCGACAACCTGTACGTAATGGTGACCACTCTCCAGTTCATGTTCCTCAAATTTTCTGAGGGTATCCGGGATGCTTTCACGAATATCTTTGATCTCCTTGCTAAAGGATTTGGCATCTTTCCGAAGTTTTTTCAACTCTTTATGCTTCTCCTTCAGCAGGTATGTATAGGTCATATTGAGAATGCCTGAGACCTTTTTAATAGTCCTTTTCACCTCATCGTCGCATGATTTCAGTACTTCATTAGAAGCTGTGCTGAGGAGCTCACTGGCAAGCCGCTCTTGTTTCTCAGCTCTCCGTTTGTGAAATGCGTGTGTTCTGAGGAGGATAAAGATGGAAAGTGCAATCAGTATCAGTATTACCGGGAATTTCCCAAAGAAAATAAGCGAAGCAATCAGGAAGGAAGCCAGGAAGGCACTGAAGGCAGTAAAGAACCATCCACCAACCACAGTGAGTACTCCGGTAATTCGATACACGGCACTCTCCCTGCCCCATGCACCATCGGCCAGGGATGTTCCCATGGCAACCATAAAAGTCACGTAGGTGGTGGAGAGTGGCAGTTTCAGTGATGTTCCAATGGCTATCAGGATACTGGCCACCACAAGGTTTACCGAGGCGCGTACCAGGTCAAAAGCCATCTTTGGATCTTTCTCATCCTGGTTTTTCTCTTCATCAAACCTGCCCTGCACAAAACTCACAACTTTTGGAGGGGTTATTCTGGCTACTACATTGCTGGTTTCTACAGCACGCCTTACCAGAAATCTGGCCAGCGAGGAGGAAGCAAAGCGCTCCGATCCCTCTCC
>PVMS01080949.1_pt1 | contig 11018 bp, 10 predicted proteins | sample 1853461 | NCBI WGS metagenome assembly PVMS01 (sample SAMN08582032, study PRJNA380276) | Marine sediment metagenome, whole genome shotgun sequencing project. | isolation source: ocean sediment barecode stripped | collected 2017
ATTGGGCTGTTCTGTTAGCCGGTGCATCTGGCATAGTTTGGGCCTGGCTGGCCCCGGCGGTCGCGGCCGCGGCGACGCCCGCGGCCATTCCTGGGGTGGCCGCTCCCTGCTGCACTGCCCGTAGCGCGGCCGCCATTTCTCCCGCGCTTTGGAAACGATCGGCGCGATCCTTGGCCAGGGCCTTATTTATGATCGCCATCAGCTCTGGAGCAACATCAGGTCTGACCTGGCGCAGATCCGGCACAGGATCATTCACATGCATCATTAAGAGGGTCAGCGCCGAGTCAGCCTGAAAAGGTGGCCGGCCGCCAACCATTTCATACAACATGACTCCTAATGAGTAGAGGTCTGAGCGGCCGTCTACCTGGTGGCCTTTTATCTGTTCTGGCGACATATAACGGGCTGTGCCCATCACAGCACCGGTGGCCGTATGCGAATCTCCACCAACTATTTTCACCAGGCCAAAGTCCATCAAGATCGCCTCGCCCTGGACATTCAACATGACATTAGCCGCCTTGATGTCTCGATGGACGATGCCCCTTTGATGGGCATATTCAAGGGCATCGGCGACGCTGGCCGCGATCTTGATCGTCTGATCGTAAGAGATCAGCCGGCCGGCATCGTTAACGCGCTTTAGATGGCCTTGCAAGCTTTCGCCAGGGATGAACTCAAAGACGATATAGTAGATGTCGCCATCATGGTTGAAGTCGAATACCTGGATGATATTAGGATGGCGCAAGCTGGCCACAGCGGCCGCTTCTTCCTCGAATCGCCGGACGAATTCGGGATCATTGGATAGATGGGGATGGATGAGTTTGATGGCTACGACACGGCGTAGATTGGGATCGTTGGCCTTATAAACGGCCGACATACCGCCTTGGCCCAGCAGTTCTGAAATAGTGAACCTGCCGCCAATTTTTTTACCAATCCAACTCCGTTGACTCATTCATGTCTCCCACTATTCTATATTGGTCATCATTGGCGATAATTCCATCCGGACAAGGAAACTTCCCCAACGCGCTGTCTTTTTTTGGTTAAAACAAGTGATCTCAGAGATGGTTCGATCTGTGCGGAAACGACCTCCAAGGGCGCCAATTATAGACCGAAGGGGAAATATTGCCACAGAAACGCTTGTTTATCACATGTTTTGCTTTGATGTGGTGATTACCCGGAAGAACCCAATAATTATGATGTCCCTTTCCCGATAGAATGGGATATACTGATGGTCGGCACACGCGAACAATCGAACTATTTTTTAACGAGGAGGGTGGCATGCATGTCGAAGACGTTGTGGCGGTTGTCATGGGCGGTGGTGTTGGATCCAGGCTCTACCCCTTGACCCGCGATCGCACCAAGCCGGCCGTGCCCCTGGCCGGTAAATATCGCCTCATCGACATCCCCATGAGCAATTGCTTCAATGCCGGTATTGATAAGATTGCGATTCTAACCCAATTCAACTCTGTATCTTTGCACCGTCACATCACGCGCACCTATGCACGCGATATATTCGCTCGAGGCTGGGTGCAAATCCTGGCGGCCGAGCAAACCTACCGCAGCGGTGAATGGTACCAGGGAACGGCCGATGCCATCCGCAAACAAATAATCGAATTACGATCCTCCGGCGCCAAATATATTTTAATTCTGGCCGGCGATCACCTATATCGGATGGATTATGCGGAATTCATCAATTTTCACGTGGAATCGGAAGCGGACATCACCATTGCCGTGCAACCCGTTGATCGAGAGAGCGCTTCGGCTTTCGGCATCCTTAAATTAGATGAAGACGGCCGCATCACCCATTTTGTCGAAAAGCCCAAGAATGCTAAAGAAAGAGAAGGTCTGGAGAGCGGCGATGATCCGGACAAACCGTATATGGCCTCCATGGGTATCTACGTTTTTGACGCCGAGAAAATGTATGATCTCTTGGAAACCAATTCGGGTATGGATTTCGGAAAAGACATCATTCCCGATGCTATAGAACCCTTAAAGGTCATGGGCTATGTCTTTAATGGCTATTGGGCGGATATTGGGACCATCCGTCGTTTTTATGAAGTGAATCTTAACATGGCCGCCCCATTGCCAAATTTCAATTTATACGATCCTGGCCGCCCCATTTATACTCGGCCGCGTTTCCTGGCCGCCTCGAAAATTCAGGGAGGATCTCTGACCAACGTCTTACTGGCCGATGGCTGCAGAATTCAAGAAGCAACCATCCGTAATTCAGTCATTGGTCTGCGTAGCATCGTTGCCGGCGGGGTTAGCATTGAGCGTTCCATCGTAATGGGCGGTGATTTCTACCAGGTGAAGGAAGAAGGCGAAGATTATTGGAAACCGGGCCAGCCTAGCATCGGCATCGGTCCCGATTCAGTAATTCAGGGGGCAATCATCGACAAAAATGCCTGCATTGGCCAGAAAGTAATCATCCAGAATAAGCCTGACCGGCAGGATGAGGAGCATGATAACTGGGTAGCGCGGGAAGGCATTGTCATTGTGCCGAAGAACGCCGTTATTCCCGATTTCACAGTAATCTGATCACTCTAATTCTGCGAGTCACACACGAAGCCCAGCCCCTCCGACCTCGTATCTCGCTCCTGGCATTATTCAATCCTGCTGGTCGAGTTCCTGAATATAAGACCAGACAAAAGCATAGGCCCGATCCATCACCTCGGGATCCATCTTATCAAAGGTGTCTCCAACCTGGTGCCAATAGGGTAGTTCTCCATTCGGGCCAATGCCGCCAATCGTAATGGCCGGCCAACCGGCTAACAACGCGTCGGCCATCTCCGTGTTTCCCCCACTTACCTCTGCCGGATATGCACCCAGCGTCGGATTATCCTGGGCGACTTTTTCAGCCAGGGTGACTAGATTGGAATCGGCCTTGAAAGGGACCAATATGCCCTCTTTGGTCAGCCACGCCGGGCCGGCACATCCTAACGATTCAAAGACTACAACCGATGGCTGGCGTAGATCATCCTGGTGACGCTCAAAGAAATCGGCCGCCCCGTAATGTTGAACTTCCTCGCAACCGGTGCATACCAGCCAGATGCGTGTATTCTGTAGCGGTTTGAATTGGAACTCTTCGGCCAGAGTTAACACCAGGCCGGCCCCAGTGGCATTGTCGTTTGCCCCGGCGCTGAAAGGTGTGCTATCAGCCTGGAAAGAATTGATGATCCAGAGAACAGCAACCACGGCGGTGGGAAAAGTGGCCGGCCAGATCCAAGCCCATTGGAATATTGCTCCTAAAAAAAATAGAATCGCCTGGGCCAAGATGAGGAAAAATGATATCGAGATAAAGGTTTTGAAGGCCGTTATCCAGCTGGCTGACTTGAAAATGAGCGGAGTACGGTGGCTATCCACATGCCCGATGAGAACCAGATCCTTGCCCCACTCCCCGGCCGCTGGAATTGTAGCGACAACGTTCTGGCTGGATCCTTTGGGAACTAGCCGTCGTAATAGGTTGTCCCGAAAACTGAGTTCCAAAAGCTGCGATACGATGGCAACTACGGTGAGTAAGGTTGCTATCACAGCAGTCGTCCGGCCAGCCCAGGGGTAGATGGCGAAAACCGCCAGGATGATCATCATGGCCAGAAGGTGGGGCTGGTAGATGGAGCGCGCGCTCTGAAAGGTCTCAATTTGCGGCTGGATACCTAGATCGATCAACACGCGCTGGCAATATTCCGATCCTTGCCGCTCTGCTTCTGTCGTCGATCCACGTGGTCCAATTTCCTGGGCCAATACCCGGACATGATTGAGCCAACGAGATAGTGGGGGTACAACAGCATTATTCATGCTTCTCCTCCCTCAATGGTTTACCGGTCTTTAGGCATATGAAGGCCTAGATCGCCCTTTCCCCAATTCATCTATTCAAGCGCGCCGTTTCTATAGAGTTAGATTATATGGCCAATCTAAGGGCCGTCCAAAGGTAAAAATGTCCTATTGTTTTCACTGACCTTTATTTTGCTCGTGACCGGGAAAGCGTTATGATCTGGCTGTCTCGACAAGACCTCTTTTTTTTTGATCGAATTAGACCACCTAACTTGAAATTGCTATGCGATTTCCATCAACAATGATGAGAATTTGTCTTCTTCTTGGCCTGGTATTGCTGTTTACAATTGCCTGTAGTCAGGCTGAGCCAGTTACCGGAGAAGTTGGTGATGCTATTGCCCGCGGAGACGGGCAAAGCAGGGTGCCGGCCGAGATTGTAAAAGCCAGACCACCGGCCACGGCCACCAACCGGCCGACCCGCACGCCTATACCCACTCCACCGGCGACGCCAACGGCGGCAGCCACGCCTGTTCCCAAATATGCCACCTTGGACCAATTTTGGGAGGGACAGGCTGAATGGGTGTTGGATGAATATGACACCGGCCTGCCTTTGGGAGAATCAGATACTATCGACCGGGGCGGTGGCGAATTCTGGTCTTATCTCCACGCCAGCGATCAATCGGCCGGGGTCATCGACCAGTGTGGCGATCCGGTCCCCTTTCCCGGCTGCACCACCTTGTGGAAGAGTTATGACAGCGGCCGGACCTTCTCCTTGGAAGAACCGATCTGTCTCTTTTCTTGTACTTCATGCCCGTGTACCAATGAGCGGGACCATATCGCCCAGCAGCAATATCCACGGGTATCCTTCCAGGCCGATCAGGTATATCTTGTTTATGAGCATGGCGCCTATAACTATCTGCGTACATCGCCGGATGGATTGCAATGGTCATCTCAAGAGCACGTGCCTGGCACCTGGATCTGGACCCATCCCTATGGCCTCTGCGAAGGGGATGCGATTATAGGCATCCACCCCCACATCCACAAGGAATTACAATATGATTGCCTGGTGGGCGGACCACCGGGCATTTACCTTGAAGGGGATGAGCTCTATATATTTACTGCAGCTGGCCAGGCGCCCGGGCATATGGGTTGTTTCTCTGGGAGCCTTAGCGCCGGTGCTGATGGTTTGCAGCCCTGCCTTTCCAACCCGCTCTTTTCTGCCGAAAACGGCTACGGACCCGTGGATTCGCTTGGAATTGATGCCGACCCCTATTTTGAGTTTCGGACCATCTCCTCGGCCGATGTCGTCAAGGTAGGCGACCATTATTACATGACCTATGAAGGGGTGCGGGGGCCCAGTAGTTACGAGGTCGTCGACGACCAGTTTGCCTTGGGCCTGGCCCGCAGTGTAGGCGCGGCCATCGATGGGCCGTGGGAGAAGTATCCGGGCAACCCCATCATCATGCACCTGCCCGGCAATGTAGGCGTCGGTCATGCCGATCTGCTGGTGGTCGATGAAATCACTTACCTCTATACAGCGACCTCTGACACGACCCGCGGCCGGTATGTCTTGTTGCAGCGATAAAGAGCTGCAAGAATAATCATGCTGCTTGCTTAATATATCGATTGATCAAAAGAGGGTGATAAATGACCGATGGTTTAGATGTTGTAACCGGCGCTTTTGGCTATATAGGTCGCTATATCGCCGCACACCTACTCGAAGAGGGGCGACAGGTTAAAACCATAACCACTCATGTCGAGAAGCCGAACCCCTTCGGTTCCCAAGTCGATGCCTTTCCCTATGACTTCAATCATCCTGACCGGCTCATCAAGACACTTCGCGGCGCTGATACGCTTTACAACACCTATTGGATTCGCTTTGAACACGATGGCATGACCTTTGACCAGGCAGTCGAAAATACACGGGTTCTGTTCAAGTGCGCCGCACAGGCCGGAGTTAAGAAAATCGTGCATATCAGCGTCACGCAGGCCTCATCAGACTCCCCCCTGCCCTACTATGCCGGGAAAGGCCGGCAAGAGGAAATCTTGAAATATGCAGGAGTTCCGTATGCCATCGTACGGCCGACGCTGGTGTTCGGCAAAGAGGATATCCTGGTCAACAATATTGCCTGGTTAATAAGAAAATTCCCACTCTTTCCGATCATGGGTACCGGGCAGTATAAAATGCAGCCCCTTTATGTGGCCGACCTGGCTTCCATCGCTTTTCAATGGTCGAAATCAGAACATCCGGCAACCATCGACGCCATTGGCCCTGAATGTTATGCCTATGAAGAATTCGTCATGTTGATCGCGTCGACCATGGGGAAAAAAGTGCGATTCGTGCGGGTGTCGCCAGGCATGGGGATCTTATTGGGCAAACTGGTAAGTGTGTTCGTGGGCGATGTGATCTTAACCAAAAACGAACTTCGTGGACTAATGGATAATCTGCTTACCTCGGAAGATAAGCCCAATGGGGCCACCAGGTTTTCCGATTGGCTGGTAAACAATCGCCATACCATCGGCCGGGCCTATACATCAGAACTTGCTCGCCATTTCCATTGGACTCCGGGGGATTAAGCCACAACTTGTTTTACGCTCAGACATTGGGAGCCAGGTCGAAGACAATGCCAAAAATACCGATGGCCACGAGCAGCATGCCCGATACCCTGGTCAGCATTTTATAATTACCGGTCGTCCAACCGGTGAAGCGCCTTTGTAAGGGTAGCGCTATCAGGGGCAAGACGATCAAGGGCCAGCCAAAACCCAGACCAAAAGCCAGAAAGTAGAGCATGTTATCGGCCAGGCTGATGGCACTGCCGGCGCCTAAGAGAAACGCGCTAACGATTATCGGGCCGGTGCAGGGCAAGGTCATCGGACCCAGCAGCAGGCCATAGAGGAAAGCGGCCGCGAAGGGGTTGCGTACTACCGGCAGCTTGGCCGTGCCCAGGCGGGAAAAGGGATTCCGACCACTCAACATCAGTATGCCCATAAGAATGACCACGCTATAAACGACCGGTAGCAGAACCGGCAGGATATCGCCGAATGAGCGTTGAAAGGTGAATAGCAACCAGCCGACGACGATCATGAGGCTCAACACCCCGGCCAACACAAACAGGCCCAGCAGATGGGTTGTTCCCCGGCTTCGTTTGCCGGTGGCTGTGCCGGCCATGAAGGCGATCAGCCCCGGATATAAGGGGAGAACACAAACATTGGTCAGGATGGCTGTGTTGCCCAGAACAAATGCCTGTAGCAGTTCATTCATTCGTCTTCCTAACCCTGGACGGCCTTGATCTGGGCGACAATTTGACCGGCGGGATCAATACCGGTTGTAAGCTCGGTGTGTGTGCCGTCCGGCCGAATGATGAAGTGGGGGGTTGACGGCGGAATAATAATCGCCCGTCCGAATTCACCGGCCAACTGTTCCAGTAATTCGGGTGTCGAAACAGCAAATAGCCAGTCGTAAACTGATCCATCAGCATAGTTGGCTAAGGTTGCATCGTCTATATTGGTCTCCACGCTCAAGGCGACAAAGACGACATCGTCCCCGGAGAACTGTTGATAGGCATCGCGCACATTATTCAACTGCTGGCGGCATCTGGTGCACCAGGTAGCCATGGTCTCGACAAAAATCGTCTTGTCCGCAAAATCAGCCAGAGTAAACGCTTCGCCTGTCCGGGCATTGGTCAAGGCCAGATGTTGCCAGGCCGGTCGCTCTATGCCGGAAGCACTACTACTATCAGTGCTGGCCACTATCTCCTCTGACGATTCAACAACATCGATCATCGAATCTGTTTGTGTGTCTTGCTGGTCAGATGCTGGATCAGATTCGGCACTGTCTTCATCAGGTCTCTCTGGATTGTTATCAACCTGCGCTTCAATCGCGGCCGTGGGAGGTTCGGCCTGCTATGTCACACTTTCCTGGTCCTGGTAAGCCGAACACGCTGCAAGCAGAAACAGTACAAGGGTTGCTATAAATAGAAAAGATTTTCTTCTCATTTCGATGATGTCCTTGACTATGGCAACCTACCGCCTTGACTAATATTTCTATAGATCGAAACAGTTGATCGCCGGCGCGAATACCAGGGAAAGTATTGTCGCTGAATCAAGATTTGAACTGGTATTCACCTATGTAAATAATTGATAGATCATTCTGGCGGTCAATTGACAGCCAGGGTGAAGCATGGGAGATGATAACAGGGGGAAATTACATAGAACTGTCAAGATTCTTACGTTTCCATTAAGAAAACTATGCTTTATATGTCCGCATTCCAGGAAGTCTGTAGGCATCCACCCCTTCGAGCCCAAAACAGATCGGCGGATCAGCTCCCTCATACCAGAGTGTGTTAAAAAGTAAGAGTGACTTTCATCCCTCATAATAATGAGCAAATGCACCTGACTTTAAGGGCATTTTTGATGGATACTATTAATGAGAAGAGCATAAGAGTTCGCCGTAAAACAATGCCATCAAGACTAATTTTCAACATCGTCCTGAATTGGGGCCTGATCGACAATTACATATTTATCTCGAACGATACAGGCAGGAAATACAGGCGCCAGGCGATCTAAACAAGAAATCAGAAAGTAAGGCCCCTCCGTCGGACGATCTACGGCATGGCCATCATGGGATTTTTACGCTAATGAGCAAGATAAAGAAAGCTGTAATTGTAACCGTGTCGTTATTGATTGGTCTGTTAGTCCTGTTTATATTGGCCGCCTTCATCATTCTTCCGGCCGATGTCACCTTTAGGCTACTGCGCTGGGGTAACGCCGATGTATATGATTACCAGAAGTTCCCGGACCGGCCGTTACCCGCCAGCACCACTCCTTTCCAATTTAAGGATCAGCTTGATCCAGCGCAGGTACAGGCTTTGTTCGCCGAGCATACGACCATAAGCGATTTGGATGCCTTTCTAGAAGAAACCGACACGCAAGCGTTCCTGGTCATTCAGGATGACGCCCTTCTGTACGAAAAGTACTTCAATGACAGTTCGCAGGAAAGTGTCGTCACCTCATTCTCAGTAGCAAAATCATTCACTTCAGCCCTGATCGGCATTGCCATTGAGGAAGGTTATATTCACAGCGTCAATGACCCAATCACCAACTACCTGCCGGAGTTAACCGAGCGCGATTCCGCCTTTGCCGCTATAACAATCCGCGATCTATTGCTGATGTCGTCAGGCATCCGCTATGAAGAGATTCCCTCTATGCACGCTGACGACGCCAAAACCTACTACTTCCCGGATCTACGCGACCTGGCTCTTGAAGAGACAGAGATAGTGGGCTTGCCTGGTGACACCTTCCTCTATAACAACTACCATCCCCTGTTGTTAGGCCTGATATTGGAACGGGCGACTGGCATATCTGTTGGCGACTATCTGGCCCAAACAATCTGGCAGCCGATAGGCATGGCCTATGATGGTTCGTGGAGTCTGGATGAAAATGATTTCGAGAAGATGGAGAGCGGCATCAATGGCCGCGCAGTAGATTTCGCTAAATTCGGCCGCCTGTATTTGCGAGAAGGTAATTGGGATGGGGAACAGATTATCCCGGCTGATTGGGTGCGGGAATCTACTGCGATGGAACCGGCCGGATCGAATAACTATTACCCCGATTGGTTCCGGGAATACTTGCCCAACGGCTACTACAAGTACATGTGGTGGGGGATAGAGCGCGATGGAGAAGCCTCAGATTTTGTCGCCCTCGGTAATCATGGGCAATTTATCTACATCTCACCACATAAGGATTTGATCATCGTCCGGCACGGCGAACAATATGGCATTGATAAATTTGAGTGGTTGAAACAATTTTATGATTTCGCCACGGCCATTGAAAGCCCAACCAGATAAAGAGTACTGTTGACAAGCTTTTGATCTAACTCCTTGGTTTCATTTCAGGTCGAGAGTATGAGTGAGAGAGGTTTATGACTTCAGATATCACCATCATCACCACGCCCTTTTTTCTCAAAGTCACCGTAAATTGTTACCTGGTCAATAACGGTGACAAATTTATACTGATCGATACCGGCAGGAGTAAGAAGCGGCGGAAAATCGAAATAGCCATAGAAAGTGCGGGTTGCCGGCCGGGGGATCAAAGCTGATCCTCCTTACCCATGGTGATTTTGACCACTGTGGGAATGCCGCCTATTTCCGGGAGAAGATCGGCACAAAAATCGCCATGCAACTAGACGATTCCGGTATGGTCGAATACGGCGACATGACCTGGAATAGGAAAAAGCCTGATATCCTTATCAGAGCAATATTTGGTTTGTTTATCAATTTAAGCGAGTCGGACAGATTTAAACCTGATATCACCATTGAGGATGGGGACAACCTCTCTGACTATGGATTCGAGACCAATGTCATCCATATCCCGGGGCATTCAAGAGGTTCCGTAGGTTTCCTGACGGCCGCCGGCGACTTATATTGCGGCGATTTGTTGGCTAATATGGATGAACCAGATATCTGGTCGATTATCGATGACCAGGCCGCGGCCCAGGCAAGCATTGATAAACTGAAGGATTTTGAGATAGGTACGGTATACCCAGGCCACGGCGATCCCTTCACGATGGAGCAATTCATCCAGAATTACCAGCCTTCCGATTAGACGACTTTTTGATATCAGGAGATAGTCATACGCCTGAGGTCGGGTAACTCCGATCACTCGAGTTTTCGGAAAAACTCGTATCATCTGGCCTGCCGCCCCTTTCTACGTAGTTTGGTTCGCCCTGCTCGGCCGCGACCTTTACCGGTTGGACCGGAGCGACCTGAATGGACCACGACAACCGAATGAATGATAATATTGATGGTATGAAAATCCTTTTCTAATGAATTGTGAAGTGGTTTCATGAAAGAGATATTTGTAGCCCCTGGTCCGAACCCAATGGAAAATTCGGAAAATATAGACGGAAGAGTAGCAGGTTTTTGGCAAGGCTTGTGGCATGGGTTCATCGTGCCAATTACCTTCTTAATGTCCCTGTTTAAAGAAGATGTCGGTGTGTACGAACTCCATAATAATGGGGCCAGGTATAATTTCGGATTTGCCCTGGGAACGATTATGAGCTTCAGCGGCGGTAGCGGTATGTCAAAGAAGAGTCCAAAAAGCGATTCTTAATGGTAGGAAATATTAAGCAGGAGGCGACAGATCATGCCTATATCAAGTGGAGCAGATACGCTAACTGTCGGGCTGGCGCAGATAGCGCCGGTGTGGCTGAATCGCGATTTGACGCTGGCCAAGATCATTGAGTACGTTCACAC
>PVMS01087891.1_pt1 | contig 11018 bp, 9 predicted proteins | sample 1853461 | NCBI WGS metagenome assembly PVMS01 (sample SAMN08582032, study PRJNA380276) | Marine sediment metagenome, whole genome shotgun sequencing project. | isolation source: ocean sediment barecode stripped | collected 2017
CGCGACGGGCCAGGCGGATGCGCTGGCGATGTCGTACGCAGCTGGGATCGGTTGCGCGCGCGCCGGCGTGTTGACGACCACCTTCACGGAGGAGACGGAAACCGACCTCTTTGGTGAGCAGGCCGTTTTGTGCGGCGGCGCGTCGGAGCTCGTGAAGGCCGGCTTCGAGACGCTGGTCGAGGCTGGCTACCAGCCGGAGCTCGCATACTTCGAGTGCCTCCATGAGCTGAAGCTCATTGTCGACCTGATGTACCGCGGCGGACTCAATTACATGCGCTACTCGGTGTCGAACACTGCCGAGTGGGGCGACTACGTGCGCGGCACGCGCGTCATCGGCAAAGAGAGCAAAAAGGCGATGAAGCAAATCCTCGCCGAGATCCAGGACGGCACGTTCGCCAAGCGGTGGATCGAAGAGAACAAGAACGGCCGGCCGGAGTTCGACTCGATCCGGCGTGCAGAGCAGGAGCAGAAGCTCGAGCAGGTGGGCGCAAGCCTTCGGTCGATGATGCCTTTCGTCGACCCAATAGAAATCAAACAGGGAGAATAAGAAGGCGCCGCCTGTCGCGGCGTCGGGAGAATGCATCATGCAACCCGATCACGTACGGATTTTCGACACAACGCTCCGAGATGGAGAGCAATCACCTGGCGCGACGATGACCTCGTCGGAAAAGCTAGAGGTGGCGAAGACCCTATCGCGACTCGGCGTGGATGTGATCGAGGCCGGTTTCGCGGCCGCTTCTCCCGATGACTTACGGGCAGTGAAGACCATCGCCGAAGCCGTGGGCGTGACGGGTGTCGATGGCCGACCGGTCCCGGAGCCACCGGCGATCTGCAGCTTGGCGCGCGCTCACAAGTCCGACATCGACAAGGCCGCAGAGGCCGTGGCGCCGGCGAAGCACGGCCGGATCCACACTTTCATCGCAACGTCCCCGATCCATCGCGAGCACAAGCTTCGGATGAGCAAGGCCGAGGTGCTCGCCAAGATCAGCGAGATGGTCTCGTATGCGCGCAGCTTCTGCGAAGACGTCGAGTTCAGCCCCGAGGACGCCGGACGAACGGAGATGGAGTTCCTGTACGAAGCGCTCCAGGCCGCTATCGAGGCGGGAGCAAGTACGTTGAACATCCCGGACACCGTCGGCTACACGATCCCTCTGGAGTTTGGTGAGCGCATCGCGATGCTCCGGCAGAACGTGCCTGGCATCGATAGCACGGTCATCAGTGTCCATTGCCACGACGACCTCGGGATGGCGGTGGCCAACAGCCTCTCGGCAGTGGTCAACGGCGCTCGGCAGGTCGAAGTTGCGGTCAACGGTATCGGCGAACGCGCGGGCAACGCATCGCTCGAAGAGGTCGTCATGGCGCTGTATGTGCGGCGCGACCTCTTCGGGATCGGCACGCAAGTCGACACCACACAGCTCACGCGCGTTAGCCGTTTGGTGAGCAAGGTGACCGGCATGGTCGTACAGCCGAACAAGGCGGTCGTGGGCGCCAACGCGTTTGCGCACGAGGCTGGCATTCACCAGGACGGGATGCTCAAGCACGAGGAGACCTACGAGATCATGCGCCCCGAGACCGTGGGCGCGGGCAAGACGCGGCTCGTGCTCGGGAAGCACTCCGGGCGGCACGCGTTTGCGAACCGCTTGACCGAGCTCGGTTACTCCGTATCCGGTGATGGGCTCGACAAGGCGTTCGCGCGCTTCAAGAAGCTCGCCGACAAGAAGAAGCGCATCACCGATGCGGACTTGTTGGCCCTGGTGAGCGACGAGCTCTATCAGCCAAAGGAGTTCTGGAAGCTCGACGCGATCCAGGTGGGGTGCGGAACAGGAATGCCCACCGCCACCGTGAAGCTCACCGGGCCCGACGGTCAAACACAGATATCGGCGGAGGTTGGAACCGGTCCGGTGGATGCAGTGTACAAGGCGATCCAGAACCTCGTTCACGTCCCCTGCTCGCTGCTCGAGTACACTGTTCAATCGGTGACTGAAGGCATCGACGCGCTGGGAGAGGTGAGCGTGCGCGTGGCTCCCGACGACGACGAAGCGCCGCCGGAGAAGATCAATCCACAATACGAACACTCGCGCGCACGGGTGTTCCACGGTCACGGCGCACACACGGACGTCATCGTCGCGAGCGCTAAGGCCTACATCGCGGCCATCAACCGCATCCTTGCGATTAGAGAAGGAACGCAAACCGCTAGCACGGCTGCAGGAAGCGCTGCGTAAGCAACATCATGGAAGCAAGAACACTATTTCAGAAGGTTTGGGACGATCACGTCGTTGTTCAGGAGCCGGACAGGCCCGCGGTCCTCTACGTCGACCTGCAACTCATTCACGAGGTGACTTCCCCCCCAGGCGTTCACCGGTCTTCGCGAGCGTGGCCTAAAGGTTCGTCGTCCGGATAAGACGGTCGCAACAATGGACCACTCCACGCCGACGCTACCGAGGTCGCTGTGGGTCATCGACGACCAGGCGAAGGCGCAGCTCGGTCAGTTGGAGAGCAACTGCAAGGAGTTCGGGGTGGAGCTCTTCGCTCTCGGCGACAGCCGCAACGGGATCGTGCATGTGATCGGGCCGGAGCGTGGATTCACTCAGCCAGGTAAGACAATCGTCTGCGGCGACAGCCATACGTCGACCCATGGCGCGTTTGGAGCGCTGGCATTCGGCATCGGCACGAGCGAGGTCGAGCATGTCTTGGCCACGCAGTGTCTCTTACAGCGCAAGGCCAAGACCCTCGAAGTGCGGGTCGACGGCCAGCTGATGCCAGGCGTGACTGCCAAGGATATCATCCTGGCGCTCTGCGCGGAGATCGGAACGAGCGGCGGAACCGGATACGTCATCGAGTTCACCGGGTCGGCCATCCGCAGCCTCGACATGGAAGGCCGAATGACGGTCTGCAACATGAGCATCGAGGCGGGCGCGCGTGCGGGCATGATCGCCCCCGACGAGACGACCTTCGAGTACTTGAAGGGGCGCGACCGCGTGCCGCAGGGCGCCGATTGGGACGCAGCGGTCGAGCGTTGGAGTCAGCTTCGAACGGACGAAGGCGCGAGCTTCGACAAGACCGTCGTCATCGACGCCAACAAGCTCGAGCCGATGATCACCTACGGCACGAACCCAGGCATGGGCATGCCGATCGGCGAACCAATGCCGACCGCCGACTCGTTCGACAACCCCTCACAAAGGGCCGCGTTCGACAAGGCGATGGGCTACATGGGCCTCCAGCCGGGGCAGCCCCTGCTCGGCCAGAAGATCGACGTGGTCTTCATCGGCTCGTGCACGAACTCGCGTATCGGTGACCTGCGGATGGCGGCCGGTGTGTTCAGCGGCCGCAAGGTCGCGGAAGGTGTGCGCACTCTGGTCGTTCCGGGCTCACGCGACATCAAGAAGCAGGCAGAGGCCGAAGGGCTCGATCAGATCTTCAAAGAGGCGGGCGCCGATTGGCGAGAGCCCGGCTGTTCGATGTGCATCGCGATGAACGGTGACAACCTCGAGCCCGGCCAATACGCCGTCAGCACCTCCAACCGCAACTTCGAGGGACGACAGGGCAAAGGCGGCCGCACTTTCCTCGCGTCTCCACTCACTGCGGCCGCGGCAGCCATCACCGGCGAAGTCACCGACCCGCGCAGCTTGCTCCTTTCTTGAAAGACAGAGTCATGGCGAAATTCACCACACTGACATCGCATGGGGTCCCACTCCCCGCCGAAAACGTGGACACGGATCAGATCATCCCGGCTCGCTTTCTCAAGGTGACCGACAAGCACGGTCTCGGCGACAGCCTCTTTTGCGACTGGCGCTACCTCAAGGACGGCTCGGACAACCCCGAGTTCGTGCTCAACGAGGCTGCTTCGCAGGGTGCGCAGATCCTCATCGCGGGCAACAACTTCGGCAGTGGCTCCTCGCGCGAGCACGCACCCTGGGCGTTGGTCGGTTGGGGCTTCCGCGCGATCATCTCTACCGGCTTCGCAGACATCTTCCGGAGCAACTCGCTGAAGAACGGCCTGCTGCCCGTCGAGGTCAGCGCCGATGTGTACAAAGCGCTCATGGAAGCGGTTCAACTGGACCGTTCGACGAAGATCACGATCGATCTTCCGACCCAATCCGTGACGGGGATCGACGGGCTCGAGGCAACCTTCCCCATCGACGCGTTCTCCAAGCACTGTCTCCTCGAGGGCGTCGACCAGCTTGCATACCTCCTCTCGTTCGACGACCAGATCACCAGCTATGAGCAACAGCGGACATAACGGCTCGGGCCCGGTCGTAGAGATTTACGACACCACTCTGCGTGATGGCACGCAGATGGAAGGGATGAGTCTGTCCTGCGAGGACAAACTGCGGATCACGGAGCACTTGGATTCACTGGGTGTCACCTTCATCGAGGGCGGATGGCCAGGGTCGAATCCCAAGGACGTCGAGTTCTTCGAGCGGGCGAAGGATGTCGATTGGAAGAACGTCATCGTGGCCGCGTTCGGTTCGACGTGTCGTGCGCAGCTTCGCGCGGAGGACGACAAGCAGCTTCGCACCTTGCTCGCCGCCGAGACGCAGGTGTGCACGATCTTCGGCAAGGCCTGGAACATGCACGTCACGGAAGTGCTGCGCACGAGCCTCGAAGAGAACCTGCGCATGGTCGAGGAGAGCGTGGCCTTTCTCCGGCAGAACGACCGGCGGGTGATCTACGACGCGGAGCATTTCTTCAACGGATACAAGGCCGATACGGAGTATGCGCTCGAAACGTTGCGAGCGGCTGCACGCGGTGGCGCTGAACGGCTAGCCCTTTGCGACACCAACGGCGGTTCGATGCCCTGGGAGGTCGAGGAGATGGTGAAAGCCGTCCGGGAGGCCCTTCCGGACACGCGACTCGGCATCCACGCCCACAATGACGGTGAGTGTGGCGTTGCAAACTCCCTCGCCGCCGTTCGCGCGGGGGTGCGCCACGTCCAGGGAACGATCAACGGGTACGGGGAGCGCTGCGGAAACGCCAACCTCTGCGCGGTCATCCCGGACATCGAGTTCAAACTGGGATTGCAGTGCCTTCCTGAAGGCAGACTCAACCAACTCTACGACCTCTCCCACTTCGTTGCGGAGATCGCAAACCTGAGCCCCGACGATCATGCGGCCTACGTCGGGCGTAGCGCCTTCGCCCACAAAGGCGGTATTCACGTGTCGGCAATTCGCCGTCATCCGGAATCATACGAGCACATCCAGCCGACTCTCGTCGGGAACGAGTCGCGAGTGGTAGTGAGTGAGCTTTCCGGACGCAGCAACGTCCTGAGCAAGGCGGAAGAGCTCGGACTCGAGGTGAGCTCGGACCACGGCGGCCGCGTCCTCGAGAAGATCAAGGAGCTCGAGGCCAAGGGCTTCGCGTACGAAGCTGCCGAGGCGTCGGTCGCGCTGCTCATGGCTCGTCACCAAACCGACTACGAACCGCCCTTCGAGGTATTGGACTTCCAAGCAGGCGTTGGACGACGGCGTGGCGGTGGCATGCTCGCCGAAGCCACCATAAAGGTCCAAATCGGGGACGAGGTCGTGCACACCGCAGGCGGAGGCACCGGCCCGGTGAGAGCACTCGACTCGGCGCTCCGAAAGGCGCTCCTCCCTTTCTTCCCCGAGGTCGCAGAGATGCATCTCAGTGACTACAAGGTTCGCATTCTCGACGGCCGCAGAGGGACCGATGCGACGACCAGAGTGCTCATCGACAGCCAGTCGGCCCACGACACGTGGAGCACTGTAGGAGCATCGAGCAACATCATCGAAGCGTCACTTCAGGCGCTCATCGACAGCATCGAGTACGGGCTCACGCTGGAACGGGCTACTTAGCCATTGCCCTCATGACGTGTGCCGTGCATCATGGCCGGCCGCACAGGTAACGATAGATGAAAGCCAAGATTACACTTCTCCCTGGTGACGGAATCGGCCCAGAAATCGTTGACGCGACTCGCCAAGTGCTCGAAACGATCGCAAGCAAGTCCAGCCACACGTTCACGTTCTCGACACACCTGATCGGCGGCATTGCCATCGACGAGACGGGTGTCCCGCTTCCGGACGACACCATCGTCGGATGCCGCAGCGCGGATGCCGTCCTACTCGGTGCGGTTGGTGGCCCTAAGTGGGACGACCCCAACGCGACGGTTCGCCCGGAGCAGGGGCTCCTCGGAATGCGGAAGGCGCTGAAGCTTTTCGCGAATGTTCGCCCGGTGAAGCCCTTCCCTGGCCTCGAAGCAGCCTCCCCTCTCCGGCCCGAACGACTGCGCGGCGTTGATTTGGTGTTCATCCGCGAGCTCACCGGCGGCATCTACTTCGGTCAACCCAAGGGCAAAGAGACCAAGAACGGCCTTCGCATCGGCTTCGATACGATGGTGTACGATGAGAGCGAGATTCGCCGCATCGTCGAGCTGGCCTTCGAGGTCGCGCGAAAGCGAGGCGGACACGTTACCTCCATCGACAAGGCGAATGTGCTCGCCACGATGCAGGTATGGCGTGAGGTCGCGACCGAGGTCGGCAAAGAGAACTCAGATATCAAACTCGATCATCAGCTCGTCGATTCGGCCGCCATGCGGCTCGTCACTGACCCGTCGTCGTTCGATGTCATCGTGAGCGGCAACATGTTTGGCGACATCCTCTCGGACGAAGGCGCGGTGTTGACCGGGTCGCTCGGACTTCTTCCAAGCGCGTCGCTCGGTGAAGGCACGCTTGGTGTGTACGAGCCGATTCATGGTTCCGCACCGGACATCGCGGGCAAAGGGATCGCGAACCCGCTGGGCACGATTCTGAGTGCCGCGATGCTACTTCGGTACAGTCTCAACCTCGACGACGACGCAAAGACAATTGAAGATGCGGTCCAGAAGGTCCTCGACAGTGGACTTCGGACAGCAGACCTGGGCGGCGGACAGCGTTCGCTCGGCACGACGGAGATGGCAGGCGCAGTCGTGGCCGCCATCGAAGGCGCCCAAGGAAAGGAACGCCATGCCCCGCAAACGCGTTAGCCGGTTGTTTGACCTCAAGGAAGATGAACATGGACGCCAGTACATGGAGGTCTACCTGGATGGCATCACTCTGCTGCGACTCGTACTGTCCAACAAGGGCACGGCCTTCAGCCACGAAGAGCGTGTCGCGCTCCGGCTAGGAGGCCTTCTTCCTCCGCAGTACAACACGCTCGAGCAGCAGATCGACCGCGTCTATGAGGGCTTCGTCCAGGCGCCCAACGACATCGACAAGTATCAGTACCTGCGGAACGTTCAAGAACGGCAGGAGATTCTATTCTACGCTTTGCTCGAGAAGCATCTTGACGAGATGTTGCCGATCGTTTACACGCCGACCGTCGGCGCAGCGGTGCAGCAGTTTAGCGCGCTCTACCAGAACCCGCGGGGGCTCTCATTCTCTCCGCTCAACATCGACCGCGCGGATCAACCGCTCCAATGCTACCCGATGGAAGACGTTCGCATGATCGTCGCGACGGACTCCTCGGCCATCCTCGGCATTGGCGACCAGGGATACGGTGGCCTCGCGATTCCCATCGGGAAGATGGCCCTCTATACCGTCGGCGGGGGCGTGAGCCCGTTCCACACGATGCCCGTGGCGCTCGACGTTGGCACGGACCGCATGGATCTGATCAACGACCCCAACTACCTCGGGGTTCGTCAGAAGCGGCTCCAAGGTGACGACTACTACAAGTTCCTCGACCAATTTGTCGACGCGGTTTGGTCTCGTTGGCCCGATGCCGTGATTCAATGGGAAGATCTTTCGAAGACCGCGGCCTTCACGGTTCTCGATAGATACCGGGAGCGAGGTCCATCCTTCAACGACGACATCCAGGGTACGGGCGCTGTCGCATTGGCGGGCATTCTCGCAGCTTGTCATCTTCGCGACGAAAGCTTGAAGGACGAGGTCTTCGTCATTCACGGAGCCGGCGCCGGGGGCGTGGGCGTGGCCTGGGCAATTCGCGAGGGTTTGGTCCGCGCTGGCCTTAGCCAAGAGCAAGCGAAGGAACGCGTGTTCGTGCTGGATTCGAGGGGCCTGCTGCTCGCGGACCGCGATATGGAAGAGTACAAACAGGGCTTCGCACAGGAGCGCGCAACCATCCGAGGATGGGAGTTCGAAGGTGACGCGCCCGACCTGGTCGAGACCATTCGCAACGCGAAGGCTACGGTGCTCCTGGGCCTTTCAGGCCGGGCCGGCGCCTTCGACGAACAAGTGGTCCGTGCCATGGCGGACAACCACAAGTGGCCGATCGTCTTCCCGCTTTCCAACCCGACCGACTCGGCGGAGGCAACGCCGATCGACATCTTCCGGTGGACCGATGGCCAAGCGATCGTGGCAACCGGCAGCCCGTTCGATCCAGTGCAGATGGGCGGCGTGACGCATCCGATCGGACAGGGCAACAACGCCTTCATCTTCCCAGGACTCGGCTTCGGCGCGATCCTGAGCGACGCGAAGTCGATCACCGACGGAATGGTCCTCGAGGCCTCCCAGGCGCTCGCCGACTACACCATCGAGAAATACGTCGAAGGCGGCTTGATCTACCCGCCTGTGGCCGACCTCCAAGAAACCTCAGTCCGTGTCGCCACGCGAGTGGTCCGGCAGGCTATCGAAGACGGCGTAGCCCGCCGAGACAACATCCCCGACGACATCGAAGCCTTCGTCCGAGCACACGTCTGGCACCCAACCTACCTCCCCTTCGTCCGCGGCCACCTAGACTAGGGGACACGCGGCGGTCTCAAAACCCGCAGCATTGCAAGGGCTTACACCCCACACCGCGACAATTCAGATCGCCTTCTTGCGATTTGGCCGTTCAAACCGCTTTCTATCCGCTTGTCGTTCCGGATCTCCGTACACCTTCGACCAATCATCGAGTGCGCGGTAGTGATCCACCCATTCGCCAAAGACAGCAGCTCGCTCGGCCGAGTCGCTGCCGAGCGACACGTACCAGGAGCTCGGACTCCACAGCTTCGCGAAGAGGGGCTCTCGTCCCTCGCAACCAGCATGCTGGGGAAACGTGCACCACCGATACTCGCCAGGCTCAGCGCATATTCCGGCACGCACTGGGTTCAGTTCAACGTACGCCGTCGTGATCGCCATTTGTTCGTCGTTTTTGATCGGAATGCACTTATAGCGCTCCTCGAAAAGTTTGCCGCTCGATCCGCGCCTACGATTGCGGAATTGCGCGTAGGGCTGAGCAAACGAACGTACGAAACGCGCGAGCTGCTGATGATCAGTCGGCGTGACGACCAGATGCACATGATTCGTCATGAGCACTGTCGAGTGCACTGGGGTTCCGTGCTTCTGACTGCCTTCGAGGAGGCGCGTGAGAAAGAACCGTTTCTCGTGCGGGTACGAAAACAGGCGACGACGGTTGTTGCCTCGCAGAATCACATGATGGGGATGATCAGGAATGACGATGAGGTGCCGGGGAATGCGAGGCATGCCGGGTTTGTCGGCCAGTGCAGCGTCGCGTTGCGTTTTCGCGGTATGCTGCGCAAGCTCCCGTTGACTTTGGGGTTTTCGGCATGGAGCATGTCCCCATGAGGATTGCGGTTGCGCTTTTTGAGCAGGTTACGGCGTTGGATGCGGTCGGTCCGTATGAGGTGCTCCAGCGATTGCCGAGCGCTGAGGTCCTTTTTGTGGGGCATCGCAAAGGAGAAGTGCGGACGGACAATGGCTTTCTAGGCCTCACGGTCGACCATCCGTTCGAGGAAGTCCCGGATCCGGACGTCGTGGTGATTCCTGGGGGGATCGGCACGCGCGCGTTGGTCCACGACGACGCAATTCTAAACTGGATCCGCACAGCGCACGAGACCAGCAAGTTCACGACGTCGGTCTGCACCGGGTCGCTACTCCTGGCGGCGGCTGGATTATTGGACGGCCTCCGCGCGACGACTCACTTCTCCGCGCGTCGGTTGCTTGCAAAGTACGGCGCCAAGCCCTCCGACGAACGGGTGGTACAAGAGGGCAAGGTCATCACGGCCGCCGGAGTGTCGAGTGGGATCGATATGGCGTTGCAACTCGCAGAGCTTCTATCCGACGCCACGACGGCGAAGGCGCTACAGCTCATGATCGAATACGATCCAGACCCGCCTCACGACGCGGGCGCTCTTCACAAGGTCGACCAAGCCGTTCTGGCCCGCGTCCAGGAGTTGGCGAAGCGCAAGAACTAGCGCCGCGCGAGCGATTGTCGCGGTGTGCTATCCAACACACCGATATTGCCGGGGTTTTTCGGGGGGTGCGTGTCCCCTAGGAGAGGGCGCCGCCGTCGGCTCGGATTTCGGTGCCGTTGATGTAGCGGGCGTCGTCGGAGGCTAGGAAGGCGATGACGCTGGCTGCGTGCTTGGGCTTTGCGAAGCCTACGAAGGGCATCGCGCCTTTGAGGAGCTCCATGTCGGCGCCTTCGGGGGCCTTGAAGTCGCCGTGTAGCGCCGTGGCGATTCCGCCGGGGATTACACAGTTCGCGCGCAGGCCTTGCTTTACGTACTCCTGGTAGAGGGCGCGGGTCATCGAGATGACGCCACCCTTCGACGCGGCGTAGGCGGCCATCCATGGATGGCTCCCCAGTGCCGATGTCGAGGAGCAGTTCACGATCGCGCTAAACCGGTTTTTCAACAAGTGGGGAAGCGCGGCGTGATTCACGTAGAAGGTGCCATTGAGGTTGATGTTGATAATCTCGTGCCACTGATCGAAGGTCATCTCGTGCGTGTGGTAGGTGCGCAGGATTCCGGCGCAGTGACACAGGGTGTCGAAGCCGCCCATGTCTTTCGCGGCCTGGTCGATCACCTCTTTCACACGGGCACCGTCGGTGACGTTGCACTCGTAGACCCACGTCTTGACGCCCAAGTCTTCGGCTATCTTCTTCGTGGCAGCCAGTCCCTCGGCATTGATGTCGATGAGAGCGAGGTTGCCACCCTCCTCCGCAATGCGCTTCGCCGTGGCCTGGCCGATGCCCGCCGCTGCGCCGGTGATTACAACGTTCTTACCTTCAAACCTTTTCATCGTACTTCTCGCTCTTCTTTAGGGGTCGCTAGTAACCGTGAA
>PVMS01142539.1_pt1 | contig 11018 bp, 7 predicted proteins | sample 1853461 | NCBI WGS metagenome assembly PVMS01 (sample SAMN08582032, study PRJNA380276) | Marine sediment metagenome, whole genome shotgun sequencing project. | isolation source: ocean sediment barecode stripped | collected 2017
CAGGCGCGAAAGATCCATTCAACATGAGCGAGGACGAAGTCGCCGTCGTACGCGAGTTGCTCGAAAAGCAGAAGCCACTCCTGCGGTACTACACCAGCAACATGACGGACGCCGAGCAGTCTCTTGCTTCGGGAGAGCTGGTTGCCGCCATGACCTATAACGAATCGGTTCTGAACCTGTCGGGCACCGATCTACCGGTCAAATACATGAACCCGAAGGAAGGCATGATCACTTGGGCCGGCGGGCATTGCCTGATAGCGGATGCGGATTCGCAAGCTCTGGATGGCGCCTATGACATTATCGATGCCATGATGAGTCCGGAGGCGGGACAGTGGGAGATTGAGAACTTCGGTTACGGTCATTCGAACCGAAAGGCGTTTGAACTGGTTTCGGAAGCCGACCTGAAACAGCGCGGCTTGACCAAGACCCCAGACGATCTGCTGCAGGCAGGTGTTTTCAGCTCGCCGCTCGCAAACGAATCTGAACTCACGATGATGTTCGAGGAGGTTAAGGCCGGGGGCTGATGCCGCGACTTTGGGCCAACCGGTCCGCCCGGCGCCTGTTCTCCAGTGCTTGTTCCCCGGTGCCTGTTCCCCGGTGCGGGGCGGCCGGCCTGTGGCCAGGTTGGAGAACGGCGAGCGCTCGGTGCCATCGACGTTGCCTCGGGGCGCCCCCGGCCATTCCGTGGTCACGGCGAAAACGTCCGGAGCTCAAGGGGGAAAGCGGCCCTATTGTGGATCCAAATTACTAGGTGGCCGCAAGATAGTGGTGGAACAGAGCGCCGCCGCGACCATCACCGCGCGCTACGCCGGCTGCCTGGCAGCATTGCCAGGCGAGCGCCTGGTTGCTGGATACCACGGGCTTGCCGGCGCGCCGCTCCAGCTCTTCCAGGATGGGGCTCACGCGTAGTGCGGTGCAAGAGATGAATATGGCCTCGGCCGCGTCGCAATCGGCCTGCTGGGCGGCTGCAAGGAGATCATCTGGCGGAATTCGCGACATCGCATAGCCGCTCAGGAGATCAAAGGTCGCTGCGCCGACAACTTCAATCCCGCGATGGGTGAGAAACGCGTGGACGATCCTATTGACCTCTTGCGGATAGGGCGTGACGATTGCTATGCGCCGCCGTTTCATGGCCGTCAGGCCGGCAACGACCGCGCTAATCGGATTGAATACAGGAACGCCGGGTCGTGCAGCCTGGACCAGAGCCGCCACGCGGTCCGGACCGATCACCATGCTGCCCGACGTGCAGCCATAGACGATCGCATCGAGCCACTCGGCATCTGGCAGAAGCGCCGCCGCGGACGAGAGCCTCTCCTCCATGTCCGACAGACCCCTGATATCCGCGCGATCGTCGAAGCGAACCCGGCCGGTGTAAATGCCATGGTCGGATTCAGGAAGAAATGCGCGAATCTCCGACTGCATTACCACTTCGGTCGACAGTTCGAGAAGGCCGATGGCTGGGCGGTGCATCTTGCCGTTGGTCAATTTGGGTGGCTCAACGACGGGCCATGGTTCGGGCGATTTGGCGGGATCACTCCCGAGCAACGGTGTTGCCTGCATGTATTATCTCCGGCTTGGCTATATCGACGCCGATGTTGCGCACTTCTGCAGATCGTCGGTGGTAAGGATGTCAACGGCAATGCGGCTATTTGGATCGGCCAGGCCGAAGACCGGCAGTCCGGTCGATGCCGGGCCCGGCTCCTTGTAGTAGCGATTCCTGACCGCCATGTTGTCGTGAAGCTCGCCGGGCGAACGGCCCCCGACATAGTGGCTCGTAGATTTGACGACGTTTTCGAATGTGAGATCCATGTCCCGCAAGGTTTGATCGATAACGCTCATGAGTTGCGACGTCTGTTCGACGAGGCCGAGATCGCCATCCAAGCATCGCGCGCTGATCCAGGCGAAGCGGCCCTTCTGGCGCCTTGTGACCCGCACGCCGGATGTTTCTCGTGACGAGGGGCTGGCGGCACGGGACGCCGCCCGCGCATAGGTGAGTTCCCCGACCAGCTCGCCACGGTGTTCCAAACCCATGATCAGCGCGCCCTCGTCGGAGATGAGCCGCATTTGTCCCAGCCTCTTGGCGGCCGCACTCAGATGCCCGCCGTCGGCATTGGCGGTGGGCGCGATCCAATGCTCTGAAATGCGGTCGTCTTTGCCCAAATCGAGCTCGGCCAGCGCCGAGTCGAGCAGTCCTTCTCCTTCGGACAAGTGATCCATGGCGACAGTCATTACAGCCCAAGCGAACTCGCCGCCGTCCGCGATACGCACTCTCGCTCCGTCGGTCGATTTATCGATGACGTGGCCCCGTGGCGCTCCGGCGAAGACATCCACCTCCAGAAGAAGGTCCTCATAGTAGAAATGGGGAACGGCGATCGGAACCAGAACCGGCCGGTCCCCGAACCGGGATCGGCATAAGGCCATCATGCGATCCCTGTCGCCGACATCGCGTGAGACGTAGTATAGCAAGAGCTTGCCGATGGCCTCCGGAGGAAGCGCGCCGCGCCCAAGAATCTTTTCGATATAGTCGCAGACAATTTCCGTTTGCGCCGCCAAGTCGCCCGGCGCCAGCACCTGCGATTGACCGTCCAGCGGCAATTGGCCGCAGGTCCAAGCAAGGCCCTGGTCCTTTACTAGCAGCGAATAGGGGACCTCTATCGGCAATCTCCAGAGGTCGCCAAAAGGTACGAATGAGCGCATCGTCGCCGCTCGCAGCGGCAGCTCCCTTCCACAAGGTCTCGGCTTGATGGCGCCATCCGCACACCACCAGCCGAACCACTAGCCCTCTAGTGCTGGGCAATTAGGCTTTCAGCCACCAGCGCTTGATGAAGTGGCCGCCGTCCATTTCCCATCCGCCGCCGTACTGTCCAATCGTGCCGACCTTGGTGGAGATAGCTGCGACGTCTCTGCCGTACGCGGGGACAAGTGTCGCCCCGTCCTGACTGATGATCATCTGGGCGTCCCGATACATGTCGGCCCGCTTCTCGGCGTCGAGCTCGCCGCGCGCGGCGATCACCAGCTCGTCCACCCGAGAACTGCCCCAGCGGGTGTCGTTCCAAGCCGCATCGGAGGTATAGTTGATCGATAGGATCATATCCTCGACCGGGCGAGCGCCCCAATAGACGGCGCAGAAGGGCTTGATGTTCCAGACGCTCGACCAGTAACCGTCGTTCGGTTCGCGGACGACGTTCACATCGATGCCGATCGGGCGCAGGGTTTCCTTCATCAGGACAGCGTAGTCGACTGCGCCGGGATAGGCCTCGTCCGACGCGCTGTAATCGATCGTGATACCCTCGAAGCCCGATTTCTTGAGATGATGCTTGGCCTTGTCGGGATCGTAGCTGTGCTGCGGAATGTCGGCCGCGTGATAGGTGAAACCGGGCCCGATCGGATGATCGTTACCCGGCGTGCCGAAGCCGAAGATGATCTTGTCGACGAACTGCTGGCGATCGATGCCGTACTTGAGGGCGCGACGGAAATCCACGCTGCTATACGGCTCCTGGTCGGTCAGCATCGGCGCCGCGTAGAAGAAATTGCTGGCGACATCGACAATCTCGATATCGGGCTTGCGGGAAAGCAGCTTGATCGTCTTCAGATCGGGTCTGTTGATGGCATGTACGTCGCCGGTCACCAATGCGCTCTGGCGCGCGTTTGGATCAATTACACTAAGGATCTCAGCTGTATCGACAAAGCCGAATTGGTCTGCTTGCCAGGCATTGGGATGCCGCTCCACGGTAACGCGAACGCCCGGTTCGAAGTCGGTCACCTTGTAGAGCCCGGTGCCGATTCCGTTCACCAGATCCGGCTTGCCGTCGGGTGCCGGGACGATGTTCATGTGATAATCGGTCATCAGGAAGGGGAAGTCGGCGTTTGGCCCGGAAAGTTTCACGGCGATGACATCGCCGTCGGCAGACACATCCTCGATTGCCTCAAACACGCCCTTTGCGGCGGACGCGCTATTCTCTCCCCGATGGACGTTGATGGACGCGATCACGTCGTCAGCGGTCAAGGACTTCCCGTTCGAGAACTCAACACCCGAGCGCAGTTTGAATCGCCATTCGGTGGCATCGTCGCTCGCTTCCCAGCTCTCGGCCAGGCCGGGCTCGACGTTATTGTTCTGGCCGACTTCGACCAAGCTGTCGCGGGTCGCCCGACCCACTGCAATCATGACCGTCCCATCCCAGGTCTGCTGGTTCATTTGGTCGGTCGTGCTCCCGCCGGCCAGGGCCGCAATCATGTGGCCGCCCTTTTGGGGAGCGTTCGCGTGCGCGCGTCTACTCCACAAGGATGACGCTGCCGCGACAGACAGGCCCAGTGATGTGGCTCCGACCAAGAAGTCACGGCGCGTGGCTCGCCTATCCGCGAGTATTCTTGCCAACATGTCGTTATGTTTCATCTTTGCCTCCTCGTTCCTCGCTTGGCTGCCTTTCGGACCCAAGCAGGCCTCTCGATTGCTGGTCGACTATGACTGGCTCGGCTATTTCGGCTGACCTCTCAAGAGTTTGATCTCGATTTTCAATCAAATGCGCAGGCGGTGCCATTGACAAAATAATTGGGCCGTTCATAAACTGAGGTTATGAAGAACATCCGGTCCGCGATTGGCACGCCGTCTGCCATCATCGCCTTCGAGACCGCCGGCAGGTATCTCAACTTCACCAAGGCAGCCGAAGAGCTGAATGTCAGCCAACCTGCAATTAGCCGGCAAATCCGAAATCTGGAGCTTCACATCGGCAAACCGTTGTTTTTTCGACGAGGAAACAAGGTTCGGTTCACGCCGCAGGGCCGGTTCCTATTTGAAGCCACCAACTCGTCCTTTCAGCACATCGTCTCTGCCATCGACCAGATCAGGGCGCATACGGCTGAAGAGGCGCTGGTCCTAAGGTCTCAGCCCATCGTCTTGTCGACCTTCGTGCTTCCGCTATTGATTGATCTGCAGCGCACGTTTCCGGACGTGCCAATCGACATAAGGTCGATGGACAACGAAGCGCCGATCGATCCCGACGCTCCCTCGATCTCCATACTCTATGGCATTGGAAATTGGCCGGGGATGAAGGCCGAGCTCATCTTCGATGAGATTTATTTTCCCATCTGCCATCCCTTGATTCTGAAGGGCCTGAAACAGAAAGACCCGAACGACATCTTCGATAGATTGCCGCTTTTGCAGATCTCGTCCTTCATCGACGACTGGATGGATTGGCACTCTTGGGGGGCGCACTTTCATATCGGAACCCTGTCGTCGAAGCGGCCGCAACTGATCAATGATTACGAGATGCTTCTACGAGCTTGCAGGTCCGGCCACGGCGTAGCTGTTGGGTCTTTGTACCTGGTCGCACAGTCTCTACAGGAAGGGACCCTCGTGCGACTCACCGATCTCTGCGTCCGCTCGAAGTTCGGGTTTTACTTGGTCTACGACCAGAGCCTAGCCCAGAACAAGAAACACGCCGGCTTGCTGCGCTGGATCAGGCGAAAGGCTGAGGAAACCCGGCAAAGCTGCTTGTCCATACTCTCGGACGTCCAACCGGCAGACGGCACAAGCTTTAGCGCTGCAACAAAGTAGCCTGCCAGTTACCCAGCCAACGCCACGCAGATCTTCCCCCTGAGGCCGAAGCAGGCATCAAGCACTGTCTCTTATGGCTCATCCCCGGTCATTCCGTGGCCCCGGCGAAAACGTCCGGAGCTCACGGGGGAAGCGGTCGCGCTTCGGACCCGCTCGGAATGTCTCGGTGTGGCCACGGGGCGGCCTTCCGTGAAGAGTGGAGCTATTCGCCCTTCAGGCTGGCCAGGAACTCGCGGAACTCGCGGGCGCTGAGCCCGCTCTTCTCCCTGAGCCCATCCAGATAAGCTTCGTCGGCGAGGCGCGACTCGTCGATGAGGCCGTGCAGCGCCCCCAGCGCCGGGCCGGAGAAGTTGGCCCCGCCGAGCCGGTAGTCGGCGAAGGCGCCCCAGGCCATGGGCACCCACTTCTCGACCACGTCGCAGATCGCGTCGGCATAGGCGCGGATCTCGTATTGGGCGTGGTCGTCGGCGCGCAGGCTGAGGAAGTGAAAGAGATTGTGGAGGTCCACCTTCCAGTACCACTGGGTATAGTAGTTGGTCGGCAGCACCATGCGGGCAAGCTCGCGCGCCAGGCCGCTGCGGCGGTCGTCGACCACCTCGCCACCTTGCGTCTCGTTCAGCAGCGTCTCGTAGAGCCGGTAGGCGCGGTCGCTGAGGTCCGCGATCTCGTCGCGCATCTGCTGCTTTTCGGCGTCCGGGATCTCGCCCTCGCGGCCCTGCCGGTTGGCGGCCGATTGGGGCGCCAGGTGCGCCGGCTCGGGCAGGTAAAATTCGTGGTCGAGGATCGAGTAGCGGGCGGAATATTCGTTCACGTTGGCGGTGCGGTGGCGGATCCACTGGCGCGCCACGAAGATCGGCAGCTTCACGTGCAGCTTGATCTCGCACATCTCGAAGGGCGTGGTGTGGCGGTGGCGCATGAGATAGCGGATCAGGCCGCGGTCGGAACTAACCGTCCTGGTGCCCTTGCCGTAGGAGACCCGCGCGGCTTGCACGATCGCTCCGTCGTCGCCCAGGTAGTCGACCACCCGCACGAAGCCTTGGTCGAGCACCGGGATCGGCTGATAAAGGATCTCTTCCAGGGCCGGCACCGTCGCGCGCCGGGTCTGGTGGGCCTCGTCGCGCAGCGCCTCGATCTCCGCCCGCTCCGCCGCGCTCACCCCCGCCTGGCTCGTCCCCGACTGGCTCTCTGACGTCATGCTCGCCTCCCGCGGCCGCAATGTATCCCGCAGCCCTGGCCGCGGCCATGATTTCAACGCGGTTCGGGGCCGCTTATCCACAGGAAAGGCGGGTGCCTATTCAAAGCGCTCGTCTCGGCTGCGCTCTTCTTTGGTTAGGTCATTGATGTGAGCGTCGAGCTTTGCCAGAGCATCTTTTGCCCATGAGCGAATGGCTTCGTCGGTGTGACTCGTAAGCTCTGACAACAACGGCCGGCGCCGAACAAATCTACTGGACCAAGGTCCCCAACCTGATCCTACACTGAACCGCGAATGGAATTCGTTCAGAACTTTCGGACCAACGCAAGGTAAGTCAAAGAGTGCACGAGCCAATGGGGTCCATGAAACTTGACCTTGACTATCCTCCTGAAAATACCGAACGAAACGCGCCACACGAACAGCCCGTACACAAGGTTCCTCCTTGACCCAATCGATAAGAGCATCCTTGTTGTCGGCTATGGAGAAACCAAGATTCTTCTCCGGGTCGTCATCCGCTCGCCCGAAGAGTTCTTCGCCAAGAAAATTTGCAGTACTGTCAGAACCTAATACAGCGTCAAGTACAGCCCTAGTATGAAGATCACCAAGAATCTTCATGAAATTATGCAGGTTGAATAGAGCAGAATGGTTTGACTCTCCCAATTTCAACAATAACTCGCAAATTCTTCGAGCCACCTGCTCGTTCTCAGGACCAGGCAGACACCTTTTCGCGATCTGTTCTAGGTCGTGCGTATGATCGCGGGCTAGGCCCTTATAGAGTTCAGGTGACTGAAGGATCTCGCGACCGAAGGCCAATAGCGTAGGTTCGAATACCTGGTCGTCTTTATGCCCAAAAAGATGCATATGGAAGATATCAGCGGCGATTATTGCGCCTTCGCTTCCAGTCGCCATTAAGGCTCGAAGGAAATCAACCAATTCAACAGTTGGTGTCGGATCTGTGGCTCTACCGCCAGCAAGCCAGCGATAGGACTGAATAGGCGCGTTGTCGGCGTGAACGGCCATGGTGAGCCGGGTAATGGAACGCCGGTCTATTGGCAAGTATATCGAGAGCTCAACAATATGAGGTCCCAATGTAACGTCGGCGACCGCCTCATCGAGCCACGTCTGAACTTCCTCCGGCTCGAGATTGTTTGCCGCTGCAAGAAATCCACTCAACACGGCCGCATTTCTGAGCCCAGGTTCGTATTCGGCGAAAATTCCCACAATTTGCCGCCACATTTCATGAAGATTGTCCGCAGCATTGGCCAATCCACGCCCAAAAGCGCCGCAGTTGTTAAATCCGCGAAATGCGCAAGCGTCCCGTACGAACGAAGGCCACACATCCGGCAGTATGGCCGCTTCTTCCCCAACTCCTTCCGCTAATTTGAAAGTGTTTGTTCTCTCGATATTTTCGCCGGTCTCTGCAATTGAGTAAAATCCCCATGGTTCGTTCGTTACAAAAGTAGAAAAGCGATCCTCGATAGATTTGGGCCGGAGCTTCTGCTCCAACTGGTAGGCCTTCTTTTGGGTTTCGGGAGGCCAATCATCGCGGTCAAAGCGCAAGGCCTCGCAGAAGAGTTTCCAACCCTCAGGCCAGTAGCCCCTCGTCAGCACGGGTTCAATGGCTGAAGCAACATCGTCAATCAGCCCAATGCGCACTAACCCTCGCAACTCATGCGATATGGCAGCTCGAGCTTTCTTTGCAAGATTTCCATCCTGGCAGGCGATGGAGGCTAACCTGCTTAGTGCTGCTCGAAACCAGTTGTTCTGTTCGTTATTGGTTTTGGGTCGCCATTCTTTTCCCATCGGCCGAGAACCAAATCGACCATCGTGATGTGATGAGCGGTGGCCGGTTGTCAGCGCATGATCCAAAGCCTCGACTGCAAGTTCTTTTTCGGCCTCATCGCCGTCAGTATATAGTTCGTCTATATAGGCGAAGCGTTGCTCTGGGGGCGCTTGGGTCCATGAAAGCCCGATCCAGAAGAGCTCCAGAAAATGAGGGCGAACGGCATTATTGTTGTGATCCTCCGGTTCTGCCTTGGCGAAGGTCAGCAGCACCCGCGCGGCCCGTTCAAATCGACCCGGATCATATGCGAGACTGCGCGTCAACGTGGCGATTTCCCACCGGAATGGCGCGTCGAGTGACGCGAACTCTTGGCCCTTCGGGCTGTTCAAAGCACGTTCAATCGCAGCCAATGTGGCTTCGGGTGCGGCGGGGGCCAAATATTGAAAAAGTGTCAGACCAAAACGAGAAAGGTTCGTTGAATCGCTCAGAAGGCCATCGGCTCCAAGAAGTTGTTCAGCAATTCTACAGGCGCTTTCAGATTGGTGAAGACATCCCAACCGGCGGGTGAACGATTGGAACAGTCGTTCGCGGCCTTCCTGGTTGAAATGTGCCAGAACGACTTCAGAGGGCAAGCGCTCTAGCGCATGAGTGGCCAGTCTTATTGCAAGTGCCTCAGGCAGGATCGCGCGTTGTGTGCCGCGTTTCTGAGCGGTGCCCCGTTCCACAAACTCGGCAATTGCTCGATACATTTGGAGCGGACTGACCTCAGCCAACTCGGCCAAGATCGGATGCTCCGGCGCCTGATCATTTTCTTGCTCAACGTGGAACGCGTATACGAGTGATGCGACTTCCGCACATCGCCGCAGCGTATCGTCGGTGCGCCGCCTGCCATCAAGAAAGAGCCTGTCAATGAGTTGCTGATCCGAAAGATCAGCTAGGCTCCCGCTTCCGCTCTCAGCATTAGCAATTGTCAACGCTACTCCCGCGTTGCCGTCAGCATATTCTACAACTCTGTTCCGGTCCAACACGGATAATGCGGGAACACGCGTTTTCAGGAGCGCTTCAATCAAGTGATCACCGTTCTTATGAAGTTGGACGACCCAAGTGTCTTGAGGTTGGTCGCGGCCAATATCGAAATCGATTGTTAGCAGACTCACTAGGCCACCTGGCCGGTGAATAATACTGGCGAGGGCGCGATGCGTATCGCCCGGACAGTTGTCAACGACCATTACGGCGGCCTTCTGGGCATGAACAAGTTGCTCAGCGACTTGGCTAGCCATTGTGGAGGGCGACTGACCAAGGTCCCCATACACGACTAAGCCACTGTTCAAGGCATCTTGCCCGATCCGGTCATCAAATAGTGGCTGGGCAAAGCGCGTCTTTCCAACGCCTGACACGCCTATCAGGCGAACCGTTGTGCCAGGTGTTCTCAATTCAGTGCGGACCTTCTCGATAGCCTCGGCAATTGGGAGCGGTTTATCGCTGAGGCTCGTGAAAGTTACTTTTGGTTCCTCATCAATCAGATACTCCGTGGAAATGGGCACGGTCGGTGCGGACCAGTTCTCAAACGGTCGCCATCCAATCATTGGCCGGCGGATTATGTCACGCACATGACCGGTGACTCCCTCGAAGCAACCTACCCAGCGGGCAATTGTGCTGGAGTCATAAAAATTGCAAACAATCCGCTCTGCTAAAGGGACGTTAGCAATGGCATCGCGCATAGCAGAGAGTCGTTCGGCATACATGCCGGGCGAGCAATTATCTGTAGAGAAGACTATGTAAGCCCCCGCTTTCTTCGCGAGATCATCAAATATGGGGCGAGGCGCGTCTTTTGGGGCCAATTCACGCAACAGCTTCGATCTTGGCATTCTTTCAGCTTTGGACTGAAAGATGGCCAGATTTCTGGGAAACCATTCTGTCTGATCAGGCTCACCTGCCCACTCCACGCGGCCGTCGACACCACCATCCACGGCGTTTTGATGCCCGCCAAGCTGAATCGCGCTAAGCGGAATTCCATGTTTCCTCGCCTCAGCTTCTATGAGCAGACGTAGAACATTTCTTAGCTGCTCGTCATCCAGCCCACTAATGTCATCTGAGGTTATTTCAAATGGGGCCACCGGTTTGTTTCCTGTAAATTTGCACTCATACTCTCAATTATGACGAGAACGGATTTCAATTTTAGAGAGTAATAGCGCAATGGAATCTAACCTATTCGTCCTCCCGCGCCGCAATGTATCCCGCAGCTTCCATCACAGCCATGATTTCAACGCGATTCGGGGCCGCTTATCCACAGGAAAGGCGGGCGTCCGTTTGTTCGGCTCCAGCCCGCTCCCCCTCCCGTCCACCCAATGCCATTGTACGCTGTGGGTGGGCGGAAGCGCGAGCGGGCTGGAGCCGAACAAACGGACGCCCGCCTTTCCTGTGGATAAGCGGCCCCGAATCGCGTTGAAATCATGGCTGTGATGGAAGCTGCGGGATACATTGCGGCG
>PVMS01013551.1_pt1 | contig 11017 bp, 9 predicted proteins | sample 1853461 | NCBI WGS metagenome assembly PVMS01 (sample SAMN08582032, study PRJNA380276) | Marine sediment metagenome, whole genome shotgun sequencing project. | isolation source: ocean sediment barecode stripped | collected 2017
CGGCGGCGACGGCGCCAGTGGCTGGGGTATCCCGATGGCGACGGACATCGCCTTCGCGCTGGGCATCCTAGCGCTCGTGGGGCGAAGGATTCCCGCGCAGCTGCGCGTGTTCCTGCTAGCCCTGGCGATCGCCGACGACATTGGCGCAATCACAGTTATCGCCGTCTTCTACACGTCCGACCTCTCGATCGAGTGGTTGTTGATCGCCGGCGCAATTCTGGCGTTCATCCACGGCATGAGCCGGGCGGGGGTGCGCGACATCAGCGTTTACCTGCTTGTCGGCGTATTCGCCTGGGTGGCGATGTTCGAATCGGGCGTGCATCCCACGATCGCCGGCGTCGTCCTGGGACTGATGACGCCCGCCAATCCGTACTACAGTCCGTCGACGTTCGAAGATTCGATGGAGAACCTCTTCTCGAAATATCGCGAGGCCCATGCCAGAAACGATGAACCAGCAGCGCAAAATCTCCTCGGCCAGATGGAGGCGCTGACGCAGGGCACTGAGTCCCCGCTCGAACGCCTCCAGCGTCTCTTACTCCCCATCACCAGCTTCATCGTCGTGCCTCTCTTTGCGCTCGCCAACGCCGGCGTCGTAATTACCGGCGACAGCGTCAGCCACGCCGTATCGAGCGACATCTCGCAGGGCGTCGCATTCGGTCTCGTGCTCGGGAAGCCTGTGGGCATCTTCCTGGCAGCGTGGCTAGCCGTCCGGGTAGGCCTCACTTCGCTGCCGCCGTCGATGAACTGGTGGCACATCCTTGGCGTCGGGCTGCTTGGCGGTATCGGCTTCACCGTCTCGCTCTTCGTGAACGAGCTGGCGTTCGATGAAGTAATCCTCATCAACGACGGCAAAATGGGCATCCTCGCCGCATCGCTTGTCGCCGCAGTCATGGGCTACGTCGTACTCATACTCGTAACCCGCAATCCAGGCGGCTCGCAGGGGGCAGACGAGGAGCGATCTCTCGGCGCCGACCCCGGCTAGCCGATCTCGCGCACCGCTACCAGCCGCTCCTCGCGATACGACCGCCAGGCAGCCTCAGCCAGCACCTGCGAGCTCCGTGCCTCCTCCGGTCCGACCGGCGACGGCCTATCACCCCGCAGACAATCGACGAACGCCCGCATCTCAGCGACATAGGACTCGCCGTAGCGTTCCGTGAAGAACCCCGTACCGCCGGCTGCTCCGTCGTCGGCCGCCGGCGGGTTATCTGCGGTCACCACGCCCGACGTGCCGAAGACCTCGATGCGCTGGTCATAGCCGGGGGCGATGCGGCTGTTGTCGATGGTGCCGGAGGCGCCACCGGCGAAACGCAAGAGCGTGATCGCCGTGTCAGGGTCGTCGATCGCCGGCCCGCCGCCTTCCGCCATCACACCTCCGACCGCGTAAACGCTCTCCACCGCCGTTTGCATGACGACGCCGGCGAAATCGAGTTCGTGGATCGTCGTGCTGAAGAAGAGGTCGCCCGGTGGGTTCGGTGCAGGCGCGAGCGCTGCGACCGGGTCACGCGCGACGAAGTGCACGGCGAGCGGGCGTCCGGCCTCTCGGGCGTAGACGGCGTCGCGCAGACGGAGGAAGTGCGGGTCAAAGCGCCTGTTCAGCCCAATGAAGAACTTCACGCCAGCCTTCTCGACTGCGGCGAGCGCGACGTCGGCCCTGTCGAGCGTCCGCTCCAGTGGCTTTTCGCAGAAGACGTGCTTTCCCGCAGCGGCCGCCGCCTCGATGATCCCAGCGTGGGTCTCGGGCGGTGTACAGACGATGACCGCGGCAAGGTCCGGATGCGCCAGCAGCGCCATGTCGCTTGTGTAGGCGTCGTCGGCTTCGTTCGCCGCGGCACAAGCCTCCGCCTTCGCAAGGTCGACGTCGGCGACGGCGGCGAGCCGGGCGCCCGGAATGTGGCGCGCCAGGTTCGCGGCGTGAACCGTCCCGATCGACCCGGCGCCGATGACGCCGATACGCAGATCAGACATCAGAGACCAAGGCTCGCCAGATACTCACGGTCGGCGCGAGCGCTCTCTTTCGGATCGCCATCGCCCGGTGGCAACTCATCCTCGACGACGACCCAGCCGTCGTACGCGGACGCCCGCATCGCCGCGGCCAGCGCCGGAAAGTCGACGTCGCCTGTGCCGGGCCGGTGGAAGACGCGCTGCGCCAACCCTTCGAAGTAGTCCCAGCCCTGCGATCGCATCTGCGCCGCGACGCCGGCGTGATACTCCTTGAAGTGGACGTGCCAGATGCGCTCTCCGTATCGGCGGAAGGCCTCGATGACGTCACCGCCACCCAGCGCCCAGTGGCCCGTGTCGAAGCAGAGGCCGAGGTCGCCAGCTGGCGTTAGCTCCATCAGCCGGGCCGTTTCGGCGGGCGTCTCGACATGGCCGCCGCAGTGGTGGTGGAACACAGTGCGCAGGCCGGTCTCGTCTTGCACAGCACGGGCGATCGCAGACGCGCCCTCACCGAAGGCGATCCACTGCTCGTCTGAGAGCCCGTGTTCAGAGCCGATGCGGCCGGCGTTTTGCACCCGCACGGGGTCCGAGCCGTTAGCGTCGGCGAGGATCACGAACGGGGAAGGCGCGCCATCGGCCGCAACCGCCGCCAGGAGCCGGGCGGTGCGCAGTGCTTCCGCCATGCCTGCCGAGTGCGCGCCGCGATCCGCCAGCGGGACGGGCACGAGCGCACCGATCATCGACAGGTCGCGCGCTGCCAGCTCGTCACGGAGCCGCGGTGCGTCAGTCGGCAGGTAGCCCCAATCGCCCAGTTCGGTGCCGGTGTAGCCAGCGGCGGCGATCTCGTCGAGCACCTGAGCGTACGGCGGATAGAGCGCGGCGTCGTAGCCGCCCATCACTCCCCAGGAGCACGGCGCGTTGCCAACACGAATGGTCGCCATGGGCGCATGTTACAGCGCGATAGCGTATCGCCGAGCCGCCCGAGCCGCTACGACAGCGCCTTCAGCACTTTGCCGATCGCCGCTGCGTAGTCGTCCAGGTCGGCCGTCTGGACCGTCGGGTGGACGAGCAGCGTGAACAGCTCGCCGGCCAGGCGCCCGGTGACGGGGCAGGGATCGCCCGCGAAGCCGGCGTCGCGGAAGACGGGCTGCTGCGGCAGCGGCGTCGGATAACGGCGCGAGATCGGCAGGCCCTCGGCGGCGACAGCCGCGACGAAGCGGCTGATGTCGATGCCAGCGTCGGGGCGCAGCCGGCAGACGTACTTGTACGCGCTGGGCACGGCGTAGTCGGCGACGAAGGGCGGATCGATCGGCCCCAGCTCGCCTAACCGCTCCGAGAGATAGGCGGCGTTGCGGCGGCGCGCCTCCAGGTACTCCTCCAGCCGGCGGAACTGGACGAGCCCCGTCGCCGCCTGCATCGACGTCATCCGAAAGTTGTAGCCCAGCTCCAGATGGTAGTAGGCGCGCTCACCTTTGACGGGGCCCTCGCCATGATGGCGCAGGCGGCGCATGCGCTCCACGAGCGCCTCGTCGTCGCTGATGACGGCGCCACCCTCGCCGCCAGTCGTGATGATCTTGTCCTCCCAGAAGCTGAAGCAGCCCACGACGCCGATCGTGCCGACCTTGCGCCCCTTGTAGAGCGCACCATGTGCCTGCGCAGCGTCCTCGACCACGGCCACACCGCGCGCCGACGCCATCTCGAGGATCGCGTCCATGTCAGCCGGGTGACCGTTGAGGTGCACGACGAGGATCGCCTTCGTGCGCTCCGTCATCCGCTCGGCGACGCTCTCGGCGGAGAGGCAGAACGTCTCCTCGTCGACATCGGCGAAGACCGGCGTCGCGCCCTGGTGCAGGATGGGCGTCGCCGAGGCGATGAACGTGTGCGCCGGCACGATCACTTCGTCTCCAGGCCCGACACCGAGCGCCGCCAGAGCGACGTGGATCGCGGTCGTCCCGGAGCTGGTCGCGACGCAGTCTCCGGCCCCGTGCCACAACCCGAACGCCACCTCGAAGTCGCGCACGAAGCCGCCGGTTAGCTGTGTCAGCTGGCCGGAGCGCAGCACCTCGGACGCGGCCATGGCGTCATCCGGGCCGAGAACGGGCCAGGGCGGGAACGGCTCGCTGCGGGTCTTCGGCCCGCCGTCGATGGCAAGATCGGACGCGCTCACGGCGATGAGTATAGAGGATGAGAGGCTGCAGGGCGGGTATTCAATCGCCAGTTGGCGGCTATCTCTTTACCAATCCTCAACTTTACGCCGACTGTTTCCATTCTCGATGCAACGCACCTATCGAGAGGGCGTCTGAGATTATGTATAGACGCCTTAACGACACCTGCACGCGGCAGACCACAGGCAACATTATGAATGTAGAAAGTACCGCGATGACCAAGAGAGTAGTCGAAGCCTCAATCTGGCTGGCGGTTACGTTCGGCATCGGCGGTCTCGTACTCATCGACGGCGAGGTTCCTAGCGCCTTCACGACTGCGTTCTTCCTGCCGATATGCTTTGCCGCCTACCGCTACCCGCTAGCGTTCAGCGTGCTGCTGGCAGCGATCGCTTCGGTCTTCACTAGCCCAGCGATGACGGTGGCCGGGGTGAGCATGAACGAGTCCATCATGCCCGTGCTGTGGCTCGGCTGGCCCGCCGTCTATCTCTTCCTGGCGGTGAGCCTCAACCAGTGGGCGAGCATTCAGGAGCAACGATCGCATCTGGCCGAGAGCGAGCGCGAGCTGAATGAGATGAGCCAGCACAACCAGCGCCGCGAGCGCGAACTGGAGGCGCTATCCGGCATCCACACGGCCATTATGTCCGGTGGCGACGAGCAGATGGTCGTCGAAGAAGTCACGCGCCGCGTCGCCGAGACCTGCGACGCCAGGATCTGCACGATCATGGTGCCAGTGGGCACCGAGAGCCAGCGCCCGTTCCTTCCCTTCGGCTTCAGCGATGACGCATTCCGACAGGTCTTCCCAAACGGCGCCCCGTACGGCGAAGGCGTCGAGGGTTGGACAATCCTCCATCACAAGCCGACCCAGGCCAAGAACGTCTTTGAGGATCCGCGCTACGACAGACTTCGCGAGTTCGCCGCGCACGTTGGTTTCGTCACCGCGGCCTCGGCGCCTGTAGAACTAGAGGACGGCGTCTTCGGTGCACTTCTCGTCGGCTTCCCGGAAGAGCGTGAGCTGACAGAGGAGGACACCGCGCGACTGGAGCGCCTGGCCCGCCAGGCGGAGATCGCCATCCGCAGCGTGCGCCAGCGCGAATCGCTCTCGCGGTTCGCTCTCGAAACGGCGATGGGGCTGACGGAGGCGATTGAGAGTCGTGACCCGTACACGGGTGGCCACTGCCGGCGCCTTGCAGACTACTCAGCGCTGATGGCGAAAGAGCTGGGGATGCCCGGCCACGAGATTGAAGTCGTGCGCCTTGGCGCGGCCCTGCACGACATGGGCAAGATCGTCGTGCCGGACTCTATCCTGAAGAAGCCCGGCTCCCTGACGCCCGAAGAATATGCGATCGTAAAACAGCACTGCTACTCCGGCGGCCAGATCTGCAAGCGGGTCGGCTTCCTGATGAGCGCTTACCCGATCGTCTACCACCACCACGAGCGCTGGGACGGCCGCGGCTACCCGGACGGCATCAAAGGCGAAAAAGTACCGCTCGGCGCACGCATCGTAGCTGTGATGGACGCCTACGACGCAATGACCACAGACCGCCCGTACCGCCAGGCGGTGAGCCACGAAGAAGCGCAGGCGATTCTGCGCGACGGCGGCGGCAGCCAATGGGATCCGGCGATCGTCACCCTCTTCCTTGAGATGCTAACCGCGCGCCCGGACCTGGCGATCGAAGAGTCTGTCATCGGTCAGGACGGCTTGATCCTCCCGGACCACGCCCACCGCGGGGCGCCCGAAATCCTGGGCTAGCGAACTCAGCCGAAGAGTTTGAGTTGCTCCTTGCGCTCTTCCTCAAGGTTGCTGCACGAGACCCCAATCAACCGAAACTTGTCGCTGCTCCGCACTACGTTGTCCAGCAGCGCCGCCGCTTCCCCGTGAATCTCGTCCGTGTCATCCGTGGGCTCCTCGCGAGTTGATTGGCGAGTGATCGTGTTGAAGTTCGAGTAGCGGAGCTTGAGGGCGATCGTCTTCGCGCGAGCCTCGTGCTTGCGCAGCCGCTCGCCGACTTCTTCGGCGATCCGGCGCAGTTGGTGCCGCAGCTCGTCGCCGTCGGGCAGGTCGCGCGGGAACGTCGTCTCGGCCCCGACCGACTTGCGCTCCGAATCGGTGACAACGGGCCGTTCATCGCGCCCACAAGCCATCTCATAGATGTCGCGGCCGCGCGATCCAAGAACGGCCCCCAGGCGATCAGGAGTGGACGCCGCCAGATCGCCAATCGTGGCGAAGCTAGCTTCAGCCAGCGCAGCTTCCGACTTCGGGCCGATGCCCCACAACGCACGCACCGGCAGCGGTGCCAGAAACCCCGCCTCGCGCCCGGCCGGGACGATGACCAACCCGTCTGGCTTGCCGCTTTCGGAGGCGATCTTGGCGACCGTCTTGTTGGTGCCCAACCCAACCGACAGGGTGAGACCGGTACGCTTCTTGACCTCGACCCTGAGGAATTCGGCCAGTCGCCGGCGGCCGCCGTGGAACTTCGCACGGCCGCTGACGTCTAGAAACGCCTCGTCCAGCGACAGCGGCTCGACGTGTGGCGTGACCGAACGAAAGATCGCCATCACCTGCTTCGACATCTCGCCGTAGCGCTCGAACCGGGGAGAGACGCGAACGGCATCCGGGCAGAGCCGCAACGCCCGGCTCATCGGCATCGCCGAACGCACGCCGAAAGCGCGCGACTCGTAAGATGCCGCGGCAACTACACCGCGGCTCTCGGCCGAGCCACCGACGACGACTGGCCTGCCACGCAGCTCGGGATTATCCAGCTGTTCGACGGAAGCGTAGAAGGCATCGAGATCCGCGTGAACGATCGTGCGCGCCATCGCCACTATGATATGGCGTCTCGCGTCGCCGCTCACAAGAGCCGTGTCACACACGAGTGCTAAAATCGAATCAGATGGTTGAACAGAAGACCCGCCGTCGCCGACCGTATACCTCAGGCGACAAGGCGCTCGACGAAAAGATCGTGCAGCTCGTCGCCGAATCCGGCGCCGGCGCCAACGCCGACCTCGTGCAGGAGATGATGATGACGGCGCTGCGGCTCGTCCGCGACGACGCCGAGCGCGGAGAGCAGAAGCTGGTGAACGCAGCACTCAAGGAGTTCGCTTATTCGTTCCGCGTGTTCAAGAAGTGGCAGGACCAGCTCAAGGTCTCCATCTTCGGCTCCGCCCGAACAACACCGGACGAGCCTGCGTACGAGTACACACGCCGCTTCGCCGAGGCGATGGTCAAGCAGAACTGGATGGTGATCACCGGCGCCGGGCCCGGCATTATGGCCGCGGGGCACGAAGGCGCGGGCGCTGAGAAGAGCTTCGGTGCGTCGATTCGGCTGCCGCTGGAGTCGGAGCCCAACATCTTCATCCAGGGCAACACGAAGCTGATCAACTACAAATACTTCTTCACGCGCAAGGTCACCTTCATCAAGGAGTCGGACGCCTTCGCCCTCCTGCCCGGCGGCTTCGGGACGATGGACGAGACGTACGAACTTCTGACGCTGATGCAGACAGGCAAGAGCGACCTTCACCCGGTCGTCCTGCTGGAAGAGAAGGGCAGTACGTTCTGGAGCGACTGGCTGCGTTTCATCGAGGAGCAGTTGCTGGGCCGCGGCCTGATCTCTCGGGACGACATGCACCTGCTTTACCACGCGACGAGCATCAAGTCGGCGGTGAGAGAGATCACCCACTTCTACGCCAACTACCAGTCACAGCGCTACGCCGACGGCGTGCTCATGCTGCGCATCAAGCGCCTGCCTCCGAAGGACAAGATCGCCGCGTTGGGACACGCCTTCAAGGACATCCTGGGGCGTCGCGGCATCCGCGCGTCGGAGCCCTCGAAGGTCGAGATCGATGACGAGGACGAGCTGGATTGCGAGCGCCTGGCGGTGCACTTCAACCAGTCCAGCGTCGGGCGGCTGCGCAAGCTGATTGACGAGCTGAACCGCTACTAAGCAGGCGCTTTTCGCCCATTGGGCGGCCCACTCATACGCACTTTTCAGGCTCGAAAGCGCCTAAAACCTGCGCAAAGGTACGTCACTCATACGAAAAGACCATCCTCAACGTGTTGACACACGTTACGGGGACGCTATAGTGGTGCGCATCGGACAGGCCCATATGCACCCCGCCAGGGGCAAGGAGGAGCAATGGAAGGCTATTGTCTCAAGTGCCGGACCAAGCGAGAGATCAAGGATCAAGTATCGGTCACGCTGAAGAACGGTCGCCCCGCTGTACAGGGCACGTGCCCCGTCTGCGGCACCAAGATCACACGCATCGGTAAGGCCACCTAACCAACCGATCAATCATGAGCCCCGCCAGACCGGCGGGGCTCATTCTTTTTCCGGATGCTTGATCGCCTCGATCGCATGCTGGTCGCGGTGCGTGATCGCGCCGCCGCCGCCGATGCCTTCAGCGCCGTCCTCGGCGCCGAGAAGGTCGGCGACGACTCCATCGCGCTCTACGCCGCGAGCCGTACCACCATGCGCGCCGGCGACAGCGACTTCGACCTTCTGGAGCCCACAGGCGATGGGCCGGTCGCTGAACTGCTGGAGTCCCGTGGTGAGGGCATCTTCGGCGGCGGCTTCTCGACGCCGGATCTCGACGACCTAGCGGGCAACCTCGAGTCCAACGGCGTGACCTTCGCCCGTGAAGGCGACTCGCTGTACATCGAACCGGACCAGACTCACGGCATGCGCACCGCAATCCGCCAGAGCGCACCGCGTGAACCGGCCGGCCTCATCTCCTTCGTCTACGAAGTGACCAACGTCGTCGACGACCACAAGGCCGCGACGGACTTCTACAGCCGGGCCTTCGGTCTGGACCAGTCCCGCTTCTCACCGATCGACAGCGACATGTGGGGCTACGTCGGCACGCTCACGCTGTTCAACCCGCCCGAACGCCTCGACCGCATCGAGATCACGCAGACGACCGATTCCACGCGCTCTATGGGACGCTTCTACGAGCGTCGCGGCCAATCGATCTACATGTGCTTCGTCGAAACGCCGAACGCCGGCGCCATCAAGGATCGGCTGGACGCCCGCGAGGGCCGCTACCAACAACTGGCGAACGACCCAGCGGCCGGCCTATACATCCACCCGTCGGCGCTGCACGGAATTCTGATGGGTGTCAGCGGCACGAACGTCGCATGGCGCTGGTCGGGCCACCCGGAGCTGGCGCCGAAGAGCGCCGCCGGCTCGTCCTAGAGCGTCGCTGTACGACGCTGTGCCTTGACTAGCGGCAGTTCGACGGTGACCGTCGTTCCTTCGCCGACCGTGCTCTCAACGCGAATCGTCCCGCCGTGCTCCTCGGCGATCCAGCTCGCGATCGCCAGGCCCAGCCCAGTGCCACCCATCTCGCGAGAGCGCGCCTTGTCGACGCGATAGAAACGATCGAAGACGTACGGCAAGTCGGCCGCCGGGATGCCGTGTCCGTTGTCGGCCACGGCAAGGCGAACGCCCGAGCCATCAGCTGTCAGCTGCACTTCGACGCTTCCGCCCTCGTCGCTGTACTTGAACGCGTTGTCGAGCAGGATCAGCAGCACCTCGCGCAGGCGCTGCCCATCGCCAAGCACGTGCAGACCTCCCTCTCCCTCATAGACAAGCGTGATCGCCTTCTCCCGCGCCAGCACCTGCGCCTCGCGCACGACATCGCCTGCCAGGTGCGAAAGATCGATGTCCTCGCGCGCGAAGGGAGCCTCAGTAACGTCGGCGCGGGCAAGCGTGAGCATCTGGCCGATCAGGTAGTTCAGGTGATCCGCCTCTTTGATGATGTCGTCCACGGATTCGGTGCTCTCGCCCGGTCGCTCTCGCTTCATGATCTCGGCGTTGGCCCGGATCAGCGCCAGCGGCGTGCGCAGCTCGTGCGAGGCGTCGGCAACGAAGATGCGCTGCGCGTCCATCGCTCTGCGGATCGGCCGCAGCGCGCGGCCGGAGAGGACGAAGCCGCTGCCGCTCGCCAGCACCAGGCCGAAGATCCCGCCGCCGACCAGGACGATGATCAGCCGGTTCAGCGCCTGCTGCTCGGGCTCGATGCTGCGTCCTACCGTGATGAAGGAAGTTGGACCTAACCGCTCCACGCGCAGGCGAATGTCCTCACCGTCCGACGTGCTGGTGTCAATGCTGGCCGAACCCTCGCCGACGTCTACCTCAAGTTCCTCGAACGATGGGATCGCGATCTCCTCAATGTTCGCTGTGCCGACCGGCTCGTCCTCCCCCTCCACGACGATGGCAGCCGAATAGCCGCCGGCAGAAAGCAAACTAGCGGCCAGCCGGAATTGATCGCGCTGAATGCGGGGGCCCGGCTGCCTGGAATCATCCCGGATGAGCGTGCCCAGAAGGACCGCGGTTCGCGTTCGCAGGTCGTCGTTTACTTGATCGTATAGCGACGCCCGAGTGACGACGTACACCGCACCGCCGATGAGGATCAGGATCACGGCGAAGGCACCGGCGAACCAGAGCGCCAGGCGCCAGCGAGCCGAGCTAAACATGCTTAGTCACCCAGGGCGTAGCCGACGCCCCGGACCGTGCGGATCAGCTTGCGGTCGTGGCCTTTGTCGATCTTGCGGCGAAGGTAGGCTACGTAAACATCAACGAGGTTGGAGTCGGTCGCGAAGTCGTAGCCCCAGAGGTGATCCAGTATCTGCGTCCGGGTAACGACGCGGCCCTGGTTGCGCATGAGGAACTCTAGCAACGAGAACTCCTTGGGGCTGAGGTCGATCGGCGTCCCGTCGCGCTCGGCACGACGCCGCCGCACATCGAGGCGCAGATCGTCGACCTTCATCTCCAGCACGTCGCTCGTCTGGACGCGGCGACGGGAGAGCGCGCGCAGGCGTGCCAGCAGCTCCTGGAAGGCGAACGGCTTCGGCAGATAGTCGTCGGCGCCGGCATCGAGGCCGCGAACGCGGTCGTCCACGCCGTCGAGCGCGGTGA
>PVMS01118979.1_pt1 | contig 11017 bp, 9 predicted proteins | sample 1853461 | NCBI WGS metagenome assembly PVMS01 (sample SAMN08582032, study PRJNA380276) | Marine sediment metagenome, whole genome shotgun sequencing project. | isolation source: ocean sediment barecode stripped | collected 2017
ATCAAGGTCACCGAGGTCGATGCTCTGAGCGCTGCCGAACTCGAACCAATCGTCGTTGTTGTCACGGACGGTGAGTATTTTGGAGTGGCCGATCGCTTTTCCACCGAGAATCTTCAGATCGCCTTGCTGAAAATAGTGGATTTGGGCATCGCGACGCGTTGCCTCAAGCAACATTGCAAACGAGCTGTCTTTGTAGGGCGTGATGGACTCGATCGGGTCCATGATCATGCCAATGCGAAGCGGTCCTGACGGCATCGTTGCGGTTTGTTCCCGTGGTCAGCAGTGAGCGGCCAACTATACATTGGAATTAAGGGGTAAACGCCGAAAATTCCTCGAATTTTATCGTCTGTGGCGAGCGTCGTAGCCGGAGTTATGTCAATATGGTACAAGTCGGTTTTCGTGAGGAAGTTTCGTGTCCAGTAAAGCACCTCGGAGTCTAAACGGGCTCAAGATTCTTGTAATTGATGACAGCAAAACGATTCGTCGCACAGCCGAAACGTTGCTGACCAAAGAAGGATGTCAGGTATTTACGGCGATCGACGGTTTTGATGCTTTGTCGAAGATCGCCGATCACCAGCCTGACCTGATATTTGTCGACATCATGATGCCGCGTCTTGACGGCTACGAGACTTGTTCCCTGATTAAACACAATAAAACCTTTAAGGCGACACCGGTCATCATGTTGTCGAGTAAAGATGGCCTGTTTGATCGCGCCAGAGGGCGCATTGTCGGCTCCGAACAGTACCTCACCAAACCATTCACCAAGGACGAGCTTCTTGGTGCGATTGCAAATCAAATCGGCTAGGCGCCAAGGACTTATTTGATGTCAGTAATTCTTATCATCGACGATTCGCCGACCGAATTGCACTTGTTCCAGAACATGCTGGAGCGAAGTGGATTCTCGACGCTAGTCGCAGACAGTGGCGAAGACGGGCTGCGACAAGCCAGAGCGTCTCGCCCTAACTGTATTCTTATGGACGTCGTCATGCCCGGCATGAACGGCTTTCAGGCAACCCGTAAATTGACCCAGGACCCTGACACGGCAGGTATTCCGGTGATCATGATCACCAACAAAGATCAGGAAACCGACAAGATCTGGGGCATGCGCCAGGGCGCGGTTGAGTATCTGGTAAAGCCAATTGATGAGAAGCAATTGGTGGCGAAAATTAACGCTGTGATGGCAGCCTGAATGAGCGGCGCGGTCGACCTTAAATCACTGCTGCAAGAACCGTTTGCATTGCTTACGGAAATTGAGCGTCGCAGTCGCCGCGCACACTCGGGCGGTGGCGGAGCGGACGCGCCAGATGAATGGGTTGGCGTTGGTTTTCGTATCGGTGAAGAGCAGTTTGTGGCAGATCGAGATGCGGTACGTGAAGTTTTGATGCTGCCTGACGACATGACGCGCGTGCCCGGCGCGCAACGCTGGCTTCTGGGGATCGCGAATTTGCGTGGCCATTTGTTGCCGCTGGTCGATATCAAATTGCTGCTGGGAAGTGGTCGGACCTCACTGCGAAGAACAACCCGCGTTATTTCAGTTAACCATCGCGAAATTCCGGCCGGCCTCGTGGTTGATGAAGTATTGGGATTCAGGCGATTTGGTCTACACGAACATACCGACGAGTGGCCAGAAACCGTGGTTCGTTGCGATCGTTTCTTAACAGGAGCGTATCAACGCGGTGAGGAGATATGGCCGACGCTGGATTTGTTCAGTTTTATTGAGAGCAACTTGTTCTTGCAAGCTGCGGCGGAAGCGTGATGACGATGACACAGAGTTAAAAATAGATGGCAAACAAAGCAGACACATCAACTAAGTTTCGAATCGTTAGCTTGCTGGCGATAGTTTTCTTGCTGGTGTCGGCAGGGCTTGTCTATCTGCAGCAAGGCAGTGGTTCGTCATCGGCCGAATTAGCCGCGCTGTCGCAGTCCGTGCCAAACCTCGCACGAGATGCGGTGCGTGGTGAGGAAGGTGCTTACGACGAGCTGAGCGCCGGCGTAACCCGACTGGCTGAGCTGCGACGCTCAGCTGGATCACCAGCGCCGGGCAGTTCTGCGGATTGGCAAACGCTCGTATCGCGTGCGTCAGCGATATTGAGTAATCGCACTGACGTAGAGGCTATGTACGATGCCTTGAGCATCGCTGCGAAACGTGCCGACGCCATTGTACAAATGTCTGACGGTTTGTTGGATAGCTCCGGGTCTACGGCGATCATGCAGCAGTTCCAGCAGCGTGCAGACAATATCAGGCAACTTGCTATGAGCCTGTCGCAAACTCCGGATGCAGCGAATGCAACTGCAATAGAAAACGATGTCGCTTTCTTAAATGCGGTCGCCGCAGGACTAGCGGGTGAAGACAGTCAGTTTGATGTTCGACCCCTCAGTGACGCGGCGCGTGAAACTACATTGGTGCCAATTATTGGCGATCTGGCGGATCTCGAAGCGCAGTCACAAATTATTTCAGCCAGCGTACATCAGGTTGCCGGTCTTTCTGGAGCTTTGACTGAACTCGATGACAGTGCGGCAAAACTTAGTAGAGCGTTCGCCAATTCAGGCGGCGACAGCGTCTTGCCAGGATTTTTGCAGTCGCAAAAGATTCCGTTGGTATTGATTGGTTTGGTTTTGATATTCGTGCTCGTCTTGTTGGTTTTGAATTCGAAAAGCGCATCCTTTGAACGGATGGCCAAAGAACAGGCGGATCAAAACGATCGTAACCAGCAAGCTATTTTGCGACTTCTTGATGAGATGGGGAGTCTTGCTGACGGTGACCTGACTGTTGAAGCGACGGTCACGGAAGATATTACTGGCACCATTGCAGACTCGTTTAACTATGCGATCGAAGAGTTGCGCAAGTTGGTCGCAACCGTTAACGAGACATCGATCATGGTTGACTCTGCGGCGAAGCAAACGAAGAACACCGCAGCCCATATGGCGAAGGCGGCTGAGAATCAGGCCCGCGAAATTAATGCAGCCACCGAATCAGTGGTGTCGATGGCAGCCTCTATCGAAGAGGTGTCAGGCAATGCCGAGCGCTCATCCGATGTTGCACGACACTCTGTTGAAGTCGCCCACAAAGGCGGCGAGGCCGTACGACGAACAATCGATGGCATGAACGCGATTCGCGAAACCATTCAGGACACATCCAAACGCATCAAACGTCTCGGTGAGAGTTCGCAGGAAATCGGCAACATCGTCGAGTTGATCAACGACATTGCCGAGCAGACCAATATCCTGGCATTGAATGCGTCGATTCAGGCGTCCATGGCCGGTGAAGCTGGACGTGGTTTCGCGGTGGTTGCCGACGAAGTACAGCGTCTTGCGGAGCGCTCGACCAATGCCACCAAGCAGATTGAGGTGTTAGTACGCACGATTCAGGCCGATACCAACGAGGCTGTGGTGTCTATGGAACGTAGTACGACCGACGTAGTTGGTGGTGCGCTGCTGGCAGAAAACGCGGGCGCCGCACTCGATGAGATCGAGCAAGTATCGAACCAGATTGCGAGCCTGGTACAAAATATTTCAGGGTCGGCCCGACAGCAGGCAAAATCAGCCGCTGACGTTACGCGACGTACGACTCGACTTCGAGAAATCAGTGAACAAACCGGCAAAGCGACGAGCGCAACGGCAGCAGCTATTTCAAAGTTGTCCGAACTGGCATCGCAACTAAGAAAAACGGTAGCCGGTTTTACCTTGCCGAACGATGCACTGCATTCGAGTACTTTGGTGGCATCTTCAGCAAAAATTCCTGCGCCACCAGCGGCGGGCGAACAGGCGAAAACGGGCTAGTGGCGAACCACTAACAACACGGACCGTTGATGACAGGCGACACCGGCATACAAGAGCAAGTTTCCGACGAGGTTCGCGGCGATTCCGCAGCGAGCGGGCTGGCGATCGTCAGTACCGAGCTCATGGAAACTATTCGCAGCGCACACCTCGCGCTCGAGGACTGCGTAGACGGGCGTGGCGGGTCCGCCGCACTCGTGCGTGCCGGCGAGTTATTGCATCAGGTTCGCGGTGCGCTACAAATGACCGAAACCTATGGCGCCGCATTGCTGACCGAAGAGATGGAGCTCGGTTGTAAGTACCTGGCCGGCCTGCAAGCGGGCAAGGGACGCGAGGACGGACTCGACGCTCTGACCCGAGCGATGGTGCAGCTGCCGACTTACATTGAGCGACTGCTGGCAGGCGGCCGCGACATCGCCCTAGTGCTCTTGCCAATGCTCAACGATCTGCGCGCTTCCAGGGGCGAGCCACTTCTCTCCGAAGGCACTCTGTTGTTGCTCCACCTATCGCCCGACCATGCCGCGAAAAGCGGTGGTGAACGCGAAGGCAGTGGCGAAGATCCGGTTGCCGTAGCAACGCGTCTGCGACCAAAGTTTCAACTTGCTCTGCTCGGATGGATCAAAGGCGGCAATACGCAGCGACATCTTGAGACCTTATCCGGCGTAATGGAAAAACTCGAGGCAGCGGCAACGCGCAATGACATGTATCAGCTATGGTGGGTTGCCGGTGCAGTACTCGAGTCGCTGCGAGATGGTGGACTGGAAACATCCGTAGCGCTGAAGCGTCTGCTGGGCCATATCGATCGTCAAATGAAATACGTGATTGATGAAGGCGTCGCCGCTTTTGACAATCATCCTGTCGATGATTTACTGAATAACCTCCTTTACTACGTCGCGCGTTCCAGTACGAGTGGTGCTCGCATCAGTGATATTCGATCTGCATTTAATCTGTCGGAGCTACTGCCCGGCGATGAGCAGGTAGAACACGCGCGCGAAGCGCTGTCCGCCCCCAGCGTCAAGCTGATGGAAACGGTTGCGGCGGCTATCAAAGAAGACCTGGCCAGAGTTAAAGACGTTCTCGATATTTACGTTCGCACCGGAATGAACAACCCGTCTGAGTTGGTCCCGCAGCTTGAGTTGCTGAAAAAAATCAGCGACACGCTCGGGGTGCTCGGACTCGGTGAATTACGTGGCGATATTGAAGGCGAAATCGACCGACTAAAAACTGTCGTCGAACGCGGCGGAGTCGCAGACGAAAAAGTCATTCTTGATATTGCATCGACTTTGCTGCGAGTCGAGGACAGGCTGGATCGACAGTTGATCCGATTGATCGATCCGAGAACAAACGCTCAAGCCGATACGAATGAGGAGATTGAGCCGGAAGATGCGGCTGACTACCAGGCCGTCGCCGAGTCAGTGATGCGTGAGTGCATCATTAATCTGGCCCGGATTAAGGAAACAGTTAGTCAAAGTCTGGAATCGGCAGCTCCGTCGCAGGGACTGGACAGTATTCCGTCGCTAATCCGTGGCATCAAGGCGGGCCTGTTGATGCTGAACAAGACGAGAGCGATGGAAGTCGTTGATCGGGTTGGCCGTCTAATTACCATTACCCTGCAAGGCAACGGCGTTACGCGGCTAACGCAAAGAGAAACTGATCGACTCGCGGATGCCATCGTCAGCATCGAGTACTACATGGAGACGGTCAAAGCAGGTCGATCTGAACCGTGGTACATGCTTGATAATGCCGAAGCATGCCTTGGGGTGCTTCGTGACGTCGAGCACCGTCTGGCGCAGGAAGAAGTGGCGCCGGCGATGGTGGATGCAACCGTAAAACTGCATGTTGCTGACATCGAGAAGATCGCTCAGGAGCAGGCTGCGGCGGCAGAAGTGCAAGCTACCGAGGTCATTCCCTTGCAGGTGGTCGCACAGGATGCAGAACACCTCGACCCTGAGTTGCTCGAGATCTACATCGAAGAAGCGAAAGAAGAATACGCTTCGATCAAGCGTAAGTTACCAGTCTGGATTGACGATCCGGAGAATATGGAAACCCTTATCACTGTTCGTCGTTCCTTCCACACGCTCAAGGGCAGCGGGCGCATGGTCGGCGCGGAGCGAATCGGTGAATTTAGTTGGAGCGTGGAGAATCTTCTCAACCGATTGATCAACCGCACTCTGGTGCGTACGCCGCCGATGATCGACTTTATTGTTGAAGCATCTGCAGCCGTGCCCGAACTTATTGAACAATTGGAAGTGGGCGCAGATCCAAGTGCTGACATCAGCTTACTGATTGCGCGCGCAAATGCCTTTACCGACGGCGACCCGAATGCGGCTGTGCTAACGATCAAGACTGCGATCCTGCCGCAAGAGGTGATTGAAGAAGCCGCACTTGAAATGGATCCGGTGTTGCTGGATATCTTTTCCAAGGAAACGACCGGCCACCTGCAAGTAATTCTCAGATATCTACAGGCCTGCGAAGGGCATGCGCCACCTTTCGATGTGACGGATAGGTTATACCGCGCATGTCACACATTGCACGGCAGCGCGAACATGGCGAACGTCGAGCGTGGCGTCGCCGTTACGGGCGCTCTGAATCGATTTGTGCGCCGCGTGTATGACTACAGGATCGGATTTCAGCAGTCAGGATTGGACGGACTGAAAGCGGCAGGTAGAGCAATCGCAACTATTGTTGGCGACATTAATCAACCGGAACGAAAGCGTGCGGACTATACGGCACTGATCGACCATTTGAGCAATCTGGCAGCGGCGGTACAACCGGAACATACGATCGTCTCGGATGAAGAGCCGGAGGTCGTTGTTGAGCTCAAAGAGCTTAGCGTTAAAGCGCCGTCCGACGAGCCGCAATACGACGCTGAAATCGCCGCAATTTTCACCGAAGAATCCGCCGAGCTGCTCGAAGCTGCTGATAAGTCGCTGGGTGAGTGGACCGCTAACAAAGAGTCGCGACAAGCGATGGAAGAACTCAAGCGCCATCTGCATACCTTGAAGGGTGGCGCGCGCATGGCCGGTATAACGGCCATGGGTAATCTTAGTCATGAACTTGAGACTCTGTTGCTGGGAGTTGACGATGGACGGGTCAAGTCAACTCCGGCCATAGATGAGTTACTGCAACTAAGTCTGGATGAACTGCATCGCATGCGCGATGCGGTTATGGCGAACAAGCCGGTTGCAACAGCGAGTAATCTGGAGAAACGAATTCAGCAAGCGAATGCTGGCTTTGAGATCGCTGATGATCGCGATGTCGAAATGGAGCCGGCCGACAAAGCCGTTGAAACTGCTGTGCCCGGTGCATTCACGATCGAGCCCGAAGACACGGTTAGCATGGTTATCGTTGATTCACCGCTCGCCGATGAGTTGGCTGAAGTAGCCAATGCACCTGCGGAGCCTGAGCCAGAACCGAGGTCGATACCGGTTCCAGAACCAGAACCGAAGCCAGAACCCGCGCCAGAGCCGGTGCGTGTTATGGCCAGAGTCGCTCCTACCGAGCCTGTGGGAGGACCTTCAGGCCCGAGGCAAGGCGCTAGCGTAGCGGCTAAAGCCGCTCCCACCAAAGCGGGTGGAGAACAGCGGCAAGAATTCGCCCGGATCGACGCGGATCTTCTAGAAGATCTGCTGAACGCTGCTGGCGAAATCAGTATTTATCATTCTCGGCTTAGTCAGCAGATCAACCTGATCGAATTCAACGTCGAAGAGCTAGAGCAAACGGTTGCGCGTCTGCGTGAGCAATTGCGCAAGCTCGATATTGAGACTGAGGCGCAGATTATGCACAGCCATCAGGACACTTTGGCTGCCAAGGACTTTGATCCACTCGAGCTCGATCGTTATTCGAATTTGCAACAGTTATCGCGGGCGCTGGCAGAGACGTCGAATGACCTGACGAGTCTCAAGGATTTGCTGCAAAACCTCACGACCGAGGCAGAGGGCTTGTTGGTACAACAGTCACGCGTAACTGCGGAATTGCAGGATGGTCTGATGCGTACGCGCATGGTGCCTTTTGAGCGCAATGTTCCGCGCTTGACGCGACTCGTTCGTCAAATAGCGAAAGAGTCAAAAAAGCGGGCGGAGCTAGCGGTTGAAGGAGCGTCGGGCGAGCTAGATCGGCAAGTGCTCGACAAAATGATGCCGCCTTTTGAACATATGTTGCGCAATGCTATCGTGCATGGCATTGAGTCGTCGGACGAGCGACAAAAAGGTAACAAACCGGCTACCGGACGCATCACCATTCGCCTGCATCGTGAAGGCTCGGAAATGGTGATTGATGTTGCCGATGACGGTCGCGGACTGGATGTTGATGCGATTCGCCGCAAAGCGTACGAATTGGATATGCTGCAGCCGGATAGCAAGGTTACTGACGAAGAGATCATGGATCTGATTCTAACGCCGGGCTTTTCGACTGCCAGGAAGGTTACGCAGTCGGCCGGACGCGGAGTCGGCATGGACGTCGTTGCGAATGAAGTTAAGAAACTCGGCGGCTCATTGCGCATCTCGTCGGTCACCGGACAAGGCACCAATTTTACTGTGCGCCTGCCGTTTACGCTGGCCATCACGCAAGCACTGATTGTGCGCACCGGCGAAGAGGTTTACGCGTTGCCGCTGCCTTCTGTGGAAGGTGTTGCACGCATTCCACGTGCCGAGTTGGAGAATATGCTGAGCCAAACCGAACCGAGTTACGAGTACGGTGAGGAAACTTACAAGTTCCGTCATCTCGGCATGTATCTCGGTGGTCAGGCGGCTACCTTGCCACAAGATGACGCATTTATTCCGGTAATACTGGTGCGTGCCGGAGAGTTTTCGGCAGCACTACTTACCGACGAGATGTTAGCCAGCCGGGAAATCGTGGTGAAGTCGGTCGGCCCGCAATTAGCGAGTATTCGTGGCATCGCGGGGGCCACAATTCTGGGCGATGGCAGTATCGTACTTATTCTTGATATCAATTCGCTGGTGCGCACCGGTGCGCCAGTCGTCGAACCCAAGAAGGCAGCACCGCAACCGACTGACGACAGGCCGCTGGCGCTTGTTGTCGACGATTCGATCACCGTGCGACGCGTTACCGAACGACTCTTGCAACGTAACGGTATACGCGTCGTCACCGCAAAAGACGGTCTTGATGCGATCAGCGTAATTTCGGATCACAAGCCGGACATCATCTTGCTGGATATCGAAATGCCACGAATGGACGGTTATGAGTTTGCGTTACATGTGAGAAACGATGCCCGGATTTCGGATGTGCCGATAATAATGATTACGTCCCGAGTGGGTGACAAGCATCGTGCGCGAGCTATTGAGTTGGGCGTTAACGACTATTTGGGTAAACCCTTCCAGGACTCGGCGTTGCTCGAAGCTATCCGGCGTCAGCTCGAAGATAAAGGAAAATCAATGTCGTGAGCGACGAAACACAAGAACTCTATAGCTTGTTGGTGCCGCTGGCGGAAGATCGTCTGATCGTGCCGCGCGCTTGTGTTGTAGAGGTTGTGCGTTTTAGCCAGCCCGACACAGAAGCCGGCGCACACAGCTGGATGCTGGGCAACGTTAGTTGGAACGGCAGAGAACTGCCGGTCGTATCGTTCGAAGGTGCGCTTGGCAAAGAGGTTCCAGTCGCAACTGGCCGCACTCGGATTGTCGTTTTCTATGCCACCTCTGGTCAGCTAAAGACCGGTTACTTTGGTGTGCTAACGCAAGGCTTCCCGCAACTGGTGCGAGTAAACAAAGACGTCCTACAGCTCGATGCCACCGAGGGCTGGCCGGAGTCTGCGCCTGTTTTGTGTCGCGTGAAAATGATTAACGAGTTTCCACTTGTTCCTGATCTGGAACGGCTGGAAAATATGTTGGCCGATGAGCTAATTCAAGCCTAGCCTCAAAAAAAGACGCCTTATTTACCATAACGGCGGCTAATTTCCTACGTTTTCGCGAATACTACCGTTTTGTATGGTGAAGCGCGTCGCCGTAATGCGACAGTAGATATTGCACAATGAATCTAGGAAAATAGACTGACAAATGAACGAGTTACTTTGCAATGATTAAACTGCCAGACGGAATAGTGACAGTACATCTCGACGAGAAGCGTTATCGAGGTGCCTACTATTTCCGTGGTGATCAACTCGTCGTAACTGCGTATGGATACCGTGAATCATCGGTAGATTTGGCGGTACTCAACGGCGAACGAGGCAAAGCAGCATTGAACCTCGCTAAACTCGTATTGATCGACATGGTCCGCGATGCGGATATTCCTGTTCTGCATCCAGGGTTAGCACTGGCAGGGTCTACAACAGCGATCTTTTTCTAAGAAGCCTATGCGGCTACAAAATCGTTTTCATCTCTTGCCAATGTGGAAAGAGAAGTACAGTGACCGACGACAATCCCATCAAATCTGATGAGGCACAAGACACACTCGATACTGTTGAGAGAATGAACGCAGCGGGCCGCAAGCGCGGAGTAGCACCGCGCTGGTATGGCATTGGTATTGCCATAATTGTCGCTGTTGGATTTGCCCTCTATGCCCAGCAGGACCCAGGCGATTTTCCAGGCATCTTCATTGCATTGGGTGTCGGCTTATTCGCGGCCTACAGTCGCGACAAGATCGGCGCGATGGGCAGAGCAATTCCAGACACAAAACCCGCCATGTGGGGACTCCTTGGCGTGAGTATTTTCTTACTAGTGTTGTTCTTTGGTGGAATCTACTTTCGGCGCGTCTACGATCTGGTGTGGATACCTGTGGTAACAGGCTTGATAGCTGGCACGACCCTATTCTTGCTGAGCGAAAACGAAAGACGTCATTTCCGCGAAAATGACTAAAGCACGCTTTGACGAAATCATTCACGCCCCCAAGAGACTGCAGATTTGTGCATTCCTGATTCCGCTGCAAGACGCAGAGTTTCAGGTGATCCGCGATGAACTCAGTGTCAGCGATTCTGTTCTATCGAAACACCTAAAGCATCTGGATGCTGCAGGCTACGTCAAGTTTCGGAAGGCTGCCGTAAACGGACGGCAACGAATGTGGACGAGTATGACGACGAAAGGGCGGCGAGCTTTTGCGGGCCATGTCCAAGAGCTGCAGCGCCTGATTGCAGACTAGTCAGGTAGATGTCTCGCCAATACTAGTGACCGTCGGCTATACACCCGAAAGCAGCCGCTAATTCGTGTTTGTAGATTCCCGTATGTCGTGCAATGCTGGGCGCCGCAATATTTTCACATAAGTTCGATGTCGGTATAGTGCCAACCTTCGA
>PVMS01013515.1_pt1 | contig 11016 bp, 10 predicted proteins | sample 1853461 | NCBI WGS metagenome assembly PVMS01 (sample SAMN08582032, study PRJNA380276) | Marine sediment metagenome, whole genome shotgun sequencing project. | isolation source: ocean sediment barecode stripped | collected 2017
CATGAACCGTCCCGCCCCCAAACTCAGCGCCATTTTTAAGGGTGATAAATCGATTACACCCGATACTGCGTTACAGCTGGAAAAGGTGGTGGGTGTTCCTGCCCATATCTGGACGGGTCTTGAAGCCGAATACCGGTTGACCCAAGCGAGAAGGCAGGAGGCTCGGGAACAACAAAGGCTTAAGGAGGAAAGCTATCTGGTGAAATGTTTCTGTTATGCCGATCTTGTCAGATTGGGCATGGCTGAGAAAAGAACTCGTCCAATAGAAAAAGTGTTGGAACTTCAAAAATTTTTTGGAGTAACTTCATTAAAAACAATCTGCAACCTACGTCGTTACCAGGTAGCCTTCCGCTCCGCTAAGCGGAAAAGGTCTCCAGAAGCCGTTGCCGCCTGGTTGCGCATCGGTGAATTGCAAGCCCAAAAAAGAGACTGTGCCTCTTTTCAGAAAACTAAGCTAAGGGGCGTTTTAAATCATATAAGAAACATGACTCGGCAATCACCTGTTCAATTCCAGAGTGTTTTGCAGCAAATACTAGCTGATAGTGGTGTGGCTCTTGTACTTTGCCCACATCTTCGTGGTACATTTTCACATGGCGCAATTTTCTGGCTCGGTCGGGATAAAGCTGTAGTGATGATGACTCTTCGATACAAGTGGGCAGATATTTTTTGGTTCACTCTATTTCATGAACTGGGTCATATTTTGTTGCATAACCGTCAGATCGTAATTCTTGAAGGGGAAGACGGTGATCAAGCATCTAATCAGCTGGGGGCAGAAGCCGACCGGTTTGCCGCCGATACTCTTATCCCTTTATCTAAATACAAAGAATTTATAAAAACACGGCGCTTTTATCCGCAAGATATCGAACGTTTTGCTTCGAGTATAGGTATATCTTCAGGGATTGTAGTCGGCAGGCTTCAGAAAGATAATTATTTAGCTCCTTCATGGCACAATAGTCTTCGCGTACGCTTTGAATGGGACTTGAACTAATTAAGATTTGCCAAAATTAAATTGTTAATTATATTACTGAAATCAAATAAATTTAGATGAGGGTTTTGGTATGCCGCCTGGAAAAGGCAAGATCGTTCTGATGGGCTCCGGCGAACTGACCGCTACCATGGTTGAGGTTCACAAAGAATCGCTGGGGCGAACGGCAGCGGTGCCCAAAGCTGTTTTTTTAGATACACCGGCCGGTTTTCAGCTCAACGTTGATCAAATTTCAAAAAAGGCCCAGGACTATTTCCAGGTTCATGTCCAGCATGCCTTATCCGTTGCCTCCTTCAAATCAACCGAAACCATTACGCCCTATGAAGCCGAGCAGGCCTACCATACATTGCGGGAAGCCGATTTTGTTTTGATCGGCCCCGGAAGCCCGACCTATGCCGTGCACCAATGGCGGCAATCATCCATTCCGGAAATCCTGATCAACCGCATCAAGGATGGTGGGTGCCTGGTGGCTGCCAGCGCGGCCGCATTGACGGTGGGACGCTTTACGCTTCCGGTTTATGAGATCTATAAGGTCGGTCAAGAGCTGCATTGGGTGGATGGCATGGATATTCTCAAGCAATTCGGTTTCAATCTTGTGGTGGTTCCGCACTGGAACAATGCGGAAGGGGGCAATCATGATACGCGTTTTTGCTTTATGGGCCAGCCCCGATTCAGCCGGCTGGTCTCTCTTTTGCCGGAAGACGTATCGATTCTGGGTTTGGATGAACACACCGCCTGCATCCTGGATTTTAAAAACGATGAAGCCGTCATCAAGGGGATCGGCACGGTCACCCTTCAGCGTTCGGGCAGTCAAATGGTTTTTGATACGGCAGAACGCTTTTCTCTTGAGGTGCTTCGCGGCGGGGATGGCGGCAAGGAATGGAAACAGACATCCCCTGCGCCGCATGATTCAGAAACGGACTCTGTGACGGAGAGCGATGCGTTCTGGAATCAAATCCATCAGCTTGAAACTGATTTTTATAATGGACTTGAGACCCACGATTCCAAAAAAACCACCAATGCCCTTCTTGAACTCGATCGCATAATATCCCGGGCGCAACAGGATTTAGAAAATGAGGAATTTATCACCCAGGCGCGAGACACCTTGCGGGAGCTGATTGCCATACTTGGAACTCATCTGGGGGCAACGCCGCGCAGTGAAACCGATTGTCTGGCTCCGGTTGTGCAACAACTGCTCGATGTGAGAGAGCGATTTAGAAAACAAAAACTATTCGATGAGGCCGATGCCATTCGAGACAGCCTTCAGAGGGCAAACATCTTCATTGAAGATACCGAAGATGGCTCACGCTGGCGGCTGATGTCGTAAATAAGGTTTCGAGCCTTCGCCGCGCCGTAACGGCTTCGGCCGCGCAGGCGGGTTTCAGGAAAAAGCAGGCTTCAGGTGTCAGGGGAAGAAGGGCTGTAACTGAAACCTGAACACTGACACCTGAAATCTGGTATTTGAAAGATACCTGAGACCTGAAACTTTGACTTGGACTCCGAGATGTTAATGTCTGTGAACCCTAATTACACCGTAACCAAAGAGACCTTTGATTCAATAGCTTCTTACTGGCTTGATTCCCGGCTCTCTCTAAGCTGGGAATGTCTTTTCGTATTACCTGCATGGTTAAAGGTATGGTGGGGCGAATTCGGTTCAGGGCGGACTCCTTATCTGTGGTCGGTGCGGCATAAAGATGAACTGATCGGAATCGCACCTTTAATGATTCAAGGAGAATCCGCCCGTCTAATGGGTGATTCGAATGTCTGCGACTATATGGATGTTATTGTTACTCCCGGAAGAGGAACAGAGTTTTTTGAAGTTCTTTTACAGCATTTAAGACTGCAGGGCATTTCCCGGCTGGATATGGGGGCTTCGCGCGCCGATTCAATTGTATTCAGCAACCTTTTCGCAGCCGCAAAACGTCTTAATTACACGGTTTTCAGTGAGCCGGAAGATGTTACCATGGAACTCGAACTGCCGTCGACGTGGGACGAATTTTTAAAACATTTGACGGGAAAGGAACGACATGAAATAAGACGCAAGCTCAGGCGACTCAATGAGGCCGCCCGCGTAAATTTTCGGGTCGTCGAGAGCAAGGCTGAAGTCAGCGAGGAGATCGACCTGTTTTTAGAGCTTTTTAAGTTGAATCGATCGGACAAGTCGGACTTTATGACCGATCAACGGGCTTCTTTTTTTCGTTCCCTGGCGGGAGCAATGGCAGAGGCTCGAATTTTAAAACTTTTTTTTCTCGATCTTGATGAGACACCTGTTGCTGCTGTGATGTGTTTTGACTACAATTCGACGGTGTATCTTTACAATAATGGCTATGACAATCGGTATCGCTCGTTGAGCGTCGGATTGCTCAGTAAAGTCTTTACGATACAGGATAGTATTCGGCGGGGCAAAAATAAATACGATTTTCTTAAAGGTACCGAAGTATACAAGCATCGTTTAGGGGGCAAACCGGTGCAGTTATATAGATGTCAGGTTAAACTTGGGTAACGCAGAATTCGAATCTTGAACTCCAGGTGAGCGCAAAACAGGAGGGAACACATTTGAAACGAGATCAGTTGCAGATTGCGATGTTCAGCATCCATTCGAGCCCGATTGGTGAGCTGGGGACAAAAAATACGGGAGGTATGAGTGTGTATATCCGCGAACTTGCCCGGCAATTGGGAACCCGCGGCCATTGTGTTGATATATACACCCGGCTTAACGGCAGCAAACATAACCAGATCATTGATCTGTATGACAATGTGCGCGTAATTCATTTAAGTGCCGGCAACAATGGGTATGTCCACAAACTGGCACTTTATTACTATCTGTCGGATTTTTTTAGAGCCCTTGAACGATTCAAACATCAGGAAAACCTGCACTACGATTTGATTCACAGCCATTACTGGTTGTCCGGTCGTCTGGGCAGCTGGGTACAGGATCGCTGGAACCTGCCCCACCTTGTCATGTTTCATACGCTGGGAACCGTGAAAAACATTGCCGGTGTGGCCGACCAAGAGCCCGATCTTCGCATCGCCACTGAAAAAAAATTGACCAGAACCTGTCAGCGCATTCTGGCGCCTACCGAAAGGGAAAAGGATAATCTGATAACCTATTATAAGGCGCCTTCAGAAAAAATCGGTGTCGCTCCCTGTGGTGTCAATCTGGATCTATTCCAGCCCATGGACCGGGCGGCCGCCAGGCAGTGTTTGGGGTTTGATGATAATGAATCAATCGTGTTGTATGTCGGCAGATTCGATCCCATAAAAGGGATTGACAGGCTGCTTGAGGCTGCAACCCATCTGCAAGATCACCGGCGGCTCCGGCTGGTCATCATTGGCGGTGATGGGCCCGATACGCCCGAGTATCAAAACCTGCAAAAGATGACGCGCAAATTGGGCATTCAAAATACGGTGACCTTTGCCGGGCGAATAGAGCAAAATCATCTGCCTCCATATTACAGCGCGGCAGATGTTCTGGTCGTACCGTCTTACTATGAAAGCTTTGGATTGGTTGGACTCGAGTCCCTGGCCTGCGGGACACCGGTGGTGGCCACCGAAGTAGGTGCGATGCGCAGCATTCTGCGGGATGGTGAAACCGGGCAAATTGTCACGCATGCCAATCCGCGCTCACTGGCGAAAGCTATCGAAATATTTATAACCGGATCCGGCGCGAAGAAAGTGTCCGCCGATATGATTCGCGCATCGGTTCTCAAGTTTGGCTGGTCAAACGTGGCCGCGGCGGTTATTGATGAATACGACACGCTATTCCGACAGATGAATTATGAAGCTTTAGATAACGCTTCCGCAAAAGTTTCTTCGCTTTAATCCATGTCTGTAAGTTTTGATAATTCCCAAACGACTTTGTTCATCGTAAGGTCAAAATGGCAAATTGATCCCCTCCTTCGATCTATTTCCATCATTGCGGTTGAATTTCGCACTGCCTATAATTTGAATCCAAAATTCCGTATAATAGCCTGTTATATCTGCATTTACATTCTGCGATTTTATGCCAGAGCCTGAACCCGCTTCATTTGATGAAATACGCTTATTTTAATATTGACATATCAAAGGGTTCCTGCAATTGTTCTGCCATGTATATGAAAAGGCACTATTATGAGGACGTTCAGCTTTTTACCTCCGGTGTGATTGTCTTCTGGTTTAGTGCCTTCATCGTTTTTCTGGGCCTGTTTCCCTTCCTTTTTAAAAATTATTATGTCTATGTGGCCAATTACCTGGCCATCAATGTCATTGTTGTGGTCGGCCTCAATCTTCTGGTGGGGTACACCGGACAGATTTCCCTCGGCCATGCCGGGTTTTTTGCGATCGGTGCCTATGGCACGATTGTGCTGATGAGCAAGGCCCATTTTCCGTTTATGCTGGCGTTGCCCGCCGCAGCCCTGGTGGCCGCGCTGTTCGGATTCCTGCTGGGTTTGCCGGCCCTGCGGCTTGAAGGGCCCTATCTGGCGATTGCCACGCTCGGGTTTGGGCTGACCGTCACCCAGGTTATCGGTCGTATCGGGTTTTTCGGCGGCCGGCAAGGGCTGCATGCCCCCGAGCTGATCATCGGCCCCTGGAATTTAGATACAGACAGGGGCTTTTATTATCTTTTAATAACGATTACGGTGCTGATGACCGTTGCGGCTCGTAATCTCATCAAAACCCGGGTGGGTCGGGCCTTTATTGCCCTGCGTGATGCCGATATCGCGGCTGAAACCATGGGGGTCAATCTTGTTCTTTACAAAACCCTGGCATTCGCGGTGAGCGCATTTTACGCGGGTATTGGCGGCGGCCTGTATGCCTTTGTCCTGCGCTTTATTGAACCGGAGATATTTACGCTTTTGATGTCGATTATGTTCCTGTCGATGGTGGTGGTTGGCGGCCTCGGTTCCATTATGGGCTCCATCGCCGGTGCGTGCCTGCTCAGCTGGATGGATCTTCAACTGAGAAACATCCTGAGTATTCCCTATGTGGGTGAATGGCTGGAGGCTTTGTCGAAAAGCTATTTTTCCATAACCGGCATTTCAAATATCCAGTATATCATATTCGGAACCATACTGGTTTTGATCATGCTGTTTGAACCCCTGGGGATATTCGGGATCTGGATTCGGACCAAGAAGTACTGGAAGACATGGCCTTTTTAGCGGGTATTGATTTTTAATCTTTAGATCACCCTCAGGATGAGTTGAAGATCTTGGTTTACAATACCGATTTGTACAAATTCGAAATCAGAAACCCGAAACCCGAAACAAATTCGAATACCAAATGACAAAAATTCAAAACATGGTTTCGAACCTTCGAATTTAGAATTTTGAAATTGTTTCGAATTTCGATATTCGAATTTCGGTTTTCGACATAGAACCTGGTGCTATAAAACCTAATTTGTTGATCGAAATTCCAATTAATCGGAGAAAATTTTAGAGACTAAATATATGATAGATTTTTTTCAGATGATCGCCAGCGGTATTGCGGTTGGCAGCTCTTATGCGCTGATGGGTCTGGCCATGGTGATTATTTACAAGACCTCGGAGGTGCCCAACTTTGCCCAGGGTGAAATGGCGTTGATTTCGTCTTTCTTCGCCTTTATGCTTCTGGACCAGTACGGCTTGCCGTATCACCTGGCGTTTCCGGCGGCATTGATATTTTCAATTTTGCTGGGATTTTTTCTGGAATTTGCCATCCTGCGCAGAGCCAAGGAGCCCAATATCCTGGGAATGATCGTCATTACCATCGGCATTGAAATGATACTTCTGGGGCTGGTTTCCTGGAGGTTTGGTGCCGATCCCAAGACCATGCCCTTTCCCATATCGCCCTGGGACAGTGTCGCCATCGGGGAAGTCTTTGTCACCGGGCTTGAAATGCTGACCCTGGGCGTGGCGCTGGTCATTATGATCATCCTGTTTATCTTCCTGCGCTATTCAAAGCTGGGTGTGGCCATGAAAGCCACCCAGCAAAACTACATGGCAGCCCGCATTATGGGCATTCGGACCCATCGAATTCTGATGACCACCTGGGGGATCTCATCTTTTGTGGGTTGCGTGGCCGGCCTGCTGATTTCGCCGGTCATCATGCAACCGTTTATGATGTGGGATCCGCTGCTGAAAGGTTTTGCAGCCGCGGTCATGGGGGGCATGACGTCCCTGCCCGGTGTCGTGGTTGCGGCTTATCTGCTGGGCATTATCGAAAACTTATTCGGCGGCTATGTTTCGATCGAATTTAAATCGGCGGTGGCTTTTGCCATCATCGTGCTGGTGTTGTGCATAAAACCGAGCGGATTGTTCGCGAGACACTATGTCAAAAAGGTTTAGGGAGTTAAACACTAAACACTAAATGCTAAATACTAAACCAAAAAGGAGCGAAGGTATGAAAAAGACAGGCTGTTGGTTTTTGGCGGCAATGGTTGTCATGGTTTTCGGATTTACATTTAATGCCATGGCAGAGGAGGGTGTCACCGACACCGAAATCCATTTGGGTCAATGGGGCCCGCAGACCGGACCGGTCGCAGCATGGGGATCGGTATCCCGGGGCACCGGTGATTACTTCAAAATGATCAACGCCGAAGGCGGTATTAACGGCCGCAAGATTGTTTACCACATGTTTGACGATGCCTACAATCCGGCCAAAACAAAAGCGGGCGTCAAAGAGTTGCAGGAAGGCACCGGCATATTCGCCTGGGCGTCTGGCGTGGGTACATCAACCGGTCTGGCGGTACGGGATTATATCCTGAAACGCAAGATCCCCTGGGTTGGCCCGGCCACAGGGTCCTCACATTGGATCGACCCGCCGAACAAGTACCTATTCGCTGTCTATCCATTATATTATATCGAGGCCAAGGTCCTGGTTCGACACGCGGTTGAAAACATGGGTCTCAAGCGAGTGGCGATCGCTTACCTGAACGATGGCTACGGCAAAAACGGCCTTGCAGCTGCCAGAAAAGAACTCACTGCCCATGGCCTGAAACTGGTGGCCGAAGTACCGGTGGAAGTCAAGGATCAGGATTTGAAACCCCATGTCATGAAGCTGCGCCAAGCCAAGGCTGACATGGTCTTAATGTGGGTTGGACCGGGCCATGCAGTTAGAATTGTCGGCATCAGCAAAGCCATGAAGTTTACACCGCAATTCATGACCGTCAGCACCTGCTCGGACTTCCCTATGATGATGAGTATCAGCAAAGGTGCGTTCCAGGGGGTTATTGCGACCACCTTCGGTGTACTGCCGGATTCCACTTTGCCGCTGATTCAGAAGTACAAAAAGGATGTCCATGGTCAATTTGCTGCCAAGGACGAGAGATGGGGGCTGTTTTATTATGCGGGCATTGTATTTGTAGAGCCGCTTGTTGAAGGTCTCAAAAGAGCCGGACGCGATCTGACCCGTGAAGGTCTGGTATCCGCCATGGAGTCTATAAAAGGATTCAAAGGAATCGGCGGCGAAATCAGTTACGGTATTTTTAATCCCAAAAATGGCTACGCAACCCGTGGAGGGATGAAAGAAGTCTATATGATTCAAGCCCTGGAAGGTGGCAAGGCCAAGAAATTGACAGAGTGGACGAAAGTCTCATACCCTTAATGCAAAATCATTTAGAAGAAGATCACGGAGATTGGAGGATTTAACTCCTCCAGTCTCCGGTTAATTTACGCCTTTAAAGATTGACTCGAAATACCCACTATGGCTTTTTTCGATGTTCAAAATCTTGTGATTTCCTTTGGGGGTCTGACGGCCCTGCAGGATATTTCTTTTGAGATCAAGCGCGGTGAGATTTATGCCATCATCGGTCCTAACGGGGCCGGTAAGACCACCTTGTTTAACTGTATCAACGGCATCTATAAGCCGGATGAGGGGGCGATTCGGTTCAAGGACCACCCCATCAATGGTTTGAAGCCGGATCACGTCGCCCGACTGGGTATTGCCCGCACGTTTCAAAATATTGAGCTTTTCAGCCACATGAACACCATGGAAAACATAATGCTCGGCCGCCATTTGCACATGCAAACCGGTCTTTTTAGGGGCATTTGCCTGTGGGGCAAGCGCTCTTTTGCCGGCAAAGAAGAAATCGCTCACCGGCGTAAGGTCGAGGAAATCATCGATTTTCTGGATCTGCAGACGACCCGCAATCAACTGGTCGGCGGGCTGCCGTACGGCATCCAGAAACAAATTGAACTGGGGCGGGCCCTGGCGCTGGAACCGGAGTTGTTATTGCTGGATGAGCCCTGCGCCGGCATGAACGCCGAAGAAAAGCAGGACATGATTTTCTGGGTCAAAGATATCCAGGATGAGCTGGGGGTCACGATTTTGCTAATCGAACATGATATGACCATGGTCATGGATATCTCCGACCGCATTCTGGCCATAAACTTTGGCTGTATGATTACAGAGGGAACCCCTGAGGAAGTCCAAAAACATCCGGAGGTTCTGAAAGCCTACCTTGGCGAAGAGGAATAGGAATTGGGAAGTCGGAATGCGGAAGTCGGGAGTAATTGAAGTCGGAATTAACTAATCAACTAATCAACCTGTCAACCCATTTATGGCTGCGCTGCTGGAAATAAAAAATATCGAAACCTATTATGATCTGATTTATGCGATCCGGGGCACCTCGCTGACTGTTGATGAAGGAACCATTACGGCCATCCTGGGTACCAATGGAGCCGGTAAATCAACCATCCTCAAAACGGTCATGGGGCTGATTGACGATCAGCCGGATAAAGGTACGATTGAATTCAAAGGCAAGCGCATTGACGGCAAAGATACCGAAGAAATCGTGCGTATGGGAATATCGTATGTCCCTGAAGGGCGGGAAGTTTTTGAAGAGCTTAGCGTTAAAGAAAATTTGCTGATGGGTGCCTATACCCGCAAAGACCGCCACAACATTGCGAAAGACTTTGATCGCATATACAGCTACTTTCAGGTTCTCAAGGAACGGCACAACCAGTGGGCCGGCACTTTGTCCGGTGGTGAGCAGCAGATGCTGGCCATCGGAAGGGCGCTAATGAGCCGACCGCAGCTGCTTTTTTTAGATGAACCTTCTCTGGGGCTTTCTCCCATTTTGGTTAAAGAAATTTTTGAAATTATCAAAACGATTAATGCCGAAGGCGTCACCATTTTGCTGGTCGAGCAAAATGCCCGCATGGCATTATCCATTGCGGATGTTGGGCTTATCATCGAAAACGGCCGCTTTGTGATGAAAGGCAAAGCCAAGGAACTGATGGAAGATAAGGATGTCAAGGAGTTTTATATGGGGGTGCGTTCGGAGGCGTCGGTTAAGGGGTATCAGAGGTGGAAGAGAAAGAAAGCCTGTAGATAAAATTGGTTTTCAACCAATTTTATATTTTATTTTTCTAAGTTTAAAGATTTTTTATCTTTCAGGCGATGTGCTTTCGCCTGTTCAACACAATGAATATCGAATATCGAATCACGCTAAAGACGTGATCTAAAGTCAAGAATATCGAACAGCAGAAGTTTTCTAGCGCATTAAAAATCCCTCTTTCACTTCGATATTCTGCGGTTCCTTGTTCGACTCGGCTGCTTTCGACATGAGGTCAGGCCCCGAGCATGCCGAGGGGAGCTCATCGCAGGCCGTTTCGAAATGCTCGAACATCGCGGCAAGATGCCGCTCCCACATTTTTTTGTTAGAATATTACAAAAGAGCAATATGAGGTTTTAGAAAGAGTGGGAGTGGCTTCCAGCCACGAGGTGTACGTGTACGCTCCGCTTTTGAACCAAATCACGCCTTGTTGAACACATTAATTTCTAAAATCAGGACGTGAAATCCCGCCACCTGGCGGGGCCCTTGAACAAAAGCTAAATTTTTAAAACCACTTTTACACTCTAAATAATCAAATGATAATTAAGAATAAATGCAGAATGGATTGAAATCCATGACATATAACTCAAAAGAGACGGTGCCGAGTCGGTTTTTGAAAGTAGTGGAAAAGTGGGGCGATACAAAAGAGCAATATGAGGTTTTAGAAAGAGTGGGAGTGGCTTCCAGCCACGAGGTGTACGTGTACGCTCCGCTTTTGAACCAAATCACGCCTTGTTGC
>PVMS01021608.1_pt1 | contig 11015 bp, 5 predicted proteins | sample 1853461 | NCBI WGS metagenome assembly PVMS01 (sample SAMN08582032, study PRJNA380276) | Marine sediment metagenome, whole genome shotgun sequencing project. | isolation source: ocean sediment barecode stripped | collected 2017
CCGATGGATAGCGACTGGCGGTGATGCCCTCGGGAATGCGCGATAGATCGAAATGGGTCGCCCGCTGCAGCGCGTAGGCGTATTGCAGCGTGATCAACACCGAGTGGCCGTCTTTTCCACCAGGGGCCATGCCGCCACCGCCCCATTCATCTGCCCAGTCGGCAAATGGCCAGAACGGCAACGGGCCAACCAGCCCGGTCTCATCGACCTTGTCTTCGAACCAGGTCAAAACGCTCGCAACACCAGGCATCATGCCGCGAACATATGAATCATCGTCTCGATGCATCCAGTAGTCGTGGACCATGGCCACCCAGAATAGCGAGAACGTTGGAATGTATTGTCCGAGATCCGATGGATAGCGACTGGCCGTGATGCCCTCGGGAATGCGCGATAGATCGAAATGGGTCAATGCTTGCCGCATCAGGCGATCGTCACCACTCATGTAAAGTGACAGCAGCGCCTGCAAACGGGTATCACCAATGTATTGAAGCTGTTCGTAATATGGCGTGTCGAAGTAGGTTTCCCAGGCACACAGCCGTAAGACTCGCCAGTTGATCTCCCACATGTCTTCGAGCCAGGGAACATCACTCTTGAATTTGGCATTCAGCGAATACGGGTAGGCTGTATACAAGCCACCGACGTCTTGAATCTCAAGAGGCTCGTCGCCGGTCTCGATGTTCAACTCAACGTAGCGGTATGTTCGAAACCACAATGTCTGAAACTCACGATTTTCACCGCCGGCAATCTGAAAATGATCGACAATGCCGGATATTTTCTTGCCTTCAATCTCATCCCGGTGACCCTTGATGCCGTTTTCGTCTTTCAGGGCTTCAGCGTAGGTAACGGCAATGCGACTGCCTGCGCCGCCACTGGTTTCCATCCTGAAATAAGCGTTGGTTAGGTGCGATTGATCGAGCAACACCGTGGCTTTCGTGTTGGACGGGACGACCAGCGTGCCATTGTTCTCCAGGAATTTCCCGTCTGTCGTAATGCCCTCGGTCCGGCGGACCGACTCGAAACGCACCGGGTGTTCGTCCATCGCAGGAATCGAGCGCGGCACCAACTGCCAGCCGCCTGCATTAAATGGAAAACTTCCCCGGTCTCTTACGACTCGAACGATCTCGGCGTCGGGCCAGGAAGAGTCGTCGAAGTCAGATTGCTGCCATCCCCAGGGATACTGACTTGCATCAAGCAACTCGCCCGGCGGACTCGCGTAATAACCGCCGACCTGCTCTCGGGTCACGGGCAGCGCCGCATAAGCACTGTTCGCGTAGGACTTCCACGCCGTCGTACCGGTGTCGATGAGCGTCTCCTCAGCGGATGCGCCACGAATCAGAAACCCGGTTCGAAAACTGTGCTGAGCGACAGGTTTGTGCTCGCCCCAGTGCCACACGACGGCGGCAATGTCGTTGCTGCCTTCGCGAAGAAAAGGCGCGAGATCAATTTCCTCATAACGCCAGTGCATCACATCCGAGCGCTGCGGCCCCGCGATCACCGACACACTGTTCACGTAGAGGCGATAGCGGTTGTCCGCGGAGACGTGAACGTTGAAATGCTCCGGTGCTGCCTCCAGCTCGACAGTCTTGCGAAAATGATAGACGCCGTACTCGTGCCCCGAAATATCCGGGTGCGTAATCCAGCTCGCATCCTCTGCTTCCTGCGCCTGCAGGTTGACCGTTGCCAGCAACAAAGCGCTGGTGATTACGAGAAAGGTTTTACAATAGGGACGTGCTATTCCTGGGTGAAAGGTAATCATTGCGGATTACACATTGACCTCTTGCACACCGCCACCCTTGCGACTTTTCTCAATCCTGAAGCCCATAACGTGACTCTCAACGGACGCAGTTACGGTACTGGTTAACAACGACTCGTCGCGGTGATAAACCGCGCGCAACAGATCGCTGACGAAACGATAGTCGCCGCCGCCGTGGCCACTGTCTTCATACCCTTTGACATCCGAAACTGAAATGTCCCAAGTGAAAGACTTCCTACCAGGAAGGCCTGGTAACCTGTTCGTCATGTAGTCGGTGTAGGTGAATGTGTCCATATCGCCGACCAGGTCACCTTTTGTACCCATCAGGCGGGTACGTCGTCCGTGATAGCTGGTGAAACCGTCCATATTGAATGTGGCCGTCGCACCGCTGCGGAATTCCATCGCACAGGCAAGGTGTTCAGGCTGGTCGTTTTCCATCTTGAACGCGCAACGACCATAGTTCGTGGTTTTGAGCGAATGCAGGATTTTCTTCTCGAGTTGCTCCATCTCCGCCGAGCCTGCCGAGATTTTCGAGAGGTCGGGAACCACTGGCATGATTGCATAGAGTCGCTCTTTGTCGCGCAGGTACATCTTCTTTGCAGAATATGCACAGCCCTCCTCGACGGCACAATCCAGACAACGGTCACCGCTGCCTTCCGGCGCATTTTCGCGCTTATAAAATGACAAGCCGCCGAAGGCCGTAATCTTGTCGCAGGGCTCATCGATGATCCAGCGTATGATGTCCAGATCGTGGCAGCTTTTCGCAAGGATAATTGGTGTTGTTGCCGCCGAGTCGTGCCAATTGCCACGGACATAAGAATGAATCATGTGGCGCCACTCGATCGGCTCCATGTGTTGAATATTGATTATCCGACCCAGCTTGCCGGACTGAACGATCTTCCGCATATCGATAAAGTACGGCGCATAGCGAAGTACATGGGCAATGCCGACCACGCGCCCCGTCTCCTGCTGCACCTTCAGGATTTCACGACACTCTGCTTCGCTTTGCGCCATGGGTTTTTCGAGCAGTACGTCATAACCAAGCCGCATAGCCTGAATACACGGTTCGTGCTGCAGATCATCGGGCATCGAAACAATCACCATGTCGGCAAACTTGGGCCGCTTCAGGACATGCTCCCAGGTCACAAAGGGATTTTCATCAGGAATATTGTGCGTCATCGCATGATGGTCATTGCGCTCATCGATAGGCTCTGCGACACCGACGATTTTGAGTTCGTCGGGGTACTGGACCGCGTATTCGCCGTACAACGTGCCGCGATTGCCAGCGCCCAGCGTAATCGCGGTCAACGGACGGTCGAATTTATTGATTGAGTCTTTGCCATCGGCAGCTTTTGCCCTGCTGTTGGACGCGGTGAGTACGACTGCCCCACCCGCGACGATGCCGAGGCGTATGAGGGCTTCCCTACGCGAAATTTTTTCAATCATTCTTGCTCTCCCGAACTGTCGTCATAAAAAGCTCGCAGTTCATTCAATTTCTGATGCAGTTCCTGACGAAACCCTTTGTATTCAGGATCATCGTAAATGTTTCGCATTTCGCTGGGGTCGTTTCGCAAGTCGTACATTTCCCAGTGGTCCATCCCGACGTCCTTGAACCGTATCAACTTGTGCGTCCGGGTACGAACGCCGTATTGTTTGGCAACGTTGTGTGTTTTCTCGATGCCTTCATAGTAATGATAGTAGAGTTCTTCCCGCTGCAGGCCCTCTGTCGCGCCAGTCAGCAGCCCTTTTAGAGAAAGGCCTTGAATATCAGCCGGTACGGGCACTCCTGCGAAATCGAGTAGCGTCGGCGCGTAGTCGATGTTCTGCACCATTTCTGTAACCGTTTGACCGGGTTCGATGCCGGCCGGGTATCGAACCACCAACGGTGTTCGCATGCTCTCCTCGTACATGTAGCGCTTGTCGAACCAGCCATGCTCGCCGAGGTAAAAGCCCTGGTCTGACGTATACACAACGATTGTATTGTCAGCCAGGCCCGCCTCATCGAGATAGTCCAGTACGCGCCCTATATTGCGGTCCATCGAATGCACGGTCCCAAGGTATTCATGCATGTAGCGCCGATACTTCCACTCAAGCAGTGCCTTTGCATCATGCTTTACGGATTGATATTCCTTATTGGCCTCTGTGTAATAGGCGTCCCACTTGGCCTTCTGCTCATCGGACATGCGGCCGTAGAATTTAGATGTCCAATACTCGGCCCAACCATCGGACATGTCCTCCAGGTCGCCCTCGTACTCATGCTGTTCAAGCTTGAGGTCGTAGGACAGATACATGTCGTCTATTTCCAGCTCCTGGGCAGCGGCGCCCGGGCGTCCTTCATAAGTGTCGTAGAAATTGTCAGGCACTTCGAAGCCCGACGTCTCGATCTCGCCTAACTCATCAACGTCTGGCATCCAGTTTCGATGCGGTGCCTTGTGGTTGTAGATCAGGAGAAACGGCTTTGAGTCGTCCCTGTTCTGCAGAAAGTCCAGGGCCAGGTCGGTGGTCCGAGTCGTGACATAGTCACCGTCGTAGCGGTTCTCCAGCTCGACTTTGACGACCTCGCCCGAATCGTCCTCGACCGCGACCTCCCTCGTCAGTTCCGAGGCAACATTCGTGATGAACTCGGGCGAGTAATACTGCCCCTGCCCGCGCAGGATCTCCCAATAGTCGAATCCGACCGGCGTCGTGCGCAGGTGCCATTTGCCGACGACCGCGGTCTCGTAACCCGCCTGTTGCAGATACAGTGGATAGGTCGGCTGGCTACCGTCGAACCGATCATGGTTGTCTCGGAAGCCGTTCTTGTGGCTGTGTTTGCCGGTCAGCATGATTGCCCGCGATGGGCCACAGATTGAATTCGCAACAAACGACTCTCTGAAGATTACGCCCTCATCAGCTATCCGGTCGATATTAGGAGTGTTTATCAACGTACTTCCGTAGGCGCTGATCGCCCGTTCGGTATGGTCATCGGACATGATAAACAGGATGTTGGGCCGGGCGTCCGCATCGTCCGGTGTCCAATCCGTCGCAGATTCGGTCGTACAGCCCACGATCAACGCCGCGAACGCTATGAGCGTCGCCGGGACGCAGACTCTTCTGCTGGCAATGTCTCGCAAAGTGGGGCCCACGGAACCTGTGCTACATAGGAACGATCAATTATGATTAAATATGTTCATTACTGAGCGAAAAGTCAATCAATTGCCGAAACAATCGGCGGAGACCAGAGGCTTGTGCGGAACAACCGAAATATGAATGAAAAAAGAGTCGCCTTGCGCCTGTTCTGCCTACTGTTGATTGCCACATTAGCGGGCTGTGATCGGCACGAAGAAAGGCACACCTTTGTCTACACCATTGCCGAGAAGCCAACCGCCTACCAGGAAGCCGATCGACTGGGCATCTGGTTTCCTGCCTCTGATTTCGATCCTCTTGGATTGTATCTTCCTCCTGATCAGTCGATTGAAATCGTTGTAAAAAATATCAAGGGCGATTCTCAACCCAGGCTATTGGTAGGTACCTACTCCAGATACAAGTATGAAGATGTGCCTACGGTGTATGAGCTCTCCGCAGGAAACAACACGATTAGTGATTCGACGGGAGGCTTGCTCTACCTGCAATTCGTAACCGAAGAGGTTCCATCCGGAGTGGTTGAAGTATCCGTCTACGGAGGGCGTCCGATTCCCTCCTATGTTTTGGGGGAGTCGACACACGAAACGTGGTTGGAAAAACTGGCCACGATGACCTATGAAGACGTTCAATTTGTCAGCAACAGAACTTTCGTTGTCGTAAGCAAAGCAACCGCTTTGCAATACAAAGATGAGGATCAGGATTCCATGTTAACGACACTGGACAGGGTCTCCGATATAGCGGACTACATCAGTGGGATTGATGGTTCATCTGATCTTCACAAACCCAATGCGCACAAGATTCTTATCACTGAACTAACTGAAAGGGATCTCGATTTCGGTCTTGCTGCGGAAGAGCACCGCATATTGGTGCCAACAAAATCTCTTAAAAACATTATGGACCCTGCCCACGCCTCTTCGGCCGCCTGGGGTCTGTGGCACGAAATGGGGCACCACCGCCAGGCTTTGAACTGGGATTGGGATGAAATCGATGAGGTTACCGTCAACATCTACTCCCTCGCATGCTTGTATGAATTTGACGGAACGATTACCTGGCTGAAGGGCAAACAGGTTTGGGACACTGTCGCTGAGTACCTCAAATCGCCGATTGACGAACGAAACTTCAACACGGATAAGACGATCGGCGGTAACGGACGGTTGGCGATGTTTCGTCAGCTCTGGATGGCCTTCGGTGACGAGTTCTATATCAAGGTTCATCAACTGGCCCGGGAAGACAACGCAAAGCCTGAGCCCAGAATAAAGGCGAGAGACCTGGATACCGAAAACCAGATGGCCAACTTCATGGTGTTGGCGTCTCAAGCCAGTGGGTACGACTTGACGAGATTCTTCAGGGAATGGGGTTTCGTACTCTCTCAAGAAGATTATGATGCGCTGAGCGCACTGAACTTGCCGGCCCCCGTAATTGATCTGATCTCACTGAGAGAATAGACCGGCGAGGCAATTCCATGACGATCAGGACAGGCCTACATTGGATAGTGTGCGTGACTTCGGTTTTCGCTCTTTCCGCCTGTGATCGCGTAGCTAACGATGCTATGCACAGACCCAACATCCTGTTCATCATGGTCGATGACCTGCGGCCGCAATTCGCCGCCTACGGTCGTAGCGGCATGGCTACGCCCACTCTGGATCGACTGGCGAAAGAAGGCGTTGTATTCAAGCGCGCCTTCGTCAATGTCCCGGTTTGTGGCGCGTCGCGGGCAAGCGTGTTGACCGGGCTTCGTCCCACAGCAACGCGCTTCGTCAATTTTCTTGCTCGCGCCGACCAGGATGCACCGGGCATCGCAACGCTGCCGGCCCATTTGAAGACCGCAGGCTACACGACGCTCAGTCTCGGCAAGGTTCTGCACGTAGAAGCAGACAGCAGCGATGCCTGGTCCCGACCGCCATGGCGCCCTGACCAGGATGCGGCCGTTCGCGCGGCGACCAGCCCGCGCAACTATCTCGACCCTGCCAATATCGCGGCGGACAGGGACGAAGAGACAGAGCGCGGTGCGCCGTTCGAACGAGCGGACGTACCGGACAATGCCTACTTCGACGGCATGATCGCCGAACAGGCGCTCGGGGAACTGGATGCGCTGAGCGAGAGCAACGCCCCGTTCTTCCTAGCGGTCGGGTTCATGAAACCGCACTTGCCGTTCAATGCGCCGGCAAAATACTGGGACCTGTATGATCCGGCAGCGATTTCGCTGGCCGCTTTTGACCGTATGCCGACGGGCGCACCGAAGGAGGCGTATCACAATTGGGGGGAACTCAGAAATTATCGCGGCATCCCCGAGGCACCTGATCCGGTTTCAAGCGAGATGGCACGTAAGCTGCGCCACGGCTATTACGCCGCTACAAGCTATGCGGACTCCCAGATTGGCAAACTGCTGCAGGCTCTTGACGACCTGAAGCTGGCCGATAATACGATCGTCGTCCTGATCGGCGACCACGGCTGGAGTCTTGGTGAACACGGCCTGTGGGCCAAGCACTCGCCCTTCAATGTCGCCACACACACGCCCTTGATCGTCAGGGCACCGGGAGTTGCACCGGGCGAAGCGAACGGCCTTGTCGAATTTGTCGATATCTATCCGACACTGTTAGCCATGACCGGAATCCAGCCACCTGATCATCTGCAGGGCGCCAGCATGATCGATCTGCTCAAGGACCCGGCAAGCCCGGGCAAGATGGCGGTCTTCCCGCGCTGGCAAAAGGCCGAAAACGTCCGGACTGACCGTTACTCGTACACTGAGTTTCGAAACCCGGAGGGCGAGTTTGTTTCCCACATGCTTTACGACAGCGTGAATGATAGTGGCGAAACGGTAAACCTGGCTGACCAGCCAGGCTATGCCACGGTTATCACCGAGCTTCGACGGCTCATCGCCGAAAATATCGAAGACCGGGGAGGCTTCTAAAGAATCGGAATTGGAATGTTTGAAGGAAATCTCAATATGACTAAGTTGAAATTGTGCCTGGCTTTCGCTGTGGCAATTCTTTTCGAAGGCACAGCTTTCGCAGACGTGAAACTCCCGGCGATAGTTTCTTCCAACATGGTGCTACAACGTGACACGACCATTACTTTGTGGGGTTGGGCAGATGCGGAGGAGGAGATTTCCATTTCCTCATCCTGGTTGGACGAACCTGTCAGGACAAGCGCTGACGCATCGGGAAAGTGGCAGGTAGAAGCTAAAACGACCAATAGCCTGGACCCTCAAACGATTGAAATCAAAAGCAAAAACTCTGACATTCTTTTGGAAAACGTTCTATTCGGAGAGGTTTGGCTGACCTCGGGACAATCGAATATGGAGCAGTCCGTGCAGGGATATGTTGGACAGCCAACATTCGGATCTCAGGAGGCAATAGTCCATGCCGCTAACGATAATTTGAGGCTATTCACAGTAGCGCGAGAAGCTGACACCACTCCAAGAGAAGATATGGGTGTTCATACTGGCTGGCAATCTGCCACACCAGCAAGCGTCAAAAACTTTAGTGCCGTTTCTTATTTCTACGGGCAACAATTGCAACAGATACTGGATGTACCTGTTGGCATGATTCACTCCTCGTGGGGCGGTAGCCTCGTAGAAGCCTGGATGAGCAAGGAATCATTAAGTCCCATCAAAGAAATTGATCTGACAGGAATCGATCTTCAACGCGGCAATCGATTTCCGACCGTGCTATTTAACGCGATGATAAATCCGTTGATTCCATACACCATTAAGGGAGCCTTGTGGTATCAGGGAGAGTCCAATGCAAGTCGACCTGAGGAATACAAGAAGCTTTTTCCTGCCATGGTTAGAGACTGGCGCACTCGTTGGGGAATAGGAGATTTTCCGTTCTACTATGTCCAGATCGCTCCTTATCAATATGACTGGGATGATTCGGATAAGGCAGAAGAAGATCACCTGATAGCTCAAATGCGAGAATCGCAACAACAGTGCCTGGAACTAATCCCGAACTCGGGCATGGCCGTCCTGATGGACATCGGCAACGAATCAGTCATTCATCCCCCGGTAAAGACAGAAGTCGCCAATCGATTGCTCTACAACGCCCTCAATAAGACGTATGGCTATAAGGCGGTAGATTTTTCAGGGCCAGTGTATGACGCGATGGAAATCATAGATGACAGCATCTATGTGACCTTCCAACATGCAGATCGAGGCTTGTACAGCAACGGTGACTCGCATAACTGGGAGATAGCTGGTGCAGACAAGGTATTTTACCCGGCGCTTGCCACCAATGATCGACGAGGAATCACTGTCAGAAGTGAGAAAGTCAAAGAACCTGTAGCAGTACGTTACGCGTGGCGCAGTTGGGCCGTAGGAAGTCTGTACGGCACCAATATGCTACCCGCCTCTTCTTTCAGAACGGATGATTGGAATGATGCCACGCGGTTTGAAGAGCCGTCTGCGAGAGAGAAAAATTGATGCGCGTAATATTATTTGCCCTACTGGCACTCTTCTCTGCCTGCACATCGGAACAAACCGGTACGGATCACGACCCCACTGCTCCGTCTCTCATTCCGCCGGGAATCGCGTCTGAAATCGAAAGACCATTTATCTGGGTCAAGGCAGCGGACAAGCCGGCAATTCTGAAAAAAATCAAAGAGCAACCCTGGGCCGAGTCGTTGTTTGTGGAACTGCGTGCACGGGCTGACGCGGCTGCGCCGGTAACAATGGCTGAGCGTCGGGAGAAGCTGATGGCCCTACCGCTGGTCTGGTCTGAGAGCGAAGACAACCCACCGACACTGGTGGTCTTCCCGCGCGAAAATCCCTTTGCCGACGGCCGTCAAGACCAGGCGACCGCCATAACAAAAGGCCTGCAGGACGGTATCGACTGTGGAGTACTGTTTTACCTGACTGGTCAGGAAAATTATGCGCAGTGCGCCGCCGATATTCTGTTCACTTTCGTTAATGCTCTTGGACAGATTGAGGCGAACAGAGACTACACAACGAATGGCGGTTGGTTATACCAGGGCGATCACCTGCGTGAGGTACGCATTGTCAGTGCCCAACTGCCAATCATCTATGATTTTGTTCAGCCCTGGTTGAAGGAAGGCGGGACGACGTACGATATGGCAAGTGGCGAGCTGCGCGCCTTTGATTTTGAGGCCATGCAGGAAATCTTCCGGACCTACATCTGGCTCGCGCTTAATCATGGGCTGTACGATTCGAACTGGCCGGCGCTGGAGTCACCCGGCCTCGTTAACAACATCCTCGCGCTGGATGACGCAGAAGAGAGAGCCGACACGCTACCCTATTACCTTAGCAAGAATACGGAACACAAATTCGAGCACTGGTCACGAGGCCAACCGTCGCTTGAGCGCATTACCCAGAAATTCAAAAAACCTGGCGACGTCTGGCCAGAGTCGCTGGGCTATTCAGTCCACGTGGCCAGCAACCTTATTTACGTCATGACTGTGTTCGACCGGCTTTATCCGGACCTCGGCCTTGGCAAGCGCTACCGCAATATTCCCGCGGCGTTGAATTCCTATTACAACCTTCGCTTCCCCAACGGGGATACACCGTACATTGGCGACGGCAGTCGCCGCCAACATGTGGGTTTCGACACCTATGAAATGGCGCTGCAACTCGCCGTGCTTAACGACAATGCGGACCACACGGAGACATTCGCCGACCTGCTTGCGGCCAGCATGGAGAGCGGCCTGTATGACCGTGCGGCCCTCGCCCCCAGAAGTTATGCCTGGAGCGTCTATCTCACACCGCTGCACTTACTCTGGTCGCTCGATGATCCGGATGGCGATGAGAACAGCGATGCCGCACCGCCGCATCCGCGTAGCAACCATCTGCCCCACGCCGGCCTCTACATTCAACGCAATGTCAGCGACACCCAGCCGGTAAAAGACAGCCTGATGGCCTACGTCGCGGGCGGCAGCTATATCCACGGCCATGCGTCCGGTATGGAGATGGAACTCTATGGACAAGGCCACGTACTCGGCATCAACAGCGGCAATTCAACGTATGGCACGGCGATACACGAAAACTACTATCGCTTGTTCGCTGCCAAGAATACGGTCATCAGCAATGGCGCTTCTGCATCAAGCAGCGGGTGGATCGAACTTGGCATTAACAAGGTCGCTAAGGTCGCAATGGAGCCCGCGCCGAACCAGGCCGCCGTCTCACCCA
>PVMS01033522.1_pt1 | contig 11015 bp, 11 predicted proteins | sample 1853461 | NCBI WGS metagenome assembly PVMS01 (sample SAMN08582032, study PRJNA380276) | Marine sediment metagenome, whole genome shotgun sequencing project. | isolation source: ocean sediment barecode stripped | collected 2017
CGAAATGACAAGATTAAGTTTTCTGTTTCTTTTTCTTCTCTGTCGGGAACAGAATGTTATTCAATATTAATCTGTAACCAGGTGAGTTTTTATACAGACTTAATTCCGTCTGTGGATCATTTACTGCATGCCTGTAATCTTCCGGATCGTGACCTCCGTAAAAAGTAAATGTTCCTCTGCCAAACTTTCCATGAATATACTTTACTTGATCAGCACCGGCTCTCTCGGCGAGTATAATTACAGAGTTTTTAATTTTACTTTTTCTGAACATTGTCGTCTGTCCCATAAATCCTTTTACAACATTAACATGGTTTTGAGTAAGCATTGTTGGAACCGGATCAAATTTGGCGGAAAAATCAAAAAGTGAAAAATAATCATTCTTCTCAGTACCAATTTCATTTAATTGAATATCAATATCACTGTATTCGTAAACCATTGGATTCATTTCCAAATTAAATTTCTCAAAAGCCAGCGAATTGTTAAAATCTAATTTAGCTTGAGCATTTTGGTCTGGCGCATCACCGTCAAACATCTTATCAGCAATATCAACTTGATCGGCAACCAAAGCAATGTCGTAACTATCAGTAGCAGAGCACATTGCAAATAAAAATCCTCCTTGGCCAATATAGCTTTTAATTGTTTTTACAACTTCCTTCTCCATTTCAGAAACCTTTTTGTATCCAAACTTTGCGGCCTCATTTTCATAAAGAAGTTGATTTTCTTGATACCACCTCGCTCCTCTATAACTTGAATAGAACTTACCAAACTGCCCCGTAAAATCTTCATGATGCAAATGAAGCCAATCATAATCGCTTAGTTTACCTGTTAATATTTCTTTAATCCAAATTTTGTCATACTCAACTTCAGCATATTCCATAGCAAGAGTTACGGCATCATCCCAAGGTTGAAAACCCGGTGGAACATAAACAGCAATTTCCGGAGCTTTCTCTAAGCGAACTACATCCATGTTTTGGTCATCACTTTGGACAAACGAATAGATATCAACCAACTCAATATTGTCTAAAAGTTTATAATCAACATTCCTAATTCTACAATCCATTACAACTCTATCAGAATAATCCAGCATGAAGGAACCGCCTTTGTAATTTAAAAGCCAATCAGCTTTTAGCCCTCTTTTCAAAGCATTAAAAGTTATTCCATAAGCTTTAAGGTGATCAGATTGAGTAAGATCCATTGGAATAAATATTTTGGATTGGGTAAATATTAAATTTGGAATAATTATTAATAATAAGAATATTTTTTTCATTGATAAAATTTCCTTGTTGTCACAATGCGTATCGTGATCATTGCTATATATTAGTCCTAAAATAGTTAATGACTTCAAAAACATAAAATACAATATCTATAATGTTGAATTATACATTAAGTCTGATAAAAAGTTTATTGTTTGTGAAAAAAAATCTATTCTAGTTAGCCAAAAGTGGAAACTACATTACATAACTTCTTAAATAATTTGATTAGTTTAAAATAATGAAAATAATATTTGTATATAATGCCAATAGCGGTGTTGCTAATTCTATTTTGGATATCGGGCATAAATTATTAAGCCCAAAGACATACGAGTGCAATTTATGTAATCTAACTTTTGGTGTTCTTACAGAAAGAGATGAATGGAAAAAATTCCGCGAATCATTTAAAGATGAATTAGAGTTTTTACATAAGGATGAATTCGAAAAAAAGTATAAAGAAATAAGAGAATATCCAATTATTCTAAGAATAGATGACTCTGATAAATTTGATGAATTGATAAGCAAAGATAGTTTAAATAAAATAAAAACCATAACCGATTTAATTGATTTTTTGCATGTGAAGGTGGTAGAATTTTACAAAAAAAAGCCCAACTAGAGAGTCGGGCTTCTTAAATTTATTTATTATCCTACTTAAGCAGACTTTCTATCAGCTTCGTAATAGATCGGATCAGCCCCGTTGTCTACTGTATCTTTTGTAATCAGGCACTTATCAACATTATCCATATTAGGCAATTCATACATTATATCCAGCAAAGCATTTTCAACAATAGATCGTAATGCTCTTGCACCGGTTTTTCTTTCTATCGCTTTAGCTACTATGGAATCTATTGCAAGTTTATCAAATTCTAACTCGACTCCTTCCATCATAAATAATTTTTTGAATTGCTTTAGGATTGCATTTTTCGGCTCAGTTAAAATATTTTTAAGAGCCTCTTCATTTAATGAATGCATTGGGGCAATAATTGGAATTCTACCAATTAACTCTGGGATTAAACCAAACTTTAATAAATCTTCAGGTTGCACCATTGAGTATAACTCATCTTTAACAACTTCTTTTTCATCTTGCTGACTGGTAGAAAAACCGATAGTATTTTTATTCAATCTAGTTGATACTATTTGTTCAACTCCATCAAAAGCACCCCCAAGAATGAAGAGAATATTTTTAGTGTTAATATTTATTAAACTTTGTTCTGGATGTTTCCTTCCACCTCTTGGAGGAACACCGGCAACAGTACCCTCTAATATTTTTAGTAAAGCCTGTTGAACACCTTCCCCGGAAACATCTCGGGTTATAGATGCACTTTCACTCTTTCTGGCAATTTTATCAATCTCATCAATGTAAATTATACCTTTCTGAGCTTTTTCTAAGTTGTAATCGGCAGCTTGAAGTAAACGAACTAAAATTGTTTCAACATCATCACCTACATAACCGGCTTCCGTTAATGTTGTCGCATCGGCAATTGCAAATGGAACATCTAAAATTCCCGCTAATGTTTTACCAATTAAAGTCTTACCAACACCCGTAGAACCAATAAGCATAATATTGCTCTTATCAATTTCTATATCATCAAACTCAAAAAGAGAGGCACTGGAATTGATTCTTTTATAGTGATTATAGACCGCAACCGAAATAACTTTTTTTGCATTATCCTGTCCTATTACATGTTCATCTATACTTTTCTTGATCATGTCCGGTGTTAAAGATGCCGGAGAAGTATCCATATTATTATATGCAGCCAGATTATTTTTTAAAATATCGACACTTGTTTTAACACAAATATCACAGATATAAACCTCTGGTCCCGCAACCATGCTTGCTACTTCATTTCCATCTCTTCCACAAAAAGAACATTTAACTGTTTTATGATCGTGTGCATCACTCATATATTACTCTTAACCCCCACATTAATTTCATAAATAATTTTTCTTGCTTTATTGTAATAGATTGAATTAGGATACTCATCAAAAATTCTTGTTAATGAAGCAAGAGCTTTGTTTCCATTATTCAAACCATAATAATAATTTGACCCCAATAAGTATAAAAACCTATCCTTATAGATGTTATCTTCGTCACAATTTGAAACTTCCTCCAAAAAGATAATAGCTTCTTGGTAATTATTCAATGCTAATTGTAACTCAATATATCTTAAAGCAGCAAAATCTTTCAGTAAAAATAAGCTTTTATCATCAGCTAATTTCTTAAATTCAGTTGCTGCTTCATTAAATTTTTTCTTCTCAATTAGATAATCGGCATTTGAGAAGGAAAATAAATTGGTTGAGTCATTTTTAAATGTATTTAATAACAATGAATATTGAAGTGCATCGTTAACATTATTCTCTTTGGGGCTTTCAATTACTTTATTTAGCAGCCCAATAGATTTAGTAAATTCACCTTTCCACATTTTTGTTTTAGCCAAAAGAAAGTTCGATTTGCTTATTAATTCAGGTTTAGCCAACCTACTTTCCAACACTTTTACAAGATATTCTTCAGCAATAATAAAATTACCCCTTTCTAGAGCAACTTGGGCTAATCCAAAGTAAGCTACATCAATATATTGAAGACTTTTAACTTCCTTAGTAATTTTATTAAAAATACTATCCGCTTGCAATGGTAGACCAAGATTATCAAGATAAATTTTAGCCATTCTATATTCGGATTCTAATCCAACTTTACTGTCATGATATTTCTTTGAAAGACTACCATAAGCTATTAGCAAATCATAAAATTCTCCAGAACTATCTGCCGTTTTTATTACGAACGGTTTCCAGCTCTCTTTAATATTTGATTTATTGTTTAAATCAGCTTCAAGAGAACGTGTATAACCGATTTCAGATTCAGAAAATAGTGCTGATTTAGGGTAGTCTGTAATTATTTTTTTATATGCTAATGCTGCAATTTTATAATCTCTAATTCTTGTAGATTGCTGTGCAAAAGCGAAAATTGCGGATCCATTCCTAGTGGTTTCCTCTTCAATTTGAACTACAGTTTTTAAAGCATTTTCTTTGTTATTTGTTCTTGTATATAAATCCGCTAATAATTGAAGAAGAAGAATATTTTCATCATCCTCATAAAGCTCTTCTACAGTTCTTAATGTTATCAAAGTAGCTTGATTTGCATTAACATAGCTAATAATTCTATTCTTTATAAGACTTAACTGTTTTGGTTTCTGAATTAAAATTTTGCAATATTCTTTTGTAGCCTCTCCATATTTCATTGTTAAAGAATAATAATTCGCAATGTCATAAGAAAAAATAGTCTTATCTTTAGATACTTCATTTCCCTTCTTTAAAACTTCAATTGCCCTATCAATTATACGATTTTCAAACATGTAATTAGCAATTGTCCTATAAGCAAATGCGTTATTAGGCTCTAACTCTAGTGCATTATTCCATATTTTCGTCGCTTTCTGTTCATTTCCTTTTAAAAAATAAACTGAACCCAGGTCTCCGTATAAGCTCACTTTATTATTACTAATTTTAATCTGCTTTAGAATTAATTCCAGGGATTCTTGATACTTTTTTTGACTTATCAGGATTTTGTTTAGTGATTGATAATATTGGTAATTATGAGGTTGTTTTCTGTGCAAGTCCAAATAAATCTTTTGAGCTTCTTCAACTTGGCCTCTTGCCAAAAAAGATTTAGCCAATCTATCTTGATTAGCTGCTTGGTTATTTTGAGATAATGATTGTCCTGATAAAACTAACAAAGTAGATATAAACAATAACAATATTTTTACAATTGAATTTATCAATCGATCATCTTCAAATATTTTTCGTCAAAAATATTGCCTACGTTTAGAATTGAATTAGGGTCAAGTGTCTTTTTTAGTTTAGCCATTTGTAATATATTTTTCTCACCAAACATTTCCAGCAAATACCTTGTTTTTAATTTTCCTATACCATGTTCAGCAGAAATTGTTCCGCCCAAATCGACGGACTTTGTGCAAATTTCACCATAAAGTTCTCGACACAATTCTAATTCATCATGATTTTTAGGCAGCATATTAAAATGTAAATGTGAATTCCCAATGTGGCCATAAACTACATAGTCTAAACTATTATTTTTAATTAACTGAGTTGTATAGGAGTAAAATTCCTCAAACTTATCATCAGGAACTGCCGTATCTGTACCAACCTTTACCAAACCTCTTTCAGATATAATATCGTTAACTTTCAACGCAATTTTATGCCGGAACTCCTTAAATTTCTTCTTCTCTTTTAAATCTAAAGCAAACCAAATGTTTTCAACATCTCCATAATGTTTTTCAATAACTTCCTCAATTAATAATAAAACATTTTCTTCATCTTTTTCTTCAATCTCTTGTTCAATCCAAACCGCACCATGAGTATCCGGAGGGATATTTGAATAATCCTCGCCTAGAAGATCAAGCGTGTTTTTATCAAAAAATTCAATTTCTCTAAGATCAATTTGAATATCACCATTATTTGGTTTCTCTCTCATTTCATTAACAAATGAAAATATATTTTCTTCACTATTGAAAAAAATAATCATAGATATCACATTACGCGGTAAATCTATTAACTTTAATTTGATTTGAGTTATCATTCCTAATGTACCTTCTGCACCAATAAAAAGATCAATCAAATCCATATTGGGTTTGCAAAAGTACCCAGCCGAATGTTTTACTTCCGGCATTTTATAATTTGGGATTGGTAATTTAAGATTATCTCTATTATTCAACTTAATTTCTATCAAATTACTATCAACAATATATTCTCCTCTTTTTATTTGAAGTTTTTCTCCAGATGGTAAAATCATTCTAATTTCGTCAACATAATTTCTTGTTGAACCGTATTTAAAAGTTCTTGCACCAGAAGCATTATTTGCAACCGTTCCACCAATGCTACAATTAGTCTCAGTTGGATCAGGAGGGTAAAAAAGATTCTCTTTCTCAACTTCATTCTGAAAATTAAATAATAATACTACTGGTTGAACAACAGAAAATTTAGAACTACGGTCAATTGAAAGTATTCTATTTAATTTCTCAGTGGAAACTAGTATTCCTTCACTTGGAACACTTCCTCCGGTAAGACCGGTTCTCCCAGCAGAAATTGTAACCTTTTGACCTAATTCATTTGCTTGTTTAATTAATTCACTCACCTCTTCTTCGTTTTCTGGAAAACACACTTTCTGGCAATCACCTTTAATATTGGCTGCATCTTCTAGATAGGATTCAAAATCAGATTTGTCGGTTTTAACTATCATTTCATCAACTTATATTTCTATGTTATGCTTTTGCATAATTTCAGTCCAAGTAGCAAGGTCCAACTCCTCGGATTCATCAATGAGCATTATAGGAATATCATCCTCGATTCTATATCTTCGCCTTGTTTCTTTATCGACTGATACCAGAAATTCACCATCCAGCACAATATCAGCTTTTGTCTCCGGACAACATAGAATATCCAATAAATCTTTACTTATCATCGTTACTCCTTTGGTTGAATAAGAATAAAATATTAGTAATTTTAAGAACTATTATACAAAATATGAAGCCAAATTGTTAGATCGTATATTTATAAGTTTACCAACACTAGAAACAGAAAGATTAATACTCAGAAAGTTACTATACTCTGATAAAAATGATATTTTTTCATACGCTCAAAACCCTAAAGTTGCTCAACATGTTTTGTGGGATGCACATCAGTCCAATTTTGATACTCTCGAATTTTTAAATATTGTATATGAAGCATATAATAAGAATAATGCTGCTCCTTGGGGAATACAACTTAAAAATGAGGATAAAATTATTGGGACTTCCGGATTTGTAAGTTGGGATAAAGAAAAAAAAGAAGCGGAAATTGGTTTTGCCTTGGCAGAAGAATATTGGAATAAAGGAATAATTACCGAAGCAAATATTGAAATTATAAAATTTGGATTCGAAAAAATGAAATTGAATAAGATTGTATCCAGATGTAAGCCGGAAAATATTGGCTCATATAAAGTACTTGAAAAATGCGGGTTTACATTCGATGGGGTAATAGAAAAACAAATAATAATTAAGGAAAAACCCGAAGACATGAAGGTTTATTCATATATATCTGACAACTATTTTAATAAGTGAAATATTTTTATTGCCATGACGAAAATAAAAGTTAAAATTTGTTGTATCTCAAGTATTGAAGAGGCTGAGCTAGCTATATCGTTAGGAGCTTCTGCAATTGGACTTGTATCTGAAATGCCAAGTGGTCCTGGTGTAATTGATGAAAATTTAATTACAGAAATTGCTAAATCCGTGCCGGATTATATTCACACATTTCTTTTAACAAGCAAACAGGATACTAAATCTATAATAGAGCAATTGGAGAGGTGCAAAACAAACACTGTACAGATTGTTGATAATTTAATTGATGGTACTTATTCTGATATCAGGTCTAAACTATCTCACATTCAAATTGTGCAAGTAATGCATGTTCAAGATGAAAGCAGTATTGAGGAAGCTGTTAACATCTCTAAAAATGTAGATGCAATTTTACTAGATTCCGGAAATCAAACTTTAAAAGTAAAAGAACTTGGTGGAACCGGCAAAACTCATGATTGGACAATAAGTAAAAAAATTGTGAAAGAAGTAGATGTTCCTGTATATCTCGCCGGAGGTATCAATTCAAATAATGCTATTGATGCTATTAAATCTGTAAATCCTTTCGGCCTTGATCTTTGCTCAAGTGTTAGAACCAATGGAAAACTTGATGAACTTAAATTAACTAATTTTTTTAATGTAGTAAATTCAATTTAAGGTAACATGAAAAAATTTGTAATTGTAATATTAGCAATTCTTTTATTTCTCTTTCTATTCTTTTTCTGGGGAGGTACCGTTTTCACAAAAATGAGTATCAATAGTAAGATTACTGATTTAAGAAATTCTGTAAATTTTACAGAAAAGAAAATATTTACCTATTCGGATTTAGATGATTATCCTAATTTAACTAAAAAATATTTTATCTCAGTTATTGCTGATAGCACTTACATCCCAAAATTTATTACAGTTGAACAAACTGCACAGTTTAAGACAGATATTAATTCTGATTGGATGCCCCTAAAAGCAACACAATATTTCACAACTGAAACACCAAATTTCCTATGGAACTCAGAGATGCAATCGTCAAAATTTTTCTGGGTAAATGCAATTGATAGTTACATAAATGGGAAAGGCAATATGGTAATAAAACTTAACTCAAGTATTACCATTGCAGATTCCTGGGGAATTGAGTTAGATAAAAGTGGTTTGTTCCGTTATATTTCGGAAGCTGTGCTTTTTCCAACTAAATTATTGCCTAGTAAAAATTTACTTTGGAATATTCTTGATACAAACATTGCGGAAATTAAATTTTCCGATGGTGATATTTCAGTAGTTGCAAAATTATATTTTAATTCTGAAAACAGAATCACCAAAATTGAAACCTATGATAAATATAGGGCTCTGGAAGAAGGATACAAGAAATCACTTTACACCATATATTTAATGGATTACAAAACTTTTGAAAATTCGTTTACCGTTCCAACATATATTGAAGTAGAATGGGATTTACCTAGTGGCAAATTTAAATACGGTAAGTTTACAATTAAGCAGATTAAATACGAATAACCAAATTCAATTTCAGTAACAAACTTCAATCAAAATATTATATCATTCATTTAATACACATTTTCCTCTTCTCCAAATTTGACAAAGCGATATTAAGTTGAACAGTACTTCACTAATTATTTAATAATTATTCGTAAATTTGAACTTTGTTATATAAAAAAGTAACCGCAATAATATATTTTAGGGAGATAAATAATGATAAGTAACTTCGGCAAAATACTCATTACTTTTTCACTAGGGATGGTTCTAATAATAGGATGTAAGCAAATGGATGAAAAACAAGTTGTTGGATTTGATTTAAGTAATATCGATTCTACAGTTACACCAAATGAAAATTTTTACGATTACTCTGTTGGAATTGGATTAAAAACAATCCGATTCCAGATGATCAAGTTAGATGGGGAGCCTTTAATTTGCTTATTGAAGAAACGAATGATCAGATAAAAACAATTATTGACTATGCAGTTACAAAAGTGGCTGAAGGAAATAAAAGCATTGCTGGCAAGGTCGGTACTTTTTACAAAGTTGGTATGGATACAACCGAAATAGAAGAATTAGGTGTTAAACCTTTAAGCGAGGAATTAGGAAGAATTAATTCAATAAAAAACAAAGAAGATTTGATAAAAGAAATTGCTCACATGCACAAATATTCATCAAGTCCATTATTTTTCTTCATGTCAACTGTTGATGCAAAAAATAGTGATTCGGTTATAACAGGAATATGGCAAGGTGGACTCGGACTTCCCGATAGAGATTATTATTTCAATAAAGATGAACGTTCTGAGGAAATTAGGACAAAGTATGTAGAACATGTTAAAAATATGTTTACTTTGATTGGTAACGAAAATAGCGAATTAGCCTCTAAATCAATTATGAAGTTTGAAACAAGACTTGCTAAAGCCTCAAATACAAAGCTTGAGAATAGAGATCCAAATGCAACATATAATAAATTAACAACCGATGAAATTGTAAAAGCTGGTACTGGATTTGCTTGGAAATTATATTTCGAAGAGATAGAAATTGGTGACCCAGGTGTGACTGATGTTGGGCAACCAAAATATATAACTGAAGTCGGCAAAATGGTGAATGATGTTTCCTTAGATGATTGGAAAACATATTTAACTTGGAATTTGGTCCGCTCCATGTCGCCTTATTTAAGTTCTAAATTTGTGGATGAACGATTCGAATTTACCGGTAAATTTCTTAGTGGACAAAAAGTTAATCAACCACGATGGAAAAGAGTTCAATCAACAGCAAGTGGAGCCTTGGGTGAAGCTATTGGGCAACTATATGCTGAAAAGTACTTCCCCCCAGAAGCTAAAGAAAAAGCAAAGAGTATTGTTGAAGCACTAAAGATTTCAATGAGAGAAAGTATTAAAGAATTGGACTGGATGACTGAAGAAACTAAAAAGGAAGCCCTAATTAAACTAGATGGATTTGGGGTAAAAATTGGTTATCCGGACAAATGGAAAGAATACACCGATCTTGAAATTTCCACTAATTCGTATGTTGAAAATGTAATGGCATCAAATTAGTTTGATCACAAGGAAACTTTATCAAAAATAAATCAACCGGTTCGCAAATGGGAATGGCCAATGACTCCTCAGACAGTAAATGCCGGCTACTCTCCAACCAAAAATGAAATTATTTTTCCAGCCGCTATTTTACAATCACCTTTCTTTAATCTGAATGTAGATGATGCTATAAATTATGGTGGTATGGGTTTTGTTATAGGTCATGAAATAACTCATGGTTTTGATGATCAGGGTAGACAATATGATGCTAATGGGAATATCCGAGATTGGTGGACCAAGGAAGATAATGACAAATTTAAATTACGCGCCCAAAAAATTATTGATCAATTTAATGCTTTTGAACCCTTAGATTCTCTATTTATAAATGGTGAACTAACTCAAGGTGAAAATATAGCAGATCTTGGTGGTTTAATCGTGTCTTATAATGCCTTTAAAAAAACTGAACAATTCCAAAAGGGGGAATTAATTGATGGCTTTACTCCTTCACAAAGATTCTATTTATCATCCTCGCAAGTTTGGAAAACCAATATACGAAAAGAGGCTTTAGAGGTTCAAATTAAAACTGATCCTCACTCACCTGCAAAATACAGAGTTCTCGGGCC
>PVMS01112054.1_pt1 | contig 11012 bp, 7 predicted proteins | sample 1853461 | NCBI WGS metagenome assembly PVMS01 (sample SAMN08582032, study PRJNA380276) | Marine sediment metagenome, whole genome shotgun sequencing project. | isolation source: ocean sediment barecode stripped | collected 2017
TGCAGCGGCCCGACCCTTCGATCTCGAAAATGATTGTCCGGTGAGAGTCCTCATGGTGCGTGTTGCCGAGGACTCCCATCTGCTGGCGCTGGTGATGCACCACGCGGTGGGCGATCTGTGGTCGCTAGGTGTCCTGGGCCGGGAGTTGCTCGTTCACTACAACGCATTCCGATCGGGTCGGACGCCGGAAGCGCCACCCCTTGCGATCCAGTACGCCGACTACGCGGTCTGGCAAAGAAGCTGCCTGACTGGCGCACAGTGCGCGGAGGAGATTACCTACTGGCGTCAACAGCTCGCGGGGATCCAGCCCCTATCGTTGCCCACGGATCGCCCACGCACCATCAACATGTCTGCCCGCGGTGGGCGGGTCTTGACCGAATTGCCGGGTGGGCTGCTCGACGACTTGCGGGCCGTCGCGAATCGAGAAGGCGTGACCGCGTTCATGCTCTTGTTGGCGGCGTTCCAGGCTCTGCTCTCGCGGTATACGGGGATGACCGACATCAGCCTGGGCGTGCCCATCGCCAATCGAACACATGTCGACATCGAGCCGCTGGCGGGTACGTTCGTGAATACCTTGGTGCTTCGAAGCGACCTTTCCGGTGATCCGACGTTCGTCGAGCTTCTGAAGAGGGTTCGCGAAGTTGCACTCGATGCATACGCTCACCAGCACCTGCCATTCGAAAAGCTTGTGACCGAGATGAATCCCGAGCGTGACATGAGTCGCGCACCGCTCGTTCAGGTCATGTTCAACCTTGCTCATGCTCCCATCGGCGGCCAGGGTCTGGACGGTCTCACGGCCAGAATGGAGTCCGTGCACAATCAGGGAGCTCAGTTCGAACTGACGATTTCGATGAATCTCGAGCCGCCGGGAAGAGTCAACCTCATCTACAACCAGGATCTGTTCGACCCCGCCACGGCGGATCAACTGAGTGCGCATTTCGTCACGCTGCTGGAGGAAGTGGTTGGCCGGCCCGACAAGCGCCTTTCCGAACTGGAAATCCTCAGCGACGAAGAGCGGACGACGCAGCTCGAGACCTGGAACGATACCGCAGCCGAGTATCCGCGAGATTCGACCTATATAGCTCTCTTCGAGGAGAGGGTGGGCTGCGATCCAGACCGCGTCGCAGTCGAATCCGGCGACGAACGCCTGACCTATGGGATGCTCGACGCCCGCGCCGAGGAAGTCGCCGCCGTGCTGCGCGCCCGCGCGGTGGGGCCGGGCGAACGTGTCGCCATCCTGATGGACCGGGGCCTCGATATGATGGTGAGTCTCCTGGCGGTGATGAAGAGCGGCGCCGCCTACGTACCGCTCGACCCGGCCTACCCGGCGGGGCGTCTCGACTACGTACTCGAGGACTCTGGGGCCGCTGTCGTCCTGACGCTGCGAAAGCACGCGGAGATGATTCCGGAATCGACTGCTGCCACCGTCTGCGTGGACGAACCTGGCGGGCACGTGGGTGAAACGGGTTCGACGGACTGCCAGATTGCGCCGCCTGCGGGCCCCGAGGACGCCGCCTATGTGATCTACACCTCCGGATCGACGGGCAAACCAAAGGGAGTCGTGGTCCCGAACCGTGCGTTGGTCAACTTCCTGTCCACGATGGCGGAGCGGCCAGGTTTTTCAGCGGAGGATGTGCTTGCCGCCGTCACCACCGTCTCCTTCGATATTGCTGGCCTCGAACTCTATCTGCCGCTGATGGTGGGTGGCCGTGTCGCGCTCTTGAAGCAGGAAGAGACGGAAGACCCGTACCGGCTGGCTGAATGCCTAACACGCGTGGGGGCGACGGTCATGCAGGCGACGCCGGCGACCTGGCGCATGCTGATCGAGAGCGGCTGGCAGGGGGCGCCGGGTCTGAAAGCGCTCTGCGGAGGCGAGGCGCTACCCCAGGACCTGCTGACGTCGCTCTTTCCCTTGGTGGGCGAACTCTGGAACATGTATGGGCCGACCGAAACGACGATCTGGTCGACGATCGAACGAATCGCAGACGCACAAGCATCACCGCTGATCGGCACGCCGATCGGGAACACGAAGATCTACATCCTCGATCGCGATGGTCGGCCGGTGCCTGTAGGTGTTCCGGGCGAGATCTACATCGGCGGAGATGGCGTGGTGATCGGATATCACGAGCGCCCCAATCTCACCGCTGAGCGCTTTCTACCAGATCCCTTCGACGAGTCCGGCTCAGGTCGCATGTACCGCACCGGAGATCTGGGGCGCTTCAGGCGGGACGGACATATCGAACACCTGGGGCGGATCGACCATCAGGTGAAGATTCGCGGCTATCGAATCGAGCTCGGAGAAATCGAGTCGGTGCTGGCCTCCCATGCGGCTGTGAAGGAGGCAGTGGTCGTCGTGAGGGGCGATCGCCTCGTGGCGTACGTCGTATATGAATCCGGGCAGGATCTGACGGTCACTGAGGTGAGGAACTTTCTCAGCGCGGACCTACCGTCGTACATGATTCCTGCCATCGTCGTTGCGATGGACGCACTTCCCCTGACACCCAACGAGAAGATCGACCGGAATTCCTTGCCAGATCCATTCGAACAGGGTGCGGTCGCCGAGCGCGAGTACGTGGAGCCGGCGACCGAGATGGCACGACTGGTGGCCGAGGTCTGGTCCGAGCTGCTAGGCGTCGAAAGGGTGGGGACGCACGACAATTTCTTCGATCTCGGTGGTCACTCGCTCCTCGCGATGCAGGTGGTAGCACGCGTCGAGAAGCGTGTGAGGTGGCGGATAGACCCGAGATCGATGTTCTTCCAGACCCTCGAGCAGATCGTCGGCGACGCCGACGCCTCTTCGTGAGGACACGCCATTCGCTCTAGGCGTACATTGCGCTCAGCTTCCGGACCTGGTCGGGTGGCCAGTTGTTGACTGCGTGTGTCCAGGCCCGGTTGTTGAAGATCAAGAAGTCGTGAGGTTCCATCTTGTGCACGACGTGGCAGCTGAAGAGCCTTGCAATTTCCTCCACGCTGCCACTGTCGGTGTCGGCGGGAGCCCAATCGGAGTCGTTCTCCACATGCATGTAGGGCTCGTAGGTATTGGAGCCCTGCTCGTGGAGAATCCCCAGAAAGCGTAATATCTCGTGATGGTGCCGATGAAATGCGTGATCGTGCACCGTGACATTGTCCCAGTAAGTCAGCAGATCCTGGCCAGAGATGACGGAAGGGGCGGATTTGACGGGAACGGTTCTCACGACGATCTTGCCTTCCTCTGTTTGTGCCAGCACGCGGTCGGAAGGATCGCAGGTTTCGATGACATCCTTTGCATCGAGATGAGCTGCACGAAGCTTGTTGATCTGTCGGTTGGATAGCCCGGTGCCGACGATGGCCTTCTCTTTGGCACGGAGCTTCGAGTGATCGGCAGACTGATCGATCAGGCTGAGGATGTTCTCACCACCCGAATTTGCGTTCTCTTCGCAGTAGAGCCCGAAGAGGTCCAATGGGGAGGTGGTGTCGCCTTCGGCATGGGGTTGGACGATCTGGTAGGGGCCCCGTTCGTTGACCGTCACCGCAATATCGTCGACCGACTCCCTGTCTTCCATCAAGCTCACGACGTATTGCATCTGTATGTCGTAGGAAGCCCTCAATCCGAAATCGTCTGCCAGCTTCTGGAAGATCGTGCCGGCCTGATCGAATGGAATATTGCGACTCAAGATGAGCTGACCCTGCCTCAGCCCGTCTTCCAGATTGCCAATGCTGACTTCGCTTCGATCCAGTACGAGCAGATGCTCGTTCTGCTCTCCACTGCTCGATTCGAATATCGGCGTGTCGTGGAACTCGGCCATTTCTGCTCTCCCAACCAGATGGATCGACGTGACCGTACCCACTCTGCGCTACAACGCCGGACCCAGCAAACATCGGGCTTTGGATCGGCAGATGGCGGTGGCAGCTCGGACGCCCATTTCCAACGGTACTCGGACTCGAATCCATGAGGATTGCGCCCGGTCAACACCGCGTTCTGGGACCTATCCTCTTCGCACTGGTTGTATGGTCTCCGCGCCTTCTCGAGGACCTCACCGGTCACACGACGGCTCGGCACGTCATTGCCAGTGACGTACTGCAGCGCGCGCTCCTCATCGACACGGTGATATTTCTCGTGCTCGTGACGACGGTTTCAGTGATCTCGGGAGTCATCGCACCTCTGCTCGATATCCGTTTGCGTCGCGATGCAGGCACAGACGACAGCCACTCCATGGCGTGTGCCGCGGTTCTGTCTGGCTCGAGCGCGTTCCTGGCACTCCATGCCGTGCTTGCCTCGTCGCTCCTCGAAAAAGGACTGTGGGGAATTTCGGCCCTTGCAGGCACTGCTCTGATTGGAGCGGCACTCGGATATCCATTGGCGCTGCTGGTTCGACTCGGCATCGAGCGAATTCGTGGCGAAAGATCGGAGCGATTGCTGTACGCCCTCCTGCTGCTTCTCTGGGTTGCCACGACTCATCCACTGCCGCATCGACTGCCGGGACAGATCCTCCTGGTTGGATCGAGTCTCGTCGCGGCCTGGCTGATGTTGCCGCTTTCGCGGAGCACCGAGGGAACGCGTCGTGCGGGTATCCTTGGGGCGGCAGTTGTCCTCCCTGCGCTGGTCGTACTGGTCGCGGCATGGCTAGGCCCCTCCTACGCCTTCGCCTATCGGGCCAAGAGCTGGATCGAAGGGATCTCGCTGGCCGTTGAGAAACCGGAGACATCTGGTGCGAACGTGCTGATCATCCTCGTCGACACCTGGAGGGTCGACCGGACGAATCCGGGCGGATACATGAAGGCAACGACTCCGCGCCTCGCGGCCGCGTTGGACGAACGGACCACGTGGTTTCATCGAGCGCATGCGGCTGCCCCGGCCACTCGCGCTTCGGTGGAGGCCTTGATGACTTCCCGCTTGCCCTCGCAATCGGAGAGATCGGATTGGGCGGAGAGCAAGCTTCGCGCATGGACCATGGCAGAGGCATTTCGTCGTTCGGGCTATCAGACGGCCTCGTTCTCCGCGAACTCCGTCATCGAGCCCGCCGTCTACCGCAAGGGATTCGAGACGTTCTGGGCCGCGAGCGGCGGAAGATTCGTCGCCTCTTCGTTCTTCATGCGGCATCTGCTCTTCGCCGACGATGATTTCGAAACCCTGCGTCGCCTGGACGATTGGAGGCTTCACAACCTGAGCGGAGAGACGGTTCGAACGCTCGGCCGGAAATGGCTGGAGGATCGCGACCGGGAGCGGCCCTTCTTCCTTTATCTGCATGTCACCGAGCCGCATTGGCCGTACAGGGACTACGGCCATGGGCTCATCGAAGATGCGGTCCGTGTCGAGGAACCGCTGTCCTATCTCGATCTGCTCTACGAGGTCTCTCCGGACCGGGAGCCCGCGGCGGCGATCACCCGGGGTCTGCCCGAGATGCTCGGCCGGTATGACGAGTCGGTGCGCGAGGCGGACGATGTCTTGGGGGGAATGCTCGAAGATCTGGAGAGTCTGGATCTCGGTGATTCGACGCTCGTCGTGATGCTAGGAGATCATGGTGACGAGTTCCTGGAGCATGGCGGCTTCAGCCACGGGCACGATGTGTACCAGGAACTCATCCATGTGCCCCTGGTGATTCGCTGGCCGCGGTCGCGAGATTTCGATGGGCATCCGACCCGGATCTCGGAACCGGTGTCGCTCATCGACGTATTCCCCACCCTCGAGGACTACTTGCCACTCATGCGCGGGCCCCAGCCACATGTTGGTAGTTCGCTGCGGCAGCTGCTTGAAGACACACGGGCGTCACGAGGCGCTCCCGTGATTGCGGAGAGAATCGGGCGCAGCAACTGGCGTGCAGCCCACATCGAGGGCGATCTCAAGGTACGCCTATCGTTCGATCCCTCGAACTCGCCGTTCCAGGTGGACGACATTCAGGTATTCGACCTCGGCATCGACGCAGCCGAGCAGATGCCACGGACCGCATCGGACCCGCCGGTTGCCGCTCTGACCGAACGGGCCCGTGAGGCTCTGTACCAGCGCTGGTTGGCCTGGCCGAATCGGGATCAGGATCTTGTTCCTTCGAAAGAGGACCAGTCTACCGACGGCAAGGTACTCGAACAGCTTCGAGCTCTCGGCTACGTGGAGTGACGTCCATGCAGTTCGGCGCGACCGCTTCGCTCGAACGGCGTCTCGGCAAACCACGCCGAGAGCTTCGCAATAAGGGCCTCGCGGTCACGCGGTCGCTGGAAGGTATGTTCCGAGTTCGGGAAGAACGCGTACGAGACTAAGCCGCTGCTCACATGTGTCGGGTAGCAATCACGGAATTGGTGCTCGTAGTTGTAGTTCTCTTCGAGCCCGTTCGTAAAGAGGAAGAGTGACTGCACCCCCCGCTCGTGCATCGCGTGCAACATGCCATCCAACTCGCGATATGAGATGGCCGGGCGCACATCTGGAGTCATCGGGGTCGTCGGTGCCTCGTCACCGTCTCTCCATCTGTCCATGAGTGCTGCGGCCGCTGCACCTGGTCGGAGGAGGGCGTTGCGCCAGCTCTGGGCACGACCCAGACGCTGAGCGTAGTGTTTGAATACATGATGAGGGTTGCGGAAAGACCCGAATAGGTCGATCGCGACGGTACCGACGACGCGCGAGTCCGTGGTCGCGAGCTGCAAGCTGTCGTATGCCCCGGAGCAGAGCCCCAGCACCACGAAGGTCTCGGCCTCTTGTTTTGCGACCAGAAAGTCGAACGCATCCTGTAAATCCAGATGCACTGTCTCGTTCAGGCTCATCTCGCCCTTCCGGCGCTCGGATTCTCCGATACCCGACAGATCGATGCGAAGGGAGCGTGTTCCCTGCTCGGCCAGGGCTCGCGCGATCAGCACGTGGATGCGATTCACGCCCACCCGATGAACGAGCCCCGAGTTGGGCATCACCACGACCGGCCCGCGCGCGGGCTCGGGGCCCGAGGGAGCGCAGAGGACTCCGTAGAGCCTCTGGTTCGGCCCGAACTGAACGGGCTTCTCGCGGTAAGGCGGACTCATTTCAGCCCCGCGGTGATTGCCTCGACGGCCTCGAGGGGCACCACGCCCGGCGTGAACACGTTCCCACCATCCGAATCGGTCGGCCAGGGGCAGCTCAAGATCGAGAGATCGAGTGTCCCTTCCTTGGCGAGCTTGAATCGACGGGCATACTCGTCTGGGGACGAGACACTGGAAACGACGAGGCAAGAGCGGACCGAGCGCCACGCGGCCACGTCGATCGGGTTGCAGAGCGCCGATCGAACCAGAGCTCCGGTGAAGGGATATCCGTGTAGTTCGACAGTGGCGTCGTTGTTCTCCAGAGGCCAGCCTTCTGGGATGTCGTTGCCCGATCCCTGGCTCTTCTGCGCCAGCTCGGTCAGATAGGCCTCCGGGTCGACGATCGGATCCCACAAGACGACCCGGTCGATCTCGCTTCGCTCGGCAGCGAGTCTCGAGGCAATCATCGCCCCCCCCCGTGCACCGAGTACTGTCACCGTTCGCATGCCCGAGAGGGCCAGCAGCTCGTCGACAGCGATGGCAGCGTCTCGCGTCCAGCAATCCACGTCCGCATCAATGAACTCGCCACCGGAGTCGCCGCAGCCGTAGTAGTCGAATCTCATGACGTGGTGTCCCGCCTGACTGAGCCGCCGAGCGAGGAAGCGCATGATCCCGTAGACAGGAATGTACTCGCTGGCCCACGGATGGCAGAGCAGGACTGCGCTCCCGCCCGATCCGGATCCGGGGGGATCGTATAGAGCGAGGATCGGGTGCTCTGCCGCTCCGCACTGGATGGGAATCATGACTCTTCGTCCCGCGTCTGCCGAACGTTCATCTTTGCGTTGAGTTGGACCGACCCGATGAAAGTTGGGCCTTCCTGGACCCGCAAGCTCAAAGAGGGGCCTCCGGCCACCGGGCACTCTGATTTCCGGTCGTAGGCAATGACCTCGATCATGTAGATACCTGCCTGCACGTTCATCTCGAGGGAGAGGTCGAGCGTAAATCGTCCGCGGGCGATCTCGACTTCGCAAGTCGATGATCCGCAAACGAAGAGAATGGCGCCGGTCTGCGCGCTGCGGACGATGACCACGACCGGATCGATACGCTCCAGCTCCGAATCCTCGAGTAGTTGGCCCTCGATGACCAGGTCGACGCGATCGCCCGATCGAGTTACTTCGTCGCTCGTGGTGGCAATTCGATCGAAGGTGACGACCGCGGGACCCTCGGCGTACTGCGAGTTGCGTCTCTCCGGCTTGAGATACTCGGCAATACACTCTTGCGCGTCTCCGCGATGGACGACCGTACCATGATCCAGTACCAGAGCGTGGGTGCACAATTCCGCGATCCGATCCATCTGGTGAGAGACGATCACGACCGGTATTCCGCTCTGAACCAGCGTCTTGATTTGGCCGAATGCCTTCTGCTGATACGCAAAGTCTCCGACCGCGAGCACTTCGTCGATGATCAGCACGTCGGGGTCGAGATGGGCCGCGATGGCGAAGCCGAGCCGCGCGTTCATGCCAGAGGAGTACCTCTTGATCGGCGTGTCGATGGCCTCTTCGACACCCGAGAACGCGACGATCTCGTCGAAGCGCTGGCTGATCTGGCGCTGGGACATGCCCATCACCGCACCCTGGAGGTATACGTTCTCGCGGCCCGTGAGATCGGAGTGGAAGCCCGCCGCCACCTCGATCAGCGCACCGACCCGGCCGCGTACTTCGAAGCTGCCCATCGTGGGGCGCATGATCCGAGTCAGGATCTTGAGGACCGTCGACTTGCCAGCTCCGTTTGCGCCAATGATGCCCAGGGCTTCGCCGGGACCGACCTCGAACGAAACGTCCTTCAGTGCCCAGAACTCCGACTCTGCCATGTCGTCGGGTTGCCGCCGATGAAAGAGCGAGCCGAGTACTGCCGGCACCAGGTCGCGGAGGCTGTCGTGGAGTTCCCCACGCTGGAACTTCTTCCAGACGGAATCGAACGCGATTCGTGCCTCGAGGCTCTGCTCAGACATACTCGGCCATCACATGCTCGGTGCGACGGAAGATCGTGCCGCTGAGGAAGAGGCCGCCCACCGCCCAGACTGCGCTGTAAACCAGGTAGAGCGGCTTCCACACCACCAAGCCAGCTCCGCCATCGAGGGTGAGTGTCTTCGAGAGGTCATGTCCCTCGACGATGCAGAGGCGCACACCTTCGAGAATTGGCGCAACTGGATTGAGCATCGCCCATTGGCCCCGCTCACCCAGCATCTCGGGCTCGAAGAAGACGGGCGTGAAGAAGATGCCGAACGTCAGGATGACCTGGACCAGGTACTTCACATCGCGGAAGAAGACGTTGCCACAGCTGAAGAGCAGGCCGCACGCGATCGTGAAGAGGATCAGCAATATGATGAGCAGGGGTAGCCAGAGCAGAGCCCAACTGGGCGACACACCCATGAAGGGCAGGGCGATGACGACTGCGCAAGATCCGATGACAGTGTCGACGCCCACTGCCGTGATCGAGGCCAGGGGCAGCACCTCTCGAGGGAAGTAGACCTTCGAGACGAGGGAGTAGCTGCCGGAGATGCTGTTGGTCGCGGCCCCCAGGCTGCCGGTGAAGAACGCCCAGGGCAGGGATTTCACTACTAGACCAGCCGTGTCGCTGAGATTTTCGGGCGACCCTGACAGGTACGACACGATGGTTCGCACCATGAGTCCCGAAAGGACGATGAAGATGGGCATCAAGACCGCCCAACCGATCCCGATGACGGCCTGCTTGTAGCGGACCCTCACGTCACGACGGATGAGTTGGTAGGTGAGATACCTCGCATTCCACAAATCACGCCAGAATTCGGGCTGCGCTCCGTGTGTCTGTAGCTGCACGGTCCCCTCAACGCTCCCTTGTGATGGCGTTGGCGCCGTGGTTGCGACCGCCGTGTCTTTGCGTCGACTGGGTCTTCATTGCGCGACCGCGCCTGTGATCCAGTGAGAGGGCGTCCGGAGGAAGGTCCCGTCGACGATGCTGGCGTCACCCACGACGGGAAGCTCAGTGCCGCGGTCGACGCTGAAGCGACCACCGACTGTATCGAAACTAAGGCTGACATCCTGGAAGTCGAGCCATGTCCGGGTCAGTGGGAAGAGGCACTTGAAGACCGCTTCCTTGGCGCTGAAGAGCGCCTTGCCCCAATCCCGGTCGATGTGTGAAAGCCAGTCCCGCTCGCCGGGCGTACAGATGAGCGGCACGAGTTCCTCGCCGAGCGCCTCGGCCGGCTCGGCATCCAGCCCCAATCCCCGAATCGACTTGCTCGGCGCAACGGCTGCGGCCACGAACCCCGCACAATGCGTGATGCTCCCGACGATGCCTTCAGGCCAGATCGGATCGCGATCCGGTCCCGGCACCAGCGCATGGTCATGCACGCCGAGCCGGGCCAGGGCTCTTCTGGCGCAGGCCCGCCCGGCGGTGAACTCGCGCACCCTTTTCTCGACCGCGTTGGCGACGCAGGCCTGCTCGGGCGCCAGTAGCGGCGCATTCCGGTCCTCAGGCGTTGCGAGCACCACCACCACTTCCGGGGGGAACTGGTCTCTTACGAGGGCCGAATGCGACTCGAAGGCAGTCAAGAGCGCATCCGGGCTTCTTCTTCTAGTCGGTCGCGCGTCAGATCGGCGATTCCCATGCGCGTCGCGTGCTTCGGGAGGCTCCTTGGGTGCCCAGCTCTGCTTGAAGGTGCGAATCGGGCTCGTCTGCGCTTGGGGCGCGGCTGATGCCCTCGCGGCTGCCACGCCGCGAAGGAGAGACTGTTCTCAACAGCTTTGTAGCCAGCAAGGAGGAGATCCTCAAGTCGCAGGGAGGAACGGCGCGAGGAAGCGGTGGGAGCAGGGCGGCCTTGCATGATGCTATTCTAATCGACCTGCCCGTCGCGACCCTCTCTCCCTCCTTACCCCTTGGGAATAATAGGTGTAGTCGTGCCCTCGAGCTGGTAGACTGGCAGCTTACTCAGCCCTTGGCGCACCACGCCGGGCTCAAGGGTCGCGACGAGCAGGTCGATTAGAATAGCATCATGCAAAGCCGCCCTGCTCCCA
>PVMS01051610.1_pt1 | contig 11009 bp, 5 predicted proteins | sample 1853461 | NCBI WGS metagenome assembly PVMS01 (sample SAMN08582032, study PRJNA380276) | Marine sediment metagenome, whole genome shotgun sequencing project. | isolation source: ocean sediment barecode stripped | collected 2017
CGCGTCAATCGCGGAGATCAGCTCGGGGAGCGGGAAAGCTGCTCGATGTGGCCAATCAGCTGCTCCGTCACGAGGAACTGTTGGCGTCGAGGAAACCGTCCCTCACCGGGCGCGAGATCGAGGTGCTCGAGCTGGTAGCGCAAGGCAACACCAGCCGCCAGATCGGCGAGCTGCTGTTCATCTCCGAGCACACGGTGAAGAACCACATCAGGAACATCCTCGACAAGCTGGGGCTGCACTCCCGCAACGAAGCCGTGCTCTACGCGGCTAGGGAAGATCTGATCAGCCTTTGAGCCAAGAGTTCCTCGGTACGAACATGACCCGGAGCACCTGTCCAGACAAGGCGCAGTGCGAGTCACCCCCAACTACTGGCCAAATCGGGCTGGCGCACTCCGCCGCCCAAGACCCCTCTACCCGGGCGACGGCGGCCACACCCCGCCGGCGCCTTGCACCGGCTCGGTAATCACCGCAGCGATCTCCCCGCCATGATCGGCGAACACCTGCTTCATCGCCTCCGCGTCGTCGGCCACGACGTTCATGACATCCGGGACGAGCGGGCCAAAGCCCTCCCGATTGGAGGGAATGCCCTGAAGGGACGTCCCGCCATAGTTGGTGCCGTGATAGCCGCGTTCGCGGCTGACCACGATGGTCTTCTCGGGGTGACCCGCCTCGCGCTGAGCGATCCTGGCGACCTTCATCGCCGAGTCGACCGCCTCCGACCCCGAGGTAGCGAAGAAGACGCGAGCACCTTCGTAGGGCGATAGCTCGGCAATCCTGGCTGCAGCCTGGTCTGCAGGCTCGGTGGTGAATGGGTCAAAGGCGTGATACGCCGCCAGGGTCTTGGCCTGGGTGGCGATCGCTTCGGCCATCTCCTCACGGCCGTGTCCGATGTTGACATACCACAGCGAGGCCATGCCGTCGATGTACTCGTTGCCGGCGTCATCCCACACCACTGCGCCCTTGCCGGCGCGAATGGACACGAACCTGTCCTGGCGCGGGGGGCGAACGGGTGGAGGAATGAGCCCGGCATGTCTACCGCCTCTCTGGCTGACTCACTGGTGGTCCGTCCATTATCCCAGGGCCCGTCCTGAGCGGCTGATCCCGTGCGAGGAATCGACCTTGCGGTCACCCCACTCCCACTCGTACAGTCCGCACGTCCCAGGCCACGTCGGAAGAGAAGCATGGCGCGTGATCCTCGATTCGATGTCTTATTCGAACCGGTTCGCATCGGACCGGTGACCGCGCCCAACCGCTTCTACCAGGTTCCCCACTGCACGGGCATGGGATACCGGCGCCCCCAGTCCCTCGCCGCCCTCCGTGAGATGAAGGCCGAGGGAGGGTGGGGCACCGTTTGCACGGAGTACTGCTCGATACACCCTTCCTCCGATGACGAGCCGTTCCCCTCCGCCTCCCTGTGGGATGACGAGGACATCGACTGGCACGCGCTCATGGTCGACAAAGTTCACGCTCATGGCGCCCTCGCTGGTGTCGAGCTGTGGCACGGCGGTGCAGGGAGCGCCAACCACTACTCGCGCGAGGCACCGCTCGGCCCTACCAGCATGCCGGCCGGCGTCAACGACCCGGTGCAGACGCGGGCGATGGACAAGGCCGACATCCGGGAGTTGAAGCGGTGGCACGTCGAAGCGGCGCGGCGAGCTCAGCGCGCCGGCTTCGACATCGTCTACGTCTATGCGGCGCACTGGTATCTGATCCGTCAATTCCTTCTGCCCTCCAACCAGCGCAGCGACGAATACGGTGGGACGCTGGAGAACCGGGCACGGCTGCTTCGCGAATTGATCATCGAGACCAAGGAAGCCATCGGGGACACCTGCGCGGTGGCGGTGCGCTTCTCTGCAAGCACCAGCGGAGAAGACGACGATCAAGACACCGAAGAACCCCGCGAGATGCTCGAGCTCCTCTCCGACCTGCCGGATCTGTGGGACATCACGGTGCACGACTACAGCTACGAAATGGGGACCTCACGGTTCGTCGAGGAAGCCGGGCTCGAGGCGACGATGTCCTGGGTCAAGGGTGTGACCGACAAGCCGGTCGTCAGCGTGGGCCGCTTCACTTCTCCCGAAACGATGTTGCGGCTGGTTCGTCAGGGCGTCATCGATCTCATCGGTGCGGCACGCCCCTCGATTGCCGGCGCCTTTCTGCCTCAGATAATCGCGGAAGGACGTGATGACGAGATCCGCGAATGCATCGGCTGCAACATCTGTTACACCGGCGACCAAACGGGCACACCCATCCGTTGTACGCAAAATCCAACCATGGGAGAAGAGTGGCGGAAAGGCTGGCACCCGGAACAAATTCCGCTGAAAGGGTCGGAGGCCAGGATCCTGATCGTGGGCGGAGGGCCCGCCGGTCTTGAAGCAGCCATGTCACTTGGCAAGCGCGGCTACGACGTCACCCTGGCCGAAGCACGCAGGGAGCTGGGCGGCCGGGTCACGCTCGAGTCGGCGTTGCCGGGGCTCGCCCAGTGGGCGCGTGTCCGCGACTGGCGCCTCAACCAGATCGACAAGCTCCCCAACGTCGAGTTCTACCGAGAGAGCGTCGTCGACGAGGAGCAGATTCTCGAGTTTGCCCCCGATCGTGTCGTGATCGCCACCGGCGCCAAGTGGCGCCGGGATGGGATAGGCCGCTGGCACGAGACACCCATCCCGGGTTGGGATACCCCGTCGGTCATCACGCCGGACGACATCATGGCCGGGGCGATACCAACCGGCCCCGTGGTTGTGTTCGACGACGACCACTACTACATGGGCGGTGTCATCGCCGAGGCGCTTCGCCGGACCGGGCTCGACGTCACGCTGGCAACACCCGCCAACGAGGTCTCGACGTGGACGACGCACACCGAGGAGCAGTACCGAATCCAGGCGAGGATTCTCGGGCTCGGCATCGCACTCGAGACGGGGACCTCCCTGGCGAGCGTCAACGAAGGCTCGGTGATCCTCAAGTCCATCCACACCGGGCAGACCAAGAAGGTCGAGGCAGCGAATGTCGTGATGACGACGTCGCGCCTGCCACAAGATGCCCTCTATTACGCGCTCGCAGATCGCGTCGCCATCCAGCGCATCGGCGATTGTCTGGCGCCGGGAACCATCGCCACCGCGGTGTACTCAGGCCATCGAGCCGCACGCGAGATGGACGCCGAGGTGCCGATCGGAGTCCCGTTTCGCCGCGAGTAGGCGGCCGTCAGAGCCGAACCCGCTCGCTCCTGGGATCGTAGAAGGAGCGGATCGAGGCCGTAGCCGGTATACGCTCGGTGGCGACTTCGATCTCGAAGGTGCCGGCGTTCAGCCAGTCCCTGGTGACGCCGCCGGGGTGGTTGAGATAACCCATCGCCAGGCAGCGGTCCTCGACATAGCTCCACATGCCCGAGCTGGTGCGTCCGACGAGCGCGCCGTCCCGGTAGATGGGCTCGTCGTGGTACAGCAGACGATCCGGATCCTCGAGGCGGAACTGGATGAGGCGCTTGGTGCGCGGCAGCTCCCGTTGCGCCATCAGCGCCTCTCTCCCGGTAAACGACGCCTTCTCCCATCCGACGGCGAAGCCGAGCCCGGCCTCGACCGGGGTATCTTCGCCGGTGATGTCATGGCCCCAGTGCCGGTAGCCCGACTCGAGCCGGAGGGTGTTCATGGCGTGGTACCCGGCGTGCTTCAGCCCGTGAGCCTCTCCGGCTTCGAAGATGGCGTCGTAGAGGGACGACGCCTCCCGCCACGGCACATACAGCTCCCAGCCGAGCTCACCGACATAGGTCATGCGCAGGGCCCGGACGTCATGTCCTGCCACCTCGAGGTGTTGCGAGGTGCCGAAGGGGAACGCGTCGTTGCTCAGGTCCGCCGGTGTCAGCGCGGAGAGCAGCGCTCGGGAGTTCGGGCCCATCACCCCGAACATCGAGAGCTCCTCGGTCACGTCGGTCACCGTCACCTCGTAGTCGCGGCAACCGCGGCGGAGCCAGGCACCGTCGCGGGTCTCTGAGGCCGCGGCGGTGACCACGAAGTACTCCGTCTCGTTCGTGCGGGTGACGGTGAGGTCGGCCTCGATGCCTCCACGGTCATTGCACCACTGCGTATACACCGCCTTGCCGGCCGGCACATCGACCTCGTTGGCGCATATCTCGTTGAGTGCGGTGAGCGCGTCGGGGCCCTCGACACGGAACTTGACGAAGCAGCTCTGGTCGAAGAAGCCGACCGCGCTTCGCACCGCGGCGCACTCCACGCCGGAGGCCTCGAACCAGTTTTGCTTGCCGTAGCTGTACTCATAGACACGCTCCTGGCTATCGAGCGCAAACCAGTTGGGCCGCTCCCAGCCGGCGACCTCGCCGAAGACGGCGTCTGCCGCTTCGATCCGATCATGGATGGGAGACAGCCGCTGATTGCGGGCGCTCTCGTATTGGCGGAACGGCCAGTGCATGGCGTAGAGGAGGCCGAGGCTCTCCGGGATGCGCTCGGCGAGGTAGCCGGGCTCCCCCTGGAAGGGGAAGGCGCGGCGGATGTCGACCGCGGAGAGGTCCATCGGCGAATGCCGATCGGCGATCCAGTCAGCGAGGACCCAGCCGACGCCTCCTGCCGATTGGAGGCCGACCGAGTTGAACCCGGCGGCGACGAAGCAGCCGTCGACCTCGGGTGCCTCGCCCAGGTAGTACACGCCGTCAGGGGTGAAGGCCTCCGGGCCGTTGAAGAACAGCTGGAGCCCGCACTCCCCGAGCGCCGGGACGCGGTGCACGGCCCGCTCGAAAATGGGTCCGACATGATCCCAATCCTCCGGCAGGGTGCCGAAGGAGAAGTCGCGCGGGATGCCGTCCAGCTTCCACACCTTGCCCCGCGGTTCGAAGAAGCCGGCCATGATCTTGCCGGTCTCTTCCTTGAAGTAGGTGTAGCCGCCAGGGTCGCGCACCGTCGGCATGCCTCGCTCGACCCCGTCGAGGGGCTCGGTGACGATGTAGAAGTGCTCGCAGGCCTGGAGCGGGACGTTGACGCCGATCGTGGCGGCGAGATGCCGGGACCAGATGCCGGTGGCGAGCACCACAGTCTCGGCCTCGATGTAGCCCTGTTCGGTCTCGACGCCGACGACCTTGCCGTTCTCGGCCACCAGCTTCTCCACAGCGACGCCCTCGATGATGCTGGCACCCCGCGCCTTGGCACCCTTGGCTAGCGCCAGCGTCGTGTCGACCGGGGAGGTCTGCCCGTCGCGAGGGATGTACAGCGCACCGACGAGATCGTCGGTGTTGAGCAGGGGAAACAGCTCCTTGGCCCTGTCGAGGCTGATCACCTCGGTCTCGACATCACAGGTGGTGGCCATCGAGGCGCCGCGCAGAATCTCCTCCCACCGTTGCTCGTCGGCGGCGACCGAGATCGATCCCGCGGTGCGGTATCCGGTGGCCTGTCCGGTTTCATCCTCGAGTTCCTCGAACAGACGCGCCGAGTACGTCGCCAGCCCGGTGAGGCTGTGCGAGGACTTGAGCTGCGAGACGAGGCCGGCGGCGTGCCAGGTGGTGCCGCCGGTGAGCGTGCCCTGCTCGATGATGGTGACGTCGGTGATCCCGCGCCTGGTCAGGTGGTAGGCCACGCTGCAGCCGACGATGCCGCCACCGATCACCAAGACCTCGGTACGGTCGGGCAGCTTGGCGTCGCGGACGATGCTCGATTCGGTCGTGTCAACCATTGATCGCTCCTCGGGTCCGACACCTTACGCGTGGCATCAGGGTCGTGCCCAGGCCACGAACCTGACAGGGGCCAAAGACCACTATCACACGAGCTTCCACATCCACCGCGCCAGCGCCGAGTCCCGGCCAGTTCGTGCCTCGGAGCGGTCCGCAACGCCCATCACCCCGAGGGCGCCGTTGAGGCCGAGCCAGCGGAGCGGTTCGGGCTCCCAGTTGCGCGAACGATGGCCCACCCACGGCAGGTCGACTCGAGGCGAATCAGTGCCGGTGATGAGGTCGGCGAGGGTGCGACCGGCGAGGTTGGATGCGGCGACACCCTCGCCCACGTAGCCACCGCCCCAGGCAGTGCCGCTGGCCGGATCAAAGCCCACCGACGGGAACCAGTCGCGGGGCACGCCGAGGACGCCTCCCCAGCGGTGGGTGATGGCTACGCCTTCGAGCGCCGGCAACAGCTCGACGAGAGTCTCTACGATCCGGTCGTGGGTGCGTGATCGTTGCTCGATCGCCTGATCGATCCGGGACCCGAAGCCATAGGGTGCCCCGCGCCCGCCGAAGGCGATGCGGCCATCGGCGGTGCGTTGCCCGTAGATGACCAGGTGCCGATCGTCGGCGAACGTCTGCCGCTCCGACAGCCCGATCTCGGCCCACAGGTCTTCGTCGAGCGGTTCGGTGGCGACCATCAGCGAATACAACGGGGACAGGGTGCGGCCTTGCCCTTCCAGGGTCGAGGTGTAGCCCTCCAGGGCCCGCACCACCACGTCAGCACCCACCGTCCCCCGGTCGGTCACGACCCGGCCAGGCGCGATGGCCCTTGCGGTGGTGTGCTCGGCGATGGTGGCGCCGAGGCGCTCTACCGACTCGCCGAGACCCCGGACCAGCCGTACCGGGTGTATTGCCGCGGTGTGGGCGTAGAACAGGCCGCCGACGACCCCGGTAGCAGCGAGGTGAGACCGGGCCTCTTCGGCGTCGAGCAGGCGCAGGTCGTCGTCGGTGAGTCCGAAGCGACTCTGATGGTGTTCGACCTCCTCGCGCTGTCGGGTCAGCTGTGCGTTGTTGCGAGCCAGTCGAATCGTGCCACCCTTGGCGAAGTGGCAGTCGAAGCTTTCTCGTTCCGCCACACGCCCCACCTCGTCGACGGAGTCGAGCAACTCGCCGAGGAAACGGCGAGCGGCGGCGTTGCCGGCGACCTTCTCATGGCGATCGGGGCCGGCGGCCAGTTCGCCGATGACCCACCCGCCATTGCGGCCGGATGCGCCGAAGCCGACGATCTCCTTCTCGATCACGAGTATCCGCAGCGTCGGATCGAGCCGGAGCAGGTAGTACGCAGTCCACAGGCCCGTGTATCCACCGCCGATGATGGCGACATCGACCTCGGTGTCACCCGCCAGCGGCGGGCGCGGCTCGAGCGGGCCGGGATGGTTGTCCAGCCACAACGACAGACTGCGGTAGTCCTCGGTCATGTCATTGAGCGCCGGTTCATGATGTCACGCTGGCCACTCGGGCTGATGACTGACGACTCTCACGAGTCGAACCCCACGCCGAATCGATCGAGCAGGTCGAGCCAGAGCCCTCTCTTGCCCTCACGGCCATCGGCTCTCTGGAGGGCGGATCTGGTCATCTCGACACCGGCCCACCGCAATGGTTCGGGCGGGAACGGGAACGGCTTCTTGCGCACCATCTCCAGCTCGGTGCGCTCGGTGGTCTGCCCGTAGACCAGGTCGAGCGCCACCCTCGCTCCGAACCGGCTGGCCCCCACGCCAAGGCCCGTGTAGCCGGCCACCCAGGCCAGCCGCCCGTCGTGGGCGATTCCCCACGTCGCGGTGAACCGTGTCGTCGTGCCGATGGGCCCTCCCCAACGATGGCTGAACCGCACGCCCTCGAGTTGGGGGAACGTCTCGAAGAAGTGCTCGGCGAGCATGCCATGGGTGTGGTCGCTCTGATCGTGCTGCGGTTCGAGCCCATTGTTGAAGTGGTAGGTAGCGTCGTAACCACCCCAGAGGATCCGGTCGTCCTCGGAGAGCCGGTAGTAGTGGAACTGGTTGGACACGTCCCCGATGCCATCGCGGTCCTTCCATCCGATAGAGGCCAGCTGCTCACTGCTCAGGGGTTCGGTCATAAGGACGTGGTCGTAGACGGGGATGACATACCGGCGGGGGTGGCGGACCGGGCCCGGGTAGGCGTTGGTGGCTATCACTACCCGCTCAGATCGCACCACGCCGTCCGGTGTCACTACCTCCAGACCTTGCCCAATGGGTGTGACCGCGCTGGCAGGTGAGTGCTCGTATACCACGGCGCCGAGCTGCTCCGCCGTTGCCCGCAACCCCCAGCAGAGCCGGGCAGGATCGACCAGCGACGTGTCGTTATGGCGAATGAGGCCACCCAGATATGTGGGAGAGTGCACTCGCGCCTGCATCTCGCCCGCATCGAGGAGCTCGACGTCATCGCCGACCGTGAGGTGTGCGTCGAGGCTCCCCTCCAGCGTCTCGACGTGCCAGGCCTCGGTGGCGACGCCGACCTCCGCGGCCCGCGTGAAATCCGCCTCGATCCCGTAGCGATCGATGGCGGCTTCGATCGCATCGAGGTTTTCACGCCCGAGGCGGATGAGGGTTTCGATGTCATCCGGCCAGTGGGAAAGGCCGTTTTCGAGACCGTGGGTCAGCGAGCTGTCGCAGAAGCCGCCGTTGCGCGAGCTGGCGCCGAAGCCGCACCGCTCGCCCTCGAGAACGACAACGCTCCGGCCAGGTTGCTCCTCCAGCGCCTGGATGGCCGCCCATAACCCGGTGAAGCCGCCGCCGATGATCGTGAGGTCGGCGGTCGCGACGTCACCGAGGGCGGCTGCTTGCGGCGGAGCGTCGACTCGATCCGACCAGAAAACCGCAGGTTTGGCGGCCGCGAGGGCCTCGGCAGCCCAGCGTTCAGAGTCCATCGCAGCTCTTGGTTCCTTGCATCACATGTGGACGCGATCGTTCCCGGGGTCGTACATCGGCCGGAACGACGCCTTGGCCGGGAAGTGCTCGCCTGCGACCTGGATCTCGAAGCCACCCGAATTCACTAAGTCGGCGGTGACCCCGTCTTCGTGCTCCACGTATCCGAAGCCCATGGCGCCGCCCAGGGTGTGACCGTAAGCGCCGGACCGAAGGTATCCGACCGTGTTCCCGTTGTGCAGGATCGGCTCCTCCCCGTACAGCAGCGGCTCCGGATCCTCGAGCAGGAACTGGACGAGCCGCGCCTTCAGCGGCCTGTTCTCCCGCTGCTTGAGCAGGGCATCGCGCCCGACGAACCCGTCGGGCTTGTCGAAGTCGACGGCAAACCCGAGGCCGGCTTCGAGCGCCGTGTCCGAGTTCTCCATGTCGAGGCCGTAGTCCTTCCTCCCCGCCTCGGTGCGGGTGCTCTCCAGGGTCTCCATCCCGGCATGAGCGAGGTTGAACTCGGCGCCCCGCTCGACGATCGTGTCGTACACCCCGAGGGTGAACTCGGTGGGAACGTAGAGCTCCCACCCGAGCTCGCCGACGAAGCTCAGCCGGAGCGCCCAGCCGACGGAGTGGCCCAGATCGATCTGCTGGCCGGTGAAGTAGGGGAAGGCCTCGTTGCTCAGGTCCGCGGTCGTGATCGTGCTCAGCAGATCCCGGGACGAAGGCCCCTGCACGCTGAGCAGCCCGTACCCTGAGGTGACGTCGGTGACCGAGACGTCCGTATCGGTCCCGATGGCCCTGCGCATCATGGCTTCGGTCTTGCGGTGGAAAGACTCCGCCACAACCACGAGGAAGCGCTCATCCCCGATGCGGGTCACGGTGAGGTCGGCCTCCACCCCTCCGGCCTCGTTCATCCACTGGGTGTACACGCACTGCCCGACGGGGACAGCGATGTTGTTGCCGGAGATGTGGTTGAGCATTCGCTCGGAGCCGGGGCCCTGCACCAGGAGCTTCGACATCGCCGACATGTCGAAGAGGGCAACGCCGTTGCGAACCGCGTGGTGCTCGGCCGCGTGGTAGTCGAACCAGTCCTGACGCCCGTAGCTGAGCCTTGGCTCGATCTCCGCATCGTCCGGAGCGAACCAGGCGGTGAGCTCCCATCCGGCGGCCTCGCTGAAGTGGGCCCCTGCATCCTCGAGGCGCTCGTGAATCGGGGAGCGGCGCACGTTGCGCGCCGTGGTCGGATGCGAGTGGGGCCACGACCCGGTCGAGTGCAGCCGTCCCAGCAGCTCCGTGCTCCGCTCGGCCAGGTAGGAGCGATTGGTCTGGAACGGGAGCAGTCTGGCCGGATCCATGTCGGTGACGTCGATCGGTGCCAGGCCGTCGACGATCCAATTGGCGATGATGGACCCGGCGCCGCCACCGGTAAGGATACCAAGCGAGTTGAACCCGGCGGCGATGAAGAAGTTGATCAGCTCAGGCGACTCGCCGACGAGAAAGCCGTTGTCCGGGGTGAAGCTCTCCGGTCCGGTGAACAGCTTGCGGATGCCGACATGCTCGAGCTCCGGCAGGATGTCCATGGCCCGCTCGAGGAACGGCGCCAACCGATCCCAGTTTGATGGGATCTCCCCAAAGCTGAAGTTGTCCGGGATCTTGTCGAGCGACCACGGTGCGGAAACCGGCTCGAACAGGCCCACCATCAGGCCCCCGGTCTCTTCCTTGTAGTAGGCAAATCGATCGGGATCCTCGAAGATCGGAAGGTCGGGTGACACCCCTTCAAATGGCTCGCTGATCAGATAGGCGTGCTCGATCGCTTGCAGCGGCACCGCAACACGGGCCATCGCCCCGATCTCCTTGGCCCACATTCCTGCGCAGTTGACGACGTACTCGGCCTCGATCGAGCCGTGCTCGGTGACCACCCCCGTGACCCGACCGTCTTCCTGTGTGATCCCGATGACCGGAGTGTCTTCGAGAATACGGACACCACCCATCCGAGCTCCCTTGGCCAGGGACATCGCAACGTTCGCCGGGTCGGCCCTGCCTTCGTTGGCGGTGAAGAACCCGGCAGCAACATCCCTCGTGTCGACATGCGGCCACAGGTCGGCTACCTCGGCTGGGGAGATCTCCTCGCGCTCGATCCCCATCACGCGCAGGAAGTCCGCCTCGCGGCGGAGCTTGTGGGTTCGCTCCGCCGAGCTGGATGTCTGGAGGTAGCCCACCGGGCGAAACCCGGTGGAGAGCTCCGTCTCGTCCTCGAGAACCTCGAAGAGGTCACGCGAGTACTTCGCCATCCAGGCCAGGGTCTCCGTGGTCATGCCTCCCGAAACGATGAGGCCGGCGGCGTGCCAGGTGGTCCCCGAGGTGAGCTTGTTGCGCTCGAGCAGAACGACGTCGTCCCAGCCCAGCTTGGTGAGGTGGTAGGCGAC
>PVMS01073190.1_pt1 | contig 11009 bp, 12 predicted proteins | sample 1853461 | NCBI WGS metagenome assembly PVMS01 (sample SAMN08582032, study PRJNA380276) | Marine sediment metagenome, whole genome shotgun sequencing project. | isolation source: ocean sediment barecode stripped | collected 2017
AGAACACCGATGCATCCAAGGGAATTGCACTGGCCGAATATGTGGTCATTGCCTACCTCTTGCATCAATAACTAAAGCAGAAAAAAAAGCAAAAGAAAAAGGGGCCGACCAAGGCCCCTTCTTACTAACCACTTAAACCTAAAAAGAAATTTTACTGCATCACCCGTTAGTGAAATGTAAAAGGACGTAAGATTTGTTTTCAGGTTATTTAGAACATAATTAGTGCCAAAAACCGCAACTATATACATATGAAATAGTTGCGATCTTTTATCACCTCTGGGCTATTTAGAAAAGTGAACGCTTACGGGAATCAGGTGTACGTAGGCGGACGATTTTATTCAAGCTTAACTATTGGGGTCCTTCCCTCCCAAAAAAAAAGAGCCGGAGTGTTTACTCCGACCCTGATTTTACGGTAATAAGGACATTAAGACTTTATTACTTTTTCGCTTTCCAAACGGTTTTGCGACCCAGTGCTTTGATACCTGCAACATATCCTTTTAGATAAAGCACATCGTAGTTACCATCTTTGAACCAGGCATAACAATCATAGGTCTTGCCATTGTCGGGATCATAGATCGAACCATCAATCCAGCGGTCTTTCTTTGAGTCATATGTTAAACCAGTGAGCATAGTTAGTCCCAAAAGGGGTCTTTTTGCCAGCTGAGGATCGTCATTTTCTTTGTCAACCTTGGGTTTGCCATCCTCATTGGGCTCTTCAAGCCAGTTTACTTTTCCGTTGTAAAAGCCATCGGAACTCTTTGCTACTTCTACGGTGGAGGTTCCCTTTTCCGTAATCCAGGTTCCTTTAATCTTATCAGCCTGCGCATACAGGAATAAAGGAACAAACAGAATGGTAATTGCGGTAAACAGATACTTTTTCATATTGATTAATTTAGATTTGAGTTTGAAAAAATACTAAAATCAGCGCTCAGTAACAAAAGGAAGCCGATAATTATCAAATAATTGGTCTCCGTTTTCATGGCGCACCATGACTCTGGCACCAACAGGTTTGAGCAAGAGATCGTCAATGGTGATATATTTACCAGTAACTGTAAGCTCATACCTGGTTCCAGGTTCAGGGATCAGGTTTGTACTGATCCGAACCCACATGCCATCCACATTGTGAACCTCACGCGAATTCAGTTTCTCCTTATGGATCAGTTTGTTGTTATCATCCCATTGCAAGATTACGGGGGTAGGCATGTTGTCTGTCCGGTGGTCCACATAGAGCCAGAAGGAGAGTTCCACTTCTGAATCCGAATAGCGTTCATACAGCTTCTCATCCAGGAGTTCCATGTCCCCTTTCTTCAGGTATGTGGATGCGGAGCCGGTAAATGCCCGCTCTGTAGAGAGCCCTTCAAAATCTCTGTAGATCACCTCTGCAGGATCACCGTCCACGCAGAATGTTCCCGTACCACTAAGGCTGTCAGCTATAGTTGTTGCCAGCTCTTTCCAGCCATCATATCCCTGGTTGAAAGCCTGGACGGGCAGTTCGGCAAGTGAGAAAAGATCACCCGACCAAATTAGTCTTGCCCGATCAAGCAGAGCCGATTCCTGAGGATTTAGTTCCTGGGAAGTAAACACCAGCAGAAGCGGTTTCTGGTTCATATCATCCACCCGTAGCTTGTAAATACTGCTGTCGGCCAGCAATTGTATGGAACTCATGGCATGAGAAAGGGAGATGCGGGGAGAAAAGCTTTGAACAATGGGAATCCCGGTTTGGTCAGAGCAACGCATGGCTTCTGAAAAAGCTCCCAATCCCCTTTCGAACTGTAACTTGTCACCACTGGTATTGGCAAAGGGCAGAAAAAATATCCCCTGGAAGTCATCCGCGGTTTTACCCTTTTCCTGAAGTATAGCCTCAATATCTACCTCACCGATGCTGAGGATCTCATTCTTATTAAAAATACGGCTGGTACTTTTTTGAATTCTGGACATTGCTTCCAGCCCCCAGAAGCCGAGTATAATCAGCAGAATCGCCAGGGCCTGGATGCGGTAGCCCTTTAATCGGATCAGCCTGTAGATGTAATACAGATAGGTGGCTGTGAATACAGTAAATACATAATAGAATATCCAGGAGAAGCGACCCAGGCACCTGAACTGCTTTAAGGGGGGAAGTATGTCCGTGAGAAATCCAAGTCCCCATTTAAAGGGGATACACATGGAGAAGATTAATACGATGACTGAAGCGGCCAGGTAAAGATTTAGCTTTCTGTCGGGAAAGTAGTCCTTTGCTCGCAGAGTTTTCCTTCTGGCCACCTGCAGGAGCATGGTGATCAGAAAGGAGAGAGCCAGTAGGGTGGCTGGCAATCCCACATAAGCGCGTCCTTCCCATTTGTAACTTAAATCGATTATTCCGCTGCTTAGATCCTTAAGAATGGACTGTGGTGGAAGGAAGATGCTGAAGATATTGGCGTGAAAGATGAAAAATCCCCAGGGATTATCGGGCCTGTCATCCACCCAGTCGGTAATGCTAACCAGGCCTCTAACAATCAACAGGGGAAGAATAGCAATTAATAGCAGGTGCAAGCCCTCCGGCACATAAGTTCTAAGCACCCTTCGTTTGTTCCAAAGCTGAACCAGGAGAATGGCCATGGGAAAAATGGCAAGGAAGGCAACATAGTAGGCACTGGTAAACCCCCCAAGCAGTGCTGTTGTCAGCAGGAGCAGGGTCCATCCAATTTTTTGCTTTGCTTCATGCCAGCGAATCAGGAAATACCAGAACATGGGAATAAAAAAGGCATAAACCATCTCGAAGTGTCCCCCGAACCGGTCCACCTGGGGACTCAGAAACAGGATGATCAGGCTTACCACAGCGGAATACCAGGGGGGGAGAGAAAACTTCCTCAGAATCAGGTAGATAAACGGAATCGCAAGCAGCAGTGAAAAAATCATACTCAGGTTCAGGATGCCTACACCATGATCGCTCAGCGGGTAAATAAAGCGGTCCATAAATTTGATTACCTGCAGGTGAAGGGGGTGCGAATTGATATATTGTAAATGATCCCCGTAAGGATAATTGATCCCATTGTGATCGATTCCGGAGTCGAACTTAAGATAGTAAGAGAAATTGTAGTAGCTTTTTATCGCATCTCCAGATGTAGAAAAGAGGTAGGAGTCGGGATATTCAATCACTCGGCCGAAAAGTACAAGCAGGATAAGAATTCCTGTGCCCATGACGACCAACAGGGCGATTGTGTTTTTCTTCATAAGTCTGTAGCAAACGAGAACGGAAATATAGCAAAATTTGGTTACTTAGTGGGGTCTAACAAACCTGCCAAAGCAGATGGAGAAAGTCTCTTTTGTGGTCCCTATATTTAATGAAAAGGACAATATTGAGCCCCTGGTTCTGGCCATCAATACTGCCATGGCCACCACTCCGCATAGTTATGAGATTATCCTGGTGAATGATGGAAGCAGTGATAATACCTGGACCGAAATCGTCAGAGTATCAGAGGATCAGAATAATCTGCTTGGTATAGATCTGGTCACCAATTATGGACAGAGCTCGGCCCTGTCAGCCGGGATTGATCAGGCCGGTGGCGAATTGATAGTACTGATGGATGGTGATTTGCAGAATGATCCGGCCGATGTACCCATGATGCTCAATACCCTTAAGGAAAAGGATTGTGATGTGGTTTCCGGTGAGCGGGTCAATAGAAAGGACTCAGCTATCTCCAGGCGACTCCCCAGCAGGATTGCAAATTTCTTTATTCGTAAGATTACCGGTGTGAAGCTCAGGGATTATGGCTGCGCACTGCGGGTGTTCAAAAGCGATATAGCAAGAAATCTTGGTCTTTACGGGGAGTTACATCGCTTTATCCCGGTGCTTGCAGTCCTCCAGGGAGCCCGTATGGTGCAGGTCCCTGTACGCCACCACCCCAGAAAATTTGGAAAATCCAAGTACGGTCTGGGGCGGACCTTCCGGGTGATAAGCGACCTCCTGCTGATGGTGTACTTTAAACGCTACCAGAACCGTCCCATTCATTTTTTCGGTACAATGGGAATCATCACATTTGGCGTCGGTGCCATCATAGATATCTACTTCCTTGTGCTGAAAATTCTTGGGAATGATATATGGGGAAAACCTCTGCTGCTTCTGGGATTTTTGTTGACTATCGGTGGGATACAGATCATTACCATCGGGATTTTTTCGGAGATATTGATGCGGACCTATTATGAGTCCCAGCGTAAAAAACCCTACAGGGTAAAACGAACCAGCGTCCGTGAAGATTAAGCTTCCTCCCCTTGTAAAGGTACTTATAAAGCTGACCATCACTGTGGCAGCACTCTGGTATGTGTTTGCCAGGCTTGACCTGCAGCAGGTCCTTGGAACCATTGCGAACTCTAACTTCCTTTACCTTGCTGCTGCCCTGATTCTATTTGTTCTCTCCAAATTGGTCTCCTCGCTCAGACTTAACAGGTTTCTGGCTTCCACAGGCATTCATATCTCAGAAAGGACCAATATAAAACTTTACCTGCTGGGCATGTACTACAATCTTTTTCTACCCGGAGGTATCGGGGGCGATGGCTACAAGATCTACCTGCTGAACAGGAAGTATGAAGTGAGTACCCGCAAGATTTTCTGGGCTGTGATGATGGACCGGATCATTGGGCTTGTAGCTCTCTTCTGCATGGCAGTGGTACTCTTCTGTTTTGTTCCGGGTATGAAGGTCTATGCCTGGTATATATGGATTCTGATTCCCATAGCCGTCTCTATTAGCTATCTGGCATTCAGGCGCTTTTTTCCCTACCTGCTTCCCGTGTTCCGGATCAGCAACCTGCTCTCCCTGGTGGTTCAGCTCTTGCAGCTTCTTTCCGCCTTCTTGATCCTGCTCTCCCTGAAGATGCCGGGGAACCTGGAGGCTTACCTCTTTGTGTTCCTGATCTCCTCCATGGTGGCTGTGCTGCCCCTGACCATTGGTGGGATAGGCTCCAGGGAGTTTACCTTTATGCTTGGGGCGCAATTCCTGGGACTGGATCTGAATCTATCCATTGCCCTGAGTTTACTGTTCTATCTGATTACTGCCTTCACCTCTTTCTGGGGCATCATCTACAGCATTGGGCCGGACTTAAAACTGAAAGAGTAGTTCTGAGAGATCAGGATCTTATAAATTCAGTGTAGCTATGCGCATACTGGTTACGCTCTCCTGCTTCCACCTCCTCTGAAACAAGCGCTTCCCATTGAGAGAAATCTATTTCCGGGAAGAAAGTATCCGCCTCAAAGGATGCATGAACCTGTGTCAGGTAGAGTTTTCCAGCCACGGGGAGGAATTGTGCATATACCATGCCTCCACCGATAACAAAACACTCCTCCTTGCTTCCGGCAAGCTCTACTGCCTCCTCGATGGACCGGGCCACTTCACAGCCATCGAAGGCTTCCCCCGCCTGGTCGCTGATCACAATATGCCTTCTATTGGGCAGAGCCCCATTGGGCAGGGACAGGAAGGTGTTGCGACCCATGATCAGGGTATGCCCGGTCGTCAGTTTCTTAAATCGTTTCAAATCGTCCGAGAGATGCCAGAGCAAGCGGTTGTCTTTACCAATGGCCTGGTTTTCGGCAATGGCAACGATGATGGAAATATTATTCAGGATCTTTGTGTCCATATCAAACAGAGATGGCCCCCTTTATATGGGGATGAGGATCATAATTTTCAAGTACGAAATCTTCAAAGTGGAAATCGAAGACCGAACGAATCTCCGGATTCAGTTTCACAGTGGGTAATGACCTCGGATCACGTGTCAGCTGAAGCCTAACCTGTTCCTCATGGTTCAGATAGATATGGGCATCGCCCAGGGTATGGATGAATTCACCTGCTTCAAGCCCTGTATGTTGTGCCATCATCATTAAGAGGAAGGAATAGGAAGCTATATTGAAGGGTACCCCCAGGAAAATATCAGCACTGCGCTGATATAGCTGGCAGGAAAGTTTCCCGTCGGCCACGTAAAATTGGAAGAGAATATGGCAGGGAGGAAGAGCCATATGGTCCAGCTCTCCTACATTCCATGCACTGACCACATGCCTTCTGGAGTCGGGATTCTCCTGGATGGATTTTAAAACCTGGCTTATCTGGTCGATGTGCGTTCCATCCGCAGCCGGCCAACTTCTCCACTGCGAGCCATAAATTGGCCCCAGCTCTCCATTTTCATCGGCCCATTCATTCCATATCCTTACCCCGTGGTCGTTGAGGTAACGAGTATTGGTATTGCCATCGAGGAACCAGAGCAACTCATGAATGATCGATTTCAGGTGAAGTTTTTTAGTGGTCATCAGCGGGAATCCATCCTTCAGATCAAAGCGCATCTGGTACCCGAAAGTTGAGATGGTACCAGTCCCCGTACGGTCCTCCTTGCGGGTTCCGTGCTCCAGCACATGTGTAAGTAAATCAAGATACTGCTTCATAATCTCCTCCTCCCCAATGGCTGGTAAAAGTACCCAAACAAGCCAGAATTCAAAAGAATAATTATCAACATTTCAACCTTAAAACTTACCCTGTTCCCTTTCGATAAATCGACTATATTTACAGCAGAGTATGGCATTAAAAAACTGGTTAAGCCCCCGATCCCTGCTGGTGCTGGCAGGTGTTATTCTGCTAGGACTGCTGGTATGGCGTTTTTCCAGTATTGTTGCATATATCCTGATAGCTTCGGTGCTTGCACTGATTGCCCGTCCACTCATCCATTTACTGGGAAGAATCAGGATAGGAAGATGGCAGATTCCAATATCCATTCGTGCGCTGATCACTCTGCTTACCATCTGGGTCGTCTTTTTCAGTTTCTTCAGGATATTTATTCCCCTGGTGGCAAACGAGGCCCAGAAGCTTTCCAATATCGATACCGCTCTGGTCATTGAAGCTTTTGAAAAGCCCATTCAAAGCCTGGAGATATGGTACGAAAAGATGAATTTGGGGGGGTGAGGGAGCCTTGTCGTTGCGTGAGGAGCTGCAGTCAGGACTTGTATCTGTCTTGAATATTAATGTTATATCTGATCTGATTGCCACGGTTGCCTCTATCCTGGGCAACTTTGCATGGGCCCTTTTTGCCATATCCTTTATCACCTTCTTTTTGCTCAGAGAGGATAAGTTGATCACCAGCTATATTGTTACTGTAGTTCCTGAAAAAAAGGTAGAAGCCTTCGGGCATGCCCTGGAATCGGTAAAGCACCTGCTCAGGCGTTACTTTGTGGGAATCTTGCTGCAAATGACCGGGATCCTTACCATGGTAACCCTGGGGATGACCATTTTAGGAGTAGGTTTCAGACTTGGACTTGTGATTGGGCTGGTGGCTGCTGTCCTGAATATCATCCCCTATCTTGGGCCTTGGATTGGAGCCTGCCTTGGGATTATTCTGGGAGTTGCCGCCAATCTGGAACTCGAATTTACCACCCAGCTGCTACCCCTTATGGGCTATATGACCCTGGTGTTTGCCATTACCCAGCTCACTGATAATCTCGTATTTCAACCAGTGATTTTTGGGACCAGCGTGTATGCGCATCCCATAGAGATTTTTATTGTAATTATGATGGCGGGGAGCCTTGCCGGAATAGTGGGAATGATACTTGCCATACCTACATATACAGTACTCAGAGTATTCGCCAAGGAATTTTTTAATAACTTTAGGGTGGTCCAGAAACTGACCGAGAAGATATGACCATTACCAGATCAATCGCCATTATTTGCTTAAGTTTCCTGCTGCTTCCACAGCTTGCGGGACAGCAGGAGGATTCTTCCGGAGATATTCTTCAACTATCAGATTCTCATATACATGAAATTGAAGCAATGGCCCCCGATTCGGCTGGAGATGTGTTGGAAATACCCAATGTGTTCACTCCCAATGGCGATGGTACCAATGATTATTTTGAGGTGGACACAGACGGTACAACCGTATACGAGTTTACGATATTTACCAGGGCTGGCACGCGCATTTATCACTCCGAATCACCGCGTATATTCTGGGATGGAAGCAGCCTGGATGGCAAAGAATTGAAAGAGGGAATCTACTACTATGTGATCGAAGAGCAGGGAGGAACCAGTCCCTTTGATAAGGCCGGGTTTATATATCTTTTCCGTTAGCTTTCGGAACCCATCCCAATTTTTTCACGCTCCATCCGAACAGCAGTGTACTGAAGAATGAGAAGGATCCGTACACCACAGGCACCAGAGCCATATCATTACTATTTAGCAGGCTGGCTGCCACAAAAATGGCCAGCGCCGAATTTTGAAGTCCCACTTCAATGGAGATGGTAAACTGATTTATGACGCGCAGGCGAAAAACACGTGCAACCAGGAATCCGGATACCATGGCCAGAATATTCAGCATTAGCGTGTGCGGGAAAATTTCCATAAAATCGATACGGGTGGCTTCACCGGTCCCCTGGTCGATAAAAATGACACCGGCATAGATCACCATCAGGAGCAGCGGAAGAACCACCCTTAGTGGCCGTTCCAGCTTCATGGAAAAATCCGGATAGTTCTTTCGGATTCTGGTACCCGCAAAAGCGGGGACAATGGTAATCAGGAAGACCTTTAGGATGGTCAAGCCCACAGGGAGTTGGAAAGCAGCATCCTCATGGATAAATGCTTTGAGGGAGAAGTGAACCACCAGTGGAATGGTGATCAGGGTAAGAACGCTGTTGAGGGCGGTCATGGAGATGGAGAGTGCCACATTGCCACGAAGTAGATAGGTGATCAGGTTGGAAGTGGCACCACCCGGACAGGCTGCAATAATCATGAAACCTACCTTAAAAACAGGATCAATATCAATGGAGCGCACAATGAGCCAGGCAATTAGCGGAAGAAGAATCATCTGGCAACAGAGTCCGATGATTACCGCTTTTGGTTGCAGAAAGATATTCCGGAAATCCTTATCGGTAAGGGAGAGCCCCATCCCCAGGGTGATAATGGCCAGTGTAATCGGCAGGAAGGATTCGGAGAAAATCGATTGCATCTATCGAATATAGGGTAAAATTATTTATACGGATTAAAAATAGCATATATCGCGGCTTCCTTGCACTTCAGTTCCCTTGGATGTTGCTATTTTACAATGAAGGTTTTAAATTGCATGAACCACTTTATTAGAATTACTGACTACTAACCCAACTATCAAACCCGACCATCTATGAGAAGAATCTCAAGCCTGTCATTCTCTCTTATCTTCCTGCTTATTTTTCCTCTTACTGTTTCTGGTGCCGATGACCCGCAGGAGGAGCATGATTCCCACTCGTCCGTGGAAGGGTTGATGCGCGGAGAGCGCCTCTTTTACGGTTTGATCGACGGAAAATTTGAATCGAAAGCATGTGCCAATTGTCATAATACGATAGAGATTGACACCTTTAACTGGAACCCCAATGCCTGGGAGATAGCACATCAATACAAGCATCGGAGCCTGGGAGAATTTCAGAGAGCGGTACTGAATCCGAGTAGCATGACCATGGCGAAGATGCACCAGACCTTTAATCTGGATGAAGGCGATGTGGAGCTGATCAAACTCTTTCTTGACGACTTTGAGGAACAAGGCCTATCCAAACGGAAGCCGGTGATTAATAAAATATTCCTGTTTATTCTTCTGGGAGTGGTGCTCACCTGGGTGGTCCTGGACATATTCTTCATTAAAAAGGTGAAGCGGCGCTATATCCTGGGTCTTATTTTCATTGTGGCCCTGGGCTGGCAGGCCAAACTACTCTGGGAGGCAGGGACCGCCCTGGGTAGACAGGAGAATTATGAACCCGATCAGCCTGTGAAGTTTTCCCATGTGGTTCACGCTTCTGACATGCAGATCAATTGCCAGTACTGTCATACCACGGCCACCAGCTCGAAACATGCTGGCATTCCGGATGTGAATATTTGCTGGAACTGCCACTCCATTGTGAGGGAAGGAAGCCATTCCGGTAAACACCAGATTAACAAAGTAGTTGAAGCCTGGGAAAGCGGCGTTCCTATTCAGTGGATAAAGGTCTACAACCTCCAGGATCATGTCTTTTTTAGCCATGCACAACATGTAAAGGTTGGAAAGGTCGAATGTGCCACCTGTCATGGTGATATTGCGGGGATGGACCGGGTACGGCAGGAGGGTGATTTGAGTATGGGCTGGTGTATAAATTGTCACCGCGATACTGAGATCCAGTTTTTTGATAATGAATTCTACGCACAATATAAGGAGCTCCATAAGCTTATGGAATCTGGTGAGATTGACAGGGTAACTGCCGAACTCACCGGGGGAACCGAGTGCTCCAAGTGTCACTATTAAAGCGAGCGATATCCATGGAAAAGCAATGGAGAAGTATTGAAGAATTTGAACAGGGCATAAGCCCGGAGAAGGAGAGTAGCAAAGGGCAAACCAATGGTTCACGCCGTGATTTCCTGAAACTGGTTGGATTCAGTGTGGCCTCAGCAGCAGTGGTCAGTAGCTGTGAAAAGCCTGTTCAGAGGGCCATACCCTACCTTATTAAGCCCGAAGAGCTTATTCCGGGGAAGGCAAATTACTATGCCTCTACCTTCTATGATGGTACCGAATATTGCAGTGTTGTGGTGAAGGTGCGCGACGGACGGCCCATTAAAATCGAAGGAAACCACCAGTCACCTGTTTCACGGGGAGGAACCAGTGCACGAGTACAGGCTTCGGTTTTGAACCTCTACGATGATGCAAGGTATAAGGAGCCCGTATTAAGTGGTAACGAGATAAGTTGGGATGAGGTGGACTCCTGGGTGACCAGCAGATTAATGGATGGAGGGAACACAGTCTTACTTACACCTACTATTATTAGTCCTTCCACAAGGGAAGCCCTGCGAAAATTCTTAAAGACTCATCCAGGTGCACGATGGATCCCGCATGATGAGGTATCCTCATCCGGACTGCGGGAGGCACACATGGATCTTTTTGGGGCTTCAATAATTCCCGGATACCACTTTGACAGGGCTGAATATATTCTGAGTTTTGGTGCAAACTCCACAGGAGCAATCCAGGTACCCAGGAAGTCTGCATCAAAACTCAGAATATATTCAGCCCTGTCA
>PVMS01025330.1_pt1 | contig 11008 bp, 12 predicted proteins | sample 1853461 | NCBI WGS metagenome assembly PVMS01 (sample SAMN08582032, study PRJNA380276) | Marine sediment metagenome, whole genome shotgun sequencing project. | isolation source: ocean sediment barecode stripped | collected 2017
CGCAATGGTGAAGCGTGAGCGCGGCGAGCTCCGCGAACTGCTCCCGACGATCGAGTACACCGTCGAGAACTATCCGGGCATCACGGGCTTCCGCCCGGTGCTCGGCCTCGCGTACGCCGAGATCGGCCGGCGCGACGAGGCGGCGGCTCTTCTCCAGCACGAGATCGACACGAAGCTTGCCGACCACCCGATGAACCCGCTGTGGATGGCGAGCGTCAGCATGGTGGCGTTGCTGGCGATCGAGCTCGACAGCGCGCCGGCGGCCGAGATGTTGTATCCCGTGCTCGATCCGTGGCGCGGGCGCGCGGCGACGAGTGTGGTCTCGTACAACGGGTTCGTCACCGAGTTGCTCGGCCTGCTCGCGCTGACGATGGGCGATCTCGACCTCGCCGAGCGCGATCTCGACGAGGCGATCGAGCAGGCCGAACGACTCGGTGCACGCGTCTCGCTCGTCCGCTCGCGCCTCGGACGGGCCCGAGTGCTCGCCGCGAGAGGCGTCGACAGCGCCGCTCTCGACGAGGCCGAGGCCGTCGAGTCCGAGGCCCGCCAGATCGGCATGACCGTCGTCGCCGATGCCGCCGGCGCACTCGCCACACGATGCACGGCCGGCGAGAGGAGCACACGATGAGGAGCACCCGATGAGCGACAGCGACGGACAGGCGACCGCCGTCTCGATCGTCGTCCGGATGAGACGGTTCGGGGCCACCTGGTACCGCGTGTTGTTCTTTTGCGCACGACATCTGGGATTCGTCACCGCGCCGATGAGGAGGCAGCAGTTCATCCACTTCTGTCATGGGGTGTCGCTCAAGTCCGTTCCCGATCCCGACGGAGGTGAATCGCGCCTGCCCCGCCCAGTGCTCTGGTTCGAGAGCAACTACGACGGCGATGTCGTGCGCTACATGGACACGTTCGCCAGGATCATCCCGTGGAGGATGCGTGCGGCGTGGACGCCGACCCACCGCTTTCCCGACATGTTCCCGCCTGGGCCGTTCCATCAGTGGACGGTCGACAACGCCTACCCGATCGGTCACTACTGGTCGGCATATCCCGAGGCCACGACCCGCGACGTCGGACGTGCGCTACGCGTGCGGGAGGCGTTCGAGAAGCTGCCCTCCCCGGATGGGAAGATCCGATCGGCGGCGTCATTCGAGCGCAAGTGGCGCGCGCTCCTCTCCGACGTGCAGCGAGACCTCTGATGACCACCCAGCTCGGCATGCTGACCGCCATCCTCGACGGCCACGAGGAACCGCTGCGGGCGGTCCTGGCCAATATCGCGCCCCACTCGGAGAGCCCGTTCGCCTCCGTCCGCGGCACGCACAACGGAAGGTGGGTCGTCGTCAACACCGATGCCGCACCATCGGCGCCACTGCGGGCAGGCGGCCTCGACGCACCGCTGCTCATGTGTTATGCCGTGATCGATCGCGATCCCACCGAGTGGCTCCACGATCTCCTGCGCGTGCTCGGTCCGCTCGCCGGCGACATCTGGTCGCACTGCCCCGACTGGCCCGATGACACCGATCGACAGGTCGCCTACCTGCTCGCCCACCGGACACACTCGAGCCTCGACTTCGCCACATGGGACGCCCCGGTCGACACGATCCGCGAGGCGCTCGAGATACGGCGGAGGGTCGCCGCCCTGGCGGTGCGCACGCAGGGGCTCGACCGCGACGCACTACTCGCCGCATACAGAGAGGAGTTCTCCTCATGATCCGCGAGCTTCGCTGGCCGTTCGGCAGGAACCGCTCCCGGCCGCTCGACCCGACCACCGTGCAGGGCGACATCCTCAAGCCGTACGGTCTGCTCATCTCGGCGCACCTCTTCGTACACGTCGCCGACCCGGCTTCGGGCCGAGCGATCCTCGCCGATGTCCTACCGACGATCACCAGCGGCGCCCGCTGGGCCGAGAAGCCGGCGTCGACGCTGAACGTGGCCATCACCCATCCCGGACTCGCCGCGATCGGCGTGCCGGCGGCGATCCTCGACTCGTTCCCGCAGGCATTCCGCGAGGGGATGGCGGCCCGCGCCGGGTTGCTCGGCGACACCGGGGCATCCGACCCCACCGCGTGGGACGAGGGTCTCGGTTCCGGCGAGGCGCACATCCTGTTCACGGTCAACGCGGTCGGCGACGACGCATGCGAAGCCGCCGTCGATGAACTCACCGCATCGCTGACGCGACACGGCGCCACGATCGTCTGCGATCAGCGCGGACGGCGTCTGCCCGACCGCAGGGAGCACTTCGGGTACACCGACGGCGTCGGTCAACCGGCGCTCACCGGTACGGGCGATCCGGTCCGTGGCGAGGGCGAACTGGGAACGTTGCACCACTGGCACGGGGTACCGGTCGGCGAGATGTTCCACGGGCACGTCGACGCCGACGGCTATCCATCCCCGGGGCCGAGCGATCCGTTCGGCAAGGGTGGGACCTACAAGGTGTGGAGGAAGCTGCACGAGAACGTGCCGACATTCCGACGCTGGATCGCCGAACAGGCGACCGCCCTCGAAATCGACGAGATGCTCCTGCGGGCGAAGCTGATCGGCCGATGGCCCGACGCCTCGCCGCTCGCCCTGACCCCCGACGAGCCCGACCCCGAGATCGCCGCAGATCCCGACCGGGTCAACGATTTCGACTACGTCGATGACCCCGACGGCCTCAAGTGCCCGCTCGGCGCGCACATCCGTCGCACCAATCCCCGGTCGGGCCTCGGCTTCGGCGACGCGCTCTCCGCCCGGCAACGGATCATCCGTCGCGGCATGACGTACGGTCCAGCGCTCGCCGAGGGGGCGACCGACGACGACGGCGTCGACCGGGGCATCTTCTTCGTCGCCTACATGGCCGACATCGAGCGCCAGTTCGAGTTCATCCAGGCCGACTGGTGCAACGATGGCGACGCCGTCAACGTGGGCCACGACCGCGACCCCTTCATCGGCCGGGCCCCCGGCGACCACAAGTTCGCTATCCCGGGCGAGCAACCGGCGTTCGTGCACCCGCTCGTCGAACTGGTCGTCACCCGCGGTGGTGAGTACCTCTGGGCACCGTCGATGGGCGCGCTCGACCGGCTGGCCTCCGGCTCCTGGGGCTCCGCCGCACGATCGAGGCGCGCGCTACGCGGCTCGATCGGCCCTGCGATCAGTCGGGCGACCGGCACGGTCCTCGGGGTTCTACTCGCCCCGATCGCCTGGGTGATCTCGTTCGCCAGGGGTGGACGCGCCGTTCACACGAAGGGCGCCGCGTTCGAGGCCGACTTGGTGATCGAGGGGTCGGACTCGCGGCTGGCCGAGGGCACCGTCCTCGCGACGAGGGCGTCGATCCCGGTGATCGCCCGCCTGTCGCGCGGCTACGGTCGACCGCTCTCGAGGCCCGACGTTCACGGGCTCGCGATCCGCATCCCGGTGAGGGCGAATGATGACACCGATCGGTCGCAGGATCTGCTGCTCGCCTCGGTGAAGGACGAATCCGGTGCCCGTGACCGCACCGACACGACGATGGGATACGGGCCGCTGTTGTCGAGCACGCTTCGCGTCAGCGCCCCGAACGGTGATCTCGTCGTGCGGGCGAGACCGGCCCAGCCGATGCCCGACGACGCGACGGTCCATGGCGGCGAGGCGGCCGGTCTGGCGTTCGACATCGAGGTCGCGGCCCCGGGCGCCACGGGCGAGAGGGTCGCCCGGCTCACCCTCGGTGAGGCACTGCCGACGGCCGAGGCCGAGGCGCTGACGTTCACGGTCGCCAACGACGCTGGCGGGATCTCACCGGTCGGCGTGCTCAATGCGGCCCGGCAGGTCGTTTACCCGTGTGGTCAGGCCGGTCGGGCGATGCGATCTCGCCTGCGACCGCGATGAGCGCGACGATGAGCGCCACGACGAGCGGAACGATGACCGCCACCAGGGCCGGCCGATGAGCTACCTGTCGATCGAATCGGTCGCGTCGACTTGCTCGATCCGCTCGGTGAACTCGTTCGCCTCGATCTCCTCGATCGCCTCGTCGGGGTCGGTCTGTTCGATCGGGTCGGCCGGCTCGATCCTCTCGATCGGCTCGGCCGGCAGCGTGCTGTCGCTCGGTTCGGCCGGATCACTCCTGTCGGTCGGCTCGAGCGGCTCGATCCTGTCGTACCGCAGCAGCGAGTTCATCCTCGGATGGAACGATCGCCGGGCCACGACCGCCGAGGTCACCACGATCGCCGCAATGGCGACCGCCGTCGGCTGTGTCGCCGGTGCGGCGACACTGCTCGCCCAGCGGCTGATCCGCTGACGGCGAAGGGCGACGGATCGCGCGGGTCGCAGTTCAGTGGCGCTTGTACGAGGCCTTCTCGGCCTCGCGCTCGGCGTGGTGCCGTCGGCGACGGATCTCCTGCCAGATCGCGGTGACGATGATCGCACCGAGGAGCGAGCCGATGATGCCGCTCGGCCGGAACGCGAAGCCCTCACCGGCGAGCAGGCTGAAGATCAGACCACCGACGAACGAACCGCCGAACCCGGCGAACAATGCCATCGTCCAGTCGGTCCTGCCGGAACCCCGGCGGCCGAGGATCCACTGGGCGACCGCACCCAGTCCCATACCCAATACGAGAATCGCCAAGATCAGCACGGCAGCACGCTAGCCCGCGCTCGCGCGAAGCAGTCGTCCGATCGTCACGGGATAGGTTCGGTCCCGGGCACGGACCGATGGAGGAAGCCGAATGCAAGCACGCGAGATCGCCAGATGGGCCGATATCCCCGACCGCTCCCCCGTCGGCGTGCTCGTCGGCAACGTCGACCTGGTGATCGTCCGGTTCGACGACAACCACTCGGTGCTCTACGGCCGCTGCCTGCATCGCGGCGCCCACATGGCCGACGGTCACATCTCGGGCGACAACCTGATCTGTGGGGTCCACGGCTGGGACTACGTCTTCCAGACAGGCGTGAGCAGCTACTCCAACGACGAACGGCTGCACAAGTTCTCCTCGTGGCTCGAGGGGGACTCGCTGATGATCGACGAGGAAGAACTCCTCGCATGGGAGAAAGAGCATCCCCAACCGTTCGACCGCACTACATACCAGGGCGCCTACCAGGATCCGCACGGCACCCCCGACGAGCCCCACGTCGGCTTGATCCGGCGGCTGGCGAACGAGGGCCTCGACTACCTCGGACACCACGGCCCGGTGACGGCGATGGGTGTGCCGCGCGACGAGTTGCCCCGGTGGGACGACATCCAGTTCGTCACCGCACAGCTCGCGCGCACGCCACAGCTCGACGAGGTCGAGGTCGGCACGCAGGTCGTCATCGGGCGCAATGCCGATCGGCCGCTCCAGCTCGAGATCCCGGTGTTCGTTTCCGACATGAGCTTCGGGGCGCTCTCGGAGGAGGCCAAGGTGTCGCTCGCCCGGGGCGCCGAACTCGCGGGGACCGGCATCTGTTCGGGTGAGGGCGGCATGTTGCCCGAGGAGCACGCGGAGAACCGGCGCTACTTCTACGAGCTGGCCTCCGGACGGTTCGGCTGGTCGCTCGACAAGGTGCGCGACGTGCAGGCATTCCACTTCAAGCTCGGCCAGGGCGCCAAGACCGGTACGGGCGGGCACCTCCCCGGACACAAGGTGACGGCCAAGATCGCGGCCGTTCGCGGCCTGCCCGAGGGAACCGATGCGATCTCGCCATCGACGTTCGCCGACCTCGGGTGCGACGACGATTTCCGCGAGCTGGCCGATCAGGTCCGGGAGGTGTCGGACGGCATCCCGATCGGGGTCAAGATGTCGGCCCAGCACATCGAGGACGACATCGACGCGGCACTCCGGATCGGCGTCGACTACATCATCCTCGATGGCCGCGGCGGTGGAACCGGTGCGGCTCCGACCCTCTTCCGCGACCACATCTCGGTCCCCACCATCCCAGCGTTGGCCCGCGCCCGCCGCCACCTCGACGCCCGCGGACGCCCCGACGTGACGCTGATCGTCACCGGCGGGCTGCGCACGCACACCGACTTCGCCAAAGCGCTTGCGCTCGGCGCCGATGCGATCGCCGTCTCCAACTCGGCGATGCAAGCAATCGGATGCATCGGGATGCGCGCCTGCAACAGCGACAACTGCCCCGTCGGGATCGCCACTCAGCGGCCCGAGCTGCGCGAGCGGCTCGTCGTCGAGGATGCAGCGCAACGCCTGCGGCGCTTCTTCGAGGCGACGACCGAACTGATGACCGTGCTCGCCAGGGCCTGCGGGCACACCGACCTCGGCGAGTTCTGCACCGATGACCTCACTACGTTCGACCGCGAGATGGCACACCTGACCGGCATCGCCTACGGTGGCGTGACGTCGTGACGATCCGCAGACCTGGCACCCCGACCACGCTGATGGCGACTGCGGCGATCGTCGCGATGCTGGCGGTCGGCTGCGGAGGCGGAGACGATGACGGCGGCGACGCCGAGGAGGCCGACCGCTCGATCGCGGTCACCGCGACCGAGTACCGGTTCGACGCCGAGGCCGGCATCGAGATCGTGTCGGGCGAGACGATCGAGTTCGACGTCACAAACATGGGTGAGGTCACCCACGAGATGCAGGTGTTGACCGGTGAGGGCAAGGAACTCGGCAGAACCGGCGAGATCGAGCCGTCGCAGTCCGATTCGGTGACGGTCACATTCGAGGAGGCCGGCATCTACCAGGTGATCTGCGACATCGACGACCATCTGAGCCGAGGTCAGCAGGCACGGTTCGAGGTCACCGAGGGCTGACGTCCCGGCCGGACCGGTCGGGTAGCTCGGTCGACCGCTCCGCAGGTAGGGCCGCGGCGACCAGGGTGGCGAAGGTGACGATGCCCAGCGCTGCCGCGCCGACGAATGCCATCGAGGCGCTCGTCTCGAACACGCCTACCCAGACCAGCGGCCCGATGGCGTGCCCGATGAATCGGAATGCGAGCACCGACGACAGTGCTCCGCCGCGATTGTCGGGTACTGCGGTCGCAGCCAGATTCTGGATGTTGATCACGACGAAACCGATCGCCGCGCTCGCCGCTATCCACGCGAGCGCCGTGAGCGGCACCCTGGCGATGAAACCGAGTGGAGCGGTCAGCGCCACCGCGGCGGCCGTCGAGATCGCGCACGCCCGCACCGCTCCCCAGGCATCGAGCAGCCGTCCCCAGACCGGCCCGAGGACCATCGCCGATATCCCGCCGAGCAGGAGCACCACACCGGCGGTGGTCGAGTCGACATGGAGTTCGTCGCGCAGGAAGAGCCCGACGAGTACGCCGATGCCGATCGGCCCCGCAGCTGCGGAGAACGAGGCGACCCACAAGAGCGACATGCGAACGGTGAGCAGCGGTCGGATCGGTGGAGCGGACGTGGTCGGCCTCGGCTCACCGGAGGGCGGGCGGGTCGACAGACCGAACGCGACGATCGCCACGACGACGAAGACGAGCCGCCAATCGATCGCCGCGAACAGGCCGCCCACGAACGGCGCGAGCGCCGCACCCGCCGCTTGGAAGCTCGAGTACACGCCAATCGCCCGACCGAGCCGGATCGGCGCGGTCACCTCGGTCAGTCCGGCGATCAGGAGCGGCGTGATGAACGCGTTGCACACGCCCTGGAGCACGCGGGCAGCGATGAACCAGCCGAGCGTGGGCGCGATCACACAGAGCACCGAGGCGGCGGCGTAGCCGAGGAACGCGATGCGGGTCACCCGCCGGCGGCCGAACCTTTCGCCGATCGTGCCCGACACGAGCAGCAGCAGAGCCATCGGAATGAAGTAACCGCTGAACGACCAGTTGACCTGGCCGGATGTCGCATCGAAGCTCTCGCGCAGTTCGGGGTAGATCGAGATGACGACGAGCGTGCCGAACGGCCCGAGGAACCCGCCGAGGTAGAACGGCAGCGTGTCCCACGTGAGCACCCTGCCCTCGGCCGGGGCACTCGTTCGGCTGGGGACCACCACGGCCGGACCATACCGATGATCCCCGGACCACCCGGAGGCGGAGCGAGGCGGTTCGTGTCGGCGAATATCGCGGGCATTCCGATATTCGCCGACGCAGATCTCTGGAATGCGCTCGTGTCAGAGGTCGAGAGAGCGGGACGGCGCGACTGAACTACCATCGTGGCATGGCACAAACCCGGCCCAGCCATGATCGTGTCGTCGAGGTGACGGCCGCCACCGCCTCGTCCATGCGGCCGCAGAATGTCCCGGTGAACGCCTACGAGGCGCCGGGCGCGTTCGTGATCGTGGCGCCACTCCCGGCGGTCACCGTTCGCGACGTCACGATCGAGCTCACCGACGGTCACCTCCGCTTCTGGGCCGAGCTGCGCAGCGCCGGCCCGCGCGACTACGCGGTGCACGAGTGGGAGTACGGGGGGTTCGAGCGCTCGATCGATCTGCCGTCCGCCTACCGCGCCGACATCGAGGCGACACTCGGCAACGGACAGCTGGTGATCCGCGTGCTGGCAGGAGCGTTCCGGACGGAACGCGGCATTCATCCCACCGCCTGCTGACCGCCGGCCGTGGTCGGGGTCAGCGTTTCAGGATCGAGCGTCAGATCGTGACCACGGGATTGATGGCGCTCGCCGCCGGTTGTCCCGGGTCGGCGTCGCCGAGCCACAGTTCGCGATCGAGGGCCTGTCCGGCATTCTGCGGTTCGATGACGCGCGCACCGTCGGCAAACCAGATGATCGTCATCACCTCGCGGTCGGTGGTCGTGCTGTTCCCGGCCGCTCGGTGCAGCGTCCAGCCGAGGTGGAAGCTGGCGTCACCTGCGGACATCTCCCCGGTGCGTACCCGCGGCATCGAACGCGACTCCAGGTGCCGTTCGTAGAACTCGTCGGACTCACCGGAGATCGGCTCGTCACCGATGGGCCCGTGGTGTGACCCGTTGGCGAACTCGAGGTCACCCATCGCCGCGGTCACGTCGTGCAGCGGCAGCCACATCGTGATGGTGCGATCGGTGTCGAGCGGCCAGTACCACTGGTCCTGGTGCCACGGGGTGTGGCCGCCACCCGACAGCTTGAAGAGCGCTTGGTCGTGGTACAGGCGCACGGCGTCGACGCCGAGCAGGTCTGCCGCCCTGCGCGCGAGATCGGGATGCAGCGTGATTTCGGCCACCGCCGCGCCGATCGCTCCACCGAGCTGCCAGAGGTTCATGTACTGGTCGAACGCGCGCTGGTACGGATCGTTACCGGGGGGCAGCTCGAGCTTGTCCCTCAGCGACACCGCATCTTCGATGATGTCCCTGAACCGGGCGACCTCGTCCGCACCCAGGAGCCCACGAACGGTCACATGGCCTTCGCGCTCCAGGAGGGCGCACTCACGGCGGCGATGCGCGCCCGATTCGGTCGATGTCATCGGGTCGCGGTCGTCGGAGTGGCCACGTTCGATCAGTAGCCGGTCTCGACGACCACCTGGCGACGCCGGACTCCACCGGTGTAGTTGCCGATGTCGAGAAGGAACCCGAGCGCGACGAGAAACCACCCGAAGCCGTCGATGCCGTGCTGCCAGTTCTCCATCAGCACGAAGAAGAGCGTCGTGTACGGGAGGAAGAGGAAGCCAGCGAATCCGACCCAGAAGCTGTCGAACGCCTGCTCGTTGTAGTTGGTGGTCAGCTGGAGCAGCACGATCGCGATCCTCGGGAACGCCGCGCCGACGAACAGAATGAAGCAACCGCACATATGCCCCCGACACTACGCGAGGGGCTCGGACGCAACGGTACGAGGTGATATTCGGGCCGCTGATGTGGGTCCGGCCCGCCGGGAGGGTCGGACCCCAGGTAGAACACCCGCGGTGCATCAGACCGCGCCGGAGAACAGACGAACGCCATGATCGACGACGCAGAGAACCTCGAGTTCGCGACGTCGGCGTGGACCGCTGCCGGTCGGCTCGACTTCACCGATGCACCGTCATCGGATGCGGATGTCGTGATCGCCGTCGACGGTCCACGACGGTCCACGACGACCTCGCCCGCATCACCGCCTGATCGCGTCGCCGGCTCAGTCGAAGACGATGACGCTGCGGGCGACGTTTCCTGCCTTCATGTCGTCGAAGCCTTCGTTGATCTCCTCGAGTGAGATCGTCTTGGACACCATCTCGTCGAGCATCAGGCGTCCGTCGAGGTACATCTCGATGTAGCGCGGCATGTCGGTGCGGAACTGGTTCGAGCCCATGTTCGACCCGGTGAGCGTCTTCTCCATCAGCAGCTCGGGTCCGTGGATCTCGACCATCGTGCCGACCGGGATCATGCCGATCACGGTGGCCTGCCCGCCGCTGCGCAACATCTGAAAGGCCTGCTCGGCGGTCTGCTTCATCCCGACGGCCTCGAACGCGTGATACACCCCGCCAACTGAGATTTCCTTCACGGCGGCGACCGCGTCGACCTCGCTCGCATCGACCATGTGGGTCGCGCCGAGCTGCTGGGCCAATTCGAGCTTCGAAGCGACCATGTCGACGGCGATCACCTTGTTGGCACCGGCGATGCGGGCCCCCTGGATGGCCGACAGGCCGATGCCGCCGCAGCCGATCACCGCTACCGTTTCGCCGGGAGCCACCTTCGCCGTGCGGAAGACGGCTCCGAGACCGGTGGTGACGCCGCAACCGATGAGCGCCGCCTTGTCGAGCGGCATGTCGTCGTCTATCTTCACCAACGCCTGCTCGTGGATCAGCATCTTCTCGGCGAAGGACGAGAGGTGGAGGTACTGGTTTACCGTCTCCCCGCCCGCCCGGCTGAGACGCGCCGGTTCGCCCGGCCGACGGACCAGCTCGGTGTGCTTGTTCTCGCAGAGCGCGAGATGACCGTCGGTGCACTGCGAGCAATGGCCGCAGAACGCCGAGAGACAGGTGATGACATGGTCACCGGGCTTGACGTAGTGAACCATCGAGCCCACCGCCTCGACCACCCCGGCCGACTCGTGACCGAGAACCGCCGGACACGGGAACGGGTACTTGCCCTCCATGAAGTGCAGGTCGCTGTGGCAGACACCGGCCGCAGCGGTTCGGATCAACACCTCCCGCGGACCCGGTTCGCCGATCTCGACATCTTCGAGGTCGAGTCGACCCGCCTCCAGTTGTAG
>PVMS01117913.1_pt1 | contig 11006 bp, 9 predicted proteins | sample 1853461 | NCBI WGS metagenome assembly PVMS01 (sample SAMN08582032, study PRJNA380276) | Marine sediment metagenome, whole genome shotgun sequencing project. | isolation source: ocean sediment barecode stripped | collected 2017
AAAATTAAGGGGCCTATATTGTGCCTGGTGGGCCCACCAGGTGTAGGTAAAACCTCGCTGGGAAAATCAATTGCGCGAGCCACCAACCGTAAGTTTCAACGAATGTCGTTGGGCGGCGTGCGCGATGAAGCTGAAATTCGGGGTCATCGACGTACTTATATAGGTGCCTTGCCCGGTAAGCTGATTCAACAGCTTTCCAGGAGTGGCGTCAAAAATCCGGTCATCATGCTCGATGAGGTCGATAAAATGGCTATGGATTTCAGGGGTGATCCGTCCGCAGCGCTGCTGGAAGTGCTGGACCCAGAGCAGAACAATGTATTTAACGACCACTATCTTGAAGTAGATGTTGATTTATCTGAGGTTATGTTTATCGCGACTGCGAATACCTTGAACATACCGGGCCCTTTGCTGGATCGCATGGAAGTGATTCATGTGTCGAGCTATACCGAAGATGAAAAATTTCAGATTGCGCGTCGTTATCTGGTTGGCCGCAAGCTTAAGGATAATGGCTTGAAAGAAGGCGAGACTGAAATCACCGACGAAGGGCTGCGTGAAATCATACGCGGTTATACCAAGGAAGCCGGGGTTCGAAACCTGGAGCGTGAAATATCCAAGGTATTTAGAAAAGTGGTCAGAAAGCTGCTTTCTGAATCGCAGGAGACGTTTAGCATCACCGCGAAAAATGTTAAAGATTTTCTGGGTGTGCGACGTTTTCGCGATACAGAAATTGAGGAAGAAAACAAGGTTGGTCATGTCAATGGCCTGGCCTGGACCAGTGTAGGTGGTGAATTGCTGACCATCGAAGCGGCCATTATGCCGGGTAAAGGTAAGCAGCTGTATACCGGAAAACTGGGAGACGTGATGAAGGAATCGATTCAGGCCGCAATGACCGTGGTGCGGAGCCGCGCAGAGGGTTGGGGCATTGATCCGGAGTTCTACCAGAATAAAGATGTCCATATACATGTCCCCGAAGGCGCAACGCCTAAAGATGGCCCCAGTGCGGGTGTAGGCATGTGCACGGCAATGGTTTCAGCATTGACGGGTATCGCGGTTAAATCGGATGTTGCCATGACGGGTGAGATCACTTTGCGCGGCGAAGTGTTGCCAATTGGTGGCCTTAAGGAGAAATTACTGGCTGCGGTGCGCGCAGGTGTCAAGCAAGTGCTTATTCCGCATGATAATGAAAAGGATCTGGCGGAGATGCCCAAGACCGTATTGGATGGTCTGGATATTGTGCCGGTTCGTTGGGTAGATGAAGTGATGGAGATGGCGCTCGACGCACCACTGAAACCGCTCAAGAAATCAACACGCGGTAAATCGGCTAAAAAGCCGCCTAAAGCGCAAAATAATTTGCCAACACGGCACTAGAGGAGTTTAGTATATTTTGCTTAGATCAACGTAACTGCGAATATTATATTCTGATTTGTGTGCCCTAAGCCGTCGCGATTGTGTTTTGCTTATCGCGGGATTTGTGTGTCAACTTTTGCGAGTCAAGCGTTTTTCTGCGCTTTTTTTTAAAAATACTTGCTATAAACCTTGAAAATATGCGCTTTGAAGGTTTATCTCTGTCGCCTGCCTCAGGTAGAATAGCTGCTCCGCGTTTAAGCAAACGTGAGACAGCGAGTTGGTTGTGGATTCGATCTGGGTAGTACGATTATGAAAATAATTTCATTGCACTGGTTCGCTGGTAATAAACATTCTCAACACTAAAGGAAACATTATGAATAAATCAGAACTAATCGACGCCGTTGCAACTGCAACAGACCTTACTAAAGCAGACGCAGGCCGTGCCATCGATGCCACCGTTGCCGCCATTACAGATACGCTTTCAAAAGGCGAATCTCTGTCACTTATCGGCTTTGGAACCTTCTCAATTTCTCACCGTGCAGCACGCGCCGGGCGCAACCCGCGCACGGGTGAAACCATCCAGATTAAAGCTGCAAAATTACCCAAATTTAAGGCTGGTAAAGCCCTAAAGGATGCCGTAAACTAGCGCGCCTTTTGCGGGGCAGCGAGGGTTGCTGCTTCGATTATTGGGTGCTTAGCTCAGCTGGGAGAGCATCGCCCTTACAAGGCGAGGGTCGGGGGTTCGATCCCCTCAGCACCCACCAAATATTGGAGCGGTAGTTCGGTTGGTTAGAATACCGGCCTGTCACGCCGGTGGTCGCGGGTTCGAGTCCCGTCCGCTCCGCCATTTGAACCGAAAAGCGAGCCTATAGGGCTCGTTTTTTTAATCCCGTCGCGATACCATCGGGGTCTAAACACCGTATTCAGGATTCAATAATGCTGCTTACCATACGTAAAAAATCTCAGGGCTGGGTCGCCTGGGTCATTGTCATCATCATCACCATTCCCTTCGCGCTGTTCGGTATTAGCTCTTATTTCGAAGGCGCTGGGCAGATTCCGGTTGCGACAGTCGATGGCGATAAAATTGACGCGCAAACATTTGAAAACGCAATGGAACAGCGTCGACGATTTTTTCGTGCACAGTTTGGCAGCAATTTTGATCCCGCTATGGTGGATAATCCGCAGTTTCGTATGCAGGTAGTTGAAGGGTTGGTATCCAACCGACTGATTCAAATTTACGCGCGGGAACAGGGGCTGCGCCTGTCTGATGACGCACTCCGTGCAAGCATTGTTTCAACGCCGGAATTTCAGTTGGACGGGAAATTTGATCAGGATTCGTATAACCGATTTGTCAGTGCACGGGGTTACTCGGTTGAGGGTTATGAACAGCAGCTGCGCTTGAGCGGTGGTATTCAACAACTGGAAAGCGGCCTGTCTGATTCTGCGTTAGTGAACCCGCTTGAAGTGGATCTATTGCTCGCCCTGACGCTGCAAATACGGGATGCCGACTATACGGTTGTAGCAGCAGGCGGAAAATCACAGGGTGACCCGGTCAGCGATGAAGAAAAGCGTGAAGAATACGCCAATAATGAAGCACGTTATATGCAGGATGATCGGCTCAAGCTCAATTATGTCAAGTTAACGCTGGATGATATCGTGAATGATATCGAGCTGGATGAGGACGAAATTGAACAGGCATACGAGGCTAATAAAGGTCAGTATAGCAGAGCAGAGACGCGCATTGCGAGCCATATATTGCTCGGGGTGCCGCGTTCTGCAGATGAGACCAAACGAAGTGCTGTACTAGCGAAGGCTCAAGCACTGGTCGCACGCCTGAACGAGGGTGAGGATTTTGCAGTGTTGGTAGAAGAATTTTCTGAGGATCCGGGTTCCAAGCGCCAGGGAGGCGATCTGGGGATAATCGCTAAGGGCCAGATGGTGCCGGAGTTTGAAGCAGCGGTATATTCTATGGCTCAGGGTGAGATTAGTGCACCGGTCAAGACGGAGTTCGGTTATCACATTATAAAACTTACCTCATTGGAAGAAGCGTCAATCAAGCCTTACGCGGATGTGAAAAGTGAGGTTGAAACGGCAGAGAAAAATCGTCTTGCGCGTACTCAATTTTCCGAAACCGCGGAAACATTTAGAACGCTGGTCTTCGAAGAACCTGAAAATCTTGAGGCGGCGGCTCAGGCGCTGGGTCTGGATGTTCAAGTTTCCGATTGGGTGACGCAAACTCAGGGTGCGGATGATTTCTCGAGCCCCCGTGTTCGAGCGGCTGCTTTTGACAGCGCGGTACTGGAAGACGATTTAAACAGTGAAGTTATTGATATCAGCGATGAAGTTTTAATTGCAGTACATAAAAATCAATTTGAAGCGCAGCACGTAAAAGCGTTTGCTGAAGTTGAGGCTGACATCGAAACGCTTATCCAACAACAAAAAGCGGCTGAAAAAGCGAAACAGGCAGGGGAGTCGCTAATCGCCAGTTTGCAGCAGGGCACCATACAGAATGAAATAAGTTTTGATTCATTACCCGAACTGCGGTCTGAGTCGACGAATCGAGTTCAGCGCCAGGTGGCAGAGCAGGTTTTCAAGCAGCAATGGAAATCAGGCGAAACCTTAGTAGAAGGTTTTAGTCTTAATAATGGTGATTACGCAGTATATCGCTTGAAGGGTGTTACACCGGGCGACCCTGCGATGGCGACGACTGAACAGCGCGGGCAGCTTGAAACACAGCTCGCAAACCGAGACGCAAACAACGCCTACCGATTATTCAGGGAATCCTTACGAAATAACGCGGACGTAGAAATTTTCACTTCCGTACTGGAAGACGACAGCGACACCGTCGCCGCACAGTAAATTAGCCTTTGGTCTGAATTGCAGTTAATCCACATCCTGTTGCTGGTTCCCATCGGAGTTGTTGCGGGCTATCTGAACGTGATGGCAGGGGGTGGTTCCCTGCTCACGGTACCGGCCCTGATATTTATGGGAGTTCCCGGACACGTTGCCAATGGAACTAACCGCATCGCCATTCTGGCGCAGAATGTCACGGCGGTATCGGCGTTTTACAAGCGGGGTTTCCACGATTTTAAGCTGGGTTTAAGTCTGGCAGCCTGCGCCGTACCCGGCGGCATTTTGGGCGCCTGGCTGGGTGTACAGTTACAGGGCGTGTGGTTTAATCGTTTGCTGGCGGCGGTGATGGTGCTGGTGATGTTGATGATGGCGGGCAAAAAAAACACCGTAAATACGGTCTCTGAAGGCTCGCCGCCAAGCAATCTTCTGCTGGGTCACGTGCTGATGTTTTTTGCCGGCATATACGGCGGTGTGATTCAAATCGGCGTGGGTTTTATATTGATGTCGATACTCTATCGTGTCATGGGCATTGATCTGGTACGTGTGAATATGTACAAGGTGCTCATTGTTCTGTGCTATACCATCGCCGCCCTGGCGGTATTTGCATCGCAACTTGAGCTGGTCTGGATAGCGGGTGTTGCGCTCGCCATCGGTAATTCCATCGGTGGCTGGCTGGGCGTACATTGGTCGATCCGCAAAGGCGAGGCTGCGATCCGTCAGGTATTAAATGTGGTATTGGTGGTGGTTGTTATAAAGTTACTGTTCTTTAGCTGATTTCGTGATTCACCTTCCAGTCCATGGTCTCGCCGGCAAATAAAGGCACTACCCGTTCTCCATTTTCGACGGCATAGAATTCTGGTACTTGCCAGGATTCTTTTGTCAGCGTGATGGTTCCCGGGTTCAAATCCAGACCGTAGAACTGTGCGCCGTTGCGGCTCGCAAACGCTTCGAGTTGGTCTAGTGCTTCGTAATGCTCGAACAGGCGCGCGTACATAGGCATCGCCGCGTGTGCGCTGTAACAGCCGGCGCAACCGCAGGCATTTTCTTTGGCCTGCTGCGTGTGCGGTGCGCTGTCGGTGCCGAGAAAAAATTTATGATTTCCCGATGTAGCCGCTTTGGCAAGTGCAGCGCGATGGCTTTCGCGTTTTAATATGGGCAGGCAGTAGTGATGTGGCCGCACGCCGCCACGAAAAAGCTCGTTGCGATTAAATAGCAAATGCTGGGGGGTCAGACTGCCCGCAATATTATCACTGGAGGCTTCGACAAATTCGACGCCCTGTCGCGTAGTGATATGTTCCAGCACAATTTTTAGCTCAGGTAATTCATGTACGATGGGCAGGAGAATCTGTTCAATAAACACCGCTTCACGATCAAAAATGTCGATATGCGGGTCGGTGACCTCGCCATGGACCTGCAATACCAGGCCGGTTAGAGCCATTTTTTCGAGGATCGGCATGAGCTTAACGATACTGCTCACGCCCGAACTGGAATTCGTGGTTGCGCCTGCCGGATATAGTTTCGCCCCGACCAGCCAGTCCGTAGCAGCGGCCTCAGCGATATCACTGGCGTGCGTATCGTCGGTCAGGTACAGCGTCATCAAGGGATCAAAGGAAAAGCGATCATCCACGGCTGCATGAATGCGTTTGCGGTATTCACGCGCAAGACCAACCGTTGTGACCGGCATTTTAAGGTTTGGCATGACCACCGCGCGCTGGAATTCACGCGCGGTGTGATTGACTACGCACGCCAGCATCCGAGTATCTCGCAGATGTAAATGGCAATCGTCAGGTGCGCGCAGGGTAAGGCTTCGTCTGGCTGAGCTCATGAGTGACTTATAGCGGGTATTTTATGAATGGCAAATTGATATAATACGGCTAGTTTATCATTACCACTCGTGCTTTAGCCGCTACTCAATGAATCTGAACGTATGATCCTAAAATCCTCAGTTGACCGCTATGAAGAATGAATAAGTGCGTGAATCATATCAGAAATAGAGAACCTTTCCCTTTCACTCTATGGGTGAAGGCGCTACAGAGCATATTGTACTCCTGTGACGGCGCATGGCCGCGTTGTAACTGCTTGAAAGGGAGCAACCATTCCGCACAGTTACGCCTTGCCCTACACCCTCACAGGAGCACACTATACCCTGTTCAACTGAGGAATTTAGGATGAACAACACGCTATCCATTACTCTGGCGCAAATTAATCCCTGTGTGGGAGATTTGTCAGCGAATTCAAAGCTCATACTCGCTGCCGCAGAAGCACACAAGGATGGCTCTGACCTGATTGTATTCCCTGAGCTAAGCCTGACCGCCTATCCGCCGGAAGATCTGCTGCTACGCGCGGATTTTATGCGTGAGGTGGAAAACCAGCTGCAATGGATTGTCAGGCACACGCGTGACATTGAGCCCATGTTGATTGTGGGGCACCCGTTGAAATCAAACGGGAGACTGTACAATGCGGCGAGTCTGGTACATCGTGGCGAAGTGGTGGCGCAGTATCGAAAACGCCTGCTACCAAACTACAATGTATTTGACGAAAAGCGTTATTTTGCGCCAGGCGAAGAGACGCTGGTATTTATGCTTAAAGGCGTGCAACTTGGTCTGGTAATCTGTGAAGATATCTGGGAACCGGCGCCAGTGCGTGAATCGGTTGCAGCCGGCGCTCAGATGATTGTGGTCATCAATGCATCGCCCTTTCATCACAGCAAGGCCATCGAACGCGAGGAAGATGTGGTGCGACAGCGTGCTATAGAAAACGGTGTGCCAATACTGTACGTCAACCAGGTTGGCGGTCAGGATGAACTGGTTTTTGACGGCGCCTCGCATGTCGTCGATTGTGAGGGTCTGACCGTGGCGCGTTTGCCGATATTTGAAAGCGCATTTTTAAACGTTGATTTTCGCTTGAACGAAGCTGCTGGAAATTGGGTTCCGCAGGCGGCCCGGATAGCGCCACACGGCACGCTCGAAGCGCGAATTTACAAAGCGCTGGTAACCGGGGTGCGGGATTACGTGGAGAAAAATAGTTTTAAAGGCGTAGTGTTGGGCCTGTCCGGTGGCATTGATTCCGCGCTGACGCTGGCGATTGCGGTTGACGCGCTGGGTAAGGCGCGCGTCGAGGTAGTGATGATGCCTTATCATTATACCTCCGAAATGAGCGAACAGGATGCGGCAGAGCAGGCGCGGCTGATGGGTGTCAGTTATGAGGTGGTGCCGATCACACCCATCGTTAAAGCTACATTGGATCAACTCCAACCCCTGTTTGAAGGCTTGCCCGAAGATACAACCGAAGAGAACGTGCAGGCGCGTAGCCGGATGTTGTTACTGATGGCGATCTCCAACAAGAAGGGCAGCATGGTATTAACCACGGGAAATAAAAGTGAAATGGCGGTCGGTTATGCGACGCTCTACGGGGACATGGCGGGTGGCTTTGCGGCGATTAAAGATGTCCCTAAAACCATGGTTTATGCGCTATCGGTGTATCGCAACACCCAGAGCCCCATTATTCCTGAACGCGTAATTACGCGCCCGCCCTCGGCCGAATTGCGCCCCGACCAGGTGGACCAGGATTCCTTGCCGGATTACGCGGTGCTGGATGCCATATTGCAACGCTTTGTGGAAGAAGATCAGAGTGATGAAGAAATTATTGCTGCGGGGTTTGACGCTGCAATCGTGCACCGTGTGATCAAGATGGTGGTACGCAATGAATACAAGCGCAGGCAGGCGGCTCCCGGTGTTCGGATCACGCCACGTGCGTTTGGGCGAGATCGGCGTTACCCGATCACCTCGCGCTTTTTCTAATGGTCGCGATTCGAAATTTTAAAAAGCCGGATTATGCGGCAGTACGGGAAATCTATCAGCAGGGTATAGACACTGGAGACGCGACCTTCGAGACCCGCATTAAAAGTTGGGAAGAGTGGGATGCGGCTACCGCCAGGGCTGGCCGTTTGGTTGCTACTGAAAGAGACCAGGTGGTCGGATGGGCCTGCCTGAGCGATATCACCAGTCGTTGTGTGTATCGTGGCGTTGCGGAGACGTCGGTGTATGTTAATCCGAGTTTTCAAGGGCGCGGCATCGGGCGGAGCCTGCTACAGGCCTTGATTGAGACCTCGGAAGAAGCGGGTTACTGGACCTTGCAGGCACGCATTTTTACGGAAAATGTGGCCAGTATTGTATTGCACGAAAAACTCGGTTTTGTGTCGATGGGGGTGCATGTAAAACTGGGGCAATTACGAGGTGTCTGGCGCGATGTGCAGTTGCTGGAGCGTCGCAGTGTCGTGATTGGTTAGGTGCTGGATATCCCGTTGTCGCTGTACGTACACTTCCCTTGGTGCGTCAAAAAATGCCCCTATTGTGATTTTAATTCGCATGCCCTGCGTGCGGATTTGCCCGAGCGTGCCTATGTCGATTCACTGATCCGGGATTTGCATCAGCAGCTTAAACGCCTGCCGGAACGGACAATACAAACCGTGTTTATGGGGGGTGGTACTCCCAGTTTGATCTCGCCAGCTGAAATAAAGCGCCTGATGGACGTGCTTAAGAGCAGTGGGCAGCTGGCAAAAGGGGCTGAAGTAACGCTGGAGGCTAACCCTGGCACGCTGGACGAAACTTTTTTCGAAGATTATCTGCGCGCGGGTATCAATCGATTATCCATCGGTGTGCAGAGTTTTGAAAACAGTGCACTGCAAAGAATCGGGCGCATCCACAGTGCTGAACAGGCGAAAAGCGCCGTAATTCGTGCCAGACAAGCAGGATTTAAGCGCATAAACCTGGATCTAATGTATGGCTTGCCCGGGCAATCTGTTAAAGATTCGGGGCGTGACATCGAGATTGCTTTAGCGCAGGAAGTGAGTCACTTGTCTGTATATCAACTTACCATCGAGCCCAATACCGAGTTTGCAATACGCACACCACGATTACCTGATTCCGAGCAGTACTGGGATATGCATGAGCAGGCACAAGACTTGCTGCAAACAGCCGGTTTAGAACAGTATGAGGTCTCGGCTTACAGTCAGAACGCAGAGTGCCAGCACAATCTGAACTACTGGCAGTTTGGTGACTACCTGGGCATTGGCGCGGGCGCCCACGGAAAATTAAGCGGGCAGGATAAAGACGGCGAATTCAGCATACGGCGTTACTGGAATCATCGCCATCCAAAGGCCTATCTGCACGCCGCACAAACGGGAGATTTTGTTGCGCAAATCAAAGCCGTTACGAAATCTGAACGTGATCTGGAGTTTCTGATGAATGCGCTAAGATTGCGGGCCGGTTTTGATTTGTCTACTTACGCAGCGCGTACATACGGCGAACCTCAGGCTTTAGTAGAAGTGCTTACGCCGTTTTTTACCAAGGCCTGGTTGCAGCAGGATGGGGAGGTGATTCGGCCGACTGATACCGGGTTTCGTTTCCTCGACAACATTCTGTTGGAATGTTGTTAGGGCAGCCTTGGATCACGTTGATCCAGGGCTCGCTTTTATAAGCCAGGTCCAGGTGTGTTAATGCCCACAATACGCTAGACTTGGCGCATCCACTTTTTTAAAGAGAAACCATGCAAAATTCACGGGCCGGGATGCAGTCACTAGAATGCGATGCGGGCGTCTAGCGTGAAAATACGGCAGCAATACTTCCCCCTTTGTCAAAGGGGCTAAGCGGATGCTTTGGGTAAAAGTCTTCCACCTGTTTGCCGTAATCGCCTGGTTTGCGGGTATCTTTTATTTGCCGCGCCTGTTTGTCTATCACGCCATGACCGAAGATGAAGTCGGCCGGGAGCGTTTTAAAGTCATGGAACGTAAGTTGTTACGCGGTATCATGAACCCGAGCGCGGTTGTTAGCATCGTATTGGGAAGCTGGTTATGGTTAGCTTATGGATTTACCGGTACCTGGTTATACCTGAAGTTGGTACTGGTGGGTATGTTGCTGGTTTACCATGGCTGGTGTATAAAGACGGTCAACGATTTTAAGCAAAGTAAAAATACGCGCGGCCATACGTTTTATCGTTGGATGAACGAGGTACCGGTTGCTTTACTGTTGGGTATCCTTATCCTGGTGGAACTCAAACCTTTTTCCTGAAAAGGTGATGGCATAGATATGTTCCATATCGTACTGGTGGAGCCGCAGATACCGCCTAATACTGGCAATATCATACGTTTGTGCGCGAATACCGGTTGCCATCTGCACCTTATCGAACCGCTGGGGTTTGACTTGAGCGAAAAGCAGCTACGCCGTGCGGGTATGGATTACACGGATCTTGCTGCCGTGACCGTATGGGAGGACTGGCCATCGTTTATCGATAGCGGGACCGCGCAACGCTGGGTGACACTCTCTACGCACCATGAAACGCGGTATTCGGAATTTGCGTTTCAGCCGGGTGATGCGCTGGTGTTTGGTTCCGAGGGCAAGGGTCTGGCGGAGAAAATACGCGAAAGTAATGAGCAGGCTGAAAAGCTATGCCTGCCAATGCAGGCCAATAATCGTAGCCTGAACCTTTCAAATGCCGTTGCAATTGTGGTGTATGAAGCCTGGCGTCAGCGCAATTTTGTTTAAACACCTTAGATTCCCAGTTTGACTGCGTTTGCGTAACACCTTTAGCACTCTATTGAAATGTCGCATCAAGTCGCTCAAGCGCATCGTCAACACGGGCTTCATAATCCTCAGGAAAAGTCCATATTCTGGGGCCATTCACGCTCTCACGGGAAATCAGCGCTCTATCTTGCGGGCGAATATGGAAGTTAAGCGTGAGCAGTGCATCGGTGCTGGCCCAGGGGTTCTGGTACCAGTAGTCGTGCGAACCCTTGGACAGACCGGGTA
>PVMS01109455.1_pt1 | contig 11005 bp, 11 predicted proteins | sample 1853461 | NCBI WGS metagenome assembly PVMS01 (sample SAMN08582032, study PRJNA380276) | Marine sediment metagenome, whole genome shotgun sequencing project. | isolation source: ocean sediment barecode stripped | collected 2017
GGCTGGCTTTCGGCTGCTACCAGAACATACGTTACAAAGCGGGCCTGCGGCGTTTGTTTCCGGGATTTCAGGTCTGATCGGCACGCATTGGCCGGCGTGTAAAAAGGAGTTATTGGGTGAGGGTATCGATCGCAACGCGATTATTTCATGCAGGCATTTTGCTGGGGCTTCTTGCTTTAGCGATTTACTTCCCCTATTTGTGGTTCGGTGTCGTGCCATTTGCCGTCGATAATGATGTTTCCGCGAACGAGATCGATCAACTGCTGGAAGGCACGAACCTGCCTGATTACTACGCGACACAAATGCCGGCAATTCCTGAGGAGGAGCTTTCTGCTCAGCGTGAAGCATTCACCTGGTGCCGGTTTTGCCATACTCTTGAGGCCGGAGGCGAGAACAAGGTAGGCCCCAACCTGCATCGAATTTATGGATTACCGGCGGCCGTGAATCCCACTTTTCCATATTCGGCGGCATTTATTCAGGCCCGCGAAGACGGACTCGTCTGGACTCCTGAAACCATTGCCGCTTTTATCGAGGATCCGGCGGACTACCTGCCGCACAATCGCATGCGTTACCCGCCGATGATCGGTTACGAGAAGAGTGTCGAGCGTGACCGGATGATCATGGATTACATGTTGCGCATGACCCGCTAGCCTGTGCGGTATTGTTTTAGATTGTGCCGCGGGTGGGCGCAGGATCAGGCGTCCGTTGAATGCTTGTAAACGTGCACGTCACGTTGCGGATAGGGGATGCTGATACCTTCCTGGTCGAAACGTTTTTTGACCTGCTCGGTCAGGTCGCAATGAACACCCCAAAAATCCGCGCTCTTAACCCAGGGGCGAACCACAAAATTTACGCTGCTGTCACCCAGTTCCGAGACCGCAATCATGGGGGCGGGGTCTTCCAGCACCCGGTCGTCAGCGCTGATGATTTCATGCAGAATCTGACGCACTTTATCCAGATCGTCGTCGTATCCGCAGCCGATGACGAGGTCGACGCGCCGGGTTTCATTTGCGGAGTAATTCGTAATTTCAGTATTCATGATCTGGCTGTTCGGAATGATTATTTTTTTGTTATCCGGGCTCTTGAGCACGGTGGTAAAAATCTGAACTTCTTCCACGGTGCCGGCTACTCCGCCACCCTCAATGAAGTCTCCGACTTTATAAGGCCTGAACGCAACGATCAGTACACCGGCGGCGAAATTTGACAATGAGCCCTGCAGAGCCAGACCGACAGCCAGGCCGGCCGCGCCCAGTATTGCCAGTAACGAGGTCGTTTGTACGCCCAGTTGACTGATGGCTGCAATCACCACGACTGTTAGCATCACGGCATTGAGCAGATTGCAAAGAAACTTCACCAGCGTGTCTTCCATGTCTGTTCGATGCAGCATTCGCCGGACAACGTTAGTCAGCATCTTGGCGATCCAGCGGCCGATCAGGAATATAAGTCCGGCGGTCAGCAAACGAATCATGAAGACCTGGAAGAGGCCAGCGTTGATATTGGAGAGATCGGCTTCCATCGTGCGTTTCCTTTATTTCAGTTTTTTTCGATGGTATCAATAAACTATGTTTACATATTGTAATTCAAGTGAAAACAATTGAGTCGATGCATAAATAGACTTATAGCTAATTCTTTAAATAATCAATAACTATATGAAATATAAAATATTAGGATCAAGCGGGCTGAAGGTTTCAGAAATCTGTCTCGGCACCATGACCTTTGGAGAGGAGTTCGGGATTGGTGCGCCCGAGGCGGAATGCCGACGCGTTTTCGACGCTTTTCTGGAAGCCGGCGGTAATTTTATTGATACCGCCAACATGTATAACCAGGGGACCAGTGAGCGCATGCTCGGCGAATTCATTGGCGAACGGCGCCATCAGATCGTGCTGGCCAGTAAATACAGCCTGACGACCGCTGCGACCGATCCGAATGCCGGCGGCAGTCACCGCAAAAACCTGGTGCAGTCCCTGGAGGCAAGTCTCAGGCGGCTGAAAACTGATTATCTCGACCTTTACTGGGTCCATGGCTGGGACGGTGCGACAGCCCCTGATCTTCTGATGAGGTCGCTCGATGACCAGGTCCGTGCCGGCAAAATCCTGCATATCGGGTTCAGCAATGTGCCGGCCTGGGTGGTCGCATCCGCCAATACACTTGCCTCAGAGCGCAATATGACGACGTTTTCAGCCTTGCAGCTGCACTACAACCTGATAGAAAGAAGCATCGAGAGAGAGCATCTGGCGCTGAGCAGGGCGCAGGATATGGCCGTACTTGCCTGGAGCCCGCTGGCGGGAGGACTGCTGACGGGCAAGTTCAACCCGGACGCAGATCCCTCGGCGAAGGCGGGCGCCCGGCTGCTCGACAGTCCGCGCGGGCCGCAGACGCTGCAACAAAAAAATATCGAAATTGCCCGGTTCCTGGCGCAGATGGCGGCAACTATCGGCTGTAGTTCGGCGCAGCTGGCAATAGCATGGATGATGCAGCGGACCTCACCGGGCATTATCCCGATCATCGGCGCACGCAATCACGCTCAACTGATGGATAACCTGGGCGCTGTTGACGTCTGCGTGATGCCTGGGCAAATCGCAGAACTGGATACGCTGACCGGTCTCAGCCCTGAATATCCGCAGACGCTCTACAACAGCGAGTTTTTCCGTCAGATGATGTACGGCGAACTGGGCGGCACGATGACGCCGCCCTGGAATCCATCCTGAGCGGCAGGCCGATCAGTAAATTACCGTCGTTGATTTGGTTTTCAGGTAGGGGGCGAGTCCTTCTTCGCCAAACTCGCGGCCCCAGCCCGACTGCCGATTGCCGCCGAACGGGATCGCCGGATCGACTGCCGCGTGGCAGTTGATGCTCACCTGGCCTGAATCGATCAGTTGCGCCATTTTGTGGCCCACAGAAATATCACGCGTCCATACGCTTCCCGAGAGGCCGTAAATCGTGCTGTTGCATTCTTTTGCAATACTGTCGAGTCCGTCAGAATCACTGAAAGACTGTATGCAAAGCACCGGGCCGAAAATCTCCTCCCTGGCAATTTTCATATCCATGTTGGTATTTCCGAACACGGTTGGCTGAACGAAGAAGCCTTTGCCCGGCAGTGCTTCGCCGCCGGTTAGCAGGTCCGCGTCGGAGGCTTTTCCGGCTTCGACGTAGCCCATGACCGTCTCCCGCTGTTCGGCCGAGATCAGTGGACCGAGTTCGGAACTCGGGTCGAGGCCCGGGCCAATCTTGAATGCGCCGGCCATCTCGGCAACCCCGCCGGCGACCTGCTCGTAAACATCCTCATGTACAAACAATCGTGTGCCCGCCATGCAATTCTGGCCTTGCAGGAAAAATGCGGCGCGACAGGCGCCGGGTATGACTCGTTCGAGGTCAGCATCGGGAAACACAACCACTGGTGACTTCCCGCCGAGTTCCAGGGAGACCTTTTTCAGGTTGCCCATGGATTGCTGGAGAATAATTTTTCCGACTTCGGTTGAGCCGGTGAAAGCAATCTTGTCGACATCATCATGTTTTACGAGGGCAGATCCGGCCACGGTGCCGTGACCCAACACGATGTTGAATACACCATCGGGAATGCCGACTTTTTTACTCAGATGCCCGAGCAGCAGCGCGGTCAGCGGTGTCAGCTCAGCGGGTTTAAGAATCATCGTGCAGCCTGCCGCAAGCGCCGGGGCAAGTTTTAAAACGACCATCGGCAGAGGCGCATTCCATGGCGTGATGGCGCCGACCACGCCCAGTGGCTCACGTCGCGTGTAAGTCAGTGACTCGCCATTCGGCACACCCATTGGCTGAACGGGTATTGTTTGGCCGTGAATTTTGGTTGGCCAGCCGGCATAGTACTGTAGGAAATTGACGCCGGCCTTGATGATTGAATACTGCGCGATGGGACGTGGCATGCCGTTGTCCAGCACCTCCAGTTCCGTTGCCAGGTCTATATTTTTTTCGAGTTCCTCCGCCAGCGCCCAGAGCAGGCGGCTACGCTCGTAGGTGCTGATTTTTGACCACTCACCTTTAAACGCGGCCCTGGCTGCTTCGACCGCACGATCAATGTCGGCCGCTTCGGCGCAGGGTGCGGTCGTCAGCACTGCTTCCGTGGCCGGATCGTGGATTTCCGTCTTCTCGGAGCCGGTTGCATCCACCCATTGACCGCCGATGAACAGTTTATGTTCACGCGCGAGGAATTCCGGGGTCTGACTCGACGGGGCGATGATTTCGGCTGCGGCGCTCATAATGACAATCCTTATTGATTCTTTTCAATCGATCAGAATATATGTCCCACGACCGGTGAATCAAGGCAAAATCGACCATCATTTGAGCGATAGGCCAAATTGGCCGAAAAAGGAGGGGGCGAATGTCGACAGTACTGATTACAGGGGCAAACCGGGGGCTTGGCCTCGAATTTGTGCGGCAATATGCTGCAGACGGATGGCGGGTGCTGGCCTGCGCGCGCGGCCAGTCAGCAGAACTGGCCCGTCTTGCCGAGGCATATCCTCAGATCTGCCGGCATGCGCTGGACGTGACTGACCACTTGATGGTGGAGCGTCTGGCGACCGCTTTGTCGGGAGAGCCGATTGATGTCCTGCTTAACAATGCCGCGGTTTACGGCGCGGTTGGATTTGCCGATGGAGGCATGGGGAACCAGGGTTTCGGGCATACCGATTACACGGACTGGATCCACACGCTTGAGGTGAACGTGCTCGGTCCGATGAAGATGTCCGAAGCTTTCGTCGAGCATGTGGCAATGAGCGAACAGAAAAAGATCATTACGCTGTCGAGCATTGTCGGCAGTATGGAGTTGAACACGGTTGGCGGTCTGTATCGCTATCGGTCCAGCAAGGCCGCAGTCAACGCGATCATGAAATCCATGTCGGTGGATCTTCTCGCCCGCGGAATATTGGCGGTCGCTGTGCATCCGGGCTGGGTGCGCACCGATATGGGAGGCCCTAACGCGGAGATTGAGGCAGAGACCAGCGTAGCAGGTGTGCGCAAAGTGATCGCTGCGCTGACGAAGAAACAGCTTGGCCGGGTCATTAATTATGATGGCAATACACTGCCGTATTAATACATGAAGGCGAGCTGGTTTGATCCGTAAACAATCTGCAGTGCAGACGAAAATTCAACTTCGATGATTCGTGCTATCGGACTTCGCTGGCAGATGGCAGCTCTGCTGTGCCTGATTACTACGGTTAACTATATTGACCGGCAGGCATTCGCTGTGGCCGGTCCGGTTATTGCTGAAGAATTTGCGCTGAGCAATACGGAATTTGGCTTCATCATTTCAGGATTTTTGTTCGCCTATGCCGTGGGCCAGTTATTTGTCGGGCCCGTGATCGATCGTTTGGGCACCAGGCGAGCCTTCGGTCTTGCCGTAATCGCCTGGAGTATTGCCGGGATATTATGCGCGGCCGGGCGAGGCTTCTGGAGTTTCCTGACTTTGCGTTCGTTGCTGGGGCTGACAGAAGCAACGAATTTCCCGGCGGCCATTAAAGCGATTGCAGAATGGTTTCCTCGCTCGGAACGTTCTCTGGCTGTGGGTATCGTGACTGTCGGCCCGGGACTCGGCGCATTGGTTTCACCGCCATTACTCGGGTTTCTGATTGTGACCTGGGGCTGGCAGTGGGCATTTGTTGTTCCGGGCATTGCCGGGTTTCTCTGGTTATGGATCTGGCAGACTTTTTATTATCCGCCCGAACAGCATCCCCGTTTGTCGGCGGCGGAACTGGAAATCATACGGGCCGATCAGGACATCCCTGAGCCAGATACCAGGCATGGGGCGCAGCAACAACGGTACGGCTTCATACGGTTTTTTCGCTATCGTGAAGTCTGGGGCCTGATGCTGAGCCGGTTTTTTCATGACGGCGCATTCTATTTTTATGTGTCCTGGCTGCCGCTGTATCTTGCCCAGGAGCGTGGTTTCGACATCAAGCAAATCGCAATGTTTGCCTGGATACCTTTTCTTGCGTCTGACCTGGGTAGCCTGGGGGGCGGCTGGCTCGGCAAGCGCCTGATTCAAAACGGCATGAGTCTCGACCGCTCAAGGCGCCTGCTGATCTGGGGTGGCACGCTGATCATTCCGTTGACGTTGCCCGCGGTAGCCGTCGACTCGGCTTATCTTTCAATTGCGCTGATCGGTGTTGCCATGTTTGCGATCCAGGCCAAAGCCGCCAATCTGTTTTCTCTTCCGGCGGATCTGTTTCCGCCTCAACAAGTGGCGACAATCTGGGGGCTTTTCGGGGCGGTCGGCAGTTTCGGCGGCATGTTCTTTAACGCCGCCGCCGGCTGGGCGACAGAACAGTATGATTACACCCCTGTGTTCATTGCTGTGGGCGTCACCCAGATCATTTCCGCGCTGGCTATAAAATGGCTCGTGCCCCGAATTCGGATCATCGAGAACTGACTTTGCGGTGCCACTCATTTTTTCCGGTTACAGAATCAGCCAGGTGATGCTTTGAACCGTTTCGAATTATCGGCCGGTCTGTTTCTCCGGCGCGCTGGAGCGCTGGAAAAAGCCGTGACATTCGGCGCATTTATCATCCTGATCGCGGTCGTGTTTGCGGATGTCGTCAGCCGTGAATTAACCGGCAGCGGTCTGCACTGGGCGCGTCAGGCAGGCGTATACGCAAATATATTTGTCGTCATGATCGGCATCGGCATTGCTTCGGCCGAAGGTGCGCACTTGCGGCCCAGGTTTGCGGATGGCTGGCTGCCGCGAAGCTGGGACCCTGTGCTGATCCGCCTGCAAGAAGGATTAATGGCGCTGTTCTGCATGGCCTTTGCCTGGGTCGCGGCCGGTGTTGTGCTGGACAGTTATTTGCTCAGTGAGCGTTCGGCGGTGCTCCGGGTGGTGATCTGGCCGGTGCAGAGCATTATTCCACTGGTTTTTCTGATGGCGACGATCCGGCACGGACTGTACGGGATTTTCCCCGGACTGCGGCCCGTCGAGCCGGCATCGGGCGGATTGTCCGAGGCAGGGCAGTAATGATGCTGGCCGGGCTCGGACTCCTTGTTCTTGTCATCGTGTTGTTTGTTCTGCGTCAGAATTTACTGGTGGTGCTTGGCAGCGCGACAGCATACGCGTACCTCGTTTTTGGCAGTGGCGCGATTTCAAATATCGTCGTGGATGCATGGGAAGCGGCGAACAAGGAAGTATTGCTGTCTGTGCCCTTGTATATCCTGGCCGGCAGTATCATGTCACAAGGCGTTATGGCCGGACGGCTAATCCGCCTGATGCGAGCGCTCAGCGCCCCCGTGCCCGGTGGACTGGCCATTGCGGCTGTATTGTCATGCGGGTTATTCGCCGCCGTGTCCGGCTCGGGTACCGTTACGCTGCTGGCTGTGGGCGCCGTCATGTACCCGGCACTGCTCGACGAGGGGTATTCGAAAAAATTTGCCCTGGGCGCGCTGTGTGCGGGCGGAACGCTGGGCATCATCGTTCCGCCCAGTATTCCGCTGATTCTTTTCGGCGTGATGACACAAACATCCATTGCCGATTTGTTTATTGCCGGAATCGGCCCGGCTGTTCTCTTGACGAGCCTGATGGTGGCCTATGCCATTTTCCGCAATCGTCACGTGCGTGCGCGGCGATTTGATATGCGCGAAGTTGTTGCGGCATTCCGCAGCGGTATCTGGGCGCTGATGATGCCGGTGTTGATCCTGGGCGGGATCTACAGTGGCTATTTTACGGCAACAGAATCAGCGGCAGTTGCAGTCGTTTATGCGATAGGCGTCGAGATGCTCATTTATCGTGAGATGGGCTTTCAGGAGTTCTATGACGTGATCGGGCAAACAACGAAATTGCTGGGCTCTCTGTTTCCGGTTTTGATGATGGCGCTGAGCCTGAATATGTTTCTGACCTATCAGCAGGTTCCGGAAATGCTGGTTGGCGGAATCAGTGATCGCATCGCCAGTCCGACAGCATTTTTGCTGAGTATGAATTTGTTCTTGCTGGCGATCGGTTGCGTGATGGATATCGGCTCCGCAATCCTGATTCTCGCGCCGATCTTGCAGCCGATCGCAATGGCTCAGGGCATCGATCCGGTGCACTTCGGCATTGTTATGATCGTCAACCTGGAGATTGGTTATCTGACGCCGCCATTGGGACTGAATCTCATTGTTGCCATGACGGTGTTCCGGGAAGAGTTCTGGACCATCTGTCGGGCGGTTGTGCCGTTCATGCTGATCATGCTGGTCGGATTGGCCATAGTTTCTTTCTGGCCCGCACTGTCGCTGTTCCTGATCCGATGATGACCGGGGCCGATTAGCATGTACAATACGCCGCCTGAAATGCCTGACCCCAGGCTCGATGAATCAGAATAATCAAAGGAGATTGCAATGACTATTAAAGTGGGTGACCGGATGCCGGAAGGCAGTTTCAATATTATGACCAGTGAAGGACCCGGTGCAATATCTTCCGATGATCTGTTTTCAGGCAAGAAGGTTGTGCTGTTTTCCGTCCCGGGCGCATTCACGCCGACCTGCTCGATGAATCATCTTCCGGGCTACATCGAAAATGCTGAAGCTCTTCTGGCCAAAGAGGTTGATACGATCGCCTGTATGGCCGTTAATGATGTTTTCGTAATGGCTGCATGGGGCCAGGACAAGAGCGTCGGCGAAAAAATACTGATGCTTGCTGATGGCAATGGAAGCTATACGCAGGCGCTGGGTCTTGAGCTGGATGCCAGTGGATTTGGAATGGGGCACCGCGGGCAGCGTTTCGCGATTATTGTTGATGATGGTGTGGTCTCGCAGCTTCATGTGGAAGCGCCGAAGGAATTCAAAGTCAGTGCGGCCGATTATATTCTCGAGCAGCTCTAGCGCACCCGAAATTACGGAGTAGATCAATGTCGGCATATGATTTTTTTCTGATTATGCATCTGCTGCTTTTCTGCTATTGGCTGGGTGGCGACGTCGGAGTGTATTACTCCAGCGGCATGGTGATTGATCCGAAGCTCAGCAATAACGCTCGACTGACCGCCGCGAAAATCATGGTCAACCTGGACCTGATTCCGCGAATCTGCATGAGCCTGATGCTGACCGTCGGCGGCATTCTGAGCGAGTTCAAGGGGGTCGAGCATCCGACCTGGCAACTTATGGGGATTATCCTGCTGGGACCGGCCTGGCTGACGATGGTGCTGGCCGTTCATCTCAAAGAAGGCACGGGCCTGGGCAAAGCACTGGCGCGAGTGGATTACTGGTTCCGCTGGGCACTGGTGGCCTATCTTGTCGTTTCAAGCACTTATTCGCTGGTCACCGGCGATCTCGGAGATGCCACGTGGGTTGCCGGTAAATTGCTTGTTTTTGCCGGACTGGTGTTTTGTGGCCTGATGATTCGTCAGTTTATCGGGCCCTATGGTGCCGGGATTCACGCACTGGCAACCGATACCGTGACGGATCAGAGCAATGTGGCCATGGCGAGAAGCCTGAATCAATGTCGGCCTTTTGTGCTGGCGATCTGGGCGGGGATTGTTGTTGAAGTCTGGCTTGGCGTTGTCGAGCCGGGCGGCAGCGATGGCGCTTCACAGGTGCTTGGTTCGCTCGGGCCGCTGATTGGATTGTAGCGCCGTGCCGGGCATTTAGATCGTTATCACGGATCAATTGTATTAGTTGGCACTTGATCTGACCAAAAGTGTCAGATTTGATCACGTCTGAGGGGCTGGAAACCCGCGCATACCGGCCATTTGGGTTGCTACGTTACAACCGGCAGGAGCCGACCCAAAGCAGACTTTTATCCTAAGCCCAAATAATATGCGAGAATTGGTGCCGAGATATGTGTTTTATTGGCATGATTCGTTTCTACTGCAAAACGGTGAATTCGCATGTAGAAAATTCAGGATAATTCACCAGTAATCTAGAGAAGTTAAAATGAGTAAAGGTACCGTGAAGTGGTTTGATGCAGGCAAAGGCTTTGGTTTCATCACGCCCGAAGATGGAAGCAAGGATCTTTTCGTTCATCACTCGGAAATTAGAAGTGACGACGGGTATAAAACACTTAATGAAGATCAGGCAGTTGAATATGAAGTTGGAGAAGGTCAGAAAGGCCCATGTGCCAATAATGTTGTGCCTGTCTAGACATAAATACATAAACGACAAGAGACCCGGCCTCGTGCCGGGTTTTTCTTGCCCTTTGAATGACCGCTACTGGCCGATTTCTGTCGGTTGGAAACAGTAATCCATCATCATCAGACCGACTGCTTGCAAGCGCGAAGCAGTCATGTGGACGAAATCTGATCTGACACTGTCTGAACGATCAAGTCTGAGTTATCACAGATCAATCAATTGGCACAATCCATGTCCGTAGAATGATGATCTGCAGGAAGCCTCCCGCACTCACTATCAGAGTTGTTTATCCAGTTCCGTAATGACTTCGAACAGGTCGCCGACCAGGCCGATATCGGCGATTTCGAAGATCGGCGCTTCCGGATCCTTGTTGACTGCGACTATCGTTCCGGCGTCCTTGATACCTGTCAGGTGCTGAATCGCACCTGAGATACCGAATGCGATGTAGAGGTCGGGCGAAATGATCTTGCCGGTCTGACCGACCTGCATGTCATTGGGCACGAATCCGGCATCAACTGCGGCCCGTGATGCGCCAACCCCGGCGCCAATCTTATCGGCCAGCTGGTAAAGAATTTTAAAATTATCGGCGCTGCCGACGCCGCGGCCACCCGAAAGAACAAGGTTGGCGGACTGCAGATCGGGCCGGTCGCCGGCTTCTGATTTAAGTTCAACGTAACGCGTATGAGTGGGCAGCTGTGCATCGACGGAAACGGACTCGATGGTTGCCGTGCCACCGGATTCGGCCGCACGAAATGAAGCGACACGAACCGTACCGACAATCTTGTGTGAGCCGGGAACGGTCAGTGTGACGATCGCATTGCCGGCGTAGACCGGTCGCTTGAATGTGCGAGGCCCCTCAACAGACATGATGTCGCTGATTTGTCCGACACCCAGCAGGGCTGCGATCTGCGGTAGAAGATCTTTCCCGAAAGTGCTCGATGGCGCA
>PVMS01086479.1_pt1 | contig 11004 bp, 8 predicted proteins | sample 1853461 | NCBI WGS metagenome assembly PVMS01 (sample SAMN08582032, study PRJNA380276) | Marine sediment metagenome, whole genome shotgun sequencing project. | isolation source: ocean sediment barecode stripped | collected 2017
GCAAGTACAAAACGGGAGATTGGCAGAATTTTTGCTGCTTATCTTATATATATTACTAGGTTTAAGCAAATTCTTTTTGAATTATCATAAGTAATTGACTATTTTTATTGCCCAAATTCACAAGCGACATGGAACTTAAGAAATCGAAATCGGCTGACCTGGAGAAAAGAAAAGGTATGTTTATCGAGATTGGTCTCGTGATAGCCCTTGCTATTGTACTGGTAGCCTTTGAATGGACAAAGGGTGAAGGAAGAGGCAATGATGAAAGTGTGGTATCTGAAATCGAGTTTGAGGACGAGATGATGCAGATCACACGGAGGGAAGAGCCGAAACCGGAACCAAAGCCCGAGACACCCAAGGTTGCAGAGGTGCTTGACATTGTAGATGACGATGTTGAGATCGAAGATGATTTCGATTTCGATATGGAAGCTACACAAGATACTGAATACGACTTTACCAGCATGCTAGATGACGATGAAGAGATTGATGAAGAGGAGGTATTTTACATTGTGGAGGATATGCCAACCTTTAACGGTGGCAAACCAGCCACCGAATTCAGAAAGTACATTGCACAAAACCTCCAATATCCGGAAATTGCAGCTGAAAATGGCGTTAGTGGACGCGTAATTGTTCAGTTTGCTGTAGACAAGACTGGGAAGGTTGTTGATGCCAAGATTGTTCGTAGTGTTGACTCGGCTCTTGATAGAGAGGCCGTCCGAGTGGTGATGTCCTCACCCAAATGGACCCCTGGAAAGCAACGTGGAAAAGCGGTTAAGGTGCTCTTTACTTTTCCCATTAACTTTGTACTCCAGTAAAGGATAAAAATATTGTGTTGATAAAGAGGGTGTATCACAAGATACATCCTCTGTTTTTTTGTACACTCCTGGCATCCAGCTCTACTGTTTTCATCGCTCCATTCTTGCGATTTTAATATTTCGGGGGACCCCATTTCTTGAAACCACGAAGTCACCGGGGAGTGACTTTTTATAATTATGTTACTTTTCCACCCTTAATGGCTTTCTTGCAAGATGCGTATAATTACCTTAATATTAATAAGATAGGCACTCTTCTATGCTAAGGTAAGTAATGGGTAAGTGTAACATTTTGCGTAAAGGTCACTGCTTAGTGACTTCCTGAAAATACATAAAGGACTACTATGATATATTTCAAGTGAGTATACTTGGGTGCTCCAATGATGAGACCAGGTAGAGGCTGTTAATAGAAACCGTCTCAAAAGTCAACTTGAGGCAGCCCCTTTTTTGTGGATAAGCTTAGGGAACCTTTTTTACATAGCCACGTATATATTATCGTCAGACCAAAAATTTACAACTATGCGGACCTTTACTATTCTTTTTATTGCAAGCTTACTGCTAACCGGATGCGGATCCACAACAAAGCATTTGCAGCAGGGAAACTACGATGCTGTAGTGAACAAGACTGTCAAGAAGTTGATCAAGAAACCCAATGCTGATGATGCAGCAGAGATGGACCGGGCTTACCGTCTGGCCAATGAGCGGGATTGGGAACGTATCAAGTATCTGAAGACGGAGAACAATCCGGACAACTATGATGAGATTTTCAGCCGCTACAATATGCTGAAGGAGCGTCAGAGGCAGGTTCGTACGGTCACCCCACTAACTGTTGAAGGCAAGACCTACAGTTACGAATATGTGGATTACGATTCGGAGATGATCGCCTCCAAACGTAAAGCTGCCGATTATTTCTATAACAATGGGAAAGGATTGCTGGAGAACGCCCTTCAAAAGGGGGATTACCGGGATGCCTATTACCAGCTGGTTAAAGCCTCTGAGTATAGTGGAGGTCAGTTCGAGAATATCGATGCATTGATCTATGATGCCCGTATGAAGGGGATTAGCCGGGTCATCGTTGAGGTGAATAACCAGTCGCCTCTTCAGCTTCCCCAGATGGTGGAAGAGGACCTGATCTCTTTTGATACCAGAGGTCTTGGCAATGAGTGGGTGGAATATCATTTCAAACATGTGGATGAAGATGCCAGCTATGATTATGCCGTCCTGGTTAAATTGATGTCCATTCTAGTTTCACCTGATAATGTGAAGGACATGGATGAGATCTTTACGAAGAATATAAGTGATGGATTTGAATATGTTTTGGATGCTAACGGGAATGTGATGGAAGATACAGCAGGAAATGATATCAAATTGCAGAAGTTCAAGGAGATCACCTGCACCCTGATTGAAACCCGTCAGTTTAAGAGCGTGGAGATCAGGGGAGAGGTTGAAATACTCTCCATGAATCCTGACCGCCTGATCCAGAAGGAACCATTTGGTGCCTCCAATCAGTTTGAACACTCTTCTGCCAGATCTATTGGTGATGAAGGCGCTCTTACAGAGGAAGCTTTTAAAATGACTCAGGTGGAGAAACTTCCTTTCCCAACCGACGTGGATATGGTGATGATGTGTACTGAAACCATTAAGCCGGCCATCCGGAATGCCATATACGCAAACCGGCAATACATACAATAGGATTTTCCTCCACATGGAGGCCTGTTGAACTAGAAGAATGGAATTATAAATGAGAGCCCTCCAATGCGGGGGTTCTTTTTTTTGCTATTTTTGTGCCCTGATTTAGCATTATGGGAGATTATTGGGATCATAGGCCACAACGAGAAACAGCGGTGCTGGTAGGAGTTATTACCCAGAACCAGACCGAGGAGATGGCCAGGGAGTACCTGGAGGAACTTGCTTTCCTTGTTGATACAGCAGGGGCGGAGCAACGCGCTGTTTTTACGCAGCGTCTTGATGTTCCCAATCCCAAGACTTTTATTGGGTCCGGTAAGCTGAATGAGGTCAGGGAGTATGTGAAGGCAGAGGAGATTGATCTGGTAATCTTTGATGACGAGCTAAGCCCCTCCCAACTTCGGAATATTGAACGAGAGCTGAATTGCCGCATCCTTGATCGCACCAACCTGATTCTGGATATTTTTGCCGGCAGGGCCCAGACCGCCCATGCCAAAACACAGGTGGAGCTGGCTCAGTACCAGTATCTCTTACCGAGGCTGACCCGGATGTGGACGCACCTTGAGCGCCAGCGAGGTGGAATTGGTATGAGGGGTCCGGGGGAGACAGAAATTGAAACCGACCGGCGGATTATCCGTGACCGGATTGCCAAGCTGAAGTTGCAAATGACCAAGATAGATAAGCAGATGATGATACAGCGCAAGAACCGCGGAAAAATGGTGCGGGTGGCGCTGGTAGGATATACCAATGCAGGTAAATCCACTCTGATGAATCTCCTGAGTAAATCAAAAGTGTTTGCCGAGAATAAGCTATTTGCCACGCTGGATACCACGGTACGAAAGGTGGTGATTGAAAACCTCCCCTTCCTTCTCTCCGATACGGTCGGATTTATCCGGAAACTGCCCACCCACCTGGTGGAATCCTTCAAATCGACCCTGGATGAAGTTCGTGAGGCCGATGTGCTGATCCATGTGGTAGATATTTCCCATCCCAATTATGAGGAGCAGAGGGAAGTGGTGGAAAGCACACTCCGGGAGCTGGGAGGTGGTGATATTCCCACCATGCTGGTCTTCAATAAAACAGATGCTTATTCCTACGTAAAGAAGGATGATGACGATCTTACTCCTTCCACCAAAGAGAATCTGAGTCTGGATGATCATATAGAGGAATGGACCCGCTCACACCCCGGATCGCTCTTTATCTCGGCCCTTAAGAAATCCAATATTGATGAGCTTAAGGACCAGTTATACCAGAAGGTAAAAGAAATCCATGTGAAGCGTTACCCTTACAACGACCTGCTTTATTAAGCTTATACCAGGCCCTTTTCAACCATGTACTCAGCGATCTGAACGGCGTTCAGGGCTGCACCCTTTTTGATCTGATCCCCCACACACCAGAAGGCAATTCCTTTCGGATTGGACAGATCCTTCCGCAGTCTTCCAACGAAAATATCGTCCTTGCTGGCCGATCCCAGGGGCATCGGGTAGACATTGTTAGCAGGGTCGTCCTGCACAGTGATTCCATCAGCCTTTGAAAGGGCATCCTTGACCACTTCCAGGTCAAGGGCTTCTTCTGTCTCCACCCAGATGGCCTCAGAGTGATTGCGAAGTACGGGGACACGCACGCAGGTGGAGCTGACTTCAATATCGGAATGCATGATTTTACGTGACTCGTTGTACATTTTCATCTCCTCGCCGGTGTATCCATTCTCTTTGAACACATCAACATGTGGAATCAGGTTGAAGGCCAGCTGATGCTGGAATTTCTCAACGGTGACCGGATCGCCTGCGACGATCTGACGCATCTGCTCCTCAAGCTCGGCCATGGCTGCAGCACCAGCACCACTGGCTGCCTGGTAGGTGGCAGCATGCACCCGCTTGATGGGGGAGAGATCGTTAATGGGCTTCAGGCATACGACCATCTGAATGGTGGTGCAGTTTGGATTGGCCACTATCTTCCTGGGAAGGTGATGCAGATCTTCCGGATTGACCTCGGGAACCACCAGGGGTACATCCTCGTCCATCCGGAAGGCTGAGGAGTTATCGATCATTGTGCATCCGTGTTTGGTGATGGTTGAAGCAAATTTTTTAGATGTGCCACCACCAGCAGAAGTTAAAGCAATATCTATGTCTATAAAATCGTCGTTCTCTTTCAGCTCTTTAACAGTAAGCGTTTTACCTTTAAAGGTATACTGGTTGCCAGCACTCCGTGGAGAGCCAAACAATACCAATTCGTCCAGAGGAAACTCTCTTTCCTGGAGCACACGCAGGAACTCCTGCCCAACGGCTCCGCTTACACCAACTACAGCTACTTTCATGATCGGGATTCTTAAGTTAACAGTTTGCAAAAATCACCATTATTTTGCTCTAATAAAATATATAGTGCTAATTATTTTACTTTTTTCTTTCAAATTGGAAGGGCAGTACCGTTTTGACTTTGAATTTGATAGTTCAGGGATGGAAGGGTGCCTGGGAAGCGCCTGGATTCAGGTGCCTGAACAAAGGTGGTGTTGCGATACCACCCATCCCATTGAAGGGCGCTCTTCTCTTCATCACTGTTATGATAATCCCCAGGAAGGTTGTGATTACCTGCTTCTAAGGCACGATCCGCTTATGCCAGGCGACCCCTTCTCCTTTTCCTTCAGGATCAGGCATGCATATGCACCCAGTAATATGAACAACTGGCAGCTTGTTCTGGGCGCAACATTATACCAGGATTTGGAGTCCGATAACTCTGATCCAGATGCTGGACTACCCAAAATCCTTAGCGGTCTTGTTCTGGGAGTTAATTATATAGGGTCTGATGATCTGCTTAAGATCTGGCAGGTTGATGGCGGTGAAGCAGTAGTAAGGTGTAGCACCACGCTGAATTACCAGGAGCAGGTAGGACCGGACCAGGCTCCACTATTCATGCTGAATGGGGACGGGAATGGAAAACTGGATCTTTACTGGTCCCCCGATCCCACAGAACAGCTTGCAGAGTGGCTGGGATCATGCCGGATCGACGGGCTAAGCTGGGGCAGGCACCTGCTTGTGCGTCACAGATACACATCGTCCAGGGACCAGGCTTTGTGGTTGGACCGGCTTGTGCTGGAGGGACACTTTGTGAAGGATACCATTCCTCCCAGGGTTTGCGGAGTGGAAGTTGTGGATGAGCACAGCCTGCAGCTTGACTTTACTGAAAGGGTAGTGATCTCTGAAGCATCCACATTTTTCCTCTATTCGGAAGAGCTTCCGGGAGTAGTTTCTCCCGACAGTCTTCGGGTGCTCGAAAAAGGGCTTATCCTGAAATTCAGGGACGTGATCCCAAATCGTGTAGCACATCAGCTTCGGGTGAATCGGGTATCGGATCTGGATGGAAACCTCTTGGCGGATACCCTGCTGAATGTGCTGCGCAATGAGGCCCTCTGGGGGGATCTGGTTTTTAATGAAGTCATGGCCGATCCGGATCCGGCGATTGATTACAGGGAGGAGTACCTGGAGCTTTTTAACCGTTCGGTCAATCCGATATCTCTGGAGGGATGGCATCTGCAGGTAAATGAACGGAGTTATCTCCTGAATGCGTTTAATGTTGAGCCAGTGAGCATGGAGTGCCTGCCCGGGCAATTCATGCTCTTAAAGGGGATCACCCTTCCCAATGAAGGTGCCATCTTGTCTCTTTATAGCAAAGAGGGGGTACTGGTTCACGCGGCATCCTACCGGATACCCTGGGAAGGTCCCGACTGGAAGAAGGAGGGAGGATGGTCGCTGGAATCGCCTGATGCGGATCAGCTTTGCAGAATATCTGCCAACTGGGAGTATACAAACGATCCGGGGGGAGGAACTCCGGGCAGGATCAACAGTAATCAGGCCATGCTGACAGATATGGAGTCACCGGTCCTGCTCTACGCCGGTGTGGGTGGTCAGGGTGGTGTGGGTGATGCCGCAGAGGGCTATGGCGGTGAGCTCTTTCTGTACTATTCTGAGCCGCTACAACTTCCCGGTAATCCGGAGGCAGCATTTCGCCTGGATCCGGGAGGGGCGAAAGCGGATTCGGTGCTGCTTGTGGATCCTTTGCGGGAGGTTTTGCAGCTGCATTTTTCGGAGGATTTCCAACTTTGGCCGGAATACAGACTCTCTGTATCCGAACTCAGCGATTGTGTTGGTAATCCAGCAGAGGATGAGGTCTTAGAGGTCGGGGCGCTTTCACAGGCCGGATATGCTTCGGTGCTCATAAATGAAATCATGTATGATCCGGAGGAAGGCAAGCCGGAGTATGTGGAGCTATTCCTGCCGGAAGACAGGATATATGACCTGCAGGATCTGGCCATCCACCTGGTAGAGGAGGGGGGCTCTGCGGACCATCCCATAGCCCTTACAAACCACTCCAGGCTAATAAGGCCCGGACAGTACCTGGTGCTTACAGAAAATGTCCCGAAGCTTATGGATGCTTATGGCCTGGAGCTATCGGGACAATGGGTGGAGGTGGAGGGACTGGCCGGGCTGAATAACAGCAGCGGCAGCATCTATCTATGCGACCGGGCAGGATCTGTGGTGGACCTGGCAAACTACAGCGATGAGATGCATATGGAGCTGCTGGACGATCCCAGGGGGATCAGCCTGGAGAGGGTCTCTGTGAAGCGTAGCGGGCAGGATCGGGATAACTGGCATTCAGCGGCTTCCATAGCCGGGTTTGCCACGCCTGGCAGGGAGAATTCACAATCCAATGCTGAGAGCGATTCGGAGCTCCTGCTGGATGTGTCAACGGAAGTGTTTAGCCCTGACAATGATGGCTTCAACGATGTACTGGAAATATATATGAACTTGAAGGGGAACGACTGGGTAATTGGTTTAGTCATTACCGATCTGCAGGGAAACAGGATCAGGGTGCTTGCCAACAATCACCTGGCTGCCCCATCGGTGACCTATACCTGGGATGGGGAGGGAGCGAATGGAGAGATGCTGCCCATGGGATTCTATGTGATCCATGCCCGGGGTTATCGTCCCCAAACGGGGGAACAATGGGTCAGGAGGAAGGCGGTTGGACTGGTGTACCGCTAGTCTTCTGCAATCCTTTGCGTGTAAGCAGTACAACCAGGATGGCTCCAAATCCCAAAAAGGTAATAAAGCGGAATGTTGGTAGAAATCCGACCCTGTCTATGGAGGCACCCACCAGGGGATAGACCATCACACTTACAAAAAAGTTGAGGGTCATGTAAATGGAATTTACAAAAGCCTTTTTCTCTGTATTCAGTTCCTGCACCGTGGCCAGCATTACCGAGGTAGGGGCAAAAAGAAAGAAACCCAGCGGCAGCAACACAGGGAAGATCCAGAATCCTTCCAGCTTCAGGAAGAGGAGAGTAAGCAGGGGAGTAACAATACTGATAATCAGCAGGGTCGTGTATCTGCCTATTTTGTCACTGATGGTTCCGGCAAAGAGGGCCCCCATGGCTCCGGCGAGCTGAATCACCGTTAATGCCAGCTCCGAATAATGAAGCGAGTTTCCCGTTGAGGTGAGAAAGGTGGGCAGAAAGTAGGTTAGCGATGCTTTCATGCCTGCCTGAAAGAAGGTGAATCCACCGGTAAGTGCAAATGCGGCTGAAAACCTAAGAAAGATCTTCCAGTAAGATCCTTCCTGGTGCTTCGTGGAGGAAGTGGGGGGCGTAAAATTAGCTTTCCTGAACTGGAACCAGAGGACAAGGGAGGCCACAAGGCCGAGGGGCATCATTCTCCACATTCCTTCCAGTCCCCACCAGCTGACGACTCCCAGGATAATCATGGGGCCGGCAGTGCGTGCCAGTTCGCCTCCCCCCATGTAGTAGCTCATTCCCTTCCCCACACGACTTCCCGAAAGCTGCTTCACCATTACAGGAGTGGGAATATGCCATAGCATGGAGCTGATTCCAGAAAAGAAAACCAGGATAGCCAGGAAGGTATAGCCGGGTGCCACACCGATGAGGCTCATAAAAACAGCAGTAAGCGCAGGGGAGAAGATCACCATGTAGCGCATCACCGGTCGCTCGGCAATGATGCCGATCAGGGGATTGAAAAGGGAGGGAATGCGCTGGATCACCGCCAGCAGTCCGGTCATGCCATATGACATTCACAGCTTCTCAATGAGCAGTGGCAGGGCAGGAGCAAGGAAGGCTGTGTAACAATCGTGCACAAAGTGGACCGCTGAAATGGTCAGCACCTTCCCCTTTTCAAATCCGTCCCTGGCCTGTTTCATTAGCCGGTGATCAGGTTGATAATCAGTTCGGTGAGTTTAGGTGCGGTTTTTTCAGCAGCTTCGATCACATCATTATGGGTGAGTTTTTGGATTTTTCCCGGGACTCCCAGATCGGTAATCACCGATACAGCAAAGATTCTGATTCCCATCTGGTGGGCAGCGATGGCCTCAGGAACAGTGGACATCCCCACGGCATCGCCCCCGATGATTCGCATGTACTGGTACTCCTTAGGGGTCTCCAGGGTGGGTCCTGTAACACCTACATAACATCCTTCATGGATGGGTATTTGAAGTTGCTGCGACAGGCTCCTGGCTTTTTGGAGCAGGTCCGGATCGTAGGTCTGACTCAAATCCGGGAACCTGGCCCCAAACTCCGGATCGTGTTTTCCCAGAAGAGGGTTGGGCATCAAGCAGATATGGTCATTGATCACCATAATATCACCAATCTCGAAATCAGGATTCATTCCTCCCGCTGCATTGGATACCACAAGGGTTTTAATGCCCAGAAACTTCATCACCCGGATTGGGAATATCACTTCCTGCATCTCGTAACCCTCGTAGAAGTGGAATCTGCCCTGCATCACCAGAACACGCTTCTTCCCCAGTAAGCCGGAGATCAGTTTCCCTTCATGACCTTCCACGGTGGAGACCGGGAAGTGTGGAATGGATTCGTAGTCCACCACCTGCTCTACCTCCAGGTGATCTACTATTTTTCCCAGGCCGCTTCCCAGGATAATTGCTGTGTCGGGGCTCTCAGGAATCCTCTCCCTGATATAGGATACTGCTTCGTTTATTGCTGCTAACATAGGTCAATATTTGTCGGTCAAATTCATCTTTATCATCATTCAGGAAATGCACGTGAATGCGCACTGCATGCATGGCATCCCTGAGCTCGGGTTCACACTGGTGGTCCCTCAATCGCATAGCATCTTTCTCGGTGGTCAGGACCAGGACCTCCTGATGTATCTTTTTTTGTTCCTCAAAGGCCCGGGAGATCTTCTCCATATCTTTCCCGGAGTACTCGTGGTGGTCGGGAAAAGAGAGCTCGCTCAGGTTGGTATTAATACTTCGTGCGTATTGGCGAAGAGGGCGTGGATTGGCAATTCCGCTAAGGATCAGGATGCTACCGACCCGTTCTTTAAACCAGGCAGCGTCTCTGACGGTGGTGTCAGGATAAACCGGGCTAAGATCGCCATAGCGCATGGTAGTAAAATAGAGGTGCTGACCCATGGAGAGCTCAAGCCGGTTTACATACTCACGAAATTCGATTGGTTTGATTCGTTCGGGCGAACGGGTAACCAGGATGACGTTGGCACGGTTCAAGTTGGAAGAAGGCTCGCGCAGCATCCCGGCGGGGAGCAGGCGATCCCTGTCAATGGGCCGGGCATAGTCGATAAGGAGAATGGAAAAGCCGGGTTTGATGGAGCGATGCTGATAGGCATCGTCCATGAGTATGACCTCCACGGGGGGGGTCTGTTTCATCAGCATTTTTACCCCATGTACCCGTTTCCGATCCACTGCCACTGTTATTCCCGGATAGCGCTTATGGATCTGCAGGGGTTCATCCCCAACCTCCCTGACATTTGATTTTGCAGAGGCAATTCTGAAATCCCTGGTTTTTCTTTTGTAACCCCGGCTCAGGGTGGCCACATTTAGCTCTGTGTTGAGGAGCTCCACAAGGTACTCCACATGGGGTGTCTTTCCGGTGCCGCCAACGGTAATATTACCAACTGAGATCAGCGGCAGATTAAAACCGGAGGACTTAAGAAAACCATTGTCATAGAGGCTGTTCCTGATCCAGATCACCAGGCCGTAGAGCCAGGAAAAAGGGATCAGGATGACCTTCCAGGTATAGCGACCGGTGTTATTCATGATGGAGGATCCGATATTTCAACAGGGTTTAGCCTGTCCTTACTTAATGCAGTTCAATTTCATAAGGCATGATGGCCTGTATCCCATGCATTTTTTGGATATCCTGTATTTTCCTGTAGTGACGATAGCTAAGTCCAAGCTCACGTTGCAGGATACGATCGGTCCTCGCCAGGGAACCACCTGTAAGCTGCTTTATGATGGCTGCCACGGGATCTTCAAGCCTGGGTAGTGACTGAACACGATAGTTCTCAAGTCCGGCCATTTCTGCAGCCACTTCAATGGATTTTTCCAATCCGCCATACATATCAATCAAACCCAGTTCAAGGGCGTTCGCTCCTGCCCAGACGCGTCCCCCGGCTATGGCATCAATCTCCTCGTAGGATTTGTCCCTTCCATCGGCAACGATATTCACGAAATTGACGTAAAA
>PVMS01046956.1_pt1 | contig 11002 bp, 9 predicted proteins | sample 1853461 | NCBI WGS metagenome assembly PVMS01 (sample SAMN08582032, study PRJNA380276) | Marine sediment metagenome, whole genome shotgun sequencing project. | isolation source: ocean sediment barecode stripped | collected 2017
TGGCAATATGGCCATCAATGTGGGTGAAACCAGTTTCAACTATAAGTAATATGATGTCTTCGATGAATAATTTTGCACAGACAGTTGATGATGTTTTTGAGGATGAAAATAGCGAGTTTAAGGAAGATAATAATGCTTTTTGGGGAACATGGTTTTCTGGCGATGATTTGTCTCGACTAATTGGAAATTATTCGCGATATCCAAAATCCTTTTTATGGCGCACAACGCCAATTGTTTTGATAGGATTAATACTGGGTTTGTATGGGTTAATAAAAAGGAAGAGTATTTTTCAGATTGACATGGTGCGTTTTGGCGCGATTTCTTTGCTCATGCTAGCTATTTTTTATACTGTGTTCTTATCCCTACCCACGAAGTCTGGCGAAAAATACTTTGCACCTATATATTTTGTGGCAGATTTATTTGCTGGATTGGGATGGTATGCAGGAGCCGTATTAATCCAGAGCACCATAAAAAACGAGCTGGGAGGCTTGTTTCTTGCTGCCATTTTGTTTGGCGTAGTGACTATTCAGTCGGTTTGGGTATTCCAAAACTACCCATACTACTATACTTATTACAATCCGATTTTAGGTGGATTAGAAAGGCGAGCCGCAAATGGATTTGTCGGTGTAGGGGAGGGATTAGATGAGATGGGAAGATATCTTGGCGCCCGACCGAATAGTTCAGAATTGAAGATCATGGCTTGGTATGGTGATGGCCCATTCACTTATTATTTTGATGGCCCGGTGAAATCACTCTATATGTATAATAGTAACTGGACATCGGAATTTACTCGTGATCTGGAAGAAATGGATTACTTAATCACCTATATTAATCAAAAACATAGAAATCAACCTCCAGAGCTATTTGATATCTTGGAAGATGTCGCCCCTGTTCATACCGTTTATTTGAACGATGTAGCATATGCATGGTTGTATGATGTGGATGATATTCCTCTATTAAATGTTGTTCAACCCTGATTGTTTAATTGAAAGACATCATGCATTCCGAAGGTTAAATCAGAAAAATTGTTTCATGTTGAATCGAATAGTGAATGGCTCGACTGCCCGAAAAAATGAAAGTGCGCGGGGTTACAGGCAAATATTTACTGCGAGTAGCTTTTGCTGGTGAATTGCCTCCCACCGTGGGAGCGCGCGGCAAGCAAGGGTTTGGCATCCCCGTGGGTACCTGGTTCCGCGGCGAATTATCTGCTTGGACGCGAGAAATTTTGTTTGAACCGGGCACGCCTTTACAAACGTGGTTTAATCGTTCTTCATTAGAAGAAATGCTCAGCGAACATTCCTCCGGTCGTGCCGATCATGGTGAGCGTATCTACGCTTTGGCCATGTTGGGGTTGTGGGCATAATAAATCAGGAGAATTGAATAAATTGCTTCAAACAATGATCTTCTCCTTTTAGACACGATGAATTATTTGGTGGATTTGATTAAATATCTGATGCAGCCCAAGAAATTTGGCTCGCGTGCACAAGAAATATTGCAGCAGAAAATCTAAAACGCAAGTTCTTAATGATAATTTCTCATAAACACAAGTTCATTTTTATTAAAACCCGCAAGACCGCTGGCACTAGTATTGAGATATATTTATCACAATTTACGGGTCCTAGCGATATTGTTACGCCAATTTCATTTCCACCTGATATGCACCTAGCGAAAAATTATCAAGGATGGTTTAATTTTACTCACGAATTTATGAACCCGGCATTAAATACGCGCGCTAGGCTGCGAGTGATGCGAGATTTAATCTTATACCGTAAATTTTATAACCATATTCCGGCCTCCAGTGTTAGAGCACGTGTGTCAAAATCTGTTTGGGAAAATTACTATAAATTTTGTGTTGAGAGAAATCCATGGGATAAAACTTTATCCCATTATTATTTCCGCAAGAATGCTCGGGGGTATGATTATAGTTTTAATAAATATATGGAAAAAGGAAATTTCTGTCTAAATTTTCCCTTATATATGGATGCTGGAATGCAAGATATTATTGTTGATCGCGTTTTAAAATACGAATCCCTTTCCCATGAACTGGGGGAAGTTTTCGGACAATTAGGGATTCCTTTTGATGGCAATTTATTGATACGCGCAAAATCTTCTCAACGGAAAATCCGCCAAGTATATTGGGATGTGCTCAATGATGAACAAATTAAGAAATTATACGGTGTTTTTTCAAAGGAAATCGCTTTTCATGGCTATCAACCACAATATACCTCCAACTTGGATGATCCTATATCAAAATAAAACCAGTGTATATTAGGAATTAATCCATGACGGTATTTAAACCCCTAGTAAAAATTTATGGTGAACGTAATACTGGAACCAATTACCTCACTCAATTGCTGCAAAAAAATATGGATATAGAGTTATTGCGTGGGGAAGCACACCCTATGGTGCAAAAAATCTCACCCTGGTTAGAGTGGCCGCGCAATGCATATTTTGCCTATACATTTGCTGATAATTTAGGATGGAAGCACGCAGTTGCTGTTACAAAACAGCAACTGTACGATTATGCACTTGTTGATCGCCTTAGTTTTATAACTTTAACGAAAAATCCTTATTCTTGGTTAATGTCAATTTATCATCGGCCGTATCACTTCAGAAAGCATAAAGGAGATTTGATAGAGTTTATAAATAAACCATGGCCCGTGCTGGGCAGGGAAAATTTTTCAGGTTCTTTTGAGACACCAATGGCCATGTGGAATTTAAAAAACCAATCTTATTGTGCGTTAAGGGATTATGCCCCGGCAATTAATCTTCGGTATGAAGATCTTTTGGCTAATCCAGAAGAAATAATGTGGCAAATTTCTGAGCTATTGTCAATAAAGTTAGATCAAGGCAATTTTACCAATATTGACGAGTCCACTAAAGGCGATCAGCGTGATTTTGATGATTATCAAGATTATTATCTTAATGAGCGTTGGCGAGAAAAGCTGAGCGCGAGAGAGATTTCTCAAATTAATAAATCCTTAGATTTTGAGTTGGCCGCGTATTTTAGGTATGAGCGGTTGTAATAGCAGATCGTCTTTTTTGCTAGTGGGTATCAATCCAATTCTTGACATGCCCTATTGTTTTTTCCCATGTAAAAATCTTCGCGCGTTCGAATCCTTTAGAGATCAGGTCCAGACGAAGATTTTCATTTGTGGCAAGCTCTAACATACCATCTTGGATGGATTGAGTATTGAACCCATCAACGATGATAGCCGCATCACCACTGATTTCGGGGAGTGAGGATAAATTTGATGTTAGCACAGGAGTTCCGCAGTAAAAAGATTCTACGATCGGAAGCCCAAACCCTTCAAAGAGGGATGGGTAGATACAAAATTGTGCTAAATGATAAAGCCCCGGCATATCTTCTGCCGGTACCGCACCGAGCAGGTGCACACGTTTGCCTAGCATTTTGTCTAGGCGCTGTTGAATTTTTTGGGCATTCCACTTGAGTGATCCAGTGAAGTATAAGTGGTGGGGAATTTTTTCTGCTAGCCCTTCAAATGCATCTAAGACGCGTAAGATATTCTTGCGTGGAGAAATTGATGTGGGATAAAAAATAAAAGGCTGTTGCAGGTCATATCGCTTCTGCAGTGAAGTTAATTGAGATAATTCATGAATCGGTTGGTAATGTTCACGAGGTGCTTCATAGATCGTAATCACTTTGTCAGGATCCGTCTTGAGCAATCGTAATACATCTTGTCGCGTAAATTCAGATATCGTAAAAATTCCTCCGGCACGGCGAGCAGCGTACTTCATTCCTAATTTCATGTAAATGCTTTCAAGCGGTTTATACGCATTTAGCTCAGGATAAAAATATCCTAAATCATGCATAATAGTAAGTGTTTTACAGTTGGTGTAAATTGGAATGGTGCCTTTGGGAAATATGGCAATTTCGATTTGATCTTGAAATAATTTTACCGGTAATAAAAAGTGATCCCATATTAATCGATTCTTGAGTGGCAAAAGATGTTCGTGAGCTGAAGGGAAAAGGCCCATAGCATCTGGAGAATCGTAGTATACGTGTAGATCATAATGTGGTGTTTCTTCCAACAAAGCATTGATGAATGCCTGAATAAATTCGTTGGGACCTGAAAACCCTTTTGTGATTCCTCTTGCGGAAACAGCGATTTTCAAACAATGCATGTTTTACCTCGTTTGATAACTGCCTTTAATCTCTGGCAAGGAATAGAATAATTACCTATCGATAAATGATGACAGTTTCAATTAGGCATACGTTTCTCTTCATACTTAGAGAAATACACGGTTGGATCTAACTAATAATAGCAAAAGGCGCTTTGGTAGCTTATGGATGCGAGTGAGATTTTTCATGATGTGAGCGTAGCATGGTTGTTGTATTGTGCTGCCAGTGCCTTACCATCGGGGATTATTGACTGGTAAAATGAATAAATATTATTATCGCCTTGTGGGTCGCCCCGATAGGTAGGACAAGTAGAAATTATACCTTGTATAGTATAATCCGCGCTCATGTTCAAAGGAATGAACCAGCTATGGGAATAAACACACCAATAAATTTAGATTTCCTGGTTGTGGGAGCTGAAAAAAGCGGCACCACATGGCTTGCTGATATGTTGAAGCAGCATCCGCAAATATATATTCCAGAACAGAAAGAATTGCATTACTTTAACCGCAAGTTTGTGGAATTCCCCCAACTGGATAACTATAATTATGATAAACCAATTCCGTGGTATTGGAAATTCTTTGGCGAAGCTAATTTTGATCAGTTGATAGGCGAAATTTGCCCTTCTTATCTTTGGGATACTCACGCACCAGCGCGCATCTTTGCAATTTCGCCGGATGTAAAGATTCGAATTTTACTTCGAAATCCTATTGAAAGAACATATTCAGCATATCGATTCTATGTTCAACGTGGGACGGTTAATAATGATTTTCGCCAAGCCATAAAAAGTCATCAATACTTGCTGGTGTATCGCAGTGTTTATTATGAGCAGGTTAAGCGGTATATTAATATTTTTCCTCGAAATAATATCCAATTCTATCTATACGATGAATTACAACAAAATGCAGAAACTTTCTTGCGTAAATTTGAAGTAGAGTTGGGGATTGATGATTTTTTGCCGCCCAACATTAAAGAAAGATCCTACGTGACAGGGCAAGTGCGTTATCGGAAACTTAATGTGTTTTTGTCTCAACTGCGCTATTTTGCGCATTGGTGCCGCCTGACAGGTATATTAGATTTAGGGAGGAAGATAGGCCTTGCATTCCATTTGGAAAAGATACGCCAAGAAAATAAAGCGCGGGAACGGCCAACGAAAGCACTGAGTTTGGATGATGGAATGCGGTCGCAACTCCGGGAATATTTTAAAGATGATATCGATTCCCTTGAGTCGCTTATTGAGATAGATTTAAGCGCTTGGCGGCAATAGCGAAATCTGAAGAAGGCAGCCACTTTGATTAGATTAGAAAACGATTCCGTAAAAGCCGAAAATAAGAATCGCTCAGTATTGATCCTTGCGAAGGGGGCCAGCATATCGCTTATGGGTCGTGGTTTCAGCAGGTTATTATTACTGATAGCAAATGCGATATTAGCAAAAGTTCTCGGTCCTGCAAAATACGGCTTATTTGCAATTGGGTGGTCTATGTTGCAAATAAGCGCCAACACAGGGCAATTAGGGCTTCCGCAAGGTATTATTCGCTTAGGGGCTAAATATTGGAAAAAAGAAGGTGAAAAATTCCGCGGTATTGTTCAACAATCTATTGGATTAACGATCGTTGTTGGCGTGCTGCTTGCAGGTTTGTTGTATGGCTTTGCATTTGAAATAGCGGATATTTTCGGAAAACCGAATTTGATTCTCGTTATCCGGGCAACATCTGTTGCGTTAGTGTTATTGTTGTTGTTAAAAGTTATAGCTGCAGCCACACGTATTTCCCGGCGCGTGCAGTATAGTGTGATTGCTGAAGACCTTTTGCCTGCGTTCACCTTGCTTATGGGTGTGTTGATCTTCACAGTTTGGCTGCAGTGGGGTTTATATGGCAGTTTAATCAGTGTTATTCTGTCTTACAGCATAGGGGTAATTGCGGTAATTGGTTTTCTAATAATTTTATATCCTGGTATTTTAAAGATCAGCATGAAAACCTCCTTTTTGCGTGCTATCTTTTCGTTTTCTTTGCCCGCGTCCCTGGCTGGCGTGTTTGGCATTGCAACGCGCTGGGCAGCAAGGTTATTCTTGGGATATTTCCGCCCCGAGGCCGAAGTAGGTATTTATCAGGCTGCGGCTCAATTAGCCACTATTTCAATCATTATTTTGGCGGCAACAAACACAATCTTTATCCCAATGATTTCACATTTTTCCGCTCGAGACGATAAGCATGAGCTAAACGAACTCTATCGAGTTAGCACTAAGTGGGCGGTTTACTTAAGCTTGCCGTTGACGCTTGTGCTGCTGATTTACCCTAAGGATGTGATTCACCTCATATATGGTGATGCTTATCAGCAGGGCGCATTGATTTTAGTTATGCTCGCAATAGGTCAACTTATCAATGCTGCCAGTGGTGCCGTTGCTCCACTGCATTTAATGTTAGGATACCAAGTACGGTGGATGGTGGTGACAGGTTTTTCTTTCATAGTGGCACTGATATTAAATTGGTGGTTGATTCCGATTTGGGGGATGACAGGAGCTGCTATCGCGGATGCTGTTAGCATCGCGTTGTTAAATATTGTTGGCTTGCTGCAAATTAGGTCCCTGGTGAAATTATGGCCATATGATCGCCGATATTTTAAGGGCATAATTGCTGGAGTAGTAAGCGCTGGAGCTATTTTTTTGGTCGGTTTCTTACCCATTGATGCTATTTTATGGCGTTTGCTAGTTGTTGGAATTGTCGCTGTTCTTACCTTTGCAATAATCTTATATTTGCAGGGACTGGATCAAGAAGATGAGATTATTTTTAGCGCATTTCGTGCGCGACTAGCAAAGCCCCAAAATAATGAATAGGTTTGACAGGATGATTAATGCCGCACGGGTGTGAGAGCGCAATTCACTACTGATCATGCGGCCGATTTGCTCTGCACTTGCGTATTTCATCCTTGGCATGGGGAGAATGATTAGGGATATATCTCCATGTCCTGGAAACAGCAACCATGCACTCAATCTCAAATGAAAATATGCAGATAGCTTATGTTGTATTAAATCTCGAAGAAAGAAGCCTGCAGAGTGGCGTGGGCAAGAAGATAAGCACACAAATTCGGCTGTGGAGAGAATATGGCCACCATGTGCAGTTGTACCTATTATCTCCAGATGAATTTGAGTTCGACGGACAAATATGCTATCAATCTGGCACGCTGGGCAGCTTTTTTTTCATCATTAACTTATTGAAGCGGGAACTGTTCAGAATTAAAACGCTGAAAAAACTGATTCGTGATGTAGAAGAATATCAGCCAGATGTGATCTATTTGCGTTACGGTTTATTTACTTACCCTATCCATAAAATCGTCCAATCAATTCCGACAGTTGTAGAACTTAATACAAACGATATTGTGGAATACCGTTACAGGGGATTGTTTCACTATTGGTTTAATAGACTTACTCGAAGATTAAGCCTGGGCCACGCGGCGGGTCTGGTGATGACTTCTTTTGAGATTGATGAATTGCCTGAAAATCGTATCTTGCGAGTTTAATCTTGTGTAATCGCTAATGGAGTAGATTTCGATACCTTTGAGCCCCTGCCTGCGCCGTCAAACCATCATCCGTTCATTGCCTTAGTAGCAACGACTGGTTATCCATGGCACGGAGTGGATAAATTATGTGATCTTGCCAGGCATTGTTCAGATATGAGTTTTTTGGTAATAGGGTATTCTTCGGACGATTACTCCGGTGAGATACCAAAAAACATGTCTTTTCTCGGTTTTCTGAGGCAAGAGAAAATCCGAGAATGTTTATCACGGACCGATGCTGCCGTTGGTACTCTGGCGCTTCACCGCAATCATATGGATGAGGGATCTCCGTTGAAAGTAAGAGAAGCGCTTGGGTATGGTTTGCCAGTTATCTACGCATATCAAGACACAGATTTGGATGATTTAGATGCCGAGTTCTTGTTGCGCTTACCTAATACGGAGAGTAATGTTGTCGATAACCTTGATCGAATTAAGGCATTTGCTTATGCCATGCGTGGCAAGCGAGTTGACCGAACTTTGATCCTTGAGCGAGTTGATCAAAAGTTGAAGGAAGAAAAAAGGTTAGATTTCTTTCAAAAAATCCTTGAATCTTCATGAATCATACCCGGAAAGATATGGAAAAATTCACTAGCGAAAAATCAATTCTTTTTCTCGGCACTCAAATGGCCATTGGTGGTGCCCAGCGGGTGTTATTAGATCATGCGCATTGGTTTTATGATCAAGGTTACGCCGTAACGGTTGCTTTTTTTTATGATAAAGAAGGCTTACGAGATCAATGGAAGCAAAAGCACCCTTTTCCTATTATAGATTTGGAAGCGCAGCAGTCTGGTAAGGTATGGCAGGTAAATTTCGGTTTACTTTTTCGTAGTTTGATCAAATTATGGGTTTTGATGCGCAGAGAAAGATTTGATATTGTTGAAACATTTACCCTGGAATGTAATCTTTTAGCAATCCCAATTGCATGGTTGGCCCGTATCCCTGTACGCATTGCTACACATCACGGTCAAATCGAAGGTATGTCTATATGGATGAGATATTTTCATGGTTTGTTTGTCAATATAGGTTTAGCTACGAAATTAGTAGCGGTTTCTGAAGGTGTTCGTCGTTTAGCCATAGATGTAGAACATATTGCCGCAGACAGAATTACCGTAATCCAAAATGGTGTTGATCAAACACGTCTAAAGGAACATCGTCATGTCGTACTTGCTGGCCTACAAAATGAATTGAGCCTGAACGTAGATGCTTGCCTTGTGTTGACTGTAGGGAGGCTGACTGTCCAAAAAGGGCATCAATATTTATTGGATGCCGTACCTGCAGTTTTAGATCAATTTCCAAATACAGTTTTTGCAATAACTGGAGATGGTTATTTGCGTACTTCTTTGGGTGAAAAAATTTCTCGCTTAGGTCTTGATAAGTCAGTATTATTATTGGGGAATCGCTTGGATATTTCGCAGTTATTGTCGGCTGCCGATGTGTTTGTATTACCTTCACTATCGGAGGGATTGCCGTTGGCATTATTAGAAGCCATGCGGGCAGGATTGCCCGTTGTAGCAACATCTGTGGAAGGTGTTGACGAAATTATTGAAGACGGTAATAATGGTTATTTAGTGCCTCCAAAAGATGTAGTTGCTCTTGCCAGCGCGCTAATCCATATTCTTGGTGAAGGTGAAGCTGTTTGGCAGCGCTTCGGAAAGCGCGGAAAACGACTAGTTGAAAATGAGTATACAATCGATCGAGCTTGCCAACAATATGAGCAGTTATTTTTGGAAAAACTCGTATGAACAATAAAACAAATACAGATGTTAAAACCATCCGTATCAGCACCACGATAGTTATTGTGGTGCTTTTCTCGCTGACATTCCGTGATCTCTATCCGGCCGTTTCAGCGACACAGAACTGGATGGCTGAATTTACTTTAACCTGGGGTCTACTCTTTATAGGTATATTTATAATCGGTGTTTTGGCCGTTAGCTGGATATGGTTGACGCTTTGGTTCCCGAAACGCTTTAAGATGATCAATTGGCTATTGATCGATTTTCGTGCCCGTTTCAAGATTCCGCTTTGGATCTTGGCCGTTATTGTGGCGTTTATCCCTGTGAAATTGTTGTTATACACGCCCTTAGGCACCAAGCTGCCAGGCTATGCCTGGCGCAGTACGTTATTTGTAATTTGTATTGCTGTTATCGCTGCGATTATTGCTAAAACTGAAGAGAATCTCCTTTCTTGGCAGGCTGTTTTTAAAAGCATGCTGTTGGTTGGCAGCCTATTTGCATTTGCAAAGAGCTTAGTTGGCGTAACTTCCCATCCTTTTTCATTAGGGTGGTCTGAAGGGAACCGTCTTTGGGATTATTCCATGTTATTTGGGCGATCGCGCTATAAGTTTCCGGACGGCGTGGTTGGAACTGCTTTTTCTGGGCAAGGAAGACAGGCATTGTGGGGTTTGCCTTTCTTATTTTCAGGTGTAAATATCGAGCAAATTCGTTTGTGGTCGGCGCTCGTTTTCACAATACCTTATATTCTGCTGGGATGGTTAATTTTTCAACCGCAAATGCGCTTGGCAAAGCCGTGGTTTTGGATGGGGCTTTGGGTTTTCCTTTTTCTTAATCAAGGACCAATTTATACCCCTTTGATTTTGAGCGCAATCTTAATTGCTGGGATTAGACATAGACCCTTATGGATAGCTTTGCCATTAATCTTTTTATCCAGCTACTATATGCACATAAACCGCATTACCTGGATTTTTGCGCCAACCATGTGGGCAGTCATGATTGCATTGGCAGATATCGTGCAAGTTGAAAAAGATAATAACTTTTCGCGCCATCATGGGTACCGTGTATTCGCGTATGGCTTGGCAGGTTTACTGGGCAGCTTTGGTATTGGAGGGGGCTGGGAGCGCTTAGTATCTTATTTTAAAAAAGTTTCCCCCAGCAGTATAGACATTTCACGCCTTAATATTATTGACCCTCAAACACAACTCGGTTCGGATAGGCTAGAAGATCTGGCTCAAGCTGGTTTTACAGTTACAAATCAGCCCTTGCTTTGGGAGCGTTTGTGGCCAAACCCAACATATGGCATGGGCATTGTGGTCAGTTTGCTCGTAGCTGTAGGACCATTGATCATATTGTTGATTTATTTAGCGTGCTCAAAGCGCTGGAAGCTCAATGTTTGGCAGACCACAATTATGCTCACCATGTTGTTGGCCTTTCTGGCTGTAGGCATGGTAGCCAGCGTAAAAATTGGCGGTGGCAGTAATTTGCATAATTTGGACATGTTTTTAATTGGTCTTGTTTTTACTGCTGTGCTGGCTTGGGAAGCAGGGGGTCATCGACTTATGATGAGTCTTGAACA
>PVMS01013534.1_pt1 | contig 11001 bp, 12 predicted proteins | sample 1853461 | NCBI WGS metagenome assembly PVMS01 (sample SAMN08582032, study PRJNA380276) | Marine sediment metagenome, whole genome shotgun sequencing project. | isolation source: ocean sediment barecode stripped | collected 2017
CCGGCCTCCGGTGGGCCAAATCAATCCATCATCATCGTTGAACAGCTTGCCCGATACCGGTATCGGGCGGCGCTGTTCGCCTTGTTGAGTGAACCGATTTGACTCCATCAAATGACCCCGTATTGGTCGAAACTGCTCTAGATGGCGGCGTGGAAGCGCACCGGTTCGCCGGTCCCGGCCGCAACGATCTCACCCTCGCGCATCACCGCAACGCCGCGGATGATTGTGGCGACTGGCCAGCCGGTGACGCGAACGCCGTCATAGGGCGTCCAGCCGCAGCGCGAGGCGATCGATGAATTGCCGATCGTCTCGGTACGCTGCAAATCGACCAGCGTGAAATCGGCATCGTAGCCAACGGCGATCCGGCCCTTGCCGGCAATGCCGAAGAGCCTCGCCGGGCCGGCGCTGGTCATGTCGACGAAACGGGCGAGCGACAGCCGGCCGCTGGCGACATGGTCGAGCATGATCGGCACCAGCGTTTGCACGCCGATCATGCCGGAGGGCGAATCGGGATAGGGCGCATCCTTTTCCGCCCGCGTATGCGGCGCGTGGTCGGAGCCCATAATATCGGCGATACCGTTGGAAACACCGTCCCACAGCGCCTGGCGATGGCTGGCGTCGCGCACCGGCGGGTTCATCTGCATATAGGTGCCGAGCCGGGCGTAATCCTCGGCGCGCAGCGTCAGATGATGCGGCGTCACCTCGACCGAGGCGATGTCCTTGTGCGCCACCAAAAACGCCATTTCCTGCGCCGTTGAGATGTGCAGGACGTGGATCGGCGCTCCCGCCTCGCGGGCAATGCCGACAAGACGCCTGGTCGAGCGCAGCGCCACCTCGGCGTCGCGCCAGAGGGGATGGCTGGAGGGATCGCCGGCGACGCGTTTGTCCTGGCGTTCGCGCAGCCGGAACTCGTCCTCGCTGTGAAACGCCGCCCGCCGCCGCGTCTTGCGCAGGATGTTTCGAATGCCGTCATCGTCCTCGACCAGAAGATCGCCGGTCGAGGACCCCATGAACACCTTGATCCCGGCGGCGCCCGGCAGTTTTTCCAGCTCGGGTATGAGATCGGCGTTGTCATGGGTGCCGCCGATCCAGAAGGCATGGTCGCAATGCATCCGGCCCCTGGCGCGGGCCAGCTTGTCGGCCAGCGCTTCGGCGCTTGTGGTCAGGGGATTGGTGTTCGGCATTTCAAACACCGCCGTGACGCCGCCCAGCACGGCGCCGCGCGAGCCAGTCTCCAGATTCTCCTTGTGCTCCGCCCCCGGCTCGCGGAAATGCACCTGGGTATCGATGACGCCGGGCAGGACATGCAGGCCGGTTGCGTCGATGACCGCGCCGGCATCGGCGCGCGACAGATCGCCGAGCGCGACGGTCTTGTCCCCGGCAACGCCGATGTCACGCGTCCCGGCCCCGTCCTGGTTGACAACGGTGCCGCCGCGGATGATCAGATCATAGGTGGACGTCATGTGGAGAACCGCATCTGCGTTTTTTCGCGGCAAGGGTTGTAGACGAAAGCAAGCCGGTAGCAGAAAATCGGAAAGCCGAACAGAGATGCACCTCGCCTGTCTTGATGATCGCGCAATTGTTCGCGTCGCCGGACCTGACGCGGAAACGTTTTTGCAGAATATCGTCACCGCCGATATGGCAAGCCTGCCAGCGGCCGGCATCGCCTATGGCGGGCTTTTGACGCCGCAGGGCAAAGTCCTTTTCGATTTCCTGATCCATGACCGGCCGCAGGACGATGACGGTGGCCATGTTTTTCTGCTCGACCTGCCGGCCGGCCAGGCGGAAGATTTCATCAAGCGCCTCGGTTTTTACCGGCTGCGCGCCAAAGTCGATATCGCACTTTCCGAAGACCTTGCGGTTTTCGCCGCCTGGCCGACTGGCGAGACTGCGCCCGCCGAGGCCCGGCCTGATCCGCGGTTGGCCGCTCTTGGCCGGCGCTGGATCGCCGCGCCGGACGGCGTGGCGACAAATGCTACCTGCGATAACTGGCACGCCCATCGCATCGCTCTGACGGTGCCCGAAAGCGGCGTCGATTTCGGTCTCGGCGAGGCCTTTCCCTACGATGCCGCCATGGACGCGCTGAACGGCATTGCCTTCGCCAAGGGCTGCTATATCGGCCAGGAAGTGGTCTCGCGCATGCAGCACCGCGGCACCGCCCGCCGCCGTATCGTCGCGCTCGGCGCCGACGGGCAATTGCCCGATCCCGGCGCCGACATCACAATGGACGGCCGCGCGATCGGCCGCCTGGGTTCATCCGACGGCAAGCATGGTATCGGCCTTGTCCGCCTCGACCGATTGCGCACAGCCATGAATTCCGGCGCCAAAATTCTGGCCGGCGCAATGCCGGTCCGCGCCACCCTGCCGGACTGGGCCACCTATGGCTGGCCGGATGCATCCGGCGGCAAGAGAGATTGACACCATGCCGCCCGACCACAGGGCCTCGCTGCGTGCCTGGCAGCGCATGCTGTCCGGCCGCCGGCTCGATCTCATCGATCCCTCGCCGCTGGATGTGGAAATCGACGACATCGCCCACGGGCTGGCGCGCGTTGCCCGCTGGAACGGCCAGACCGTCGGCGGCCATGCCTTTTCCGTTGCCCAGCACTGCCTTTTCGTCGACCAGATCGCCCTGGTGCGCCGGCCCGGCGCGCCGCCCCGCGACAGGCTGGCGACATTGCTTCATGACGCGCCCGAATATGTCGTTGGCGACATGATATCGCCGTTCAAGGCCGTTGTCGGTGGCGATTACAAACCGGTCGAGGAGCGGATTCTGGCGGCGATCCATCTGCGTTTCGGGCTACCGGCGGCGCTGCCCAAAACGCTGACGGCCTCGATCAAGAAGGCCGACCGCATTGCCGCATACTGGGAGGCGGTCCATCTTGCCGGATTTGACGAGGCCGAAGCGGTGAAATATTTCCGCCGGCCATACCGGCCGCTGATCGGCAAGCTCAAGGCGTTGCTGACCCCGTGGCCGGCGATTGAGGCCGAAACCGCCTATATGAATCGCTTCCAGGCCCTGGAAAAAGCCTTTTCCGGCTGACCTTTCCCGCACACTCGGCTAGGTTCGTTGTGCAAATTTCAAAAAAATTCGAGGGTGCCGCCGATGCCGGCGATTTATGTCTGTTCCCTGGCGAAGCTGGAAGCGACGGTCGCCCGTTCGAAGGCGAGCCACGTTGCCACCCTGATCAGCGAGGGAGCAACAGTGCCGCGGCCGGAGCGCGTGCGCGCCGAAAATCATCTGATCCTCGCCTTCAACGACATTACCGCGCCGATGGAAGGCATGACGCCGCCGGGTGAGGCCCATATCGACCGGTTTCTGGCCTTCGTTCAGGACTGGAACCGCGCCGCGCCGCTCGTCGTCCATTGCTGGGCCGGGGTCAGCCGCTCCACCGCCGGCGCCATGATCGCCCTTTGCGCGCTGCGGACCGATCTTGATGAAGACGATATTGCCGGCCGCATCCGCGCCGGTTCGCCCCAGGCCACGCCCAACAGCCGAATGATCGCCATTGCCGACAGGCAGCTTGCGCGCGATGGCCGGCTGGTTCGCGCCGCCGAGCGGATCGGGCGCGGCCAGGACGCCCTTGAGGGCACTGTGTTCTCGCTGAACGTCGATGGTTAGGCGGTAGTGGACGACCGGACCGGATGCCTCCCTCGACCAGTGAAATCAAGGCCGCCACCGTCATCGAGATCGGCCTCAACGCCGGTATCGTCTCGATCGGCGGGGAGGAGCCGCTGATCCTGGTCGTCAGTCCCGGCGGGCCGGCGCCCGGCAGCGGACCGGCGCGCGAAAGCCTGCCCTTCGGCCTGTTCGATCCGCTGCGCCACCGCACCATGGAGATCGGCCTGCGCTCGCTGGTGGAGGACCAGACCGCGCTGCGGCTCGGCTATGTGGAGCAGCTATACACCTTCGGCGACCGCGGCCGCCATGCCCGGCCCGGCGACCGTGGCACCCATGTCGTCTCCGTCGGCTATCTGGCGCTTGCCCGGCCATCGGCTGAATTCGCGGACGAATTGGCCGAGGGCGCGCGCTGGCGGCAATGGTATGGCTATTTCCCCTGGGAGGACTGGCGTGACGGCCGCCCGCCCATCCTGGCCGATGTCATCCTGCCGCGCCTTGCGCAATGGGGCGCCCGAGGCCGCGACCCCGATGCGCCGCCGCGCCCGTTCAGCAATCAGGACCGCGTCCACCTTGCCTTCGGTCTCGACGACGTGCCGTGGGACGAGGAGCGGGTGCTGGACCGCTATGAGCTTCTCTACGAGGCGGGGCTGGTCGAGGAGGCGCGGCGCGACGGCCGCCGCAACGCCGAAATCTGGCAGCCAATGCCGGCGCTCGGCCGCCCCATGCGTTTCGACCACCGGCGCATTCTGGCGACGGCTATTTCGCGGCTCAGGGCCAAGCTCAAATACCGCCCCGTGATCTTTGAATTGATGCCCCGGGCGTTTACCCTGACGCAGTTGCAACATACCGTGGAGGCGATATCGGGCCGCCACCTCCACAAACAGAATTTCCGCCGTCTCGTCGAACAGGGCAAACTCGTGGAACCGACCGGCGAATCGGAAAAATCCACCGGCGGCCGGCCCGCCGCTTTGTTCCGCTTTCGCCGCGAGGTTTTGGCCGAGCGCCCCGCCCCCGGCCTGCGTCTGGGGGGCGGCGGATGACCGGCGCGCCGATGATCTCCATCCGTCACGGCGAGACCGACTGGAACCGGCAGGGTCGAATGCAGGGCCAGCAGGACATCGCCCTCAACTCGCTCGGACGGGCGCAGGCGGCCCGCAACGGCCGCATCCTGCCGCTGCTGCTCGGCGGCACCGAGTGGCGATTCATTGCCTCGCCGCTGGCCCGCGCCACCGACACGATGACCATTGCGCTGGGCGCTGCCGGCTTGGTCGGCACGCCATTTGAGACCGATGACCGGTTGAAGGAAATCTCCTTCGGCCGCTGGGAAGGCCTGACCCTGGCCGAGATCGCGCAAAAGGACGCCGAGGGAGGAAAACAACGGCAAGCCGACAAATGGCGGTTCGTGCCGCCCGATGGCGAAAGTTACGCCGGCCTTTCCACGCGGATCGGTGGCTGGCTGGCCGAACAGGACCGCCCGGCGGTTGTTGTCGCCCATGGCGGCGTGCTGCGCGTTCTGCAGTGCCACCTTGGCGGCATCGCCGCTGCCGAGGCGCCGCTGCTCGCCGTGCCGCAGGACCGCATCGTCGTGTTTTCCCGTGGACGTGTGATCGCCATCTGATCGCCGCCCATGTTTGACCGGACCAGCCGCGCCGCATAGAACAGCGCGCGCCGGGATTTTTCCGGCAATAGGTTCCGGTTCAATGTCGCACAACACGATCGGCCATCTGTTCAGGGTCACCACCTGGGGCGAAAGCCACGGGCCGGCGATCGGCTGCGTCATTGACGGCTGCCCGCCGCTGATCCCGATCACCGAGGCCGAGATTCAAGTTCAGCTTGACCGCCGCCGCCCCGGCCAGTCGCGCTTCACCACGCAGCGCCGCGAGCCCGACACGGTACGCATTCTCTCCGGTGTATTTGAGGACGAGACGACCGGTGGCCAGGTCACCACCGGCACGCCGATCGCCTTGCAGATCGAAAATGTCGACCAGCGCTCGAAGGACTATAGCGAAATCCGCGAGCGCTACCGGCCCGGCCACGCCGACTACAGCTATGACGTCAAATACGGCATCCGCGACTATCGTGGCGGCGGCCGCTCCTCGGCCCGCGAAACCGCCATGCGCGTCGCCGCCGGCGCCATCGCCCGCAAGGTCGTGCCCGGCCTCATCATCCGCGGCGCGCTGGTGCGCATGGGCGAGCATGAGATCGACCGCGCCCGCTGGGACTGGGACGAGGTCGCGAAAAACCCGTTCTTCTGTCCCGATCCGGTCATGGCTGAAAACTGGGAGTCCTATCTCGACGCCATCCGCAAGGACGGCTCCTCGGTCGGCGCCGTTATCGAGGTCGTCGCTGAAGGCGTGCCGCCGGGCCTTGGCGCGCCGGTCTATGGCAAGCTCGATCAGGACATCTGTTCGGCGCTGATGTCGATCAACGCCGTCAAGGGCGTCGAGATCGGCAACGGCTTCGAGGCCGGCCGCATCCGCGGCGAGGACAATGCCGACGAGATCCGCATCGACGATGCCGGCAATCCGGTGTTTTTGTCCAACAAGTCCGGTGGCGTGCTCGGTGGCATTTCCTCGGGCCAGCCGGTCGTCGCCCGTTTCGCCGTCAAGCCGACATCGTCCATTCTAAAGCCGGTCAAAACCATCACCCGCGACGGCCAGGAAACGGAAATCTCGACCAAGGGCCGGCACGACCCTTGCGTCGGCATCCGCGTCGTGCCGATCGGCGAGGCGATGCTGGCGATCGTTCTGGCCGATCACTATCTGCGCCATCGGGGCCAAACAGGGCAATCCGCTGGGCGATCCGCCGGCCAATCCGCCGGGCAAGCTTGAGCCGGGGACGATATGGGCGAGGAAACCGAACGCGTCGCGCAAGCCATCCGCGCCTTTGAGCGCGGCGAGATCGTTGTCGTCACCGACGACGACGACCGCGAAAACGAAGGCGACCTGTGTGTCGCCGCGACCCATTGCACGGCCGAAAAGATGGCCTTCATCATCCGCCATACCAGCGGCATCGTCTGCGCGCCGCTGACCCAGGATGTCGCCCGCCGCCTGCGGCTCGATCCGATGGTGCCGTCCAATGACGCGCCGCTGGGGACGGCGTTCACCGTTTCCGTCGATTTCCGCTACGATCTGACCACCGGCATTTCCGCCGAGGAGCGTACCGCCCCGTGCGCGGCTTGGCCAATGGTAATGCCGGGCCGGCCGATTTTGTCCGGCCGGGCCATGTCTTTCCGCTGATCGCCCGCGACGGCGGAGTGCTGATGCGCTCCGGCCATACCGAGGCCTGCGTCGATCTGTGCAAACTGGCCGGGCACGAACCGGTCGGCGTTCTCTCCGAACTCGTCAATGACGACGGTACGGTGATGCGCGGCCCCCAGGTGGCGGCGTTCGCCGGGGAACACAACCTCGTCAGCGTATCGGTCGCCGACCTCATCGCCTATCGCCAGCGCTCCGAACGCCTGGTTGAACGTCTCGACAGCTTTTCCATACAAACGCCCTATGGCCCGGCCGAGGTTTTCACCTACGGCACGCCGTTCGATCCGATGCACCATCTGGCCCTGGTCTTCGGCGATATCCGCGGCGGCCACGATCTGCCGGTGCGCCTGCAGCTGGAGGAAGTCGCCGAGGACGTCTTCGGCTCAAGCCGCCGCATGGATCGCGTTCTGGAAAAGATCGCCGGCCATGGCCGCGGCGTGATCGTCTATCTGCGCGAGGGCGCGGTCGGCGTGGCGCGTTCGGGCGTGCGCACCCGCGAGGCGCTAAGCGGCGGCGACGATCACGGCACGGCCCAGGCGCGCGGCGAGGAATGGCGCGAGATTGGCCTCGGCGCCCAGATCCTCAACGATCTCGGCGTCCAGTCGATTCGCCTGATCGCCTCGCGCGAGCGCCATTACGTGGGTCTCAGCGGTTTCGGCATCGTCATTGAGAAAACCGAGATCTTCGACGCCTGAACGCGTCCGGAGATTGGCTACACCCGGCGCGGCAGGCGCTGCGGCCGTGTCCGGCGCAAAATGCGGCCGATACGCGTACTGCTGTGGCTTTCCAGCCAGGCAATCATACGGTCAAGAATGCCGAAACGCATGCGGGCGACCACCAGCGAGCGCGCCGCAAAGCGGCTGCTGCCGATCAGGATGACCAGCGCCAGCGCTATCAGCGGCGCCCCCAGCGGAATCGGCGTCAGCGAAAACGCTAGCCCGACAATGAGGCAGGCGATCGCCAGCAGGATGAAAATCATATTACGCATGGATCAGACCCGCCGGAACCGCATGATCTTGGAGAAAACCGCATGTGTCGTGCCTTCAAGGATAAACCCCGCATTTTCGAACAGTCTCGTCACGTCCGTCCGCAGATAGGACGCGTAATAGGGTTCATGGAAAAGCTGCGGAAACAGTTCCAGCAGCCCGTCATAATCCGGATTGTCGCCAGTCTGCAGTGATTCCACGAATATGAACAGCCCGCCGGGCCTGACAACCCGGCCGATTTCGGCCGCCACCAGACGGCGGATCTTCGGCGGCAGTTCATGGAAGAGAAATATGCAGGTCGCCAGATCGAGCCCGCCATCGGCGAGCGGCAGGGCTTCGGCCTTGGCCAGAACCGGCTTGACGATCGATGTTCGCCCGATCCGGCGGCGCGTCTCGCCCAGATAGGCTTGCGAAAGATCGATGGCCAGACACGGCAGGCGCGGAAAGGCGCGGCGTACCTGCGCCAGGAAACTGCCGGTGCCGCAGGCGATATCGGCGTAGCAAATCGTTCGCTGGTCGCGGCCGGTGAGTTCTCCGGCCATCGGCACAAGCACCTGCCGGCGCATGGCGTCGGCCGAGCCGTTGAACAGCACCTCCACCTGCATGTCGTAGAGCCGCGCCGAGTCCGGCGTCATCCAGCCGCCGGACTGGAAGTGGAAGTTCTGCTGATAATAGCGCGGCCGCTTGGCCGCGCCGGCCTCGTGCCGCGCTTCCCGGTGAGCGCGATCGCGCCGCCGGCGGGCGACTTCCGGCACGTCGGCGAAGAACGCCCGGCTGGTGGCAAGGCGCGCCGGCAAGGTGCCATCATTATCGGCCGGCAGCGGGTAGAGGCCGGCTTCGACGTTCTCCAGATCGCGCTTTAACAATGCCGCGATATCGGCAAGCATCCGGCGGGTCGAGGGCACCGCGCCCCGGGGTTTGCGGATTTGCGGCCGGGTGCCGGGATGGTTCGCATCATGCTGCGCATCGATCCGCCTGACCGCCCGGCGCATGGCGGCGCCGTGGCCGGCATACCAGGCGACGCGCCCGGCCTGGCTTGCCGCGAACGACAAACGGGTGACCAGGCGTTCCAGCGGCGTTGCGGCCATAAACGGCTCCTTAAACTCATCAAATAGGGTCAGCGCGCTTTGCTTTAAAGGACCGGATTTGGCCCTACCGGGAAAACAGCCCAACCACTTCCGTATCCGCCGCGAAGACGAACTGATCGACCGGTGTCACGCGCTCAAGCGTCAATCCGCCATCGATCAGAATGCGAGCATCGCGCGCAAATGTGGCGGGATTGCAGGATATGCTGACGATCCGTGCAACGGCCGATGTCGCCAGTGTCGCCGCCTGCGCCCGTGCGCCGGCAAAGGGCGGATCGAGAACAACCGCATCGAAGGGTTTAAGTTCTTGTTCTGACAAGGGGAATTGCATCAGATCGCGGACTTCCGTGCGCACCGGCTTGAGCCCGGAAGCTTGCCGCGCCGCAATTTCCAGCGCCGCCAGGGTATTGGGTGCGTGGTCGAGCGCGAAAACTGCGCCTTGCCGTGCAAGGGACAGCGAAAACGTGCCGAATCCGGCAAACAGGTCGGCGATCGCGCCGCTGCCGGCCAGATGCACGGCAGCAAGGCCGGTCATGAAGGCTTCCGCCTCCGCGCTTGCCTGCGCGAAGGCGCCCGGCGGTGGCACGACCGGGACGCCGGCGGGCCGCAGGACCGGCTCTGCGAACTGGGCGGCAATGTCGCCATCGATGCTCAGCCGCGCCACGCCGGCCTCGCCGAGCCGCGCCATCATGGCGCCCGGCAGCGGCGATCCGTTCCCGGCGCCCTCGCTGTCAACGGCGATATCGAGGCCGGTCTCGCTGGCAAGGACGCTGATCCGGCCTTTTTTGCGCGGCGGCAGCGTTGCCGCGGCAATGTCGCGTAGCAGTGGCAAGCGGCCGGCGATTTCCGGCCGCAGCACCGGGCAGACGGCAAGGTCGACGATGCGCTCCGATGCCTGTTCATGAAAGCCCAGAACGGTCTGCCTGTTTACCCGCAGAACAGAAAAGACCGCCCGCCGCCGCGACCCGAGCGGCGCGCCAAACGTCGGCTCGACCGGACAATCGATGTGCTGCATCGCCAGTGCGTCGGCAACGAAGCGGCGCTTCAGTTCGCGCGTCGCATCGAGGTCCATCATCTGCAGCGCGCAGCCGCCACAGGTGCCGAAATGCCGGCAGGGCGGCTCGGCCCGCTCCGGGCTCGGCGCGAGGATTTCCGCAAGCCGGGCGCGGCTGCCCGAACGGGCAATCCGCACACTCTCCCCGGCCAGCGTGAACGGTACATAGACCGGACCGCTGGCGGTCTGCGCGATGCCGTCGCCGCGATGGCCGATCCGCGCAATGGTTACGGTCTCAGTCATGCCGCGCGCCGAGCAGATATTCGCGATTGCCCGTACCGCCTCTCACCGGCGAGGCGATGCGCCCGGTGAGCGACCAGCCGGCCTGCCGCGACAGCCATGCGGCAAGCGCCTTGGCGCTCTCTTCACCCTTTTGCGGTGGCACAAGCCCGCTTTTGCTAATGGCGGAAAGCCCGGCCTCGAATTGCGGCTTGACCAGGAAGACACCCCAGGCACCCGGTTCGGCAAGGCAAAGCGCGCGCGGCAGAGCGAGTTTGAGGGAAATGAAACTGACGTCGCAGGCGATACCCTGCACCGCCCGGCCGGCAAGATGATCGCGTGTCAGATGGCGGGCATTGACCCCCTCCAGAAGCGTGAGGCGCTCGTCGCCGGCAAGATCGGGCGCCATCTGGCCGTGGCCGACATCGAGGGCGATGACATGCGCGGCGCCGCGCTCCAGCAATACTTGTGTAAAGCCGCCGGTCGAAGCGCCCAGATCGAGTACGCACTGGCCGGCCGGGTCGAAACCGAAGGCGTCAAGTCCGGCGATCAGTTTCAGCGCCGCGCGCGAGACATAGCCGGCCGCCGGATCGCTTGCCTGCAATCGTGCGTCAGTGGCGATTCTCCGGCCCGGCCGCCCGGCGATAATGCCGTCCACCGTGACCGTGCCGCGCAGCACCATGTCGCGGGCCCGCGACCGGCTCGGGGGCAAGGCCCGCTTCGACCAGAGCGTCATCGAGGCGCTGACGGGGCCGTGAATCACCGCTCGGCATCGCGATCG
>PVMS01034179.1_pt1 | contig 11001 bp, 9 predicted proteins | sample 1853461 | NCBI WGS metagenome assembly PVMS01 (sample SAMN08582032, study PRJNA380276) | Marine sediment metagenome, whole genome shotgun sequencing project. | isolation source: ocean sediment barecode stripped | collected 2017
CCCGGCAATGGGAGGGTGAACATGCGAATTCTAGTGATTCTAGTGCTGAGCGGAACGCTCGGGCTACTGGGTTGTGACAACGACGAGAGCAACGGAGGCGCCGGAGCCTGCCGAGCCGCCGCTGCCGGCCGTCCCGCCGGAGCCTCCGTTGCCCTCGTCGTTGTCACAACCCAGTAGCCCGAGCGTTCCGCTCAGCACTAGAATCACTAGAATTCGCATGTTCACCCTCCCATTGCCGGGGCCCACTGCACCCGCCGAGCTGAACGGTAACACAAGCAAGGCGAAAGGCGTTTCTTTCAACCCGTCTAGCGGCGCGTCCGGAGTCGCCGGTGTACGGTGGGTGTCGAGTCTCACGGCCGTGCGTTACGCATGCCGTTGAGTTGCTGGAAGAGCCATGCAGAGCATTCGACGGGAACGTTTCGGAGACTTTTCGGTTCTCCACCGCGAGGTGAGCGCGGAGAGGCGCGTCGCGGTGCATTTTGCGCATGCCACCGGATTCAATGCGGAGACCTATCGAGAGCTCCTCTCGGCCCTGGATCCGTCGCTCGACGTGTACGCGATGGACGCGCGCGGGCACGGGATGTCCGAGGCGACAGCAGACCCCAGGAAGCTGCACTCCTGGGTGCGGTACCGCAAAGATCTAGAGGGGTTCGTCCAAACCCTTTCGCGGCCGACGGTCCTCGCCGGTCATTCGATGGGCGCGACGGTGAGCATGGAGCTCGCGGCCGCGCGCCCCGATTTGGTTCAGGGCTTGGTGCTGATCGATCCTGTCATCGTTCCGCCGCGTGACATTCCGATGTTGGCTTTGGCCCGTCGTCTCGGTTTGTCCGGGCGACTCATCCCAATCTCTCAAGCGGCAGCGCGGCGGCGCATGGAGTTCCCTTCCAAGGAAGCCGCGGTCGAGAACTACGTGGGGAAGGGACCTTTCCGCGCCTGGCCCCGCGAATGGATCGAGGCGTACGTCGAAGGCGGGACGGTCACGACAGACACCGGATCGGTGCGCCTCAGCTGCGACCGAGCCTGGGAGGCCAAGAGCTTTGCAGTCTCTACCGTCAATCCATATCGCGCTCTGCGGAAGGTCCGGTGTCCGATCACGTTGTTCTCCCGCGAGGACACTGGCCCGCCCTTCACGAGGGAAGCGCGAGACGCGTTCATGCGATGCCGCCCAGCGACACGCCTTTTGATCCTCGAAGACGCGACTCATTTCATGGCGATGGAACGTCCCGACATCGTGATCGAAGAGATCGAGCGCATGGTCCAAACCGTATGTTCAAAGCTCGGATAGCTCGCGCTCGAAGCCGCCCGACAAGATGGGAAAGCGACACCAGGTCTTCGGGTCGAGGTTCTTGTCGTCGACGTGGAACGAGGGGGCGTAGCGCTCCCGTTTCCACTGGTTTCGCGACCAGAGTCGGAAGAAGCGCTTCACCCAGGCGCGAAGGGTCTCCTCGTCGTGCTGGGAGAACTCGGTTCTCAGAATCTCCAGGCAATCGGCGGGCGGGAGCTTGTCCCCGATGGCCAGTCGCTCGATCGCGTCGAGGACCGGGTAGGGCATCAGGTCGCCTTCGTCGGTTTGGTCGCTGCCCTTGGGACGGAGCTCTGCGGTGGGCGTCTGTACGTTGACCGCATGGAGTGAGGGAATCGGATGCATGCCCACGGGGCCTTCTGTTTCGAGCCAAGCGAGCCATTGACGAAGGAATGCTTTGTCGATCCCAGCGATGGGGCTCAGGCCACCGCAGGTGTCGCCATCCATCGTCGCGTAGCCGACCGCCGCCTCCGAGCGATTGCTCGTCGACAGGAGCAACGCCTCCCGCATGTTGGCCAGCATCCACACGCTCGGGCCGCGAGCACGCGCTTGGATGTTCTGCAACGTGATGTCGTCCTGCTCCCAAGTTAGCGGACGTTTCACCGCGTCGGAGATCAGACGCTCGTACGCATCGACGATGTGCTGCACGTCGAGCACGTAGAACGTGGCGCCGATCGCCTCGGCCACAGCGGTCGCCGCATTGCGAGTGACGTCGCTGCTGTTGTCGGTTGGCTGATAGGCGCAACATAGGAGCTTGCCGACCCAATCACGGGCGCTCGCTTGCGGCTCGAGACCGATCTTGCTGGCGAACCGTTTGGTGCCGAGCGCCTGGAGCGCGCGGTCGACCATGAGCGAGACCAGGCAGGCCGTCGCTGCTGAGTCCGCGCCTCCGCTGATACTGAGAACGAACCCTCGCGAATGGCTCTTTCGAAGATAGTCGAAGAGAGCGAGCGTGAGCGCGCGCATGAACTCCTCTTCTTTGTGGTGTTCGCTCGCCTCCCACGAAGGAGCGGTCGGCTCGGTTCGCTCCATGGCGGCACGTGGAAGCTCGAAATCGACACTGACTCTCTTTGCCCCGGGGTCGGTGCTGTCGGCCCGGAAGCTGGTGGTCCGCACCTGCTCGGTCCGGGAGGCCTCAACGTCGACCACAGCCGTCGTGAGCACCGAATCATCGAACGTGAGCCGAGGCGACTGCGCGAGCAGCTTGCCGTTTTGAGCGATGTAGCAACCCCCGTCGTAGATCACACGGCCCGCCTCGTTGCCGAGTAGGTTGGCATACAGATACGCCACCGCCATCGAGCGTGACCCCTCTAGCACCAGGCGTTCGCGGACCTCGTGCTTGCCCAAAGCAAAGTGACTCGCGCTCGGGTTCACGATGATGTCCATCGCATGGCCGTCGAGCGCGCCTCGCCGTTGCGCGACCCAGGCGTCCTCGCATATCTCGAAGCCGATGCGCACGCCAGAGAAATCGAAGAACACATCGCCGAACGGATAGCTCTGGCCATTGCGCTCGAGCTGCACCACTTGATGGTTCGGCCAGGGCTTGAACCAGCGCGGTTCATAGTGAAGCCCCTCGCCAGCGAGATGCTCTTTAGCCGCAAACCCGGCGATGCGACCGTCCGCGACGACGCACGCGGTGTTGTAGAGACCGCCCCTGCGGCGAACCGGCATCCCAATGCTCACGACCATGCCCTTCGTTTGGGGCACGAGCTCCATCAACATCGACCAGGCACGCCTCGCGACGTCGGGCCCGAGGAATGCGTCCTCGCAGCCATAGCCGGTCGTACAGAGCTCGGGCAGCACTAGCAAAGTCGCCCCCTCGGCACGGGCCTGCCGAAGGACGGCCTCGATGCGCCGTTGGTTGCCGACCCAATCGAGAGGCGTCTGATTCAACGACGCAGTCGCGACCTTGATGGGGATCATGCGTGATCTCTAGCACCGCTCGACGCCTGAGAGCCCCATTGACGATTGACTGGTGGTTCCTCGAGGCGTATTGTGATTTCAATCATCGTCAGTTTCTGCCAAGTCGAGTAATGTATGGACTTCCGTCAAGCGCCCCCAACCCTAGGAAATCAATACGATTCCGACTCTCTTTTGCGTGAATACTTGGAGCGAACCCTCCCGCAGGAGCTGCTGGAGCGCTTCGAGCCAGAGTACCGGGACCTCGGCGAGCTCAGCGGTGGGGAGCTCTTTCAGTTGTCGCTGGTCGATCTCGACAACGAGCCAGTGCACACGGTCTGGGATCCCTGGGGCAATCGCATCGATCGGGTCGAAGTCACCGAGGTATGGAAACGCGCTCAGGTCATCTGCGCCGAGCATGGCCTGGTGGCAGCGGGGTACGACTCCGAGCTCGGCCCGTACGCACGCGTTCACCAGCACGTCTTGAACTACGTCGTTCAAGCCTCGCTCGACACGTACAACTGCCCGCTCGCCATGACCGACGGCGCTGTGCGCACCTTACTCGACTCGGGCAACCAAGCGCTGATCGATCACGCGCTGCCGCGGCTTCTTTCACGGGACCCTACGAAGATGTGGACCTCGGGCCAATGGATGACCGAGGCTATCGGCGGCTCTGACGTCGGGCAGAGCGAGACGGTGGCGCGGCGCGATGGTGATAGCTGGCGTCTCTACGGCACCAAGTGGTTCACCTCTGCGACGACTGCTGACATGGCGCTCACATTGGCGAGGCCTGAAGGAAACCCACCGGGTGGCCGCGGCTTGGCGATGTTTTATCTCGAGCTTCGCGACGACAACGGGCGGCTTCAGAACCTTCGCATCAACAGGCTCAAAGACAAGTTCGGAACGCGCAAGCTGCCGACCGCGGAGCTCACCTTGGATGGCGTGACGGCAGTGCCAGTGACAGGGCTCGAAAACGGGGTCCGCAACATCACGCCGATGTTGAACATTACGAGGACATGGAATGCGGTTGGTGCGATTCTCGGAATGCAGCGCGCGGTTGCGCTCACCCGCGACTACGCGAGCAAGCGTGAAGCATTCGGCGCTCTCCTCATCGACAAGCCGCTCCACGTCGACACCATGGCGGAGATGATCGCGGAGACGCAGGGGGCGTTTCTGCTGGCGTTTCGCGTGGTCGAGCTCCTTGGCCGCATCGAAGCCGGCGAGGCGACCGCTTCAGAGCAACTGCTGAGCCGATTGCTCACGCCAATCGGAAAGCTCACCACCGGAAAGCAAGGTGTTGACGTTGCCTCTGAGGCGCTCGAGTCGTTTGGCGGCGCGGGCTACGTGAACGACACCGGGCTTCCAAAGCTGCTTGCGGATGCCCAGGTGCTTCCGATCTGGGAGGGCACGACCAACGTCTTGTCCCTCGATACGCTCCGGGCGCTCAAGGACGACGGTGTATGGGAGGCTTTCGTCGGCGAGATCCGTACTCGGCTGGGAGCCGCAACTGACCCGCGTCTCCAAGCAGCTGTCGAGCGCAGCCAAGCCGCTGTTCAACACGCGGGGCGATGGCTACAGGAAACCCTCGAAGAACGCCCACTGCTCGAAGCGGGCGCACGGCGTTTTGCGATGACGCTCGGACGCGCGACCGAGCTGGCGTTGCTGGTCGACCATGCGCAGTGGTGCCTCGACCAGGGGAAGGGCGAGCGTGCATTGGCCGCCGCCCGCCGCTTTGCCCGAAGCCGCATCGACCTCATCGAAGACGAGGGCTTCATGGGCGAAAGCCGGCTGCTGGTCGAGTGAGCTAGCGACTTGCCCGCGTCCTGGCGTCCGGGGAAGATTGGACCGTCGAGCGGGGTCGGTAGGCCGCTTGGCACGTTCTTGGGGCGTGCGGCCATGCGGCTGTCGTCGCGGAGGGCCTTGCGGATGAAGAGCTCGATCAGCCGCACATCTTCTTCGGTAAAGGGGATACCACTTTGCTCTAGCTCGTGACGGACCGCGTCCTCGAGCCGCTTCACCGAGCCGTTGTGAAAGTAGGGTTTGCTGTCGAAAATGTTGCGCAGCGTCGGGGTTCGGAATTTGCCGAGGTCTTCAGTGCGGCCGGTGACCTCGGCTCGCCCTTCGTCGATGGTGCCTTCGACTTGGGGCAGGTTCCGATTCGCAAAGGTCTCGGACTCGAAGAGTGGCGGGCTGTGACAGTCACTGCATCCCATCTCAGCGAATAGGAACATCCCCTCGATGAGCTCCTCGTTGAGCGTCGCCGAATGTCCGAGGACGTAGGCGTCGTAGATCGAACGGTCCGATATCATCGTCCGCTGAAAAGCGGCGAGCGCGGAGGCGAGGTTGGCCACCGTGACCTCTGGATCGTCGGGGAACGCCTCGACAAAGAGGCCGACGTACTCGGGAATGGCCCTGAGCTCGGCTACGGCGACCTCTGGGTCGAGATTCATTTCGTCCTCGGCAATCAAGGGCGTGATCGCCTGAATTGATTTATTTTTCAGCTGCGGTAAGGGCTTGTCTCATCCGTGTAAACCGCTAGATAGCCCTTCAGTAGAGTCTTCATCTCGGTGATGATGCGATTCGCCAGCTCGGGGTCGTCTTCGGACAGCGCCCAGTCCTGCAAAGAATTCGCCGCTTGAATCGCAGCACGCGTGACGAGCTCAATTCGGTCGGGGGCGATCACCGCTTGCAAGGCCGGATGCAATGCAAGTATTGCAGCCATCCGTTCATTGGACTCGTCGGTGATCGCACGAAACTCCGGCGTCGGACGAATGCTCAGCAACAACTGCAGATAACCCGGTTGCTCGGCGTATCCCTGCATCGTCGCGTCGATCGCGCCGTCGATCGCCTGGTCCCAGGGGAGAACACCGAAATCCTCGGTGATTAAGCTTGCCGTCTTGAGGTCGACTTCCTCCATGACCCGACGCGCGAGCTCGGCGAGCACCGCGAGCTTGTTTGGAAAGTATTGGTAGACCGAGCCGATCGGTACGCCTGCTTCTTCGGCAATCGCCGCAGTCGTGATCTTGTCCGCGGGCGTATCGACAAGGAGCGCAGCCGTCGCATCGAGGATGCGCTCCACGCGGTCGCGCGAGCGTTCCTGGCTGGGTCTCCTGCGCGGAGTGAGTTGGTCGGTTTTGGCGGTCACAATTGCTGGGGCGCGTCTTTGGGGCCGGATTTAGCCGAAAAGCCAAGGCATTACTAGCCCCTGCGTACTTTGGCAGCTAGATCCGAGAGACAATTGCGGGCTACACTGGGAATTCACGAATCGTTTCCATGAGCTCTCCCTCGACGACCAACGGGCATCCGGCGACTGGCGTTTCGCATCAAGAACAGAAGCGCCCAGCCTCCAATATCGATCTCGATGCGCCAGAGTACTATCTCAATCGCGAGCTGACCTGGCTCGCCTTCGTCAAGCGCGTCCTGCACGAGGCCGAGGACAGTCGAACCCCGTTGCTCGAGCGGGTGAAGTTCCTCGCGATCACGAGCTCGATTCTCGACGAGTTTTTCATGAAGCGCATTGGCGGCCTCAAGCAACAAGTGGCCGCCGGCGTTCACAAGCTCACGGTCGATGGCCGCTCTCCGATACAGCAGATCGAGGAGTCCCACGAGCTCATCCGGCCGCTCAACATCGAGCAGCAGGGCTTGTGGGTCGAGCTTCGCCAGAAGCTGGAGGAGATTGGCGTCAGACTCGCGTCCTACGAGTCACTCTCCGACGAAGATCAGCAGTGGCTCCGCGATCACTACCTCGAGAACATTTTCCCGTTGGTCACGCCGCAGGCGATGGACCCGGCGCACCCCTTCCCATTCGTTTCGAATCTTTCGCTAAACTTGCTGGTGTCGCTTCACTATCCGGACGACCCGCTGCCGTTGATGGCGCGCGTGAAGGTGCCGCTCGGTGCCGGGGTACCCCGGTTCATTCGAGTGCGTGATGCCTTGGTGTTCGTGCCACTCGAAGAGATCATTGCCAACAACCTCGATCTGTTGTTTCCCGGCATGGTCGTCGAGCGCACCGAGCTGTTCCGTGTCACCCGCAATGCCGACGTCGAAAGCGATGAGGACAAGGCGGACGACTTGCTCGCACTGATCGAATCGGAGCTCCAAGAGCGCAAGTTCGCGCCGATCGTGCGTCTCGAAGTGGCGCGTGGGATGGACGCCACTCACCGTGGCCGGCTGGCAGCCGAGCTCGGCCTCGATGAGCAGGCCGACGTTTTCGAGGTCGAGGGCTTCTTGGGGCTCGGCGACCTGTTCCAGCTAGCTGGGCTCGACATCCCGGAGCATCGGGATCCCGACCATCGGCCGGTCGACGCACCGATGCTGGTAGGGCGAAGCAATATTTTCCATGCCATTCGGGACAATGAAGCTCTGCTGCTTCACCACCCCTACGAGGCGTTTGGTACGTCGGTAGAACGGTTCCTGCGCGAGGCCAGCGAGGACCCCAAGGTCCGCGCGATCAAGATGACGCTCTACCGCACTTCATCGAAGTCTCGCGTCATTCAACACCTCATCAACGCGGCGCTCAACGGCAAGCAGGTGGCGGTGGTCGTCGAGCTCAAGGCCCGCTTCGACGAAGAGGCCAACATCAACTGGGCGAGCAAGCTCGAACAGGCCGGCATTCACGTAACCTATGGCGTCGTTGGGCTGAAGACGCACTGCAAGGTCATCCTCGTCGTTCGCCGCGACCATGACGGCTTGCGCCGCTACGTGGACATTGGGACGGGCAACTACCGCGAGGAAACTGCCAAGCTGTACTCAGACCTCGGACTCCTCACGTGCGATACGGGCATCGGCCGCGACGCGACCGAGCTCTTCAATTATCTGACCACCGGTTACAAACCGAGCCGCGCGTACAAGAAGCTGCTGCCCGCACCGAAGCTCCTCAAGCCCGCACTGCTCAAGAAAATCCGGCGAGAGATCCGCCGTGTTAGCGAGGGGCAGAAGGGTCTCATTCAAATCAAGACCAACGCCCTCGAAGATGTCGACATCACCCGCGCGCTTTACGAAGCGTCACGGGCGGCTGTGCACGTCGACCTGATCGTTCGTGACTCCTGTCGCTTGCGCCCGCGTGTTCCCGGTCTTTCGGACAACATCCGGGTGGTCAGCGTCGTCGGTCGCTTCCTGGAGCACTCCCGGATCTACCACTTCCACAACGGAGGCCAGGAAGAGTACTACATCGGTTCGGCCGATTGCATGACCCGCAATCTCGTGAGCCGGGTGGAAGCGCTGACTCCGGTGGAGCCGAAGGCACTGCAGGCGGAGCTCCGGACGGTTCTCGACATTCTTCTCAACGACCAGCGGAGTGCTTGGGACATGATGCCGGATGGAAGTTACGTCCAGCGAAACGGCGAAAAGGACCTCGACGGCGCGCATCAACAGATGATCAAGTGGGTCGAAGGCCGCTTTGCCGAGGCCAACCGGTTGCGCCGGCGGAGCGCGCGTGGTCCGCGCGGTCTTGCTTCGCTAGACGAATAGCGAGATGGTGGCCAGAGTAGATCATCATGGTCTCCAAGCTGCCACTGACCGCCCTGACCTTCGTCATCGTAGCGCTCTTGTCGACTGCGTCGGTGACGTCGCAGCGAGCTCTGATGGCCTCTCCCACTTGTGAGGAGCTGACGATCATGGATTTTCTCGCTCGCCTCGACGAGGAACGAAGCCGCTACAAGAGAGGCCTCGACGTGGAGGACCGGCGTGCCTTGTCCCAGCTCCGGCGAGAGGTGTGCGCGCCGTACGTTGGGTATCGCGTCACGCGCCAGCCGACCACGACTTGGTCGAACGGGCGCGCAATCGTTCGTGGCTACTTGGAGCTCAACCATCCGAACGGCCGCCTCGCCAAGAGCCGAAGTGGCCAGTGGTTTTACCCAAGCGGCGCGAAAGCCAGAAGCGCGCTCGGCCAGTGGGAGTATCCGAACGGCATGCTCGCGCGGACCAAGACGGGCATCTGGTACACGCGTGACGGGAAGTACGTCGAAGACTCGGACAAGGCGCGCGTCGAGGCGTGCGAGTACCTGGGCAAGCATCTTTGTCCGCTCGGCAAAGCCGATGAGGACTTGCTCGCCGTGACCGTCATGGGGCTCATCAACAAGGCGACCCCGCCGAAGGAAGAGCCAAAGCCCGAGCCCAAGGACTCTTCGGAAAAAGGCGACTAGGGCGCCGATCAGTTGACCGGTGCGATGGCTGCGATGGTCGCGCCGGTTGGATCGGCCAATACGGTCGCACGCCCGACGTTTGGGATGTCGTTCGGCGGCCAAAGGACTTTGCCTTTCAATGCGGCGGCGCGTTCGGCGATTTGATCGCAATCGTCGACGCGAACGTAGGGGAGCCAATTCGGCGGGATCTCCACGGCCGGGGACGTCATCAAGCCAGCGCGTGACTGCTCCCCCTGCGTCAAAATGTAATAAGTCCCTCCGTCGGGCATCTCCATCGAGTCATGGGTGTAGCCAAAGACGGATTTGTAGAAGTGGAGCGCGTCTTCGGTGCTCGTGGTCCAGAGCTCGTTCCACCACCAGCTGCCTGGGCCCTCCGCCTCTTCGGGGTCGCCAGTCGCTCCTTTGAACAGAGCGAAGATGGCGCCCTGCGGATCTGCGACGACGGCGATGCGGCCAACGCCGGGAATGTCAAATCCGTCTCGCAGTGTCGTGCCGCCGCTCGACGCCAGCCGTGCCGCGGTCTCGTCGACCTTGGCGACCGAGAGATAGCTGAGCCAGAATGGATGCGGCCCTTGCTCGGCCATTAGCGGCATCAGTCCACCGATGTCCGTCTGACCGTTCTTGATGAGCTCGTAAGTCGAACCGTCGCTCATCTCCAGGGGCTCGATGGTCCAGCCGAAGAGCTCCGAATAGAACACGCGCGAGCGCTCGACGTCGTTGCTGTAGCACTCGAACCAGGTGAATCGACCATGTTGGTAGGACATTGCGGCGCCTCCATCGTCAGAACTGGGAGTGTCGAGAGTTACAGATCTAGGTGCGGGTGGATAGTGTCGGGCGGGTGCCAGTGTGGTAGAACGGCGGCCGATGATTGAGCCTCCACTTCAAGCTGCGTCCTCGTCACCGGACCGGGATGACCTCCTGCGGATAGCGAAGGCATCTCCCGAGATCGCCGGACAGCACGACAAGGAAACGTGGCTCGCCCTGTATTCTGACGACGCCGTCGTCGAAGACCCAGTGGGGACCCCGGCTTCTCATAAAGGACGACGACCGGGGCGCCTGGGCGATGAGCTCGGGCGGTTCTACGAGGCGTTCATCGCGGCGAGTGGGATCGACATGGTGGCGCGTCGGGAAATCGTGTCCGACATGCACGTGTTCCGTGCCGTCGACATCCACACGACCAGTCTCAAGACAGGGCTGAAGATGAAGGTGCCTGCGAACCTTCTCTACGAAATTGTCCCGCGGGACGGCGCGCTCGCGATAGGGCGCATGCAAGCGCACTGGGAGCTCAACCGCATGAGCCGGATCTTGATGAGCGAAGGGTCGCTTGGAATGCGGACTATCGCCGTCATGAACTGGAGCATGCTACGCGCGTTTGGACCCAAGTGGTTGATGTCGTACTTCAAGTCGTCGCAGAAGGGCGTTGGCCGCGCGGGTAAGGAGCTCATCGAGCGGCTGGCGAATCAGATTGGTCACGAAGGGACCGAGACGTTCGCGCCCGAGGCGATCGTGGAGTTGCCGGGTGGTGCGACAGCTTCGGTGGCCGAGTTTCTCGAGGGGTGTACAGCGCTGGAGGTTCGCGATCTGTTGGCATCGGGCCGGACGGTGTCGGGTCTCGCCTTCATCGACTGGGGCGCGCGCGCCAGGGACGCGGCGTTC
>PVMS01089599.1_pt1 | contig 11001 bp, 11 predicted proteins | sample 1853461 | NCBI WGS metagenome assembly PVMS01 (sample SAMN08582032, study PRJNA380276) | Marine sediment metagenome, whole genome shotgun sequencing project. | isolation source: ocean sediment barecode stripped | collected 2017
AATGTCCGGTCTGTGCCGGAAGCCGAAGTTAATCTAGATAATTTTAATGTCGGCTAACGGGAAAGCTGATTTTCAGATTCAGCCCAATTACTTCGGCTTTACGCCCAAGTCGGACTCTCGTCGTTGCAAAAAGCGATTAGAATTTATAATTACATTCGTTTTACGATAACGGTATTTCCGGGGTCAGGTGTCTTCTACCCATACAAGCCTGATTTGCGAAGCCCATCTAGCAAAAGTTTGTTATGTTCCTCCTTTCTATACAACAACTGATCACCTCGAAGGATGGTGGGTATGAAGTCGGGTGAAAAAACACTTAATTCATCCGCGTGCTGCGCCGCTTCCTCCAGGTCCCCCGTAAGGGCGCAACACGCCACCATCAGTGTTTGACGAATAGGCGCTTTTGCGTGCATCTGTATGGCAAGACGGCCCCACTTAATTGCGTCCTCAAAATTTTCTTCGGCGAAACTTGCCTGGAGTAGAGCCAGGTAGGCTACACCCATCCAAAGATCCATTTCTCGCGGGCTTAGTCTAATACCAAGTACGGCGTGTTCCTTCGCTAAATTCGTCAGCCCTGCTAGAGACTCACCCCAGGCGGCGAAGAACAGGTGCAGCGACGCATTCGGATTTAACGACAGTGACCTTTCGAAATCAGGTATTGCCAAGTCGAATTCACGCTTATGTATACGCAAAATTCCGCGAAGCGCATGACCAGCAGCATTTGAAGAATCCACTTGGATAAGTCTTTCCGCCGCTTGCATTGCCCGACTCAATGCGCCAGCCGGATCATGGCCCCACTGATACAGGTATTGATCCAGTTGGCAGATGCCTAGTAACCAGAGTGCTTGAGTATTTCTCGGGTCATACTTTAAGGCGTTATTCGCAGTATCAATCGCGTTTTGTAATTTGTCTGCGTCACCGAGCCGGAAAGCATCGTAAGCCAGTGACTTTGCCTTCAAAGATAACTCGTAGGATGACAGGCTGGACGGCTGCAAACCGCGCCCCCTTTCAACCTCTGCAAGCTCTATTTGTGGCGCGATACTGCCGACGATTTTGCGTGTGATCTCATCCTGGAGTTCGAAGATATCGTCGAGGTCTCCATCAAATCGTTCTGCCCAGATATGATTTGCAGTTTCCGCATCAATCAATTGGCCATTGATTCGGATACGGTTTCCAGAGCGCCTGACACTACCTTCAAGCACATATCTCACGCCAAGCTCACTTGAAACTTTCCTGGTGTCTACCGCATGCCCTTTATAGGTAAACGACGAATTTCTTGCGATGACGAATAGACCTGAAAAGTGAGACAGTGCGGTGGTGACGTCTTCGGTAATGCCGTCGCTAAAAAATTCCTGCTCCGGGTCACCACTCATATTGGTGAAGGGAAGCACCGCTATCGATGGTTTCTCGGGTATGTCCGACATTGATATTTCTGAACGAATTTTCGGTCGCGGGTCGGGTATAACATTACCTGTTTTCAAACTGACTGCATAAGCCCTCACCGGATCATCGAATCCCTTGAGCTGTTGCTCGCCTAGATTTTCATACTCGAACGGCAACCGCTTCGGCAGCGTATCGTAAACAGCCCCCTGGATACAGATCCCTCCTTGCTCCGCCAATTGCTCCAAACGTTGCGCCAACACAACACCCTCCCCGGTAACTGTATTATCCGCAATCACAACCTCTCCCATTGCAATACCAATTCGCAAAACAGGTTTAAGGTCATCGGATAATTGTTCATTGTAGGAAGCATTGGTTGCCTGGAAAGCAAGCGATGCGCTGACGGCATCCGATGCTCTGGCGAATTCGGCAACTAGCGCATCACCTCGAATCTCATGTGCGATTCCATCATGGTAGCTAATAGTTTGAGAGCATCGTCGAAAGATATCCTGGATGCGCTCATGTGCCAACGTCTCATGCTTTTGGACGAGTGAGGTTGATCCAACAACATCGGCATGGAGAATTACTGCTAGTTTCCGCGATAGTTGATCCCTTTCCATGATTTGCCCGAGTTGGAGTTCTTGGGAAAAATTCTACCATAGGCAGATAGCTGTAAACTGATTCTAAATGTCAGTATCCGAAACTGCCCGAAGATTGCCCCCTACCAGGATTTTATAGAGGTCCGCTATATAGGGCACTTTGCAGCCTCTGACCGATGATTTCTAAAGGTCAGCTCCTGCTAGCGGACGCCCATTTTGGCTTTCTCAGAGGCAGAGAGCGGCACGAAGTAGCCATTCCCAGAGCAAGACCTGCCAGAATATAATCACTATTACTGGTTCTAAGTTTGAAGAGACGTTGTCATCTAATTCCTGTAAAAATTATTTCAGATTTTTTCAGTTGTGTATTTTCGCGTTCTGGAATTATCCTGAGGGGGCTATAGATGATTTCTCTGGGGTAACGAAATCGTTTATAGGTTTTCATAAGTGAATTGTATAAACAGTGTTTTAAGTTGACATTATTTCCATAGACATGCCGGGGCGATTATATTTTTAATAAACTGAAACTAACCTTTAGTGCCCATTTACAAATCAGACAGGTAAACCTATGAAAAGAACCTATGTGATCTTAATGGTGTTACTCGCAGGCTGCGACGGAGGTATAGGTTCCAGCCCAGTGCCAACGAATGACATACCAACCGAATTTACATCAAATGGCGAGCGTATCTATTTTACCGGTGTTAGTGCATCGGGGAAAACCATCAGTTCACGTGGTGGCGATGCGGCAATGGGTATGCATAGGCAAATGCATGGTGGTGGTTGTGCGATCTGTCATGGTGTCGAACGGGAGGGGCGGAGGCTTATGCCTCGCTTCTGGATCAAAGCACTCGCTTTAACAAGCGATGCGTTATTTGGTGATGACGATCATAAACAAAATTCTACTGGACACGGTGACCATGGGAACTACGATGCCGTCTCTGTGCGCCGTGCTATCACCGAGGGAGTCGATCCCTCTGGAGAGCCCCTGGACCAGGCTATGCCGAGATGGTCGATGACTGAATCGGATTTAAACGACCTGGTCGCCTATTTACAAAAATCACACGATCACTAATGGCTTTCCTTTTTGCAGGCCAGGTAGAGAAGGATATCAAGAATTAGTGGAACCTTTCAGTTGAACGCTTTTGGACCATCATTCAACGCATGACACGCCTCCATCGAACACAATGGTCTGTCTGTCACGAACGATGTCAACTGTCAGGAAAGGAGTTTTCGGTAGTTAGCTGCTCTAATTCATCACTAATTGTGGGAATCCAGTAAGCACGGTGGTCGTAAAAACCATGTTGGCTCGGTTCCTTATCTATATCCTTTTGCAGATTTGCTCGTGTGATAGCCATATCACCATCCCAGGCCTTCGATTCGAAAAATACAGTACTTCCGCATTCATTGCAGAACCCACGCCTGCCTGTTTCTATTAGGCCATACCATTTGAGCGTCGAATCGTCATCCAGATGAAACTGCTCGACATTAATCCCCGCCCAGGTAACAAAACCCGCACCATGTGCTTGTCGACAGTCGGCGCAATGGCAATGTGCAACGTATTTGGTAGGTAGATCGTAATGAAACTTCAACCTGCCACAAAAACAATTGCCTTCGATATACTTACTCATTGTATTTCCCCGCGCACTAACTTAATTTTATTTAATTTTATGAAATCAATTATAAAACAAGAACCATTCAAGAGGTATAGTAAAAATGCGCCAATTCAGAACAAAACCAAAGTGCCCTAAACGGACATGGAAGTTCGACTGATCCAACTGTTGCTTTGGGAAGACTTACCGGAAAAGTGGCTCGAAGTTTATATCTAGCGGTTGATAGATACTGTCGGAATCTCTAATACCCGCTCTCAGATGGGTAAAGTTATCACGATCGGCCATTAAAGAATCGATGAGCCCGTAAGATGGGTATTAAGCCCTTACACTTTACCTATCTTGATGCCACTGCCATTCCATTTCCTCAAGTGCGAGGGCGAGATTTTCTTTCCCCAATAGTTGCTCAACAACATATAGTGACATATCTATACCTGCGGAAATCCCGCCTGCGGTGATAATTTTTCCATTCTCGACATAGCGTATGTCTTCAATAAGCTCTATATCGGGAAAAGTTTTCTTAAATTCAGAAAATGCGCCGTGATGTGTTGTGGCCGATAGTCCATTCAACAATCCACTATGGGCAATGTAGAATGCACCGGTACATACCGATAACAATTTCTCAAGATTGCCGACATGTTTGGCAATCCAATTAAGGACTCGCTCATCTTTCATAAGACGGCGGCGACCATCGCCTCCCGGCAATAAAATAATGTCTGGTGTGGGACAGTTATCAATTGAGTACTGTGGGTTGATACTCAATTTACCGCGTGCTTTGATCGGTTCTTCGGTCAGTGCAACGGTATAGGTATTGAAAGGCGCTGGCTTGATAACTTCGCCTGCCACATTGAATACCTCAAACGGGCCGGCGAAGTCTAGAACTTCGACATCATCGAAAATAAAAATAGCCACGTTGCGTTGATTGTCTGGCATTTTCTCCCTCCTAATCTCGACTTATAGCCAGTGAAGCCGATAAGTCCAGATTATTTACTAAGTCTTCTGGTTCTACCCTGATTTTACAGCCAAATCAGAAAAGGTCGACTCACGTATCAACTGTGGGGGCGGCCTGTTAAGTAAACTGAAAGGGAGTGCGATATACTCAGGAGTCATATCTTAATACTATTGGTAGTAAGGAGAAGGATATGTTCCACATGCTAACCTGTTTTGACCTTAAACCAGGGATAATCCTAGAAGAGTTTCAACAATCTCTAGTCGAATATACAGCACACATGCATGAGCTTGATTTAGTTGAAAGTAAAGGTCCAATTGGGCTACGACAAAGTGACACAATTATGGATACCGACAATGAAAGGAAGCAGAACTACTTTGTGATTATGCATTTTCGAGACAGAGAACAGTCGGATAATGCAGTAGATTATATCAAGCTGCACCAGGAGCCAGGCGACACAATTCATAAAGGAGTTTATTCAAAAGTTCAAAATCTTATTTTTATATGTTGGCAAGATATCTGAACTGAAATAATTTCGATTGTTATGCTGGATGGCTGCTAACTGGAATAGGCCAGGTAATTTATGAATTTAGTCTTTCTCTGGCCGACTTATTCTTCTCTGTTACAGGGATATGGTTAGTAGCTTTTGCGAGGCCAAAAACAGGCATATTATTGTACACACACTCGAAATTTTTATTTTTCAATAAATATGATTCATGCCAAATTCCAACGTCTCCGTTACTACCGACCTTTTTATTAAATTCTGCCCATGCGGGAAGATGCTTCGACGCCTTGTCCTTTGCATACCTCTCCAAATGCTCAAATGACTTCCAATATTGAACCATGATTGTTGTTCGCCCCGTCCATTGTTCATGGCCCATGAAACCAAGTTGAGAGTTTTTATACAATTCTGTAAGCATCTTAGGCATGGCCAAAGCAACAGGAAGCCATTTGTGTATTTTCCACAATTTGTTAATTCGCATACCAATTAGGAATACGACAAAATCTCCCTCAACATCTGCGGTCATTCTTTTTTTTACAATATCATCCATATTCACTTCTCTAGATATATAGCAACATATTTTATCGGATGCCTAATAAATGTCCTTCGCCATTGATAGGCCATTTAGGACTAAAGTGATCAAATATTATCACAGATCGATCTTTGAACTATGCTCGTCAGGCTTAGACACGAATGGCTCTATGTGCCGATACTGTTGAAAGCGGTATTTAAGATTCTCGTATTGAAGGTATGCTAACGGGAAAACCGACTTTCAAATTTCATCACTCAAGGCCAGCAATGTGCGGTGAGCGGCAATTGGACGCATAATGACTCTCAATCGGAGTAATCCATGATCAATGTCACTGCTAATAAGCGACAGGACCTGCTACCAAGTCTGGGAATACTCATTGCAGCAATCATGTGGGGGGTGTTCTGGATTCCTGTGAGAGAGGTGGAAAGTTCTGGAATAGATGCTGTCTGGACCAGTGTTTTGATATTTTCTGCCAGTGCTATCACCTTTTTCCCGATCGTTGTCATTCGGTGGAAGATAATGGTGAGGGGGGCTAGAAGTATAGTGATGGCAGGCTTCTTGTCAGGATTAGCGTTTGCGCTATATACCATTGCTCTGAATCTAACCGATGTGGTCAGGGTGATCCTGTTGTTTTATATGACCCCCCTGTGGAGCACCCTGCTTGGTGTATTCATACTTAAAGAAAAATTAACCATTAATCGCGTGATCGGATTAATGCTGGCATTTAGTGGCTTGATGGTTGTACTGGGTGCAGGTTATCAATTTCCCGTTCCATCGGGCCTTGGCGATTGGTTGGCTCTTATTTCGGGACTGATCTGGTCATTTGCATCGGTGAGGTTGTTTCAGGGAGGAGCGGAAATGTTACTGGAGAAAGTATTTCTTTTCGTATTTTTTGCACTTTTATGCTCGATTTTATTTGCGTTCCTGCCATTGGGACATGAAATCTCGATACCCGATCCGAATCTACTACGGGATGTCTGGGTCTGGGTACTTGTGATTGCCATACTGATGTTGCCAATGACATTTCTAACCATATGGCCAACTACGCTTTTAAGTCCGGGACGAGTAGGAATGCTGTTAATGGCAGACGTTGTGGCAGGTGTTATTTCAGCTGCAATTCTTACCGATGAAGCATTCGGTTATCGTGAATTAACTGGTACGCTATTGATTGTGTCAGCGGGTATTGTCGAAGTTACACGCCAGCAAACAATTAAATCGTAAAATGAAATGGACGCCTCCTCACCTTATCGGCCTTGATGTGCCAAACTGAGATTGACATTTCAGTTAACGAGATAGAGGAGTCCACAATGAAGATTAAACGAGTTGATGTTGATATGGCAAAGAATGTTTTTCAATTACCTGGTGTTGACCGTAGAGGTAATTCGGTCTGGAAGCGCCAGTTATGCAGAGCTAACTAAATACGAGGCCTTGTCTATGCGACCTGTCACGATTGCTTTCCTGATTTTTGCTAGCTGCCTGGGCGCCACGGCTGGCCTCGCAAGTAATGCTGAAATAAGCGAATGGGAAGTCCCCTATCAACATAGCCGACCACGCGACCCAGCAGTCGATTCGCTCGGACGGGTCTGGTTTTGCGGCCAGGCAGGTGCGTACCTGGCTTACCTCGACCCGGAGTCCGGAGAATTTAAAAGATACCAGCTTGCCGATGGTGCCAGCCCACACAACCTGATCATAGATCAGCATGATAAAATCTGGTTTGCGGCGAATACGCTGCCCTACATTGGACGGCTCGACCCAAAAAACGGCGTAGTAACCAAATATCCTATGCCGGACGCGACAGCGCGCGATCCCCACACGCTGGTGTTCGATCGTAACGGCAATATCTGGTTTACTGCACAGTGGAGCAACCTGATCGGCCGATTGAACACCGATACAGGCGAGGTCGACCTGATCGCCCTGCCAGGTTCCGGATCGCGTCCTTATGGCATTAAGATCGACGCCAGCGGCCGGCCCTGGGTAGTGTTATTTGGTACCAACAAGTTGGCAACGGTGGACGTCGAAACGCTGGCACTCGAGCTTGTCGAGCTACCGCACCCGCAAAGCCGGCCGCGCCGGCTAGAAATCAGCCGCGATGGCGCGATCTGGTATGGCGACTACAGGCGCGGAATGTTAGGGCGTTATGATCCCGGACCAGGGACGTTTCAGGAATGGCAGTTACCGGGCGGATCAGGATCGAGACCCTACGGTATGGCAATGGACCATCGCGAACATATATGGCTCGCCGAGGGAGGTAGCCCCAACCGACTGGTAGAATTCGACATTGCCAAACAGATGTTTGGCACTGTCATCGAGGTGCCCCACGCGGGTGGCTCGATACGCCATATGTATTTCGATGGAGACAGGCAGTCTATCTGGTTTGGCGAAGACACTAACTACATCGGACGCCTGCGGATACCCTGAGGGTGTCAAAATTCGTCACTTCGTTACAGTCGTTGAATAAGGCAAATGACTGCAGCGAGTGATCAAAGGCATCGATAAACTCGCTATCCACCTTGTGTTCAATATGCAGGGCCTTAATTTCCAGTCGCTGCTCGGAACGATGCGCCTTGCAATCGACTCGCCCGACGAAACGGTCACGATACAGAACCGGCAAACAGTAATAACCGAACTGGCGTTTCGGTTGCGGCAGGTAACATTCGATCTGGTAGTCAAAATCAAACAGATCACGCCCGCGCTCGCGCTGGATAACCGCGTTATCAAATGGCGATAAAATTCGTACTACCGCGTTGCTGCGAGGCGCACGGGTTTCGAGAAGTTCGGCGTCTACATAAACCAGGCTGTTATCATTTAATGCAATCGTGGTCATTAGCCCGGTATCCAATCGTAGCTGCAGTTGCTCCCGGACCGCGTTGCGCAGCGCCTGCCCTTTGCGTAAATAGCAGATCGATTTCAGGGTTGCGAAGCCGTGCGCGCGCACAGTGTTATCGACCAGGTGACTGGCGAATTCGGGCATGGTCGGTTGTCGCGTATCAACCCAGTCCGGCAATACCCGTTCGCGCAAGTCATACACTTTTTGAAAACCCTCACGACCGCTGACCATCAGTTCACCCTGCATAAATAGCTGCTCGAGCGCCTGTTTGGCGGGTTTCCAGTCCCACCACTCCTTCTTTCCCTTGCGCGTATCTTCGAAATCCCGTGCCCGCAGTGGGCCTTCCTCGCGAACTCGCTTCAGGATATGGTTTATTAATTTCCGGTCACAACTTTGAAACCAGTCTCTTTCACCGTTCATTTTAGTCATGCGCGGCAGGGCAAAGCGAAAATCGCGCATCGGCAGCCAGGAGGCAGCGTGATACCAGTATTCAAACAGCTTGCGCTGCCTGACCAGCTGGACGAGAAATTTCGGCTGATAGTTGGAAACCCGTGACCACAGGACATGGTGGTGAGCGCGCTCGACCACCGAGATCGTGTCGATTTGCACATAACCGAGATGTTCGATCGCGCGCAGCGTCGCCGCCTTGCCGCGACCGAACGAGTCGGCTTTTAACAGGCCCTGCTGGTTTAGCGCAATGCGGCGTAGTTTTGCCAATGTGGTCATGTCGGAATTAATCGGTATGCGCTTTCAGAATTTTCTCGATCGCCGCAGAAACCGAATACAGGTTTTCATCGTCTCCATTGATCGACGAAACCATCAACCCGACCGGCGCCTCACCGGTTCGGTGACAGGGCAGACTGATCGAGCATCCGTCAAAATAATTAACCGTCACCGTGTTGCGTAAACATCGCAGATTGACTCGCCTGGCATCATCAGGGTCGTCGGTTTCTGAAATTGCTGGTGGGACACAGGGTGTCGTCGGATATAACAATGCGTCGGCATCGAGTTGCCTGAAATGCTGACTGAACGACTCGACCACCTCGGCCTTGGCCCGGTATCGATCCTGTTGTTCATCGTCACTTATCGTCTTACCCGCGAGAATTCGCTGGTAAACAAACGGATCGTAAGCATCGCCGTATTGTTCGAGTACTTCCTGGTGTTGCTGATAGGCCTCGTACAGCACTATCGCTTTGCTATAGAACAATTCGATACTCGCATCGATCACCGGCATTTTTTCGGCTCTCAAATTCACACCGGCATCCCTTAAATAGTCCAGTGCCAGCTCGAATGCCGAGCGAACCTCGGTATCCAGATCCTCCAGCACCTCGGCCTCGGGTACGACTAATTTGAGTGTATGCGACTCCCGAACCGACAAAACCGGTAGCGAATCGGAAGCAGAACTGTTACCGGCCATCAACTGGTCAAGGATGTAGCAGCTATCGACATCGCTGGCTATCGGCCCGGGTGCATCGGAGGTCGGCGACAAGGGATAAATACCCTTTAAAGACATACGTCCGTAACTTGGTTTTACCCCGACAACGCCGTTAAACGCGGCCGGAACCCGACACGAACCGGCCGTATCCGAGCCGAGTGATGCAACCACAATTCCCTCTGCCACACTGACCGCGCTACCCGATGACGACCCGCCGGGCAGCCTACCGGTTTGCCTGTCCCAGATCGATAAGGGTGTTCCATAATGCGGATTTTTACCAATGCCCGAGAAGGCAAACTCGCTCATATTGGTTCGGCCCAGAAATAACAAGCCTGCCTCGCGTAGCGGTGCAATCACTTCGGCATCTTCAGCTTCGGGCCGGGCAAGACTCTTACGAACCACCGATCCAGCCAGCGTTTGCTCATTGCGGACATTGAATAAATCTTTTAGCACAATCGGAATGCCAGCCAATGCGGGTACCGGTTCGCGCTTCTCTCTAGCCCGGTCGATCGACTTCGCCAGGCTCGACAGGCCTTCATTCAGCCGTATAAAGACTGAATCCGACTTTTTTGCCCGCGCCAGGGCATCGATAACCAGTTCGGTCGAGGTGATTTCAGTCGTTTTTAGCGCCTCTGAAAGAGCACGTAATGAAGTCATAGTTTTATCTCGGTGTAAGCCTGCCATTTTATCGTCTGGTTCCCGCTGCCGACTGGCTATATACGCGTCGCCAATCTACTTCCATCACCGCAAGCGGGAGTATAATAGCGTCATAATTTCTGGATTAACAAACAGCAGTTTACTATTCTACTGGTTTGCATTAAAAATCAAAGTTCATGGAATCTCTACAGGAACAATTACTCAAGGCTGGCCTGGTTGATAAAAAAAGAGTTAACAAGGCTAAAAAAGATAAGCAGAAACAGTCTAAAGTCGCACGCAATACCGGTGCCAGGGGCGCTGTTAAAGAAAAAACTGTAGCGCAGCTGGCGCAGGTAAAAAGAGCTGAACACGACCGTGAGTTAAATCAGCAAAAACATAAGCAGGCCGAGCAAAAAGCGCTGTTTTCGCAGATAAAACAATTGATAACTCTTAACAAGGTCGACTGCGGGCAGGGTGAAATTGCCTATAGCTTCGTTTACAAAAACAAGGTCAGAAAATTGTACGTCACCGCCGACATCA
>PVMS01037884.1_pt1 | contig 11000 bp, 7 predicted proteins | sample 1853461 | NCBI WGS metagenome assembly PVMS01 (sample SAMN08582032, study PRJNA380276) | Marine sediment metagenome, whole genome shotgun sequencing project. | isolation source: ocean sediment barecode stripped | collected 2017
CCAGTTTTAGGGCTTTAATCCGTCCGCCACCAGCCTGCCGAATATCTTATCCACGGCATCATTGACCGGCTGGCTGGCGGACGGATTAAAGCCCTAAAACTGGCCTTAGAGCCAGGCTCTATGGAATAATACGGGCCTTACTGCCCAGGTTAAATAAAGTTTTGAAGGGGGAACAAAGGTGGCTGCTGAAGATATCATCACCAAACTTGACCCTACCAAGCTGGCTGACTGGCAGATAGCCGAAGAAGTCGAGAAGCACATGAAAACGGTGCACCAGGTGGCCGAGGAGTGGGGCATCCTGCCTGAGGAACTTCTGCCCATGGGGCACCACCTGGGCAAGGTGGACTTCGCCGCCGTATTAAAGCGGCTGAAGGACAGGCCCAACGCCAAGTATATTGATGTCACCGCCATAACGCCGACGCCACTGGGCGAAGGCAAGAGCACCACCACCATGGGTTTGGTGCAGGGACTGGCCCAGCGCGGTAAGAACGTCTCCGGCGCCATCCGCCAGCCCTCCGGCGGGCCGACTTTCAACATCAAGGGCAGCGCCGCCGGCGGCGGCCTCTCCCAATGCATCCCGCTGACGCCCTTCTCCCTGGGCCTCACCGGCGATATTGATAATGTCGTCAACGCCCACAACCTGGCCATGGTAGCCGTCACCTCCAGATTGCAGCACGAGTTCATCAACACGGATGAGTTCCTGGCCAAGAGAAATCTGAAGAGGCTGAACATAGACCCGCGCAATGTGGAGATGAGATGGATTATCGATTTCTGCGCCCAGGCGCTGCGTGATATCGTCATCGGCATCGGCGGCAAGATGGACGGCTTCCTGATGCAGTCTGGCTTCGCCATAGCGGTCAGCTCTGAGATTATGGCTATATTATCCATCTTTACAGACCTTAAAGATCTCAGGGAGCGCATGTCTAAGATTATCGTCGCCTATGACAAGCAGGGCAACCCCGTTACCACCAAGGATCTGGAGGTTGACGGGGCCATGACCGCCTGGATGGTTAAAGCGGCCAACCCCAATCTGCTACAGACCCTTGAAGGCCAGCCGGTGCTGGTGCATGCCGGCCCCTTCGCCAACATCGCCGTCGGCCAGTCTTCAATTGTCGCCGACCAGGTAGCCCTGAAGCTCTCCGACTATCATGTCACCGAGAGTGGTTTCGGCGCCGATATAGGCTTTGAGAAGTTCTGGAATATCAAGTGCCGCTTAAGCGGCCTGGTGCCCAACTGCGCCGTCATTGTGGCCACCATCAGGGCACTCAAGATGCACGGCGGCGGCCCCAAGGTGGTGCCCGGTAAACCCCTGGATGCTATCTATACGGAGGAGAACACGGCGCTGGTGGCAAAGGGTATACCCAACCTTATCGCCCATATCGAGACGGTTAAAAAGTCCGGCATTAACCCGGTGGTCTGCATAAACAGCTTCTACACGGATACGGCAGATGAAATCGCCATCGTTAAAAAAGCCGCCGAGGAGGCCGGGGCCAGGGCGGCCGTATCCGAGCATTGGCTCAAAGGCGGCGCCGGCGCACTGGAACTGGCCGATGCCGTCGTGGACGCCTGTGAAGACAAGGTTGATTTCAAACTGCTTTATGAGGACAGCCTGCCCATACGCCAGCGCATAGAGAAGATAGCCCGTGAGGTCTACGGGGCTGACGGCGTGAGCTTCAGCGCAAAGGCGCTGGCCAAGGCGGAGCGGATGGAAAGCGACCCGGCGATGAAGAATATGGCTACCTGCATGGTCAAGACCCACCTCAGCCTTTCCCACGACGCCACCCTCAAGGGCCGCCCCGAGGGCTTTATCCTGCCCATCAATGATATCCTGACTTACGGAGGGGCCGGCTTCATCGTGCCTGTAGCCGGAGACATCAAACTGATGCCAGGCACCTCTTCCAACCCGGCCTTCAGAAGAATAGACGTGGATGTGGAGACGGGTAAGGTTAAGGGCCTGTTTTAGCCGCCAGGCGCAACCCGCCGAATAACTGAGATGACAAGAAAATCAACTGTAAAAAGAATAAGCGTTACCTTCAAACCGGATAATGTCACCACCGCCGTTCCGGATAAGGCCAACCTGCTGGCGACAGCCATTGACGCCGGGGTGCATATAAACGCCTCCTGCGGTGGCGCCGGCACTTGCGGCACCTGCAAGGTGCTCATTGAGAAAGGGTCGGTGGACAGCAAAAGGACGGCCATGGTCTCGGCTGAAGAGTACGCCCGGGGCATCCGCCAGGCCTGCCAGAGCCGGGTACTGAACAACCTGGTGGCCCATATCCCGCTGGAATCAAGGCTTGAAGCCGGTGTCCTGAAGCGGGAAATGGCCATCGGCAGTGAAGTGCAGGCAGTGCTGGCCGAAGGTTGGCGCTATAACCCGCCGCTTACCAAACTGCTGGTTAAGCTGACGCCGCCCACCATGAAGGATAACTCAAGCGACCTTAGCCGCCTGCTGCGTGGTTTGAAACAGCTTTGCGGAAAGAACAGCATTTCCGTAGACCTGGCTGTGGTCAAAAAGATGGCCGCTGCGCTGCGGGAGGGCGAGTGGACGGTAACGGCCAGCCTGCTGCGGGATGACGAATTCTCCCTGAAACTTATAAACATCGAGCCGGGGGACACCCGCTCTCGCTTCTATGGCCTGGCCTTTGACATCGGCACTACCGGTGTCCGCGGCCAGCTTCTTGACCTTTGCCGCGGTAATGTGCTGGCCCAGGGACTGGAATACAACAAACAGATAAGCTACGGTGCCGATGTCATCAGCCGTATCGCCTGTTGTGGCAAACCCGGCGGCCTTAAAAAGTTGCAGAAGGCGGTTACAGCCACAATAAACGGTATCATATCCGAACTTTTGGCCGAGGCCGGTATTAAAACCGATGACATTGGCCATATGGTCGTCGCCGGCAATACCACTATGATACAACTCCTGCTCGGCCTTGACCCCAAATACATGCGGCTGGCACCCTATGTGCCCACTGTCAGCGCAGCCCCTCCGGTGGCCGCCGACACCCTGGGCATTGACCTGCCGCCCCATGTCTATGTTTACACTATTCCATCAGTGGCCAGTTATGTCGGCGGGGACATCGTTGCCGGCGTCGTCGCCACGGGGATTCACCAGAGCCAGCAGCTTACCCTTTATATAGACATCGGCACCAACGGTGAGATAGTCATCGGCAACAGTGATTGGATGGTAACCGCTTCCGCCTCCGCCGGGCCGGCCTTTGAGGGCGGCGGTATAAAGCACGGCATAATCGCCACCGAAGGCGCCATTGAGGATTTCTCAATAGACCCCGCCACCATGGAGCCGGAGGTCAGCACTATCGGCGGCAGCCCGCCGAAGGGCATCTGCGGCGCCGGCCTCATCAACATCGTGGCCGCCCTGCTTCTGGCCGGGGTAATCAACCAAAAGGGCAAGTTTCACCACAAGGCGGATAAGAGAGTCCGGCGAGGCCCTGACGGCTACGAGTACCTGCTGGCCCCAGCGGCGGAAACGGCCATCGGAAAGGACATAGTCCTTACCGAGGTGGATATAGACAACCTCATCCGGGCCAAGGCGGCCATGTACGCCGGCTGCCAGACGCTTATACAAAGCGTCGGCGCCAGTTGCGCTGATGTGGAACGGGTGATTATCGCCGGCACCTTCGGCAGCCATATTGATATTGAAAGCACCGTAACCATCGGCCTGCTGCCGGATCTCTCGCGGGAAAAGTTTATCTTTATCGGCAACGGCTCCCTGCTGGGAGCCCGGCTGACTGCCTTCTCCACAGATATTCTGGAGGAAGGGAAACGCGTGGCCACAATGATGACCAACCTGGAACTGAGCCAGAACAGCCAGTTCATGCATGACTACGTGGCCGCCCTCTTCCTGCCCCACACCCATATAGATGAGTTTCCCTCCGTAAGAGCAAGCCTTAAAAAGAGCAATCAGGAGACCAGGATTTGACTTATACTATCGCCGTAGCCGGTAAGGGGGGCAGCGGTAAGACATCGCTGGCCAGCCTTATCATCCGCTACCTGGTAAACAAAGGGGAGGGGCCGGTGCTGGCTGTAGATGCTGACGCCAACGCCAACCTGGGCGAAGGATTGGGCCTCAGCGTGGGCCGGACGATAGGCACTATTATCGCTACCTTCAATGATGAGAAGATGGGCATCCCGACGGGGTTAACCAAAGAGGCCTACCTGCAAATCAAGCTGAATGAAAGCATCGTGGAGAGCCGCGGTGTAGACCTGGTGACAATGGGCCGCGGGGAAGGTGCGGCCTGCTATTGTTACCCCAACAACGTCCTCAGAAAATTCGTGGAAGAACTGAGCGCCAACTACCGTTATGTGGTGATAGATAACGAGGCCGGCCTGGAGCACCTGAGCCGCCGCACCTCCCGGGCTATTGACGAGCTGCTGCTGGTCTCCGACCATTCGGTTAAAGGGGTGCGCACACTGGCTCGTATTAAGAACCTTGTCACGGAACTCAAATTAGCCGTGGCCCACCAGACAGTGGTGATTAACCTCGTGCCGGACAGCCTGGATAGCCGGGTGGCCACAGAGCTTGACCGGCTGGAACTAAAGGCGGGAGTAATTCTGCCGTATGATGAGACAATAAAGGAGCACGACCTTGAGCAGAGGCCACTGTTGGAGTTGCCGGATAGTTCAACGGCGGCCAAGGCGGTAGCTGGATTGATGGAGAGGATTATCCACCAGAACCCAAGTAAAATTAAAGGGGCGGTGAAATGACGGCTAGAATACTTAGCGGCAAGGAAATAGGACAGCAGATACGCCAGGAACTCACTGAGGAGATAGCCGCACTCAAAGAGAAACACAACCTGGTGCCCGGCCTGGCCACCGTCCTTGTGGGTGATGACCCGGCCTCAAAGGTATATGTCGGCGCCAAGGAGAGAGCCTGCCAGGCCCTGGGCATTTACTCGGAAAGGCATGACCTGCCCGGGGACACAAGCCAGGAAGAGCTGCTGGCGCTTGTTGAACGGCTCAATAATAACGGCAAGGTACACGGCATCCTGGTACAGGTGCCGCTGCCCAAGCACATCGATGAGGCCACTGTGCTCTTCGCCATAGACCCGGATAAGGACGTGGACGGCTTTCACCCGGTTAATGTGGGCAAGATGATGATTGGAGAGCCTGCCTTTCTGCCCTGCACTCCCCACGGTATCCAGGAGGTGCTCATCCGCTCCAATATTAAGATTGAAGGCGCCGATGTGGTTATCGTCGGCCGCAGCAATATTGTCGGCAAGCCGGTGGCGGCTATCCTGATGCAAAAACAGGCCGGGGCCAACGCTACGGTGACCGTCTGCCACAGCCGCACCAAGAATATCGCCGACCACACCCGGCGGGCGGATATACTGATTGTCGGCATCGGCCAGGCGAAGTTCATCACCGCCGATATGGTAAAAGAGGGCGTGGTGGTAATTGACGCCGGCATTAATCAGATAGGTAAAACCCCTGAGGGTAAGCGCATCCTGGTCGGTGATGTGGATTTTGAAGCCGTCAAGGAGAAGGCCGCAGCCATAACCCCCGTACCAGGCGGTATCGGCCCGATGACAATTGTAATGCTTATGGCCAATACGGTAAAATCAGTTAAGATGGCCGCCGGACTGGCGTAGGACGGAGGAACCTATGGATTATAAGAGCGAAAAGAAAGAGGCCCCCGGAAGGGGTAAGGTAGATGTGCTGGGAGCCACCTATGAAGAAGGCAAGCCTTGCAGTGAGGAGGCCGGTCGCTGGCGGCAGAAACTGAGGAACCGGAGCGAGAAGCTGCAGTACCTGACAGAAGGCGAGCGCTACTGGTACGGCAAGGACTGGTTCGGTAGCGAAAAGAGAAAGAACCCGGCTTGAACCAAAGAAGGAGACTATAGATGACATTTGAGATTCCTAAGCTGGATTACAGCGGCAGCATTAAGGAGGTGACCCTGGGCGACGGCGATAAGGCAGTAACCGTCGGTGGAGAAACGGCCTATCCCTCCCACCTGTTTGAAGGCGAGATGCCACACCGGCCTCGTATCGCCATGGAGGTCTACGATATCCAGCCCGAGGACTGGGCCGAGGCTGCCCTGGAACCCTTCGCCGGTGTCAGCGACGACCCGGTGGCCTGGGCCAAGAAATGTGTTGACGAATACGGGGCGGAGATGGTCTGCCTACAGCTTGTAAGCACCGATCCCAACGGGCTTGACCGCGGCGCCGACGAGGCAGCCGAAGTAGTCAAGAAGGTGGCCGACGCCATAGACGTGCCGCTTATCGTCTGGGGCACGGCCAACCACGAGAAGGATACCGAGGTGCTGCGCCGGGTAAGCGAGGTTTGTCAGGGCAAGAACCTGATTTTAGGGCCGGTTGAGGAGGGCGACTACAAGAAGATAGGCGCCGCCGCCATCGGCTACGGCCACACCGTAATCGCCTCCTCGCCCATAGATATTAATCTAGCCAAGCAGCTCAACATACTTCTGGGCAATTTGGGCGTGCCCGACGAGAAGATAATTATGGACACCACCGTCAGCAGCATCGGCTACGGCCTGGAGTATTCCTACTCGGTGATGGAGAGGGTCAGGATGGCTGCCCTCACCCAGCAGGACGAAAGGCTCCAGTTCCCCATTATCTGCAATATCGGCCGTGAGACCTGGAAATCCAAGGAGGCCAAGATTCCCACCGCCGATGACCCCAAGCTGGGCGATGCCCGCAAACGGGGTATTCTTATGGAGGCCATGTCAACTATGGTACTGCTTATGGCCGGCGGCAATGTCATGATAATGAGACACCCGGAGTCCATCAAGCTGGTGCGCCAGATGATTGAGCAGCTTGGGGCTGAATAGTTTGCTAACTTTGGAGGAGGAACAATGGCGGATAGCGAAAAGAAAAAAAGTATAGATAAGGCCAGCCTTGAAATGCTGGAGAAGGCTTGCGGTGACAACGTCAGCGTGGCCTATGACCGGGCGGCGGCAATGAAGCCCTGCCCCATCGGCGAGGCGGGCAGTTGCTGCATCATGTGCAGCATGGGGCCCTGCCGCGTCCCCCTGCCCAAGGGAAGAGATGAAACCCCGGCGGATAAAAGGAAACGGCGCGGCGTCTGCGGCGCCACCGCCGAGACTATTGCCGCCCGCAACTTCGTGCGTAAGATAGCCGCCGGCACGGCCGCCCACTCCGATCACGGACGGGCTGTGTCCGAGCTATTCCTGGCCACCGCCAAGGGAGAGGCCCCCGGCTACGAGATACGCGATGAGCAGAAACTGATGCAGGTCGCCCTTGACTTCGGCGTGGAGGTTGGCGAGCGCAGCATAGAGGAAATAGCCATTGATGTCGGCAACAAGGCTCTGGCTGAATTCGGCAAGCAGAAGGGTGAGCTTCTTTTCTTGAAAAAGGCGCCTCTTAAGAGGCAGGAAATATGGCGCAAAGAGGGCGTCGCCCCGCGGGGCATAGACAGAGAGGTGGTAGAGGCCATGCACCGCACCAATGCCGGTGTTGACCAGGAATACCACAACCTGATGCGCCAGGGGGTGCGGACGTCACTGGCCGACGGCTGGGGCGGCAGTATGATAGCCACCGAGCTTCAGGATGTCCTCTTCGGCACACCTACGCCAGTGCTGGGCCAGATAAACCTGGGCGTGCTCAAAGAAGACGAGGTCAACATCGTCATTCACGGCCATGAGCCGCTTCTCTCGGAGATGCTGGCTGCTGCCGTCCAGGATAAGGAGATAATCAAGCTGGCCAAGGAAAATGGGGCCAAGGGCATCAACCTGACCGGCATGTGCTGCACGGCCAATGAGATACTAATGCGCCACGGCATACCCCTGGCCGGCAACTTCATGCAGCAGGAGCTGGCCCTGGTCACCGGCGCTGTGGACGCCATGGTGGTGGATGTGCAGTGCATAATGGAGTCGCTGCCAGACATTGCCCAGTGCTACCATACCAAGCTCATAACCACCTCGGCCAAGGCCATGATACCCGGCGCCTTGCACATCGAGTTTGACGAGCAGCGGGCTATGGAATCGGCCAAAGAGGTAATCAAGGTGGCCATTGACAACTTCCCCAGACGGGGCACCAACGTGGCCATCCCCAAGCAGAAGACAGACCTTATCGCCGGTTTCTCTCACGAGACGATCAACTACCTCTTGGGCGGCATTTTCCGCTCTTCCTACCGGCCCTTGAACGATAATATAATCAACGGCCGCATCCGGGGTGTGGCCGGCGTCGTCGGCTGCAACAATGCCCGGGTAGCCCACAACGAGGCTCATATCGCCATGGTCAAGGAACTAATCAAGAATGATGTCCTGGTGCTGCAAACCGGTTGTAGCGCTATGGCCAGCGCTATGGCCGGCCTGATGGTGCCCGAAGCGGCGGCCAAGTACGCCGGTGCCGGGCTGGCCTCAGTGTGTGAAGCGGTGGGCATTCCGCCGGTGCTGCACATGGGTTCCTGCGTGGACAACAGCCGCATACTGATAGCGGCCACGGCCATGGTCAAGGACGGCGGCCTGGGTGACGATATCAGCGACCTGCCCGTAGCCGGTGCCGGCCCGGAGTGGATGAGCGATAAGGCCATTGCCATCGGTCAGTACTTCGTCGCCTCCGGCGTCTACACCGTCTTCGGTGTCACCTGGCCCACCACCGGCAGCCAGGCGCTTACCGACCTGCTCTTCAAGGAGTTTGAGGATATGTACGGCGCCATGTGGGACTTCGAGCCGGACCCGATAAAGGCGGCCCACTTAATGATTGCCCACATAGACAAGAAACGTAAAGCCCTGGGCATAGACAAGGCCCGTGAAAGGGTTCTCTACGATATGGAAATGAGACGGGAACTGGAGGCAGTCTAAGCACTGCATATTAAGTACAGAGGACGGAGAATATGTCAAAGATAATCGCTTCGGCGGCCATAAGGGGCGCCCACAAAATAATAGGCCGGGCTGATGAGCAGTGGCACAAGGCCATGGAAAAGTACGGCGGCAACCAGGAGATCGGCTTTCCTAACACCGCCTACTATCTGCCGGTAATCTACGGCATCCTGGGCATCAAGGTTACCAAGCTGGGAGACCTGGAACAAGTGCTTAAGCGCTGCCATTCCCTGCTGCCGCCGCCGGTGCGTGCGGAGCACCCCCTTCCCTATCTGGCTCCGGCCCTGGACGCCGGCATGGCCACCCTGTTTGCCGGAGAGATAATAGAGGTAATAAGATACCTAGAGCAGCCTAATTTCTACACCAAAGGCGAGAACCCCACGGCAGACAATATCTGGCTGGGGGCCGCCGACGATGTCATCCTCAGGAAGAGAGGCATTGAGTTCGTGGACGGCACCGCCCCCGGCTTTGCCGCCATACTGGGGGCCGCCCCTACCAAGGAGATAGCCGCCAGCATCGCCATTGAGCTGCAGCAGAAGAACCTCTATGTCTTCATGGCCGCTGAGAGTGACGGCAAGCGCTTCTCCGAGCAGCTGGTTGAAGCCGAGGTGCAGGTGGGCTGGCCCACGCGGCTGGTTTCCTTCGGCCCCGATGTATCCTCGGTTGTTTTCGCCATGGGCTTCGCCACCAGGGTGGCCCTGTCATTCGGTGGTGTTCAGCCGGGGGACTTCCGCAAGATACTTATCTACAACAAGGACCGCACCTTCGCCTTCGCCATGCCCCTGGGCTATGTCTCCGACGAGTGGTATGCCAACGCCGCCGGGGCCATAAACTTCGGCTTCCCCATTATCGCTGATACACCCATACCGGAGATTCTGCCCAGCGGCATCACCACCTACGAGCATGTCGTCTCCAACGTCCCCCACGACAAAATAGTAGCCCGGGCCATAGAGGTCAGGGGTCTCAAGGTTGCCGTGGCTGATGTGCCCGTACCGGTGGCCTACGGCCCTGCCTTTGAAGGTGAGAGGGTGCGCGGCGAGGAGATATACCTTGAGTGCGGCGGCGGTCGTACCGCTATGGTTGAATTCGCCACCTCCAAACGCATGGATGAGGTTGAGGACGGCAAGATTACCGTCATCGGCCCGGAGCTTAGTGATGTAGAAGCCGGCACCAAGCTGCCCATGGCCATCCTCGTCGAGGTGGCCGGCCGCGAGATGCAGGAGGACTACGAGCCCATCCTGGAGCGGCAGATACACCACCTCATCAACTACGCCCAGGGGGTGATGCACATCGGCCAGAGAGACATCGCCTGGATTAGAATCGGCAAATCGGCGGTGGAAAAAGGCTTCAAGATAGCCCACATAGGCTCCCTCCTCCACGCCAAGCTGCACCAGGACTTCGGCCGCATCTTTGACAAACTCCAGGTCACCATCTACACCGAGGAAGACAAGGTGAAGGAGATAGTGGCCCGGGCCAAGGCGACCTACGCCATCCGCGATGCCCGTATAGAGGGCATGACCGACGAGACCACCGACATGTTTTACTCCTGCACCCTGTGCCAGTCCTTCGCCCCCAGCCATGTCTGCGTCATCAGTCCGGAAAGAACGGGTCTCTGCGGCTCCTACAACTGGATGGACTGCAAAGCCGCCTATGAGATAAGCCCCACCGGGCCTAACCAGCCGGTGGCCAAGGGTGACGTGAGGCTGTCCTGGGACATGGAAATCTATGAACTGGATGCCCAACATTACTGGAGTACACGGGTCGACGCCCAGACGGGCCAGGTGCTGTCGCAAGTTGATTTGGTGGATCATGACGACTGGGGTGAGGTCGCCGGCAAGGCGGTCGCATTGAGAGCCCCTGCCGTCCTGGCAGCGGCGCCGCGCGCGGAGAACCTGGCGCCAGATCAGTATAGAGTTTATGCCATGCCCGCGGAGAGCCCCAATCATACCTCCAGCCGTACCCTGGTAGCGAACCCGGCCACCACGGCCTCCCCGTTTGGCTGGCACGACACCGATGGTGTGGGCGGGGCTGAATTCACCGATACCCGGGGCAACAACGTCGACGCTTATACGGACGTTATCCCCGACGGCGTTCCCGACCCGGGCTCAAGACCCAGTGGCGGGGGTAGCCTCAATTTTGATTTTACTATTGACCTCAGTTCGGGCCTAGCGCTTACCGTCC
>PVMS01141594.1_pt1 | contig 10997 bp, 11 predicted proteins | sample 1853461 | NCBI WGS metagenome assembly PVMS01 (sample SAMN08582032, study PRJNA380276) | Marine sediment metagenome, whole genome shotgun sequencing project. | isolation source: ocean sediment barecode stripped | collected 2017
GGCGATACTCCACGGAGAGGGCGCTGCCAACCGCAGCGGGGACCCTGAACTGCAACAAAAGCTTGAAAAGATTCTGGTCTAAGCTATTAATAATGGGATAAACTGGTGGGTCTTGGTTATCAAAAGGCCCGCCGGGCCGACGCGCATTGCTGCGCATCAATGGGAGTTACGAATTCATGGCCAGAATAACGGTCGAGGACTGTCTGGACAACATAAACAATATTTTTGAAATGGTGCTGGTTGCCAGCAAGCGCGCCAGGCGAATTGCACATGGCGCCGAGCCGCTGGTGGAGTGGGAAAACGACAAGCCAACGGTTATCGCACTTCGTGAAATAGCTGAGGGTCACATCACGCCTGCAATACTCGAAGAAGTGGAGGCACCGCCCACCGATGAATTCCTGCAGCCCGAAGCTACCGAAGAAATCATGCCGATACGTGGTATCTCGATCGGCGATTGAGATACTGATATTGCAATGCGGCTCAGGGCAAAACGCTATGATGGGTCATGGATTACGCCGCTACCATTCTCGCTAGGATTCCCGGCACCTCGTCGAAACTCGACAAGGGCCTAAAGCACTTTATCGAATCCCTTGAAGCCTACATGCCAGCCGAGCAGATCGAGCAGGTTATGCGTGCGTACGAGTTCGGCGCGACTGCCCACAGGGGTCAGATCCGCATGTCCGGCGATCCCTTCATAACCCACCCCCTCGCGGTCGCACAGATTCTCGCCGACATGCATATGGACTCGCAGGCTATTGCGGCCGCGATACTGCATGACGTCATAGAAGATACCGAAACGCCGATCACCGAACTCGACGAACAGTTTGGTAATGAGATCGCTACGCTCGTGGACGGTGTCAGCAAACTCGATCAGATGCATTTCACGAGCCGCGCTGAAGCGCAGGCAGAAAGTTTTCGCAAAATGATGCTGGCGATGATCGGAGATATCAGGATCATCCTTGTGAAGCTCGCCGATCGACTGCACAACATGAAAACGATGGATTCCATGCCGACGGACAAACAGGCGCGGATTGCCCGCGAGACACTCGAGATTTATGCGCCAATCGCCAATCGTCTCGGCATCAATCACATGAAGGTCGATCTCGAGGACCTGGGATTTCGCTACCTGTACCCGTTTCGTTATTCCGTACTCGAACGGGCGCTAAGGCGGAGCAAGGGAAGCCAGCGGCAGATCGTCAGGAAAATCTCCGAGCGCTTCAGGGCAGCGATGGAGCAGGAAGGCATCAAAGGTGAAGTTATCGGCCGCGAGAAGCACCTTTACAGCATCTATAAGAAGATGGCCGAGAAGAAGCGCATGCTCGGTGACATTGTCGATGTTTACGGCTTCCGCATCATCGTCGACGACGTCAATACCTGTTATCAGTTGTTGGGTCTCGTCCATAACCTGTACAAGCCAATGCCGGGGCGGTTCAAGGACTACATTGCCATCCCCCGGGTAAACGGCTACCAGTCATTGCACACAACACTGTTCGGCCCCAAGGGCTTACCACTTGAGGTTCAGATTCGCACGACCGAAATGAATCGCGTCGCCGAGGCGGGCGTCGCCGCTCACTGGCAATACAAAGCCGAAGACAAATCCTCCGCCACACCTCAGCGCCGTGCTCGCGAGTGGCTCGCGAATCTTGTTGAGATTCAGGAAACCGGTAGCTCCGAGGAATTTCTTGAAAGCGTGAAAGTCGATTTGTTCCCGGACAAGATCTACGTGTTCACACCCAAGGGCGACATCATGCCACTGCCCAAGGGCGCTACCACAGTCGATTTCGCTTACGCGGTACACACCGATGTCGGCAACCGTTGTGTCGCAGCGAAGATCGATCGAAATCTGGTGCCGTTGAGAACAGCGCTGCAAAACAGCCAGACGGTCGAGATCATCACAGCGCGCGGCGCCAAACCAAATCCCAACTGGGTGACTTTCGTTACAACCGCGAAAGCACGCTCCGCGATTCGTCAATACATGAAGAAAATGCGCAGCAGTGAGTCTGTCGACCTTGGCAAACGGCTGCTGGATCGCTCACTCAAGGATCTTAAGTCGTCACTCAGAAAGGTTGGCAAAGTGCGCATGCGCGAGGCCCTTGACGAGCTTGGGCTGAAGGACGCAAGCGAACTGTTCGAGCAACTCGGTCTCGGCGAGCGGCTGGCGCCGCTGACCGCACGATTCCTGATCGGCCTTAACGATGATGACACACCGCCGGAGGCCGCAAGCCTTGTTATTGCAGGTACCGAGGGCGTCGTCGTCGGCTACGCCAACTGTTGCCGGCCTATACCCGGGGACGATGTGATGGGCTATCTCAGTTCCGGCCGCGGCGTGGTCATTCACCGAAACTCCTGCGGCAACCTGATAAATTTTCGTAAACAGCCCGAAAAGTGGATTGCGGTCAGCTGGGAAGAAGATATAGATCGTGACTTCTCCAGCCAGATCCAGGTGGAAGCCTTGAACAAGACCGGCTTGCTCGCTGAAGTTGCCGCGATGATTGCGGACTCAGATTCGAATATCGAACAGGTGTCAGTCATCGACCGGCACGAAGACGGCACCATTCTGACCTTTTTGCTGCAGGTCAAAGACCGCATACATCTCGCCCGTATTATGCGAAACATCAAGCGAATGCCGAGTGTTTTGCGCGTCTCGCGCGACGGCGCGTAGTCAATAGAGGAGTAAGCATTGAATAAGAAACCAATCCATACTGAAAGCGCGCCGGCGGCAATCGGCACCTACTCGCAGGCAATTCAAAGCGGTAGCTTTGTGTTTCTGTCCGGGCAGATTCCCCTTGACCCGTTGACGATGGAAATCATCGATGGTGATTTCGAGGCTCATGCGCGACGTGTATTCGCAAATCTCAAGGCCGTAACGGAGGCGGCCGGTGGCACCCTCGATCAGATCGTCAAATGCACCATCTACCTGACTGACCTCGACAATTTTGCGACGGTCAATTCCGTCATGGCCGAATTCTTCGAGGAGCCGTATCCGGCGCGAGCAGCCCTGGGTGTAGCGTCCCTGCCAAAGGGTGCTGACGTGGAAGCCGAGGCAATCCTGGCCTTGTAAGGGTGCACGAAAAGGAAGCGAATCTTTCAAGTCCGCTGACAGTACTGCGCGGCGTCGGTCCGGCGCTGGCCGAAAAACTAAAGCGCCTGAATCTGCAGCGAGTAGAGGACCTGCTGTTCCTGTTGCCGTTGCGTTATGAAGATCGCACAACGCTCTACAAGATCGGGTCGCTGAGACCGGGCATGCGTTGCCTCGTGAGCGGTGAGGTGCTACTGGCGGAAACCGTTTATCGCGGCCGGCGCAGTCTCCTGGTTCGCATCGGTGACGGCAGCGGCCAGATTACGCTGCGCTTCTTTTACTTCTCGCGCCAGCAACAATCCCAGTTCCAGCCCGGCGCGGTCGTCAGTGCATTTGGCGATGTCAGGGCAGGCCCTGTTGGCTTTGAGATGGTGCACCCCGAGTACCGCGTGCTACGACCGCAACAAGATGTTGTCGTCAGCGATACATTGACGCCCGTCTATCCGATGACTGAAGGCGTGCAACAGGGAAGGCTGAGGAATCTCGTAGGACAAGCGCTGTCAATTATGCACAAAGCGCCGCCGGTTGAGCTTCTGCCGCAATCTGTTCGGGACAAATTCGGCATGCCCTCCCTGGTCGAGGCGCTTATCTTTTTGCACGAGCCGCCACCTGAGGCCGATCTCGCAAACATTGACGCTGGCAAACATCCCTGTCAGGTGCGCCTGAGTTTCGAGGAACTGCTTGCTCACTATATGAGCCTGCGGAATCTGCGTCATCTCGCCAGAAGGGAAAAAGCGGTCGCGCTTGGCAAGGGCGACGATACCGTGGACAGGTTCTTAAGCGAACTCCCGTTTCAATTGACCGCTGCGCAGCAACGGGTGATTGCGGAAATAACGAGTGATCTTAAGTTGCCACATCCGATGATGCGCCTGATTCAGGGTGACGTCGGATCCGGCAAGACCGTGGTTGCCGCGGCAGCATGCCTCCGAGCGATGGTTTGCGGGGTGCAGGCAGCAGTGATGGCGCCCACCGAATTACTTGCAGAGCAACATTGGCAAAACTTCTGCGGCTGGTTTCGTGATTTCGGTTTCGAGCTTGCCTGGCTTAGCGGCAGTCAGCGGCAGGCTGAGCGACGCGCGTCACTCGAGGCCATTGAAAGCGGCAAGGCCGCGCTGGTCATCGGCACACATGCGCTGTTCCAGGAAGGCGTGACATTCGACAATCTGGCGCTGGTCGTCATTGATGAGCAACACCGCTTTGGCGTACACCAGCGCATGGCGCTAAGGGACAAAGGGGTAAGCGGCGGCGCGCATCCGCACCAACTTGTTATGACGGCGACGCCAATCCCCAGGACACTGGCGATGGCAGCGTATGCAGATCTCGATGTATCAGTTATCGATGAGTTGCCGCCCGAACGCCAGGCCGTGCAGACAGTTGCATTGCCCGATACGCGCCGCGCAGAGGTTGTCGAGCGAGTACGCAGTGCCTGCAAAAGCGGGCAGCAAGCCTACTGGGTTTGCCCCTTGATCGAAGAGTCCGAAGTGCTCGACTACCAGGCAGCCGAAGCAAGCTTCGACATGCTGCAAGAGGCGCTCGCTCCAATGCGAGTTGGTCTCGTGCATGGGAAAATGAAGGCGCCCGCCAAGGAAAAAATCATGCGCGCGTTCAAGGCCGGCGAACTCAATGTGCTGGTCGCGACAACCGTCATTGAGGTCGGCGTTGACGTGCCGAACGCCAGCCTGATGATCATCGAGAACGCCGAACGCATGGGTCTTTCGCAGTTGCACCAGTTGCGCGGCCGGGTCGGCCGCGGGGCGGAGCAAAGCCATTGTGTGATGCTCTACCGGCAGCCGCTCGGGCAGCTCGCCCGCAGCCGGCTGGCGGTTCTGCGAGACACCAATGACGGATTCCTGGTTGCGCAAAGGGATCTTGAATTACGCGGTCCGGGCGAGCTGCTGGGCACGAGACAAACGGGACTGCCGGATTATCGCATCGCTGATCTTGTGCGCGACGCGGAACTGATGCCCGGAGTCCAGGCAAGCGCGGAAATGATGCAGCGCGAGAATCCGGAGGCCGGACAGGCGATAATCCGCCGTTGGCTGGGCGATGCTTATCAATATGGAAAAGTCTGAGAGCAGCGTCTCCCAATCTGGTATTTTTGCCGTATGGGCGTACGAAAAGGTCGGCGGTGAATAATTTGGCAAACAGAAGAACGCCGGCCCGGGGCTCACGTGGCGCTATCAAGCAATTCCAGAACTACGTGCAGCTCATGCGGCTCGATAAGCCAATCGGTATCTGGTTGCTGTTATGGCCAACGCTTTGGGCGCTGTGGCTGGCGGGTGAAGGCGATCCGGACCCCGGTGTTTTTGTCGTGTTCATGTTCGGCGTTGTCATCATGCGCTCAGCCGGTTGTGTTCTGAACGATTTCGCCGACCGCAATATCGATCCTTACGTAGAAAGAACCCGGATGCGACCAATCGCGTCCGGCGCCGTCGCGCCTATGGAGGCTTTAACCCTGTTTGTCGCGCTCGCATTAATTGCGGTAGGGCTGGCAGCGATGCTCAACCGGCCCGCGCAGCTGCTTGCTGTAATCGGTGCCGGCCTGACAATCGCGTATCCGTTTATAAAGCGCTTCATTTCGATTCCGCAATTTGTACTCGGCGCCGCATTCGGCTGGGCTGTACCGATGGCTTTCGCAGCACAGACCGGCGAGACGGCACAACTCGCCTGGCTGGTGTTTGGCACCGCGTTGATCTGGGCTGTTATCTACGACACTTTTTACGCGATGGTCGATCGTGAGGACGATCTGAAAGTCGGCACCAAGTCGACCGCGATTCTTTTCGGCGACGCCGACCTGTTCGTAATCGGTGGTCTGCAGGTACTAATGCTTATCGCGCTGATCTTTGTTGGCGACATGGCTGAGCTCGGGTTCTGGTATTACGGATCAATTTTCATCGCCGCAATGTTGATGGCCTGGCACCAGTGGCTGGCCCGGGACCGTCAACCGGCCGCCTGTTTTAAAGTTTTCCTGCACAATCATTACATCGGCATGATCGTATTTATCGGGATTGTCCTGCACTACACCTTTACACCAGCGATTCCGGTATAAGCCCGCGCGACGGTTAACACGCTGACGCTTTCGGCTCCTGCTTCCATTAGCGACATTGCCAGTTGTGAACAGGTTTCGCCGGTTGTAATTACGTCATCGACGATCAGCGGATGGCGGCACTGCAATTTTCCAGAGACGGCAAACGCGTTTTCTAAATTTCTTTTGCGTTCCGCCGCATGCAGTCCGGTTTGCGCGCTGGTCGCGCGAACGCGGACGGCTTGCGTAAGTATTGGCAAACCTGTCGCCCGGTGCAGCGGGCGGCATAGCTCCGTGGCCTGATTGAAACCTCGCGTCATTTGGCGCCAGCGATGTAGCGGTACCGGCACCAGCGCATCGACCTCTGCAAATTCGCTATTGAGCGTGCGCAGCAACAGTGCAGCGAAGGCCGGCACATACCACAGCTGCCGCTTGAACTTGATCGCCTTGATTACGGCATCAACGGGAAAGTCGTAAATGAACGGGGCACGCGCGATCTCGAATCGCGGCCGTCTCGACTGGCACGCGGCACAGACGACACCGGGCGGCTGTCCGGCGACGAGGGCCTGCCCACAGCACTCGCAGAAGGTGTCATTCCACGGCAGGATTCGCTGGCATGGTGCGCAGATGCGCCCACTGGCTGCGGGTTGATCGCAAAGAACGCAGATCTCCGCGATGTTTCGGCGACGTAGATCGCCTGGAATGTTCTGCAGCTGTTTCACTGCCTGAGCCTCGTCGAACGGCCCGGCGAAGTCAGCTCCCATATTCATTCCCTTTGCCTGCAATCACACTTTAGTCCTATCCTTACAGCACATGAGCAGGTCTCCTCCAGCAGTGGTTTTTCGTGATGTGCAGCGAAGGTTCGACCGCATCGCGGCCCGTTTCGATGAGGCGGATTTTATTCACCGCGTCACTTTCGATGAATTACTGCAACGCCTGCTACCTGTGAAGATTCAGCCGCGCAACATTCTCGATCTGGGCTGCGCAACCGGAACCGGCAGCAAACAGCTTGCGCGCCGATTTCGCGGTAGTCGTCTTATCAGCCTGGATGCATCGTTCGCTATGTTGCAGCGGGTAAGACAGAGGCGGTCTCTCTTTACGAAACCGTCCGCACTACAGGGTGATGCATCGCGAATTCCGCTCAAAGATGGAAGCGTTGATCTCGTCTTTGCAAACATGCTGCTGCCCTGGATCGATGACCTCCCTGCCTGCCTGTCGGAAATTACCCGCGTGTTGCGCAAAGACGGCCTGTTTGCATTCGCGACCTTTGGCCCCGACAGTTTGTCCGAGATTCGCGAAGCCTGGCATTCAATCGATGAGGACTGGCACGTTAACGCCTACCCGGACATGCATGACATTGGCGACGCATTCGTAAGAGCCGGCCTCCGCGATCCGGTGCTGGACGTCGACCACATGAACGTAACCTATGGCGATACCGAAGCCCTGTATCGGGACCTGACAAGCGCCGGTGCCCGCAATTGCCTGCACGGGCGACGACAAACGTTGACCGGCAAATCGAGATTCAAGGCGATGGACGATCTGCTTGCGGCGCGCATGGCCGACGAAGTCCTGTCACTCAGGCTGGAGCTTGTGTACGGCCACGCATGGGGCAGTGGCCCGCGCCTGCCGGATGGCGAGTTCCGCTTCGATCCCACTCAGATTCCCCGTCGTCAGCGTGCTTGAAGAACTCATAAAGAGTGAACAATTCCGGCGTATTTTCCCGCCGGTCGCCGCAGTGGCCCTGATCGCGCTGTTTGTTTCCCTGGGTTCGTGGCAGCTCGATCGCGCAGCAGAGAAAGAAAACTTGCGGTCGCTGTTCGAGAGCGACGCGCCATATTCCCGATTGACCGCCGACATGCCGGTTACCCGATTTCAGAACATCGAAGCCCTCGGCACTTATGACAGCGAGCACCAGGTCCTGATCGACAGGATGTTCGTCGACGACCGCAGTGGCTACTACGTAATAACGCCATTTCGTTATGCCGCCGACAAGCCATTGCTAATAGTCAATCGGGGTTGGGTGCCACGACCCGCTGCCGGTGCAGCGGATCCGGATCTCAGTGTTGGCAATGCTGGCCGGAGCATTCGCGGACGCGTAGGTGCTTTGCCCAGGGTAGGCATTCGGCCCGGCGAGCCATTCAAGGACGCCGGCAACTGGCCAAAGAAGGGCGTTTATCCAACACTCGAAGACTTGTCCGCTGAGCTCGGACAGGAGTTGCTGCCCTTTATCCTGCTGCTGAGCCCGGAAGATGACGATGGCTATGTACGCCGCTGGCAGCCCCGGGCTAGCGGTCCGCGGATGCATTACGGCTACGCTTTTCAGTGGTTTGCGATGGCCACGGCGGTTCTCGGGCTCCTGCTTTGGCGACTGCGGAAAAGGGCGCAGATAAGCCGGTCCTGATAAGTGATCTTGCACGACGATTCGCAGCCCGATACAGTATTCCCCGAGGAACCGCATCAAGGCCAAGAAACTATTACGATTACGAATTCAGATAGCGGGCCTTTCCGATGACTGACAGACAGGCAACCAGGGGAACTCAGCCCCTGGGGCATTGATCTGGACGATCCTCTCGGCAACTTAATTACGTATTTTTTATCCGGCGCTGGACCGGACAGGGTAGAGATTTGACCACAAGCACAATACAACGAACCGCAGAGTGGCGTGATTACTATGAGCTAACCAAGCCCAGGGTCGTCATGCTCATCGTCTTTACGGCGATCGTCGGCATGATTCTGTCGGTGCCCGGCTGGCCCGGTGTTGTTGCACTCATATTCGGCACATTGGGTATTGGCATGGCTGCCTCCGCCGGTGCCGTCGTCAATCACGTACTCGACGCACGCATTGACATCAATATGATCCGGACGATGAGCCGGCCGTTGCCGCAGGGAAAACTATCCGAAACTCAGGCACTGGCGTTTGCAACGATGCTTTGCATCGTCTCCATGCTGATGCTCTGGTTCATCGTCAATCCGTTGACCGCGGTGCTGACTTTCGCTTCCCTGATCGGTTACGCCGTTATCTACACTGTCTATCTGAAACGTGCGACGCCCCAAAATATCGTCATAGGTGGTGCAGCCGGCGCAACACCACCGCTCCTTGGCTGGACCGCGGTTACGGGAGAAATTCACAGTGACGCCATTTTGCTTTTTCTGATCATTTTTGTCTGGACGCCGCCGCACTTCTGGGCGCTGGCCATCGCAAAGATGGACGAATACGAGAAAGTTGGCATTCCCATGTTACCGGTGACGCACGGCGTCGAAGTCACTCGCAAATACATCTTGTTTTACACAACCCTGCTCGTGCTAATAACGATTCTGCCATACGTAACGGGCATGGCCGGATTGATTTACCTTGTTGCTGCGCTCGGTCTGGGCGGCAAATTTCTGCATTACGCAATTCGCTTGAGGTCTGATGACGACGCGAAACTGCCAATGCGCGTATTCCGGTTTTCGATCAGTTACCTGATGTATCTGTTTGCCGCGTTGCTACTGGACCACTACTTCATTATTCGCCTCGGTTTCTAAAAACCGAATCGGGTCTTGACCCGATTAATTGCGCTTGCTTCTCAGTTTTGCGCTCGCGTCCTTGTGCATTGAACGCCGGCTACTAAACTCGGCCGGCATGAGTCCCGTTGACCACAACCAGCGCGCGAGCTTTGATACGTTGCTGCGGCCGCATCTTGGGCGGCTGTACCGCCTCGCCTATCGCCTCGCCGGCTCGAAACCGGAGGCTGAGGACCTATTCCAGGATGTCTTGCTCAAGGCATTCGCGCGGCTCGACGATCTGCTCGAGGTAGGGGAGCCTGGTCCCTGGTTGTGCCGGGTCATGTACAACCATTTCATCGACGATCGGCGGCGCTTCGCACGGGCGCGCCTGGTCAGCGTCGAGGAGAGTCAGCTTCCCGGCCAGAGCGTGGAATCGCTGCCCGGAGACCTGGATCCGGCGCGTGATGCGGAACGGCTGGATAACATAACGCAACTCGAACAAGCGTTTGCCGCGCTCAGCGACGAGCATCGTCTGGTCGTCCTGCTGCACGATACCGAAGGGTACAAACTCGAGGAAATTCATCAAATTACGGGCGATCCGCTCGGCACGATCAAGTCCCGCCTGCACCGCGCCCGGGTCCGTTTACGGGAGATTCTCGGCGAGGGCGGAACCAATTCCCGGCCTTGAGCGTGTAAAGCCATAACCAGGAAGAAAACCATGACCTGCACTCAACTGACAGAGAAGCTCGACGATTATGTAGATGGCCTGCTGGACCAGGCCGCGTCGGCGACGCTTGCCGCGCACATCGAGGGCTGCAATGACTGCCACCAGGTGCTCGCAAGTGAGCACAGATTGCGGGAGTCATTGAAGGATTACGGACAATCCACCATGCCGCATCCCGATGCCGCGTTTTTTGATCGCGCGCTTGCAAAAGCAGCACAAAACGGAACTCGTCGCCAGCGCAATCGCTGGGTCATGACCGGCGTAGGCGGCACTATCGCCGCCGGCCTGGTGCTCTGGATGATTGGCGGCATGTTCCTGAAGACACCTGACATTGCGGAACCAGCGATCCCGGCGATCACGATGACGCTCGAGGAGCCGCGCACACTAAACCTGGTTTTCTCGTCGGCAACCGCGCTTGCCAATGCAACGATGACTGTGGTTTTGCCGCAGGGCATCGAAGTGGCGGGATTTGCCGGTCAGCGGGAAATTACGTGGATGACCAGCCTTACCGAAGGCAAGAACGTATTGCCGTTAACACTCATCGCGACTTCGCCGCAGGGCGGAGAGCTGATGGCCACATTGCGACATGACGGCGACGACAGAACGTTCCGCGTCCGCGTGACTGTGATTTAAGGAGCTTCGGGAATACCGAAGCATCAAAGGGAGTATTTGTGATGAAACAA
>PVMS01129998.1_pt1 | contig 10996 bp, 8 predicted proteins | sample 1853461 | NCBI WGS metagenome assembly PVMS01 (sample SAMN08582032, study PRJNA380276) | Marine sediment metagenome, whole genome shotgun sequencing project. | isolation source: ocean sediment barecode stripped | collected 2017
CGATCATGCCGTTAGCGACACCAATCTCACTAACATACTTACCGAAAGTGTCATCCGCGTTGTTTGACATGCCGGCAGCAAAACGGTTGGCCGGAGCCAAACTGGTGTTCATGTAGGTTTCAGCGATAGCCGCTTTAGCAGCAGCAGCCAGCGTCAGTCCTTCAGAAACCTGGGCGCGAATGGTGTAGTCCTGGTAAGCCGGAATAGCGATGGCGGCCAGGATGCCGATGATGGCTACCACGATCATCAGTTCGATGAGCGTAAAGCCTTTCTGTAATTTCTTCATGATCTCTCCAGAGATGTACTAATTCAAATTAAAGCCAGAATTGCAGCCATCAAGGCCCGCTAGCTATATAACTGCAAGAGCCGTGCCAGTTTCGACTGGAGAGCGAGTAAACGATTGTTAGTAGAGGGAAATAAAAATTATTTTCCTAAATAACAGCGTACTTCGGCTGCCCGGATGGCGGCGTATTACGGGTATTTGCGGACCGCTACCGTCCGAAAGTGACAATTTTTGTCACCCCTGATTGCAATTGCATGATTATGTATAACTTTTGCTAACCGTCACGGGCAAAGGCTGCCGGAGGGTTTAATCGATATTCAGTTTCTGGATGCGGTAGCGCAATGCCCGCAGGCTTAAGCCCAGCTTTTTGGCGGCGGCTGTCTTATTAAAGCGGGTTTCTTCCAGCGCCTTCATGATGGTGGCTCGTTCGACTTCATGCAACGCATCGCCAAGACCGGTGGCTTCGACCGTCCGCTCAGGTTCATCTGTATCGCCTCTAACCTGTATGTCGGTATCCTGAATGGTGTCGTTTTCGCAGAGCGTGACCGCACGTTCAAGTACATTTTCGAGTTCACGCACGTTACCGGGAAAGCGATAGTCGGCCAGCCTGGCGCGTGCTGCTTTGTCTAGTATTGGCACCGGTATCTGCATTACTGCCGCCAAGCGCAACAGAATTTTTTCGCTAAGCAGGAACACATCATTATCGCGATCACGCAGGGGCGGTACATTGAGCTCAATCACATTGACCCGGTAATAGAGATCTTCGCGGAACTGGCCCGCCTTCACCAGTGCGTTTAAGTCTTTGTGGGTGGCGCTCAGGATGCGCACATCGACTGGAATTTCATCGGCTTGGCCGATTGGACGTACAGTTTTTTCCTGGATTACACGCAGGAGTTTGACCTGCATCGCCAACGGCAGATCGGCAATCTCATCTAGAAACAGTGTGCCGCCCTCGGCTGTTTGAAATAAGCCCGGTTTGTCGTTGACAGCGCCCGTGAACGAGCCTTTTTTGTGGCCGAAAAACTCACTTTCCATGAGTTCCGAAGGAATCGCGCCGCAGTTGACCGGTACGAAGGCTCGATCATGGCGCGAGCCCTGTTCGTGGATCATCCGTGCCACCAACTCCTTACCAGTTCCCGATTCGCCACTGATATGCACGGGCGCCTGGCTGCGAGCTACCTTGGCGATCATTCGACGTACGTTATTGATCGCTTCTGATTCGCCAAGCAAGCGCGCTTCACCTTCGCTTGCGGTGCTAAGTCGCATTGCGCTGTCCACCAGTTTCCGCAGATCCTGCAGATCCACGGGCTTGGAGATGAAATCAAAGGCACCCAGCTTGAGTGCCCGCACGGCCGTTTCGATGTTGCCGTGCGCTGTGATAACGGCGACCGGCATGCGTAATCCCTGATCCTGCAGCCACTCGACCAGTTCCAGTCCGTCGCCATCCGGCAAGCGCATATCCGTCAGACACAGATGATATTCACGGCTCGACAGCCGGTCTTTGGCGGTCGCGATATTGCCACAGGTCTCGGCGGTGATGTTCATGCGCTCGAGTGTGATTGCGAGTAGTTCACAGATATCGGGCTCGTCATCGACTACCAGTGCGAGGGGGTTGGTCATTTCTGTGCGTGTTCCTGTGTTTCCCACCGACCAGGGTCGGTAAATACGATCTGAAAAATACTGCCGTCGCCATCGCCATCACGCGAGCGGTAGCGCAATGTTGCCCGGTTACGATCACACAACTCACGGCAGATATACAGACCCAAACCTATTCCGCCCGTACGGCCAGTGGCAAACGGCTCAAACACTAATTCCTCCATGTCGGCTGAAATGCCGGGACCCTGGTCGCTAATTTCAAGGAAAGGACGGCCGCTATTGGGCAAGCGTCCAAAGCAAATTTCTACAGCAATCGCACCCGCTGTCTCACTCGCGTATTTGACTGCATTCTCGCAGAGATTCCATGCGATCTGATGCAGGTGGCTCGGATCCATGCGTACTTCGACGTCTTCGCTCTTAACGATACTCACCTGGCCTTCATACAGTTCGAGTGTAGACACAAACTCATCAACAAAGTCGCGAGTCCAGCGCTCCAGCTGCAAACGCTGTGGCTTAACTGTGTCTTTACGCGACAGCTGCAGGATATTGTCAATAATTTCGCTGACACGTTGGCTGTTGGTTTGAATGATGTCGATGAAGCGTTTGTCCTGGGGACCGAGTTCAGGTGATTCACGCAGCAGCTGAGCGGCATGACTCAATGCGCCAACCGGGTTGCGAATTTCATGCGCGATACTGGCTGAGAGCCGGCCAAGGGCAGCAAGTTTAGTTTGTTGAACCTTTTCGGCCAGCAGGCTTGCATCCTCCAGAAACATCAGGACCGGTCCGGAAGCTCTGTTATCACTGAGTGGGGCAAAGTGTGTGCTGATGACAGTGGACTCATCAGCCGATAAAAAAGTCGGAATATTGCGGGCCAGATCCTGCTTGTCTGCACGCCAGTCACTTAAAAGAGATTGCAGCTGTGGCAAGGCCTTACTCAGTTGACTGCCAGATTCGAGCCCGGCTATGCCCAATTGATCCATGGCCGCTTCGTTGATAAGCCGGATATTTTCATTTTCGTCTATCACGATGATCGCTTCACGCAGGTTCTGAATAATGTATTCATTCAGTTGTGCCAGGTTATCCAGATCGATGCCGCGCTGGCGGGCTAGTTCTGTGGTTTCTCTGACTCTTCTGACCAGTGGTTGCATCGCCAGCGTGATCGCCAGCATGATGGCACCAACGATACCGGCGGGTACGTAATCGGCGGCTGTTGATGCGCCTTGCAGAAAGCTCAGGCTTTGTTCCAGTAATACCGCGAGGGCGGCCAGGGCGGCGGCTAAGTAGCTGCTGAGTTTGGGCAGTGTCATGCCGGTGGCCACTACGAAGACCACCAGCAGTCCCTCAATCCCTGAGCCTACCCCACCGCTGGTATGGACGATCAGAACGATACAGCCTATATCTACAATAAGCTGCGCCCAGGCGATCTGCGAGGTGTGCCAGCGATCGCCCCGGACTATCAAGCCTATGATCACCGAGCTGGCGCTGTAAACGCAGGTCAGGCCTATAAAAAAGAGTGGGTAACGTGTCCCGAGGAATAGGGTCGATGACTGGAAAACGGCCACCAGTACCAGACCTGCAGAGAGAAGCAGCCGAAAGCCGGCCACCAGAGTTAATATCCGCCGGTTAAGCTCGGAATTACCGGTCAGCGAATCCCGCTGCCGCGTATTGGGTAGATAGTCTGTAGCCAAGAAGCGTACTGCCGCGCACCACCAGAAGCGGCATTATTGTAACAACACCTGTGGCATCGGAGTGTGCTGTGGATTCCGATATTCTCATCGTCGCAATTACGGGTTTATCTGCGGCTGGCTTTCACGGACAATAGCGCCCTGCTGACAGGCTCTACTCGTGTCGAGCCCTAAACTTAAGTTTAAGAAGGCATCATTTAATGAATTTGCATGAGTATCAGGCGAAACGGCTGTTCGCCCGTTTCGGTATCCCCGTACCCAGTGGTGAGGTGGCTGATTCGCCTAAGTCTGCCCGGAATGCCGCGGCAAATCTGGGTGGCGACCTTTGGGTAGTCAAGGCGCAGGTGCATGCGGGGGGTCGTGGCAAGGCAGGTGGTGTAAAGCTGGCGAAGAGCTTTGATGAGGTTGAGCAGGCAGCGGCAGCGATGCTGGGGCAACGTCTCGTTACCAAGCAGACTGGTGCGGAAGGTCTTCCTGTCAATCAGATTTTTATTGAGTCAGGCAGTGATATCGAACGTGAGCTTTACCTGAGTATGGTGGTGGACCGCGCAGCCGAGCGGATTACCTTCATGGCATCGGCTGCTGGCGGTATGGATATTGAGGAAGTTGCCGCCAAAACCCCGGAACAGATATTTACCGTGGCTATTAATCCGGGTGCCGGTTTGCAGCCTTACCAGGTTCGCAAGCTGGGCTATGGGCTGGGACTGAACGCGGTACAACTGAAACAATTTACAGCGATGTGCGGCAACTTGTACCGGTTGTTCAACGATTGTGACTTAAGTCTTCTGGAAATCAATCCTTTGATCATAAATGGGCAGGGCAATCTGCTTGCGCTGGATGGAAAAATCAATATTGAAGACAATGCGCTGTTTCGGCAGCCCGGATTGGTTGCTATGCGCGACCCCAGCCAGGAGGATGAGGCCGAAAGTCAGGCAGCCGCGCACGACCTTAATTACGTATCTTTAGACGGCAATATCGCCTGCATGGTCAATGGCGCCGGTCTGGCAATGGCGACGATGGATTTGATCAAGTTACACGGCGGGGAACCAGCGAATTTCCTTGATGTGGGGGGAGGGGCTACTCCGGAGCGGGTGTCCGAAGCCTTCAAGCTGGTTCTCTCCAACTCCGCAGTAAGTGCGATTCTGGTCAACATCTTCGGCGGCATTGTGCGTTGTGATCTGATAGCCGAGGGCATTATTCAGGCGGTGCGTGAAGTGAATGTCGGCGTGCCGGTTGTCGTGCGTCTGGAGGGCACCAATGTTGATAAGGGCAGGGCACTGCTCGCCGACAGTGGGCTGGCTATTCTCACCGCTGATGATTTAACCGATGCCGCCAAACAAGTGGTCGCGGCTGCAGCCTGACAACTGATCAAAAAAAAGATTGACTGGATAACAGAACATATGAGCATTCTTGTAAACAAGGACTCCCGCATTATTTGCCAGGGCATTACGGGGCGGCAGGGTTCGTTTCATACCGAACAGTGCATTGAATACGGTACTCAGGTGGTCGCAGGTGTTACACCCGGGCGAGGCGGGGAACAACACCTCGGTGTGCCGGTGTTTGATTCTGCACACGAGGCAGTGAACGAAACCGGTGCCGATGTCAGCATGATTTATGTGCCCGCACCGTTCGCGGCTGACGCGATTCTGGAAGCCGCCGATGCAGGCATCAAACTTATAGTCTGCATTACTGAAGGCATTCCGGTGCTGGACATGGTGCGGGTTAAAGCCGGACTCATGGATTTCGATTGTCGGCTGATCGGCCCCAACTGTCCGGGTATTATCACACCGGGTGAGGCCAAGATCGGCATCATGCCGGGGTTCATTCACCAGTCTGGTCGGGTGGGTATTATTTCACGTTCCGGTACCCTGACCTATGAGGCGGTGTTTCAAACCACGAACAACGGCTTGGGTCAGACTACCTGCGTTGGTATTGGTGGCGATCCTATTCGGGGCATGAATTTCATCGATTGTCTGGAATTGTTCGAGCGAGATGACGCGACCGAGGGCATTATCATGGTGGGTGAAATTGGCGGTGCCGATGAAGAAGCTGCAGCTAGCTTCATCAAGGATAATGTCAGCAAGCCGGTGGTGTCCTATATCGCGGGTGTAACTGCGCCGCCGGGCAAGCGCATGGGGCACGCGGGTGCCATTATCTCGGGTGGTGAAGGCACCGCGGATGCAAAGTTTGCTGCCTTGGAAGCCGCAGGGGCACGTACGGTACGTTCGCCTGCGGAGCTCGGCAGTGCCATGCTGGAGCAGTTGGGCGGGTGAAGCCGGTGTTCACCATTCCGTTTTGCAATAAAGGCACAAGATTCGGCGGCATATAAGGGCATGGCAAACAGATTCGTTATAACTCTGGCTCAACTCAATCTCGTCGTCGGAGACGTGCAGGGCAACACGGAGCGTATCGTTGCAACTATTCGTGAGGCTCGCGCTTCTGCTGCTGCCGATCTTATTATTTTCCAGGAGCTGGCTTTGTGCGGTTATCCGCCCGAGGACCTCCTGTTTCATTCAGGGATGCGCCACCGTGTAGCCGATGCGCTGAATACCATTTGTGCAGAGACCCTTAGTGCTGAGAACCAGGGAAGCGCAGTTCTCATTGGTTATCCCGAATATATCGAGGGGCGCATCTACAACTCAGCTGCCTGGATTCAGGAGGGTGAGATCCGCGGCATCTATCGTAAGCGTTGTTTGCCCAATTACGGTGTCTTCGATGAGCAACGCTACTTTACGGCGGGTGTGGATACGCTGGTCATGGACGTGGCGGGTGTGCGCGTGGGTATCACGATCTGTGAGGACATTTGGGATTCAGCCGATGCTGCTCGGTCTGCAGTGGATGCAGGAGCGGATCTGGTGGTGTCTATCAATGGCTCACCGTTCGATATCACCAAGCAAGCATCACGAGAAGTTTTGCTCGCAGAACGTGCCAGCGAGTTAGGTGTGCCACTGGTATACCAGAACCTGGTCGGTGGGCAGGATGAACTGGTGTTCGATGGCGGTTCCTGCGTTGTCGATGCATCGGGCGCGGTGTGTTTGCGTGCGCCGGCGTTTGCTGAAGGCGTGTACTCAGTCGAATTTGCTTGCGGTGAAGCTGTCGTTCCAGTTGCCGGTGAAATCGCGGAGCCTCCCGGCGAGGAGCAGAATATCTATGCCGCCATCGTCACGGGTGTGCGCGACTATGTCCAAAAAAATGGCTTCAGTGGTATTGTTCTGGGATTGTCGGGTGGTGTGGATTCGGCCCTGTGTCTTGCGATCGCAGTGGATGCCTTGGGTGCAGATGCAGTGCAGGCAGTCATGATGCCCTATCACTACACCTCGACCATGAGTCTGGAAGATGCGGAGGCTCAGGCGAAGCTGCTGGGCGTTGATTATAAGGTGTTGCCAATTGCGACCATGGTTGACGCCAGCAATACAACGCTTGCTGAATTGTTTTCAGGCTTATCGGAAGATGCGACTGAAGAAAACATCCAGGCGCGCTGCCGCGGCATATTGTTGATGGCGATTTCTAATAAAACCCGGCGAATAGTGCTGACTACTGGCAACAAGAGCGAGATGGCGGTGGGTTATGCAACGCTGTACGGCGATATGGCCGGTGGCTTTGCGCCAATTAAGGACTGCACCAAGACTTTGGTGTACAAGTTGGCGCGTTATCGCAATACGCTTTCAGACGCTATCCCTGAGCGCGTCATCGATCGTGAACCGTCGGCTGAGTTGCGGCCTGACCAAAAGGATAGTGATTCGTTGCCGCCCTACGATGTGCTTGACTCAATACTTGACGCGCTGATGATAGAAGATCTGTCGGTCGATGAGATTGCTGCGCGTGGATTCGATCGCGAAGTGGTGGGGAAAATTCTGGATATGGTCAGGCGCAACGAATACAAGCGTCGTCAATCACCTCCGGGTGTGCGTATCAGCGGGCGGGCCTTTGGCCGTGATTGGCGATACCCGATGACTTCCGGGTATGGTCGTTCAGAATAGTCGGCCGAACTACCAGAACCGGTACCAGGGGTCGTCTTCGTTTACAGGTGCTGGCTGCCGGGCTTCAGGGAAGCTGCTTGTAAGCACCCGCTCTGCATCATCGGCCAGATCGTACATGCCCAACTTGCGATAGGACTCAACCATGATGATCAGGCTATCTGCCGTGGTCGGCGCGCCATCGAAAACCTGAATCGCGTAGTTGGCACGGCTGAGAGCAGCTGCATAGATGCCGCGTTCATAGTAGTAACGTGCAATGTGATTTTCGTGTTCAGCAACGCGATTGCGCAGAAAAATCATGCGCTGGCGTGCATCCGGCGCATAGCGACTGTCGGGAAATCGTCGTAAGAGTTCGGCAAAGGCAGAGTAGGCATCCCGGGCATCTTTCGGTGGTCGCTTGCTCAGGTTCACTCTGAATAGCTTGTGAAAAGCGTTTTTCTCGCCTGCAAACAGTGCCATGCCGCGCATATAGATTGCGTAATCCACCCGTGGATGTGTCGGGTTCTCACGCTCGAACTGACGGGAGGCATCAATGACAGATTCCGGTTCGCGGTTTCTGTAATAAGCATAAATCAGGTCGAGTTGTCCCTGCCGTGCCTGATCGCTGAACGGGTAGCGGGCTTCCAGCGTTTCGTATCGCTCAATCGCGCCCTGATAGTCACCCTTGCTTAACAGTGTACTGGCCTTGTCGTAATACTGTTGGGCATTGGATACGCCTTCCTTACGATCCTTTTTGAAGAAACAACCCTGCAGGGATGCTACTGCGCACAGCACTACAAGGAGCTGTGCGACACGGACAACGGATTGCTTGGGTGTATATCTCATGCGGGATAAGGAGGCGCTTGGCCGATTAGGTATTGTTCGCGCGCGCGAAGTATAGCAGCGCGTTTGCGAATGTGTTGCATTACGGGTGGCTGTTCTGGAATCATAGGCCTCTAAGGCCTGCAAGCAGGCTAATGTTGCATGAATCCTTTACTTTAAGAATGTACTCTTGATGCCACCGATGAATCCGATCCTACATACCGCTACCGTTGAATCTGAGCAAGCAGGCAGGCGTTTTGACCAGCTGCTGGCTGAGCTGTTCCCGGATTACTCGCGATCCAGGCTGCAGGGCTGGATCAAGGACGGCAGTGTGCTGCTTGACGGAGCCATCGTTCAGCCGCGGGCCAAGGTCAAACCCGGCCAGCTTATAGAATTAAGCCCCAAGCTTGCAGAGCCTGCGGGCGACGCGGCTGAGCCCATACCGCTTCACATCGTATTTGAAGATGCGGATTTGCTGGTCATCAACAAGCCGCCTGGACTCGTTGTGCATCCGGGTGCGGGCAACCGCGCCGGTACACTGATGAACGGTCTGTTGCATTATGCACCTGAGCTTGAAGCGTTACCGCGTGCGGGTATATTGCACCGACTCGACAAAGATACCAGCGGCTTGTTGCTGGTGGCACGTAGTATGGCCGCGCATACGCGGCTGGTACGCGACCTCGAACAACGCATAATTCGTCGTGAGTACCGGGCAGTCTGTAATGATCGGCTAACGGCCGGCGAAACCGTGGATGCGCCAATAGGTCGGCATCGTACCAAGCGTACCCGCATGGCGGTAACCGACAGTGGCAGGCCTGCGACTACCCATTACCGGGTGTTGGCACGTTTTGTTTCCCACAGCTTTATAGCAGTCCGGCTGGAAACAGGACGCACGCACCAGATTCGAGTGCATCTCGCATGGCGCCACCATCCCCTGGTTGGTGACCCGGTGTACGGTGGACGCCTGAAGATTCCGCAAGGTGCCAGTACAACATTGGCCGATACATTGAAGTCGTTCCGTCGCCAGGCGTTACATGCGAGTGATCTTGGGTTTGAGCATCCGGTTACTGGTGAGTCCATGGCGTTCCATGCGCCGCTGCCCGAAGATTTATTGGGGTTGCTCAACGGACTCGGTGGAGGATCGGCCACTGACTACGAAGCCATGTTGTGGCCGTGAGCGAGCCGCCAAGCCTGGAGTTTATTTATCCCGACTGGCCTGCGCCTGACAACGTTTGTGCCGTCGCTACGACCCGTTATGGTGGCGTGAGCGAGGGTGGTTTTAGCGGCCTAAATCTGGGTGACCATGTAGGTGACGACTCAGCATTCGTTGCCCGCAACCGCAACATGCTGGTCGAGCGTGCGAGTCTGCCTGCACAACCCCGCTGGATGGTGCAGGTGCATGGTCCGGTTGTGGTGCAGGCTGATGTCATTGTTGCCGGTGTCGAGGCCGATGCTGCCTGGACGGAGAGTCCCAACGTGGTTTGTGCGGCCCTTACAGCCGATTGCCTGCCGGTGTTGTTGTGCGATCGTGGCGGCAAACAGGTGGCAGTGGTGCATGCGGGTTGGCGAGGGCTGTGTTCAGGCGTGCTCGATCTCACCATCGATCAGTTTCTGGGGGTCGATATTCCTCCCGCAGAAATTCTTGCCTGGCTGGGCCCCGCGATAGGTCCGGCAGCTTATGAAGTGGGCTCGGTTGTGAAGGACTCGTTTTTGGCTCGAGAGCCGAGTTGTACAAGCAGTTTCATCCAGGTGCGACCAGGCATCTGGCAGTTTGATTTGTATGCTGCTGCGCGCGAAATTCTGGCAAGCAGTGGGGTGACCCAGGTGTTTGGCGGTGGCTACTGTACGTACAGTGAAGATCGCTTCTACTCCTACAGGCGCAAATCAGTCTGCGGACGCCAGGCAGCACTGATCTGGCTCGAAGACCGCGCTACTTAAGCGCCTTGAAAACCGCCAATCAGCCACCATATATAAGTCCAATAAGCCTTTAACGAGGATGTATTCATGCGGATGGATAAACTGACAAGTAAATTCCAGATGGCACTGGCCGATGCCCAGTCATTGGCTGTGGGTCGAGATCAGCAGTTCATCGAACCGGAGCATCTGATGGTGGCCTTGCTGGATCAGCAGGGCGGCACGGCCAGGCATCTGCTTACCAAAGCAGGTGTTAACGTCAATCTGTTGCGCTCTCGCCTGGGCGATGCGCTCGATCAGTTCGCGCGCGTTGAAGGTACAGCGGGAGAAGTACATATCTCCAATGAACTGAGCAAGTTGCTCAACGTCACCGACAAACTCGCGCAGGACAAAGGTGATCAGTACATCTCAAGTGAGCTGTTTGTGTTGGCCGCATGCAGCGACTCAGGACAGCTTGGCAAGTTATTAAAAGATACAGGTGCACTTACAGCTACGGTTGGCCAGGCGATCGAGCAGGTGCGTGGCGGTGCGCAGGTAACCGACCCGAACGCCGAAGACACACGCCAGGCGCTGGAAAAATACACGATCGACATTACTGAACAGGCAGAGCAGGGTAAGCTCGACCCGATCATTGGTCGCGATGAAGAAATTCGTCGCACTATCCAGATTCTGGGAAGGCGTACGAAGAATAACCCTGTGCTTATAGGCGAACCGGGTGTCGGCAAGACCGCAATTATTGA